>JACCDY011483342.1_pt1 | contig 112646 bp, 81 predicted proteins | sample 7446391 | NCBI WGS metagenome assembly JACCDY01 (sample SAMN15323451, study PRJNA562643) | freshwater metagenome | isolation source: river surface water | place: USA:Blue River Watershed | collected 2017-08-18 | reverse complement strand
AATGATATTGATTTCAAATATACCAAAATAATTAACGAAGATATTCAAGTGTATCTTTATGAAAAAGCAACTACTTACTATCAGATTATTTTCAATCCAGTAAATTATGAATTTGTTTCAGTAGCTAGAGGTATGATTATAAATAAACCTGATTCTAAAATATGTATGTTATCAATGGTACACACAAATTCTTTGTATAGAAATCAAAAATTTTGTCAGAAAAATATTAATTACCTAATTCAAAATGTTAATTCAATTGAATCATTAGATAAATTTGCTTTATACGTTGAAAAAGATAATGTGTTTGCAGTTAAATGTTATGAAAAATGTGGATTTGTAATTATTTTAACACATAAATCACAATATTTGATGGAAAAAGTTATTTAATAAATGAAAATTAATTAAATATAAATAGAAAAACGTCCATGTGGTTAATTAAATTTTTGTATTATGAAATTTAATAACTTTACGAGAATTACGTTTTTTAGTTTGTTCATACCATTCTTGTTTCATCAATTTCTTGAAACTAATAAAATCCATATCTGAATCAGGTTCATAGTGTCTAATTACACCATCTAAATCCAAATAATCAAAATAATCATAATGAACTGAATTTGAATCATCGTATAGATAACAATTTAATGATACACAAGTAGTTGTTTGACTAATATTTTTTAATTGATGAGTTTGGTTTAAACCAGGACTAACCCAAGTATATTCGTCAAATCCAAAATCTGCTTCACCAAATGGTTTGACTCCAGTTTGTCCTGTTTTTTCAGTTTCTGAGTTGGTTTCAGTTTGTCCACACAAGAAAGGATATAGACTTACATGAATTGAACCATACAATACTCTAATAATTGCTTCAGCACCTGCATGACTATGAATAGGTGAATAATGATTACAAGGCCAGATTTCCATCACATAAGGAACCCCAGGAGATTCACCATTATTTTGCCCGAGTGTAATTCTCAAATAAGTTTCATCTTCATTTGGTTTATCTTTATTAAATTCAGTTGATTTTTGTTTAAGTTTTTCATGACACCACAACCCAGGGGTTCTGATACTTTGTTCAATTGCCTGAGAAAATTGTGGGAAATCATTATCATCTAGAACAATTTTTGGTCCTGATACCGCATTATATAATTTTTGCGAAGTTAAAGGTAAATTAGAGACAGGCATATAATCGTTTGAGCACAACATATCTAATGTGATATCTTTGGTGTCAATTATTTTTAGTGGAATTTTTTGTGAAACAGGATCTTTAACCAGCTTGATAGAATGAGTATTACCTGAAGAAACCTTTACAATACTTTCTAAAAACTTTTTATTAGCTTCACGAGCTTTGACTCCTGATTCAGTTGAATCAAATTTAAATTCATATTTATAAATAACTGTTTCTAATCTTACTTCTCCTACTCCTGCATAAAACATTTGATTTTGTGCATCTAAACTAAACCAATAAAATGCACCTGCAAAATCTGATAAACCTGATTTATTAGTTGGGTCTGAGTATACTTGTTGAGAATCCCCGATTCTTGATACTGATACGTAATCTTTATTAAATGTTACATTGAATCCATCTGAACCATCTGGATTTTCAAATGAAAACTTGGCTTCAGAATCTGTTATTTGTGTATTTACTTCAATTGATTCAGTGGGTTCGGTAGATTGTTCAGATTCTTCATCCTGTTCATTTTGATTTGTTTCTTGTGAAATATTTGTAGGTTGGTAATTAAATAAATATATACCTTGACCTTTAATCATAAGATTAACTGATTTGTGACCTGAAACTTTAAGTACACGCATAATAATTATTATAAAATTTAATATTTACATAATCTTATATTAAATTATAAAAAAATTAATCTCTAATCCAAACTTCTATAAAATAATTTGATTCATTTGCAATATGTGCTTTAGATTCATGAGATAATCTAAAACCATTACGTAAATCAACGAAAAGTGTGAAAAAGAAGTATTTTTGATATACTTTAATACACTTTTACTGATAATATATTATAATTAAATATAATTAATTATTTAACTATGTTTACATAAAAAATTTATTTGTCAACTGATTTAATTTGTTCACTTATTTTATCAGTTTGTTTATTAGTTGGTTTATTTAATTCATCAATTATCTTGTCTGCATCATTTGATAAACCAGCTCCATACCCAACACATACAATACTACCAATAATCGCAAATGGGTTTATGAGTGATAGTGGAACAAATAATGCTCCTCCGAGAAAAAATTTATCTCCTTGATGCCTAATATTTAATGCACTTTCGTATTTAATACAATTATTCAAATAATTTATTTCATTTTCATAATATTCTTTACTTTTAGTTTTAGACAGTTCATTAACTTGATTATCAATTTGTTGTTCTGGTTTATTAGAATCATCTGTTACAAACCTTTTGTTGAACCAAAATGGTTTTACATATTGTTTTTTTAATCTGTAAATAATATTAGGATTAAAACGTCTAGTAATATACATTTTTATTATATAATTTGATATAATTTATTTCTTATATCAATTTTTTTACTTAATCAAAAAGAATATAAGGTTATACAAATATTAATTAAATAGGTCAAATGTCTTGGAATCAAACCGAAACAATATTTTCACTAGTCAATTCCAAATCAAAAATAAATGGACATATTGGTAAAACACTACAATATCTAAATTCACACTCTATTGATAATTACCTTGCAGAACTTGAAACAAATAATTTTGCAGCTGAACTGGAAAGATTAGAAAAAGAACTGAAAAGTGATTTAGAAAAACAAACAGATATAAATGAAAAAAATCAAATTCTTCAATATAATTACGATACATGTTCTTCAAATAATATCCAAATGAATTGTTTTAATCAGGAACAACTTTATGCAAACTATAAACATCATGATTTGTACAAATATAATCAAAAGGCAGTACGTTCATCTGATGAATATAAATGTTCACATTATCCTATTGTAAATTCAAATCAACAAATTATTAAGCAAAGGAGATATTTTGATACTACTAACAAAATTTGGTTTCATTTTGAAAAATGCAGTGCTATTACTTCTGAAGATATTTATGCACTGTCATCAATAGAATATAGTTTTAGAGTAAGTGGTATTGATTTAGTTAAAAAAAATTTTTCTACATGTTTGATTGAAAATTTGATAAATGATTATGATATATTTCCTACAGAAAATATCTTACGTTTATGTTTGGTTGATTTTGAAACAATATGTGACGAACAATATGGATTACCTTCAATATGTATTGATCATGATAGTAAATTATATGTATTAACATATAATAATTCTATACATTCGTATATTAAAGATATGAAATTAGTGGAAGAGGGTTATTATTTGGACATGAAATCTCATTTATATAGATTAGTGAACAATTCTTGGACTTTTCCTATAACAAAAACACAATCTCAAATTGGATTGGTTTTAAGTCCAAACCCATATCAACTACAAAATAAAGATTTAGATGCATGTATCTGGATTAGTCTATGTTTTAATGTTGATTCTGAGTTGTTGGATATAAACAAAATAGGATTAATGGCGGAAAATACAGAATATTTATATTTTGGATCAGAAGAACTTGTCATTATTTCTTGTGAAACTCTTACTTATTATATTATTGTGTTAGATTCAGAATACCGAGATTACCAAAAATTTACAAGTCTTTTAAACAATACAATGAAAGATTTGGATGTTCGAGGTGTATGCTTGAACCAAATATCCGATCTAAAATTACAAATTGATTATAACGTGAATACACAAGAAAAAATTAGTTTTACTGTTGGATATGGTGGCTTTGATATATTACAAATTAGCGGAGGCAATGCGAAATTGTTATAATAAAAAAATAAAAGCAATATCTAAAGCATATAAGATTATACAAATATTTATTAAATAAGTATGTCTTGGAATCAAACCGAAACAATATTTTCACTTGCAAATTCAAAATCAAAAATTTATGGACAACTTGGTAAACAATTACTATATTTAAATTCACATTCAATCGATTGGTATCTTGTCCAATTAGAAAGAAAACAGTTTGCTGAGGAATTAAATGGATTAGAACATGAAATTAAATCAGATTTGGAAAAAGAAACTGAATTACAAGAAAAATTACCATTACGTAAATATGATGAGAAAACTGAAACATATCCAAATAATCAAATGGATTATTTTAATCAAGAACAACCACTTTATGCTAATTATACATTAAATGATTTAGTTGCAAATTTTCAAGATGTACGTACATCTCAAGAATACAAGTGTTCTGATTATGCTATAAGTAATTTGGAACAAATAATCAATATAGTTAGGTCTTTTGATACAATAAATAAAGTATGGTTTCATTTTGAAAAATCTAGTGCAATAACTCTTGATGATATATACATCTTGTCAAAAACAAAATTTTCAATCAGTATTGGAGGTAAAAATATTATAACAAAAAATTTTGGCACATGTTTGATTGAAAATTTGCTTAATGAATATGATGTTTTACCCAAAGAAAACATTTTGCGAATTTGTTTAGTGGATTTTGAATCTATTTGTGATGAAAAATATGGATTACCATTAGTTGCTTTAGCCTATTCTGATGTATTATACAGAATGGAATATGGAGATCATTCGATATTTTCATACGAACCCGATATTAAATATGTTGTAGAAGGATTTTATTTAGATGTAAAACCAAGAATAAGATTGGCTCAAAATTCTTGGTCTTGTCCTATCGTTAAAACCCAATCTGACCAAGAATTTGTTTTAAGTCCTAAGCCGTATAAACTGTATACTCGAGGATTAGAAGCATGTGTTTGGATTAGTTTGTGTTTTAATGTTGATCCAGAACTATTACATATAAATAAAATAGGATTGATGGCGGAAAATACCGAATATTTGTATTTTGATCTAGATGATTTAATAATAATTACATATGAATCAATTGTTTATTATAATATAGTACTAGACCCAGAATACCGAGATTACAACAAATTCACAAGTATGTTAAAAAATACAGTAAAAGATATGGATGTTGAAGTTGTTCGAGGTGTGTGTTTGGACCAAATATTTGATCTTAAAATGCAAATTGATTATAATGTGGATACTAGAGAACAAATTAATTTTACAGTAGGATATGGTGGATTTGGTATATTAAGAATAATGTCAGGAATGGCAGGATTAATTGGATAAGCAATAAAAATTTGATTAAATATATAAATATTTAAATAATCAAAGATAGAAAAGATGTCAAGAATATTGCTAGCATATAATAATGCTCTTCAAGCCAAACCGCTACTAGTCACAAGTTTGAGTACCGGGGTATGTTATGGGGTGGGTGACACTATTGCCCAAACAATCGAGAAAAAACAAGGTAAACGTAATTCCTACGATTTTAGACGACTTGGGGTATTTACTTTGTTCGGAGCTATTGCTGGTGGACCAATTTATTACGCATGGTTTAGTAAAATTCACAATATGCCGATATTTGTGGAAAATGTAGTAAAATGGAATCAAAAACGTATTTTAACCCAAAAATTTAAAAGCGAGTTAAACAAACATATTATTGGAAACACAATTAATGATCTAAGTATGAAAACGTTCCGAGTCAATTACAAATCTAATTTCGATACAATTGAGAAACCTCTTATCAGAAGCAAAACTATATTGGTAGCAAAAATTTATGCGGACCAATTTATTTTCTCGGTTTTGTACCCAATATTTTTTATGTTGACTACTGGAGTTATGTTAGATATGGCTAAAGAACCTGAAAAAAATCTTACAATTAAGGGATTTAGCGAATCGATTTCTAAAGCAGTGACCAATGTAAAAAATAAGTTTGTACAAATTTATGTGGCTGATTGCGCTGTTTGGCCTCTGGTTCAAATGGCTAACTTTGCTTTTGTTCCCGCACATTTACAACCTATTTTTGTTAATGTTATGAATATTGGTTGGAATACATTTTTGTCTTACGTGTCTCAAGGACATTAAGAAAATTATAAATAATTTTCTGATGCACTTTAAAATTTGTAATATTTTAAGAAGTGACACTAAGACAAAAATATTGAATATTTTTATAATAAAACTAATTATTTATTACAATTAAAAAAAATTTATTTAATGTTTTTTATTTTTAGATTTTTTGCTCTTTTTATCACTCTTTGTCTTCTTGCTTTTTTTGCATCCACAAGATGAACTTGATGATGAAGTTGAAGGAGCAGAAGAGCTTGATGAACTAGTTGAGCTTGTGGGTTTTTTGGCATTAAGTAAATACCAAACAGCATTAATGTAAGCATTGTATTCGTTATCATTAACTATTCTGTTGTAGTTAATTTTAGCGATAGTAGGTATTTGAGCAGTAAATTGAATTGAACCGGAGTTTGAAATAGCTCCAGGGTTAGTAACAGGTACACGTAAAAGATCCATGGTTATTATATATAATTCTCTTATATATAATATAATTTTATTGGAGGGATAAAAATTATATAAAAATATAACAAGATTAAATTATACAAAATATGTTTATATATATAAAATAATAAATTTCAAATTATAAGATTAGATTCTAATCTTGTCAACTGTTTATTAACTTTTTATAGTTTATCGAAAGAATCTACTTGGATTATTTGGTCAACCAATTTATTAGTTTTTGCAATATAATTAATATTATCTTCTGATAATGTTATGTTATTTAATTTGGAATTTGATATTAATTTATCAGATACAATAACCATTTCCATAGCTCTATTTAATCTGTTGATTTGGTCATCAGGATTAGAACTAATAAAAATATCTGATGTAAGTAATTTTCTTACTTCGGTATTATTTGTTATTAAATTAGATACTTGTTTGGTTAATTTATTTGATGGAATAGAATAAGTTTCACCTAATGGGAATGTATTTAGTTTAAGTATTGAACCTAATGGTTTGATAGGAAAGTTATTACTAATATTAATAAATGATTTTTGAATTGAATAACAAATATTCTGCATAGAATAATCTACAAGTATATCCAAATCTTTTACTGATTTATTTAAATTATAAAACCATAATGTTGAGTATCCTAGATATAGATTTGAAAGAATATCTGCATATTGACCTGATAACATTTCATCAGATTTAATCTTAGGTCCTATAGTTAGTGCAATATCAGCACCTAATGCAAAATTCTTAGATAATTTGTCTAAGTGCGCTGAGTAATGTTCAATTAAATTAGATTTTGGAGTTAATAAATTAATATTAGAGCTAATCGAACCAATTGAATTGGTTAATCCGTGTTTAACAATATTAATTAATTCTTCATTAAAATCATCAGGTTTATTTTGTTCAATACTTTTAACCAGAGATAAAAGATTAGGATGAGCTCTCATCAAACCCTGTCCAAAAATTATTAAATTTCTAGTTAAAATATTAGCTCCTTCAACTGTAATTCCAATAGGTGAATTCATATATGTGTTAGCAACAAAATTATTAGGACCATTACAAATACCTGCACCTCCAAGTACATCCATAGAATCATTTATAACTTGACGTGCTCTTGAAGTACATTCATATTTCATAATTGCTGAAATAACAGCTGGTTTTTCATGATTTTGTAGCATTGAATTAGTAAGATTTTGTGCAGACATACAAACAAATGTATTATATGCAATTCTAGCTAGTGGCTCTTGAACTCCACCCATATCACCGATTGATGTTTTAAATTGTTTTCTAACTCTAGCATATGCTCCTACTCCACTAACCATTAATTTTGAAGCACCAATTGAAGCCGCTGGAAGTGAAACTGCTCTACCTTCAGCTAAACAATTCATTAACATCATCCATCCTTTTCCAATATATTCTTGTCCTCCAATAATTTGATCTAATTCAATTATAACATCATCACCTTCAATTGTTCCATTCATAAATGATGATGCAAGAGGATCATGTCTATTTCCTATCTTCAAACCCTGATGATTACGTTCTAATAATGCTAGAGTTATACCAGATTGTCCCAAATAATTATTGGGATCTTTTATATTTAGTGCTAGTCCAATTAAACCTGCAACTGGAGCTAGTGTTATATATCTTTTCTTAAATGATGCACGAATTACAAGTTTACCATCAGTTCTTTTAATAATTTCTCCATCAGAACCAATCATAGAAGCAGCGTCACTACCAGAATGTGGTGCAGTTAAACCGAAACAAGGAATTAATTCTCCTTTAGCTAATTTAGGTAAATAATTATTTTTCTGTTCTTCTGTTCCATAATTTAAAATTAATTCAGCAGGACCAAGTGAATTAGGTACACAAACAGTTACTGAAGCAGAACCTGATCTGGTAGCTATTTTTTCTATAACTTTAGAATGTAATACTGCACCAAAACCATTACCACCGTATTTCTTTGGTATCATCAAACCAAAAAATCCATCTGATTTACACTTATTCCAGAATTTATCATCAAAATTTCTATTTTTATATACCTGATAATCATTAATATCTTCTAGTAATTCATTAACATTTTTTTTAAGAAATTGTTCTTCTTCTTCAGTAATTTTTGGTTTATAATCAGTAATTAGTTTTTTTAAAAAAGGAGATCCTTTAAATAATTCTTTATCAAAGCCAACTGTTCCAGCGTTTAGTGCAATTCTTTCTGTTTCAGATATTTTAGGAACAAATTTTTTTGCTGTATTAAATAATATATTATTTTTATTACTAATATTTTTTGTAATTTGTGCAATACTTCCAAATAATTGTTTTTGCATTTTTATATTTAACTAATAAATTTTATGTTTTAAATATTTTTATAAAAATTAATATTAATTTTTACAAATTAAAAATATTATAATTTTATTCAACTGATTAGTTAAATAATTGAATCAATCTTTCAAGTTTTTCAGGTTCTATTCTTAAACCATGAATAATTATTTTTTCATTAATTTTATTAAAAATTTCTAATGAATTACCCAAACAATCTTTTCTTCTAGTTAATATTTTAAATATTTTATAAGTATTTTCAGAGTTTAAAAAATTTAATACCTTTGCTATCTCAAATTTTAAAAGATATTTAGATAATTTTTGATCATTTAACTGGTTTAAAATATCTTTTAAAGGATTTTTATCTAATCTATCAAAACATAATGGACTAGTTCCATTATAATCTTTTGAAAGTAAATTAGTTAGTATTAAATAACAATCACTAGAATTTAATTCAAAACCAATTTTATAACATAAAATGGATAATGGTGTTGGTTGTGTTACTAATAATTCTTTATTATATAGATATTTAAATGTATCACAATTAAATGTATCTTCCTTAATTAAATGAATATATGAATTTAATAATGGAACTGGAACATTAAGAACTTTTTGATTACCATTAATAGTTGGATCAATCAATAATTTGTTTTTAATAAAATAATCAATTAATAAATTATGTTTATCTAAGTAAGTAATCACACATTCATCTTGCCTTCTATCTTCTAGAATATGATATAAATAATTTTCACAAATATTATAAATTACACTTTCATTTTCTCCCAAACCTAAAAATATATTATTTTTAGTTTGAATGCAACTAATTGGTATTTTAAAATAATATTCTTTATCACGTAAAACTGTAATAAAGTTATCTTTATTTGCTTGTATCATTGTTTCCAAATAATAATTTAGTACATTTGTACTATACAAATCTAAAATCAATTTATCTTTATCTATAAATAATTCAATTAATTGAGCTAATTTTGCTTCGGACAAATTTGATTTAGGTTGTTGTCTAATTAATTCTTGTATAAAATATCCATCTTCTAAAATTAAATATAATGGTAGCTTTATTAAAGAATTATTAGGTGTTGACATTGCTTGTCCTAAATCTGGATATTCTTGTACAACTTTTAATACATTTTGATCAGTATCAATTAAGTTTGAACAAATTGCTATTATGTCATCAATAGTATATTTATCAAAACCATTATTTTGTTCAGTGTAAAAAAAATTTTCAAGAAACATATTTATTGGTTGTAAAGTATTTTTAGGATAATTGTATAATAAATTATTATCAATATCTTTTATCATATGTAATATATGATTTAGAGAATCAATATATCTTGGATTAAATTTTAATATTAACATTTGTAATACATTATTTGTTTCATCCGGTTTATAATATAAAAAATTAGGATCAGCTCTTATAAGTATTTCAGTCATTGTGAATAATTGATTATATTCTGGAATATGAACATCTAAACCTAAAAAAGTCATCAAATATGAAAATAACATTATATATTTATTCTGAACAATACTTAAATTCTTTTTGGTAAATTTTTTTGTTATCACGGTATATATTATTTGCATTGATTGGGTATTAAATAATATATCCTCTTCTTCAGTAAATTTTTTATCTGGATATAATAAGTCTCTAAAAGTATTGATAAAATTTAACCAATATATATTTGTAGTTGTATTAAAACATACAGATTGAACTTGTCTAGTACTGGGAAAATTATCAACATCAGTTAAGCTTTTAATTATATGATATCCATATTTTTTAATATATTTAAAACGATATTTATAGTATGTTATATAAAAATAAAAATTTCTTATCATTGAATTGATCAAATCAAAATCTTCAAAAACTGGTTTAGAGGCTTCACCGTGTGCTTCTAAATACAATGATAAAATTAATACTATATCATTCATATATTTTAAATGAACGAATTTTTCGTGTTCATCTTTTCCTTCAATAACTTCTATTTCCATATCAATTGTATTTAATATTTTATTTATTTGTTCAGTTATTGTATCTAAATCACTATTTTGATTTGCAATTGGATTTGCTATTATTTCATCATATGATTTAGTCAAACCTAAAAATAATATTTTTATAACGTTTTCAGAGACTGCATCTATTTCATAGTATTTAGCACTATAATCATATGGTTTTATATATTTAATGTTAGAAAGTCTGACTAGCGGTAATACAAATTTTTTAATAACATCTTCACTTTGTTTTCCTTTTTCAATAAATAATTTCATTACAGATCTAAAATAATTATTTTCTGGTAAATTTAGTTTATTCAAATCATAAGTATTAGTATCAAAATCCCAAAATAAAAATTTAACCAATTGAAAAATACAATTTTCAACACAACAATGAAATTTAACACCACGTTCTTTAGTTAAATCAACTTGTGGGGTATCTGTAATTATATCAGGACCTATTCCTTCATTTGATAAAAACTTTTCGGTCCAAATTACTTCTTGATCAGTACTAATCGATGATCTTCCTGAACCAAATAAATTTTCTAATGCTTTTACTTTGTTAATAGGTATAGCATTAAGATTTTGACCTTGACTAATTTGTGTGGAATTAATCCTCATATCAAAATATGACAACAACAATATCATATCTAATTTTAGATCTTGACTATTTATATCTAATGCAAACTTCCAATTTCTTATTTTATCAAACGTCTTAACTAAATATACTAGTTCAATTACTTGATTTGTTAAATTAAAATTAAAATCTTTAACTTTACTATTAGTATTTTCAATAATTGAATTATTTTTTTCAATAACGATATCGTTGGGAAATTGATTGCCTTCTGGATCTTTTGATGTTTCATTTAAATAAATCCCATTAAATCCATAATATAAATCTATCAAATTAACTAAATTAATTTTTTCAGGTTCAGAATCAACATTATCTGTAAATATTGTACTTAAAATTGTATATATGTAATCAATTAATTTTAATATCTTGATATATTTTTCTTTTTCAGTTGGATTTAATAATCCGTATACTTTTTCATTAAATTTTACTTTGTTATCATAACCGACACCAGATTTCATATAAAATCTAATCAATCCTGTAAAATTATCTTCAATTATAAATTTTTTTATTTGTTCACTAGTATTAATTGTTCCTATACTATGAAATACAGGTCTAACAGTCAAGTCTATTAGTTCAGATTCAAAATTAACTATTTGAAGTAATTCATAAAATCTATTTATAAAAATATATTTATCAATAGGATTATCTAATTTTTTGCTATATGATATTAAATTTTGTTCGTCATCAGATATTACAAAAAGTCCATTTATCAAATCAATTATATCACTTTCTTTTTGGTAAACAATATATTCTGTTTCACTATTTGTTTTTTTAACTGTAAGATATTGGAATAAAAATTTTATTCTTCCAAAAAAATTCTTATTAGTGTGAATTTTACCTAAATAATATGGAATTAATTTTCCATTTACATTAATTATTCTATTGGTTTTATCAATTTGTTGGTTTGTAGATAAATTCAAATCTTGAAAGCGTGTTGCTAATGGATTTAAATTTAAATTATTGTCTATTTGTAAAATATTAGATTCTGGTCTATATACAAAATTATAATCGTACATATTATTTGACGAATCTGTGACAGGATTTTTTTCTAGATTAAAATATAAAGGCCCAGTCATATTCATTAAATTTGCACCAGTTGTACCGACTGAAACTGGTATATTAATTTTTGGTATATCTCCTCCATATTTTATATTATTATTAGTTATTAAATATTTCATTTTAAATATATAAATAAGATTGATAAAAAAATTTATAAAAAAATTTATAATAAAAATAAAGTATTAAAAATAATTAAGTTTATTTTAGTTTAATTACCAAGCTCTAGTAGATCATGATTTTAAGGATTTATGTATATAAATCCTTAAAAATAGAAAAGTATAAAAATAGTACTATAAACTTATTTGTTCAATTCGATAAATTCTTTATGTAATTCATCTATTTCTTTGAAGTAATTTGGTAATTCCCCATATGTAATATTTGGTTTATTTTTACTCAACTTATAATAATCAATATATTTTTGATTTAGTTCTTTTAATTTAATAAAAATATTATTTGTTAAATATTTTACAATTGATTTCAAATTCTGAATACTTTCATTTGGAAATAATGGACAAACATATTCTTCATCTACAACACAATTTATTTTTCCAGCAGATGTAAATAAACTAACTGCTCTATTGTGAAAGTATGCATTTTCTGAAATATAATTTAATAATTGTGTTTCAAATGTGTTATTTTTGAACATTGTAAAATTATCTAACTTTTCGTATAACCCAGTAATTAAAATTATAAATTCTAAAGTATACTCATGTTCAGTTTCCATAATTTTTTGTTCACCAGTATATATATTTCTATAAATATATTGAATTTTAAATTTAGAGAGGTCCTTAACATTCCAATATTTTTTTATTAATTTCCAAAATTTACTAATATCTCTAACAGTTTCATAAAATAATATCAAGTGTAAAGCGAGTCTTCTAAAATCTATATTTTTATTTACATAATATTGGAAAAAAAATGTAATCCATGAATTTTTAAGTTTAGGCATTAATGTTTCTAAGTTTATTGCAAAATTATCAATATTATTTTTCAATTTATTTCCAAAATCACATACCGGCATTTCAATAATTTCTTGAACTATCTCTTGGGGAATAATTTGTTTTTCTTGAATTAGATGAAATAATAGTTGTATTATTGTGCAAGTATCACCAGTTTGTTCAGTTAAAAATTTTAATTTGTTAAAATAACAATAAAATATATCTGGGTTATATTTGAGTTTTTTGCAAATATCTTCAATATAATTTTTCATTTGATTGTGATCTAATAATTCTATTGCAAATTTTGCACATTCTAGACTACCGACTTTTAATGCATAAGATAAAATATAACTTCCTATACCTATTTGTAATCCATATTTAATTATATATGGATTAGCAAATGTACCAATATAATTAGATAATTCAGTCACATTGTCCTGATCTATTAACAAATATAAATTAGTAATTTTTTGTTTTTGTGTTGTCATATTGTTATAAATAAATATTATTATTAAATTTTATAAATCAATTTTTATTTTCTAGTTGGGCAATAATTTTTTGAATATTTATATCTTCAGGTACCTCATAATTATTTGACACAACTTGATTAAAGTATTCCAATGCCTTTTCTTTGTTGTTTTCAACTTCATCATATAAATTACCCAGATAGTAATATGCTTCTGTAATACCGTTCTGAACTGCCAACTCATAATATTTTTTTGCTTCAGAATAATTCTTTTCTTCAAATTCATAAAGATAACCGAGACTATAGTATCCGTGTGGACAATTATTATCTATTGCTTCCAAATAATATTTTTTTGCAGTCTCTAATTCACCAATAGTTTCAAAATAATCACCATAATTATTCATAGCTGTTCCATCACCTTGAGCTATAGCTATAACAAAATACTTTTCCATTAGTTCAACATTACATTCCACTAGTTTATAATGCATAGCTAAACGGATTGATGAAAGTATATGATTATCTATTGAAATAGCCATTTCATAATAACGTTTCATTTCATCATAATTTTTATTTTCACTATTTTGATAATAATATCCTAGCGCATACATTGCTTTGACAGAATTGTGTAACTCAATTGCCAATTCAAAATATTTTTTAGCAAGTTCCCAGTTAATTTTTTCATATGCATAAATATATGCTAAGTTTATTATTGATGATTCATGATTGTCTACTGATATTGCCATTTCATAATATTTTATAGCAAGGTCAAAATTAACTTGATTCTTGTGATAAAATAATGCTAAATTAAACATCGTATCTGAATCACCACCTTCAATTGCATGCTCTTGTAATTCTATATATTTGGGATAATTTTTTTCAACCTCTAAGTAATAATCACCCAAATGATTAGCTAAAAATATATTAATACCTTTTTCCATAACCATATTGTAATATTTTTTCATCAGGTCATAATCTTTTTCAACATACTGATAATAATGACCAAGTCTACACATTGCTATTACATGATCTCTTGATATAGCCATACGAAAATAAAACTTCATTAGTTTATAATCTTTAGCTTCTTTATATTTGAGACCTAATTCATATAGCATTTCTGTTTTTACTTCTGATTCTTCCATCAAAATTATTTCCTGTTCTTCTTTAGACTCGATTTCATAAATTCCGACTTCTTTTTTAATTTTGACCAACTCTTTGATTCGACTTTCAAGTTTATTAATTTCATTAGCAATAAAACTCATAATTGTATATGTTTGTTTATTTTATACTAAATTATAAATAAAAATCAAATTTTTATAGTTTAATCTACCAGTCTCGTTTTTCAATTAGATGATAATCCTGTAATGAGCTTAGTCCAATAGAATTATTATATTGAGTTAATATTTCGACATATTCTTCTTTGGATATTATTCTTTTTTCTTGGTCTTTATATTTAATATAAATTGGTGATCCAATCCTTTGTGCTAAATCATCATATTTTTTTGATGGATTAGGATGACTATCAAAACCATATATTTCTTCATTAATTTCAATATGTTCTATTCCTAGATTATCGTTTATTTGTACAAGTTTATCATAATAATAAATATAAGGGTCATCGAGTTTTTCCGGATCATCAACTCTAATTACTGCATCTTCTATCAGTAAATAATAATCACCTTGAGAATCAATTGCATATGGATATGAAACATCATTATTTCCAACCGGAGACATAAAATTTATAATTTCATGATTTGTACTAAAGGAAAATATAGTAGGACCAATAAACACATATTTATTAAAACCTAAATGTAGTAAAATACTATTACCTTCAAACTTTAATCCATGTCCAGCAGAATATTCAGTCATATCATTTAGTGGACTTATACCAACAAATACATTGACTGGTGTAAATTCAGCTATTAGTTTGGTATAATCAGATACAGAATCAGAGTCATTATCCGAATCATTATCCGAGTAATTGTCTGAATCAGATACAGAATCAGAGTCATTATCCGAATCATTATCCGAGTAATTGTCTGAATCAGATAACATGTTATTCCAATCTTGTTTATATATATGAACTGATGATTTTGAAGTTGATGGTTTTTGATTTATCCAAACACAAAAAGGAATATTTCCATTATCATGAATTAAATAATGATTCCAACCCGCATATACTTGTCGGATATCATTTTTGTATACTTGATTAACAAATTCCATTAAATTATATAATCTACTAATATGTATAAATTAAATCAATTTTTTTAATATAAAATGACAAGTTAAAAATTGATTTATTATAATTTAATATTATTATCAATAATTAAATGGATAATTACAAAATAATTAAAAAAGTTATTAAAAGATTAAAACCTAATACCAAATTAATTCAGTTTTTTAGGACAAAATTAAATGGAGTGGTAGATTTTTCATATACAAAAAAATTTAATTGGACACAAAAAGCAATTATTGTATATAATGAGAATTTAACAGGGATATTTGGATTACCAGACTCAATTAAAAAATTAGTGTGTGTAGATAATAATTTATCATCAATAGATAACCTACCATCTAGTCTTAAAATATTATTTTGTAGTGAAAATGATTTGAAAACACTTGATAATTTACCTGAAAGTTTAAAAATTTTAGATTGTTCAATAAATTCAAATATTAAATCATTAGATAATTTACCTAATGGATTAGTCTGTTTGATATGTAGAGAGTGTCATATTACTAGTCTAGATAATTTACCTGAAAGTTTAGAAATATTAAATTGTTCTGGTAACATGATAACAAATTTATCAAATTTACCAAATAAACTAAAAATTTTGTATTGTAATGATCTTCGATTAAATGATTTGAATAATTTGCCTAATTCACTGACGAATTTATCTTGTATGTGTAGTGAAATTACATCAATTAATTTACCAAATGGCTTGATCGAATTATATGCAGTTAGTAACAATATTAAAATTTTAGATAGTTTTCCACCTAATCTAAAATATCTTGATTTAAGTGGTTGTACCAAAATTAAAATATCTAACTTGCCAAAATCACTTGAACGTTTAGAAATGGAAAATTGTGATTTATCGGAATTACCTGTACTAAATGATGGAATTCAATATTGTAATGTATCATATAATTTAATTGACATTATTGACGCATCACAATTACCTAAATCTATTGAAACTTTTAATTGTACAGATAATGATATTAAACAAATAACTAATTTAACTATAAAAACGTTGCACTCGATTTGTTGTGATGATGGTGTAAAATTAATATTAGAATCTGGCGAAGAATCAGAATATAATAATAATTCAAACTATGATTCCAAGTCAATCAAGTCAGAAAATGATTCAAATAAAGATACTGATATTGATATTGATCCTGATAATTTAGATATAACACAAGTAATATCTAAATGTGAAAAATTATATTATGAATCAGAATCCGAATGGCAAGATATAGATAATTCTGAGTCTATCAATTTGTCTTCAGATTATGATAGTAATAGCGAAAAATCAATAAAGTGTACTAAAAAGACTAAAGTTAAATCTACTAAAAAATAATATTTTTATTCTAAATATGCGACTCTATTTCTCTAAATGAATTGTATAATTTTTAGGTATATGTAAAATATGTATAAATATTTTTATTTACTTATAAAAATAATTAGAACTCTATAAATTAGATTGTTGTATTTGTTCTAATTGCGCTTGTGAAAAAACATAATTAGCCGGTAAACTAATAAATATATTGGTAAGATTATTATATCTAACTGAATCATATAATTTTTTATAAGATAATTTTATTAAATTTTGACAAGTAGTGTTGATTCTAGAACTATCAACTAAATTATATATTTCTTCAGGATCAGTTCCATAATCAAATAATTGAACTTGGAAATTTTCTCCTTTCAATTGTTCAACAGAATAATCAAGCCCAGGGAGTCTTAATTTTTTATTTAAATTTAATTGTTTAAAATGTTCATATATCCATGTCAAAATAGGATTATTTGGTTTATTAGCAATAATATTTTTAATTGATTCATAAGAATAATTTAATATTAATTTGATTAACATGTCATTAAAAACTGATTGTTTAACATATTCAGTTAATAAGTTATTTTTGATTAAATTATTAAATCCAACCAATACATTAGAAAATAGTGGATGTAATATATAATTTGTGTACTCATGAATCATAACTTGTGATTTAGGAACAATTATTGGTTCTTGTATTAATTTTTTTATTACGTTATCAACTGATAATACTATATTTAAATCATCATAATTTCCTATTAAAATATATTGAGAATCTAATGATTTAGATGTAATTACATATTGTACATTTGATATTGTATCAACTGTCAAACTTCTATTAAAGAACTTATCAATTGGATAATATGATGCTACTCCATATATTTTAGATTCGTAAACAGGATCATCAAGCAAATATTCATTATACAAATTATTAGAAGATTTAGATTTAATAACAGGGTTATCAAATAGTTTTTTAACCATAGGATCAGTTTTTAACATTAAATGTAATTTAGAACTGGTATCAATAAAAGCAAATGGAACATTTCCTGAACTATTTTCCAAAATAAATAATTCATTAGAATCAGTATGCAAATTAAAGCTCGTTTCCAGATTATTTTGATGTAAATATTTAATTGTAGCAATATAAACATGTAATAAACTAAAATAATATCCGCAACTTATAAATGTGTCAGCTAATTGAAATTTAGTTCCTACAGAAAATGCTTGAATAGTAAAGTAATTAATATTCTTACCAAATTTATTTGATATAATTTCTTGGGCTGTGTTATCAGGAATACTTTTTGCAATATAATATAATAGTGGACCAAATGCAATACTCAAATATAAAAATAGATAATTATAATCAGATTGAATAACAAAACCACAATTATCAATAAATGGATTAGCTAAACCTTCTGATTTAATAAATTCTAAAGGATAACCACTTAGAGATAATAATGTAGGTAATAAATTAGTATGTGATGTTACAATATCAAATGATTTACCAATATAATTGTTTGGCATATTAGGGTATGACAAGAACAAAGGGACATTTAAACCAGGACTATAAAAAGGAGCTAATTTTTGAGCCAATCCATGTTCACCAGCATAATCTCCATGATCAGCAGTTAAACAAACTATTGAATTATCAAATAGCCCAGTCAATTCTATAAAATCGTATAATTTATTTAATTCTTCATCAACTTGTTTAATACATCTGTAATATGCAGTTTGATATTGTTGATATTGATTTATATTTGTAAAATCAATCCCATAAAAGTTATATTTGGATAAAATTTGTGTTAAAACCCCAATATTTAATTGGTCAAGATTAGTTTTTGAATCTATACAATTATCGAGTTCAACAGATTTTTTAAAATATAATTCAAGTTCTCCATATTTTGTATAATTATCATTATATGAACCAACTGATTGAGCAATACTATTAGGATTAGATGACCCAGTAATTTGAAAAGAAGGTGTTTGTAAAGTATTTATTTGGGTATCGATATTAGAATATAAAATATCATGTGGATTATCATAATTACAACATAATAAAAAATTTTCTCTTGATAATAATTTTTGTTTCATAAACGGAATAGCTCCGTCTAAACAAACACCATTAATTGAATCATAAAAATCACATGCAGATGGATTTGTACCAGATGGTAAAATTTCTTGAGTTACCATTTGGTCATTAAAATAGCCTCCCCTAGCATCATAACAATAATCTCCCATTTTAGCAAAATTCTCAAAATCATAATCTTGCATATAATTTTGAGTGGAAATTCTTGGTTTAAATCTGGTGTAATTGGCCGGATCTAATTCTTGACGTAAATGTGCTTTTCCTGAATATTTTGAACCAAAATTTTTAAAATATGAACCTAATGTTTTAACTCCTTGACTTACTGTATTCATTGATTTTTGCCATGGAACCGAAGACTGAATATTATCGGTTACTCCATTAATATATGAATTTTTACCAGTATATAAAACAGCTCTAGCAGCAGAACATGGAATTGTGTTTGTGTAATGATTGTTAAAATATACACATCGATTTTTAAATTTGTTAATACCAACTAGTGAATCTAAAAAAGTCTTATCCAAATGTTTTAGACCGGTTAACTCATCACATACAATTAAAATTAAATTTTTATTATTCATTTTTTATCTTATATGTTATAATTTTATAAAAAAATATGTTTCTCAGTTATAAAAATATTTCATTAAAACAATAATCATTTTTATAAGAGCTCATGGATTATAAGTTCTACTGCCCTACCCTTTCTAGCTCTTGTAGTGCAATTCCTGTAGTAGCTAGTGCAATTCCAACAGTAGATGTGACCATCATACATGTAGGATCATGGCTATTCATATCTGTTAGCACTGTCATCACAGACTCAGCTTCAGTCTTAATCCTAAGTACTGCATATCGATTAAAGATGAGGTCCTCAGGGTAAGAATTAGCAACACGTGACAGATACTGATGATAGGTATTATCGCTACCCCCGATCTGAATCATGGTGATAGCAATCGTCTCAAGGGCACGTGCTAGTGCCACATCCACCTTGTTAACATCATACTGATGAGCCACAATTGTCGGAACAGGAACCATTTTATAAAGCTTTTTATATAGTTATTTGATTAATTAGGAATTCCTAAGAAGCAAATATTCAATTTTTTTATTATTTTCTATTATATAAATTTAATATTCATCAAACTATTTAGGATATTTTAAGATTAGGATATTTCAATTCTAATGCTTTTTTAACATTGATATCTTTCTCGTTACATTCTAATTCTAACAATGTGTTGGGTAAATTATTATCAACTGTTATTTCAGTATCATAACAACGTAATTTTTCTAAAGATTTTGGACAGCGAAGCAGCCTCTAGCGCTCATTAAAGAGCGCTAGAGGTAAATTATTTAGAGAATCAATATAAGTATTTTCACAATAACATATTTTTAATGAATTAGGACAGCGAAGCAGCCTCTAGCGCTCGTAAAAGAGCGTACGAGGTAAATTATCTACTGATTTTATTGGAGTATGACTACAACACAATTGTTGTAATGATTCAGGCAAATTATCAAGCAAAGTAATTTCATTTGAACTACAAACTAAATCTTCTAATTTATTAGGCAAATTGTTAAGTGTGGTTATTTTATTATGGTCACAATATAATTTTACTAATGATTCAAGACCCAAAAAGTATATCAAACTGTATTAAGTTTGAATACTTTTTGCCTTGGTTACAGGCCTAATTGAAAAGTTATATCAAAGAAATATACTTTGATATGCTTTGTCAATCACATAAAAAAAATAATATTTTTCTAATGTATAGACACAGGTCCAGATTTTACATTTATTTTTATATTCGTATACATATTTTTTATTTTATCTTCTAAATTACTGTCGCATTGTAGTTCTTCAAGACCATTAGGCAAATTATCAAGCACATTTATTTCATTGTATTTGGATTGTAAAAATTTTAATCCAACAGGTAAATTATCTAAAGAAGTAATTTTATTACCCAAACAGTCTAAATATTTTAATTGATTAGGTAAATTATCTAAAGAAGTAATACTATTTGCAGAACAATATAAATATTTTAATCCATCAGGTAAATTGTCCAAAGAAAAAATATTATTTTTGTTACAAAATAAATATTCTATTTCATTAGGTAAATTATCCAAAGAAGTAATACTGTTGTCACTGCATAATAACTTTTTTAATTTGTCAGGTAAATTATCTAATTTAGTTATTTTTTGATTAAAACTACAATCTAATTCAATTAATGATGTTGGTAAATTATCCAAAGAAGTTATTTTATTTTTACGACAGCATAATAATTTTAAACCATTAGGCAAATGATCTAAATCAGTTATTTCATTAAACATACAATCCAATATTTCTAATGTAGGTGGTAAGTTTATCAATTTAGTTATTTCGTGATTATTACATTTAAGACTTTTTAATCTATTAAATCTTGAAAATTCTAATTCACCGTAAATTTTTGAAAAACCATTAAAGGCTGATATATCTATTTCAAGAATATCAGTAGGAAATGATTCAAGAATATTCATTTTTATAGTATAGTTATTATATAAATTAATTATCACTATCTATGTGAAAACAAAAATTTCAATTTTTGTAAAATTTGAATCTGATTATAAATATATATTATTATCAATATAAACTATGTCTATATCCAATTCTAATGATAAAATAATCGAGTTGTCAAATCATATACTAATGTTAACTGAAATACTAGCTAATTCAGAAATAACTCTAGGTTATGGAACAATAACTAACAAATTTAATGGAGCAAAAATAATCCCGATATCAGTACCAATCAATACTGAACAGCTTGAGTTGGTACCAAGAGATTCAGATTGGAATAATGATATGAAATTGATGGTTGAATACAAGACTAATAAACATGCGATATTTAAGGCCTATGAATTATGTTTGTACGCACATAAATTTAAGTATTTACCTAATTTGAAAAAATTAAGTATAATTTGTTGCACAAATTCAACTGATGTATTTGAATTTGATGGATTAGCTAATGGTGAACTTCAAGAACTTGTTTTACACCAAATAGCTAATACTAATTTAGAATCTATTGGTAATATCAAATCACTTGAAGTTTTAGAATTAAGGAGACTAAAAAATATAACTTCGATATCTCAAATAATTGAGCAATTGCCTAAACTAAAAAAATTAATTATTACAGGATGTTGTAAACTAAATGAAAGTGAATTTGGATACATTTTAACTTATTGTCTAAGTAATAACATTGAATTTTTAGATAATATATTTTGGTCAAGTTAATTTACTAGATTGAATAATTATTATTAGCATGATATTTTATTAGACCAGTAATCCATTTTTACTTTGATTTTTTTATATTCTAAAAACTTTAATAGTTGGTGGTAATTCTGCTAAATTAGAAGTCATATAACTTACTTTAACTACTAATTCTTTTAATCCTGAAGGAATATTTAATGAAGTTAAAGGTTGATTAAATCTAATATTTTTAAATTCTAAATAAGTTAATCCAGATGGTAATACTCCTGGAACCAAAGGTTGGTTAAAGTAATCACCAAATTCTAAATGTGTAAGTGTATCTGGTAATACTCCTGGAACCAAAGGTTGGTTAAAGTAATCACCAAATTCTAAATGTGTAAGTGTATCTGGTAATACTCCTGGATTCAAAGGTTGGTTAAAGTTATTAGAAAAAATTATATCTGTTAGTTCAGGTGGAAGTTCTCCTGGATCTATAGGTTGATCAAAATCTCCATACTGAAATCTAAATTGTAAATATTTAAGATGAGGTGGTAAAACCCCATGATTAATTGGTTGATTATATCTATCACCAAATTTTAAATAAGTAAGTGTATCGGGTAAGGCGCCCGATTCTATTGGTGAATTAAAATGATGTCCAAAAATTAATGTTTGTAAACTTTGTGGTAAAACATTTTGTTCAATTGGAACTCCACCATTATTGTACTTACCAAAATTATTAAATTCTAAATGTATTAGATTTGGAGGCAGATCCCCTGGTTTTATCGTGCGATCAAAATCTGAACCAAAATATAAATGTGTTAGTCTTGGTACTCTTGATGGAAGAAGTCCTGGTTCTAGTTCTTCATTAAAGTGATTTGAAAGTACTAGAGTTGTTAAGGATTCAGGGAATACTATTTGATTAAGTGGTTGTCTAAAATTATAACTCAAAATAAGTGTTCTAAGTGAATTTGGTAATATACCTTCTCCTAGTGGGTGATTAAAATATTCTCCTAAATTTAACTTGAGTAAATTTTCTGGTAACACTCCTGGATTAATACGTTGATAAAAATTTTGACCCACATATAATTCTTTAAGAGATTCTGGTAATGCACCTATCTGAAAAGGTCTTCCACCATTTTGAAAACGAGAACCAAATTCAAGGACTTCTATATTTCCTAGAGTACCAGGGATTATTTCTTGATTAAAATCATTTCCAAATTGTAAATGAGTCAAACTTGGTGGTATTACACCTGGATTAATTGGATTATTAAAATTACCCTCAAATGTAATACTTTTTAAACTATTTGGTAATATTCCCGGTTCAATTATTCTATTAAAATCACTAAATGCATAAACTGATCCAAAAATAATATTTTCTAAACTTGGAGTAATTCTTGAAAATAATTCACGCATTTCTGAATTAGTAATATTAAAATCTATGTTTATTGATTTAATATCCAATCTTCTTTCTGGAGTATATCTTTCTAATAATTGTTGAAATTTACGTTGTTTAAATCTTAAGGTTTTATCTATAGGATTACGTGCTCTATCTACTCTATCTATACTTCTTAGAGTTGTTGAAGGAGGAGCTGCTAATCCCATAATTTGTCTACTCACGTCAGTTCCAAATCTAGATTCTAATTTATCTTCTATTCCTGAACCTTTTTGATTGTCTTCAATTTGATTATGTTCTATTTGTTTTTTTAATTCTATATATTTGATTTTGTATTTAAGATATTTGTTTTTCCAATCCATTTGATTATATATATATTTAATAAAAAATTTTAAAATTTATATAAAATAGTTTACATCATAATAATTATTTAATCTAATAAAATGAGTAGTTTTTAATCTGGTAATAGCAATTTAGAAAATTATGATGAATATGAATAATTTTTGAATCAACCTTTATGGATATCAAAGAAAAAATAAAATATTTTAATGAAAAAGTTTCTCTTGGTTCAGAAAAAGCAATCAAATATTTAGGACATTTGTACGAATTACAAAAAGATTTTATCAATATGATAAATTGTTATGTAACAGTGTAAATTAAAATATAATTGTCCCAACTGATTCATTAATTCTTTTTATTAGTTAAATTATCTTGCTGTAATATTCTTGTGATAGCTCCACCATCCAATTTATTAATAAAAAAATGTAAGGAATTTAAATTATATTTGTTAATTAAGATTAATAATCAAATGTCAATATTTTATTATAAATGGGGTTGTGAAACAGAATTTAAAGACATACCAAAAAAATTTTCATTTTTATCAATAGAAACAGAACCAATGGATCCTATAGGAACAATACCTGAACATATAACCGGAATTGAATTTGGACATGATTTAGGATTTAACTCTTCAATTGATAGTTTACATCATAAATTAGTTACTTTAAAATTAGGATACAAATTTAATCAACCACTTAATAACTTATCTCCTGTTTTACAAACATTGTGTTTAAGTTGTGAATTTAATCAACCACTTGATAATTTACCAGATAGTTTAGAAAATTTAGAAATGTGGGGTACATATTCTCATCAATTAAATAATCTACCAAACAATTTGATATATTTAAAATTTGGAAACAAATTTAATCAACCAATAGATAACTTACCGAACAGCTTAAAATTTTTAGAATTAGGACCTGATTTTGCTCATCCATTAAATAATTTACCAAATGGTTTATTAAGTTTAGAGGTAGGTATGTGGTATAATTTACCACTTGATAATTTACCTAAATCACTTCAACATTTAATTTTGGGTTCAAATTTTGCACAACCACTTGACAATCTACCACCAAATCTTAAAAAAATTAAATTATCAAATGCATTTAATTATCCAATTGAAAAGTTCCCTGACAGCTTAGAAAAAATTCATTTTGGATTAAAGTTTAATAGACCAATTATATGGTTGCCCAAATCTATTAGAAAAATTAAATTTGATAGTTTAAAAAATAATAACTATTCAAGTCTAAAAAAAATATTTCCAAATATTTATCTTGTAAATAAAAAAGAACGTTCAGACATTACTTATACATTTGTTTTTGTATAAAAAAAATAATTGTTTAATACATACAATTATTTAGATAACAACTATTTGTACAATTATTTGTACAACATTTTTTACATTTTTTGCATTTCTTTTTTTTATCATAATAACTATTTGCATAATATGTAGTAAAATAATAGTTAGTATAAGTATATGCAGGAATTCCGCATGATGTAAAATTAAGTGCAAGTTGTGTACCATTTAGAATTTTAATTCTATAACATCCACGTTTTAATTTATAAAAATATAGTTGACCTGTTTGATTATTAATTGTAATATTACAGGGTGCTGGACAATTATTAACATTAACAATACTATAATATGGTGATAAAGTTCCAACATTTGAATTTGCACATTTCCAACAAATATCTAAATTTGTTGGATTATAAAATTGTTTAACAAATGATGCTAATAACCAAGGAATATTACAAGATACAAGATTAATATCAATCCAAACTGAACCTAAATCATTTCTCAATACTCTTTTGGCATTATTGTCGGACCATGAATATCTACAAGTTTCAAATTGTTCGACAAAACAGTTAGTTGTAATATTTGATGTAATATTTGTGCTAGAATAAGCAAATATCCCATTTCCTGACAAATTTCCTCCAACTATGTAACAATTTGATGCACTACAATTTGTTGTAGCAGGATAATAAATTGGTGATGAATAATAAAAATTTGGTGCAAAAATACCACCAGATAATACCCCAGACCCCATTCCTACTGTATAACAATTAGAACTTGAACAATTGTATGCGAAATATCCAAAAATACCACCAGCATAATTACCAATACTTCCTATACTATAACATGCAGTAACTGTGCTTGTGGTTGTACTTAAACTATATGATGGATTTGATAATACATTATTTAATAAATTACCTGATTGATCTAGTGGACTTGTTGGTGAATAAGTTATACTATCAAAATTATAATTAGTACCAAAACCAAATATACCTCCAGCATAGGAACCAATTAAACCAGTTGAATAAGAATTAGATACATTACAACTTTGTGTATAAGAACCGCATATACCTCCTGCATATGTACTTATTAATCCAGTACTAAAACAATTAGATAAAGTACAATTATAAGATTGCATACCAATTATACCACCACCATTTTCTGGAATTAACCCATTACTATTACAAAAACTGATTATACCATTACAAAACCCCTGTTGACAAATCCAGCCTCCACAATTAGCTAAATTATTTGATGATGAATTTACTGATAAATTTTGGATAATAATATTTGTATTGGATGTGTTATTGTTTTGGACAAAACCTTGATAACTTCCAACATTTATTGTTAGGGTATTTGATTGACCATTTATTGTAATATTCGAACCATTTAATTGTAAATAGTTATTAACATTTGTGATTGAAAAACTGATTCCAATCAAAACAGTTGTATTGCTTAAAATTACTAAAGGTGATGAAGTAAAATCTAATTCGCTATTAAGTGTTATTGTTGACATTGTTTATATATATAACAAATACATATTTTATATTCTTATATGTAAAAAATTTTATCCTCTCATACTATTTATATATATAAATAGTGTATACCAAAAAAGTTCAGGTTGCAAGCCTAATTATATAAAATTATAACATTTTATATGTGTAAGATTTATTCAAACAATGATTTTAATCTTGCATATTTTTCTGGTTCAATTTCTAAACCATTAATTGTTATTTTTTTATTAATTTCTCTAAACAAATCAAGAGAATTTCCCAAACAATCTTTATATTTTGACAAAGTTTTATAAATTAAATAAGTGTTATCTAAATTAAAATAATTAACAACCTTTTCTAGTTTTTCAAATTTGTCTTTATTTTTTAGTATACTTGTTTCAGCAGAAAGAATTACTGTTTCATTAGGATCCATTTCTATATCTGGGGAAATATTTAAAAAATCATTAATATTTCTTAATAATTCTGTAATTGGATATAATATTTGTTTGTAATAGTTTATTGGTATTGTTAAAGGATTAGTTTGATTATAGTCTCTGGTTAATAATCTAACAATATTAATATCGAGTTCAAATGGTGAATTGTAAATATAATATGATATTGGCATTGGATTTATTATAAGTGGCTCTTTATTATACAAATATTTAAATGTTTCACAATTAAAATTCACAGCTTTCATATATTTTACATAAAGACTGAGTAAACATATCTCTCTAGTATTATCATAAATATTTAATGCCGGTTGGTTACCATCAATTGTTGATTCAATTAGTAATTTATTTTGAATAAAATAATCTATTAAAAAATTATTATCTATTAGAAAATCATTTGTCTTTTTTGATAATTTTCCACTATTAGATAAATTATACATTTGATTCATAATATAACATATTAAACTCCTAGTTTTTGTACCAGATTTTAAAAATATATTTGTGTTTGTTTGTAGGGTACTAATAGGAATTTTGAAATAATTATCAAGTTTATCAAATTCTGAAGGAATTCTATCAGCAACCAATATTGTTCTTAAATAATAAAACAAAGGTGTTTGTTGTGAATACAAATCAAGAATAATTCTATCTTTGTCAATTAATAGATTAATAAACTGTGTTATTTGTTCTGATGTTATTCCTGTATTATAACCAATTAAATTTTCAATAAAATATGCTTCATTAAGTACAAGATATAATGGTAATTTACTAATATAAGAAATAGGTGTAATTAGCCTTTTGTTAGATAAATCATAACCACGAACAAATTTTAGAACATTTTGGTCTGTATCAATTAATGCTAAAATCATTCTCACCAAATCATCAAATTTATATGTGTTAAAATTTTCATATTCTTTTAATAATTCATTAATAAATATAATAATAGGTTGTTCTGTGTTTTCATAATAATCAAAAAATAAATTATTATTAATCGTTTTTGACAAATTAATTATATAAATTAATGATTTGACATCAGAACATTCAAAATAATTAGTTACCAATGATTGAATAATATTTCTGTTAGGTTCTATTTCATGTGTAAGAAAATAAGGATTAGCTTTCAAAAGTATTTCAAGATTTTCATAAGTAGACTGTTTTTTATCGATACTGAACTTTAAAACTGTATCCAAATAACCACTGAATAAATCATAATCATTTTGCACTATGTAAATTTGCTTATCAGTATATTTGGCAATAAAAATATCATCAATTATATTTATAACCAAGTCCATATATAATTCAGTATCGTCATTATTTTTTGTAATATCATAAATTCTTTGTTTGTCGACTAAAACAGTTAACCAATTTATAAAATTTAACCAGTATATATTTCTGGTATTAAAATATGGTGAATTTGTTCCTCTTGACGAAATAAACGTATCTATATTAATTAATTGATATTCAGGAATATAACCATAAGTAACTGTAATTTCTGGAAATTCCTTACAATTTAAATAAAAATAAAAATTTTTAATAGATTCATTTATCAAATTTATATCTTCAATCCCTCCTTTTGACACATCACCATGTGCATTATGATACATTGTTAAAATTAAAACTCTGTTACCTAAGTGTTTAAGTATTAATAATGATTTATTTGGATTATCTCCAACTTCATGTTCTAATTCATAATTGTTAACCCTAATAATTCTATTTATAGTTTCTAAATTTTGTTCAAACATTGAATCTGGATCAGCTTTACCTTTTATCTTTATTTCATCAATTGAATTTTGCAAACCCAACGCTAGCAATTTAACTATATTTGTAGAAAGTGCATTTAATTCATAATCTGAATTTATATATTTAACATTTTTAAGATTAATTAGAGGTGTGACAAATTGTTGTAAAACTTTATTACTTTGTCTACCAGTTTTAATAAATAATTCCATAATACTTCTAAAATAATTATCTACAGGTAAACTCATTAAATCTAAATTGTATGATTTAGTACTTTCGTCCCAAAATAAGAACTTTATTAATTGAAAAAGAGTATTTTCAACACAAGCAGGAAAATTAATATTCGAATTTGTACCGGAATAAGAACCAATGGTTATATTTACATATGGAGTTTCGTTTATTACTTCAGGTCCAAATCCTTCATTTGATAAGAATTTTTCAGTTAAACCAAGTTCTTGCTCTGAACTAATTGTTGATTTCATCCCACCAAATAAATTTTCGTATGCTAAAACTTGGTTTATTGGTAGTGCATTAAGATTTGGTCCTTTTTTAATCTGAGTAGATCCAACTCTTAAATCAAAATATGATAATAGCAATATCATGTCTAGCTTTAAATCTGAATTATCAATGCCAAGAGCAATTGGCCAATTTCTTATTTTATGACAAACCAACATTAAATCAATTATTTCCCATGTCTGGGTATAAAGTATTTGAAAAAAATTAGGTTTAACTTTCAAATTTATTTTTTCAATTGACTCTAAATTTTTTCTTACTAAAATATCTGGAGAATAAGAATTAGAGCTTGAATCTTTCCATGTTTCATTTAAAAATATTCCATTAAATCCACCATATAAATCTAACAAATTTATTAAATTAATTTTTTCTGGTTCTTCAATTACACTATTTGTAAAAATAGATTTTAATTTTGTGTAAATATAATCAATAACACTGATAATATGTAAATATTTATTTTTTTCCTCGATATTTAATTGAGTATATAGTTTGGAATGAAATTTGACTTGATAATCATTTTGTGTATTCATGTACAATTTAATTATTTCATAATAATTATTTTCTTTAATATAATCAGGTAATTTTTTACTAAAACCTTTATCTACTATCAGAATATTTTGAAATGTTGGTAAATCTTGTTCACTTATGGTTATACTTGGTGGAACCCATGTAATCATATCAATTAATTCATAAAACTTGTTGATAAAAATAAATTTATCAATAGGATTAGCTAAACGTTGAGATAATCCAATCAAAATTTTATCTTCATCAGAAATATTGAATAAACTATTTATCAAGTTAATTATATCATCTTCTTTTTTAATCATTATAATTTCTCTAATATTTGGATCAGATTCATTAGTTTTAATCTGTAGATATTGAAATAAAAATTTAATTTTTCCAAAAAATCTTTTATTTACATGGGTTTTACCTAGATGATAAGGCACATATAGTCCATTCACATGAATTATTCTATTGATTGGACTAATTGGTTCTGGTTGAACTAAATCTTGAAATATGTAAGCAGTTTGATTTAAATTTAAATTATTATCAATCGATAATACTGTAGAATCAGGTTTATATTCAAAATCATAATTATAAATAGAACTATTAGTTGAAATTGGATTTTTTGCTGAATTAAAATATAATGGACCTAATATATTCATTTTTTCAATTTCAGACACATCATCTGGTATAACAGCATTTATTTTTGGAACATCTCCGCCATCCATTATATTTATATTTGAAATTAAATATTTCATTATATATAATTACACGTATAATTATATTTATAAAAAATTTAAATATAATTAAAAAAATTTTTGGTATCTTTGTAATAATCTTATTCACAAATATTTTCATTTTTAGGTGGTAATTCTGGTATTAATCCACTATTTGATTCTACAAGTAAATTCCATGATTGTACAATTTCTAATTTATTATCAGCAACATATTTTAGATCATAAGTTTCATAAAAAACTCCGTCACTATATTTTTTCAAATAATAAGAAATAATTTCAATAACTTTTTCAAAATCAGTTTCTGTAAATTCATCAACTTCTTCAGAATCAAAGTCAATTTCTTTCATTGATTCTATTTGATAATCCTGATATATTTTAGTTAAAAGTTTAGCAAAGCATTTCATTTTAGTACCTACACATAAATTTACTTTTCTAATAAATTCTTCATAAAAACGTGATATTACATAAATAATTTGATCATTTTCTTCATCTTTATAAGATGGAATCTTTTTATTTTCCAAATTATCATAATTATCTGAAATAAACTTAAGCACACTCATAGCTAAAACCAATTGTATCCAAGTATATCTACTTATTAAATCTTTAAAAATATAATTAGAAAAATATGGTTTAAATTGTACCATCCACTTTGTTCCTGTTCCAACACTTAAATTTATAAGTTCTTCCGAATTATATTGACGTTTTGTATAATATATTGAATCAATATTAAATGAACACCATGATTTTTCTGGTGTTTCAGTATATTTTCTCAAGTTATAATATTCTTGGAACATTCTAGTAATATCTATAGATGAACATGTTTTATCTCTTAAGAATATTTTAAGTGTTAACAATTGTTTATTGTACAAATCAGAATATTTAATTTGTTCTTCTGGTATGTTAGAGTAAATTAAATTATTACCAGTTAACTTGATTCTTATTTTAATATCTGGGATATCTTTTAATTTATAAATTAATTGTGTTAATTCAATACGTTTAATAATAATAATATGTGATAAAACATATTTATCCCCATCCATTTTATAAATTTCTATCCAACCAATTCTGTATCTAAATATTTCTTCATCATAAAAATTAGTAGAATCATAAACATTATAATATATAGTAGCAAATTTAGGATTATATATTTCAAAAGTATAAGTTTTTCCTTCTTCTGGATACATCAATTTTGCTCTTTTAAGTACTTGTTTTTGAATATTAATATCATTAGCTGTCTGGAATTGATAATTTTTAACTGTACATAATATAATATTAGGATTTGATTCACTCTCACGTGCTAGTGGAATAAATCTTTCACATACCCCATTCAAATTACCAGTATTTAAACTTGGATCAAAATATTGCTCAGGAATAATATTTCTATCAACTTTTGAATATTGATTTAAAAAATCATAGTTTAATCTAGTTTTTTCTATTCTAGTTTTACCCATCATACTTTCTTGTATACTTTGACTTTGACTTTGACTTTGACTTTGGCTTTGTTCTTGTTCTTGTTCTTGTTCTTGTTGATTAGATTGAAATTGATTTACTTGCATTTCAACTGAATCAAAATTAGTTTCCCCAATTATTTTATTAATTAATGATATATATGCTTCATTACCAATAAATCCACTTCTAACAATAAATTCAAATTCTGATTTTGAAAAATTCAACAAACTCATAGTTATCTCATCTATATCTTTGACTATAATGTACAATGGTTGTCTATAAATACTAATTTTAAGATAATTAAATGATTTATGATCTAAACCAACATCAATTGAATAAATATTTGAACCAGTAAAGAAATCACGATATAATGTCAAGATATTTTGTTTATTAAATAGTGGTAATTGACTTGTATTGTATTTTAATTCATTATCAATTAAATAGTTTACAACCATTGTAATATTGTTATCAAGTTTAGCACCTAAATTAGAATTTGTAATAAAATCAACTGTTTGACCTTTGTTTATATTTCTCATTCTATAGATACCTTGAGCAATATCTCTGAATCTGTTGAATGAACTTACAGTGATTAATCCTTTAGCTAATGGGTAAATTTTCATATCTATACCAGTAATATGTGCTTGATCATAATAATAAAAGCGATAAAATAATGGAATACTAAGTGATTCGTAGTTAATTAAATCTCCGTCTAGAGTTAAGGCAATCTTTTTATTATTTTTATCTATATATACAACACATTTATAATTAGCTTCCAAATTTAATTCTTTAATTGTTTTTATAATTTGTTCAGCAATTAAACTAGAATTATTGTTAATAAAGAAAGAACCAGTATCTATAATAACATGATATGATCTTGTTAAAGCAATATTTATTACATTCATATAGTTATCTTCAATAATAATATTATTCGGTCTATCAATTCCCACAATACTAGCAACAACTGCACCATCACCACCCTTTTGGATTTGAATAGATTGGATTTGTTCGGATTCATCAACTTCTTTGGGTAAAAATATTTTAGGTGTGCCAGTAAATCCAGTTCTAAAGCCACAGAAGTTTGATGATAATATATCAGTAAATGATAAATTATTTACATATTTTAGTACTTTAATAAATCTCTTTAATACTATATTATTAACATAAGTTTCTAGTGGAAAATTTCTAATGATTTGTCTAACTTGTGTATCGTTAAAGTATATAATTTTCTTCAATTCATATATTTCTGGTGGTTGATCTACACCTGTAACTAGTTCTCTATATAAAATAGATCCACGATTTTTATTTGGTGCCGTAAATTTATCTATTAAATACAAATTATAAACATAATCTAAATATAATTGTAAATCAATGTATCTAATTCTAGTTTCTGGTTTATCAAAGTATGATATGATAGTAAGTGCGATATTATATAAATAATCAGTAAATTCTGATTTTTCTGATGGTTTTTCATCTGCAATAAATGGTACTGCAACAAAATATTGTTTAATAAATTCATCTGAAAATAGTTCACCATTACTTTTATATAGTACTGAAATATTTTTAGAATCAGTATGTTTTAAACCAAAATGTCTTCTATGTAATTGGCCTAGAACAGTTGGAATAATTTGATCAAACAGATATAACATATTTAAAATATCTATTTTTATATTTGAATTAATAGATAAGAATGTTTTTAATTCAGCAATATTTTTATGTCTTAAAAATCCATATGCTTGTGAATATTTTATTCCTAATATATATTCAATAGATGCTAAATATAAATTAGTTAATATTGATAAGGCTTCTTCACTAATTGAATTAGAATCTAAAATTAAATGTGGAGTTAATTTAAAAGAATGTTCAACAAGTTCATATTTTGCTCCAATAAATAGCCTGTATAATTCATTAAGTTTTTCATTCGTTGATTCTTCAGGTACACTATCTCTAAAATATAAATTATAAATATAGAAAAAGATTAATTGGAAAGTAATACCATAATTATCAATGGATTCATATTCATCAATTTTATCTTGCATATTTAATTGACTTTTAAGTGGATCTGCAATTTCATCAATTTCATCATATAGTATATATGAATTAGCAAAATCTCTTTTAATAATATCTTCTTTATAACCTTGTAATTTAATAACTTTGATATCATAATCAGAAATAATATTAATTTTATGTGCAAGATAATTAGGATTGATATGTGAAAATATATTTGTCATAATCCTTAATGATTGTGGTACAAGAGATTCTGGCATAACATGTCTAATTATAAAATCTGGTTGACCATATTGAATCAATAACATTGTTGTAAGTGGTGCGATAACTGCTGTTTTACCTTCTCCCATAAGTAGTTGATGGAAATTTTGTGGTTTGACTTTTGTTAATTCTTCAAGTAAATTTTTAACAAATGCAATTTGACTTGGTCTAACTATATTTCCGAAAAGATATTCAAAATAAACATAAGCATTTGATGTTGAATTTTCTTCTCCAATATAACAAGGTTTAATTCTAATCAAGTTATAAATACCAGTACAATCATACGTTGGTGAATTAAAAGATAGTAATGACTGAATTTGTTCGTTAATAACAAATAATTTTTTGATAATTAAATAATTTACGACTAGTTGATTTTTTAGATCTGAATCTGTTAGATTCATAATTGATAAATTTAATTTGAACTTAATATTAGAATTTACACCATCCATATATACACAACGATAATAGTTTTGGAGTTTTATAATTTTTTTGTTAATTTCAATTAATAAATTTTGTAATTCAGATTTTGATAAAAATTTGTATTCGGTATTGATTGAATTTATATAGTATGTATAATCTTCTGAAATTTTATCTGAAATTCCAGAAATTGGAACAATATTTTTTCTTGATGAATTTGTAAAAAAATCTAATAAATCTGTTAAACTATCCCAGAATCTAGATTCAATATAAAATGAGTCTACAAATTGATATGATTCTTGTTTAGGAACATCCAAATAATTAGATAATGTTGTTTTATTATCACAATCAATGTCATAATATGATCTAGATAGATAATTAACACTAGAAGATTTTTTATATACCAAAAACATTATTGCTTTATTTAAAGTTATTGATGATATTTCGGGATCTACTTCTCTAACATCTCTTACTTCTCTAACGTCTCGAACTTCTCTTTGTACTTCGAATATATTAGTTATAATTCCATCTTCCTTATGTGCTAAACATTTTTTATTTGCATTTTTGAATATTAAATTTTCAAAATCAAAACTAGTAAATCCAAAATAATTATAGTATAATATATGTTCAAGTTTAAAAGGAATTTCTCTATTTTTAATTGATTCTTGAATTGATTTTTGTATTGTATAATTTCTTCCATCCCATACTCCTAAATTAAAAAAACCCGATTTATATAAATTTATAGCAAAATAGAAATAAAAAATAGAATTAGAATATCTAAAATTGCTTATATTTAAAGTAAATTTTCTATTTGCTTCTTCTATCTTTTTATCATTAAATCTATCATTATATTCAGATTTGTAATTATTATAAATATTAGAAATTATTATGTTTGCGAATTTAATATTACCAGCATTTAAATGTTCTTTTGCAAAATATCCTAAAATTACATTATCAGATTCAGTTAATATATCATTATACACACATTCAATTTCATATATCCCAGTATAATTTTTTTCTGATAAATTTTTGATATAGGTTCCGATTACATAATATTTATTGTAAAGTAAATTTTTTACAAGTAATAAATTAGTATTAAACACATATCTATTGTAAAAATACTTTTCTGAACCAAAAATAATTTCGTAATCTCCATATAATAATTTTTTAGTTTCGGATGAATATAAAAAATATATATTTATATTTGGACAGAAGAATACAAAATTATTTGTATCTATAATTCCTACAATAAGATCATTATAAATGTTTGTAGTATGATTAATATTATCATTAATAATCTTGCTTGGTCTATCACTATAATTTGAATTTACAAAAACAACAAGTTTAAAATATATATCAAGTAATTCTTGATTTTTAGCAACATCATGCATTTTTAATATTTGAATAAATCTTTCATTAAATTTGTATTCTAGTATAAAATTATTTGTATCAATTGAAACCCTAACAGTACCATCTGTTGATACGTAATTTTTTTCAGATATTAATTTATAATTTTTTTCATTAAAAAATCTAAAATCAAATATTATTTGCATATTAAATTCATCTTCTTTACCTTTAACAATATCTAAATAATTATTTATATAGTAAGATATACCATTTTTAACGATAGTTGTAAATGTAAAATAATTATTATATGCAGTATTAATAGAATAATATTCTTCAAATTCAATCCAATAATCACTATTTAAATTATTTGAATATATTCCTCTAGAAAAATTTCCTTTTTTAACTGATACTAAATTTAAAATTTCATCATCTTCTGTAATACCAATATATTCATTTCTTAAGATATAATACTGTAATCCTAATACATCATAAATATTTTTAACATAATTTTGTAAATTAGTATATTCATTTAAAATAAATGATTTTGCTGCATTATCTTGCTTGGGTAATTTATTAATTTTTCCTAATATACAATTATCTTTTACCAATGCTTTAATTTTATCAGATATAAATAGTTTATCAACCAAATTATTATAATAGTATATTTTTCTCATTGAATTTATGATATTAAAATTATAATTTTCACTTGGTTTATTATAACCTAAATTATTGTAAGATTTAGTATATCCAAACATAACTGATAATTTTGTAATTTTATCTAAAATAACAAGAGATTTAATTAAATAACTATCTGAATATTTGGTTAACACATCTTGAGGAATCATAATACAACTTACTCCTCTAATAATATCAAACATTACATATAACATCAAATCAATAAAATTGTTTGATAATATCATATTGATATTAAAGACTTTGATTAAAGTTGAAAATATTTTTTGAGTATATTCAGTATTATCTATATCAATCAATACATCTATTAAATTTAACATATTAATAATAATAATTTCATATTCAAAATATACATCTTTACTAACAATAAATAAGGTAATATCTTCGTATATCTTATCTAGATATTGATTTATTATAATTAATTTATCAAACAATTGGATAGATTCAATTAAATCATATCTATATGGTAGTTCAAAATTAAATTCATTACTAGATGGTAAATATGTTCCTTTTTCTAATAAACCTAATATAACATTATTATAATAGTAAATATCCTTTTCTCCGTACAAATATTTATTTATAAGTAGAAGTGTATCATCATAAAATTTATAATCCACATAATAATTATATCCACTAAAAAAATTAGATTCCTGGTTAGTAAATTTCCCTTGTTTAATATTTTCAACTGCATTTTGTTCACCATATATTCCATATTTAACTAGTAAGGAATTAAAACCTAATTTTAAATTTAAAACAAAAAATGTAGTTTTAATATCTATAGGTGTACCTTGTTTAGTCAATACACTATTAAAATAATTTATAAGGCCATTAATATCATTAAATTGATTATATATTGAAGTATCAGAAAAATATCTTTGAAATTTATTAAAAGCAAAATTCATGTTATTTTTATCTTCTAAATATAAATATGGAGAGGACGATGGTCGTACATAATAAAATACACTATCCCCTGAATATCTACCTTGATCTTTTTCACTATATATAGAATTTATCCCATAATTATAACTGGAGATAATTTCAAAATTATTATTTGTATCATTATAATTTTCATTTGGTTGACCCCATAATAAATCATTAAATTTAATAATTAAGTTCGGGTTAATTGATGGAATAAACAAATAATTATATAAACCTGATGATTTTACCAAATTTATAAAATACTTGATAAAATTTAAATCTGTAGAACCTTTTATAATAAAAGTTGACATATAAATATCAAATTGTTCTTCTGTACATAAAATAATTTCCTGTCTTAATATTTTTTCGAATATAATACCAGAAATAATAATCAAATTCATGAATATTGTTTTATTAACATCATTAATTAATACATATTCTGACTCGATATACCTAGCAGAATTAATAATATAAAGGTCGGTATATATTGTACTAATGTTATTAATAATAATAGGTTCATTTAATTGTTCTAAAGTAAATACATCTTTAAAACTAATAAATTTTACTGTCAAGTCCATAATTAAATTTCTTATTTGATCAAAAAGTACATAAATTAACATTTTATTATTTGGATTAAAATTATTTAATTGTTTAATTAATACTCCTAATTGTACAATAATATTTTTAAAATTATTAATAAAATTTTCATCACTAACTGAATCCACTATGGATTCAAATTTCTCATTAAATTCAACTATTTTTCTTTGTTCAACTGGAAAATAATCTTCTACGACCCCTGTTCTTTCAGTATTTGGTTCTAGTTCGTCAGATAAAAATAATAATTTATCGTAGTCCAAACTGTATGTTAAAAAATATTTCTCAAATACTGTATTATTGTTAATATAATCATTAACTCTTAATTCTAATTGTTTAGCAAGTATCTCGGTTTCATTGTAAATTGTTTCTAAGTCAACAGGTAATTCAGATACGGTTATAAGTTGTTTTATTTCTTCCAATTGTGTTTTTGAGTAAATAAAACATTCCAAATACATCTGTATTAATTTATAATAATGTGGGATAGTATTGACTTCAGTTCTTGAATTTACTCCTGAAATAAAATTTTTAATTAAAAGAATTTTTCCAGTGTAAAAGAATATACGATATTTAATAGATAATTGCATATTTAAATAATTTTTTTCAGGATCTAATAGATTTGCATCATGGTTTAATGTTTCTAATAAGTATATTACTGATCTAAATGAACAATCACCTTTAATCTGTGTAGGAGTAATGATACTTAATTTTAAATTAGGATAATCTTCAATAAATCTATCATTTGGTGTAGTATATGATTCATCTAACAAATCTTTTAATATCAAATTATAAAAATTTTCAGGTTTTGCTTCAATTGATTCTAAAATTATTTCCAATGTTAGAAATTTTATAAGTTTTTCTTTAGATACAACCCATCCCATTATTCCAGTATTTTCATCAGGTGTTATTGGATTTTGGTAACTTGAAGCACCTCCAGAATTAAAAAAATAAAATGCATATTCTGATTCTGATAATTTTTTATAATATGCACCCATTGCGTGATTAAAAGAATGAATAAATAAATATAATTCATCGTTTTCTTCAACATATTTTATAACATAATTATTAACTCGTATATATCTTTCATCAAACACTCTTTTTTGATCAGAAAAATCTGGAGACAATATACGAAAATTTGCATATCTAATAATACCATTGTAGTAATCTTTTGTTTTATTTAACAAACTAGTGTATCTGTTTAAAATTTCTTCTGAAAAAATTGTTGTGAAAAGTGTAGAAATTTCAGCCATTTTTAAAATTGTAGTCATATTAGAAACAGTTCCTTCGCGGGAACCACCACTATCATCTAATAATAAATAATTATCAAATACCCAATGACTTAACATTTCTAGTTCTCCATATGAATCTATTCCTGGGGGAGCACCCCATACTGTACCAATATTTTTTTTAATATATTCTTTAATATCTGGTTGTCTAGGTTTTAAAACTAAGGTTTTTCCTGTTTTTAATAATTTTAATTTTGCAAAAAAATTAGGATATCTTTCTGGAAAGATACTAGTCCTATAATGTTTTATATAATCAGGATGTAATTTAGGACTTGATAATATTGCCTCTTTAATTCTTAATAATAAATCTTCAAAATATTCAGCATCAGAACTTAAAATACTATTATCATAAAACATATCCCAAATATCTTGCAATTTTGCACGATATTTATTCGTATTAATTTCTTCTGAAATATTTTTAAATAATACTTCAATTTCAGATGGGTCTTTCGGGTTAAAAGCTCCACCAATCATATTATTTTCTATATTTAAATTACTCCTAACTATCGAGTAATGTTTTTGAGTTTTACTCATTATATTATATACATTTAATACATAAAATTTTTTTATAGTTTATTATTTATAAAAATTTTACAAACCTAATAAATAAATTTAATAATCACTTCCTAGATTTTTAATCTGATAATATGTAAGAGTATCAAATAAATCCGAATGCATTTGAATTGTCTGTCCATATAATTTTTTATTTTTACATATTCCTAGAGTTATATGTAGATATTCACTAGTTGTATAATCTGACAGTCTTGGATTATCCAATTCACTCAAAATTTTTTTACCAAGTAATTTAAGTTTATCAGATTCTACAAACCATAATACTGTTCCTCTCCTAGTAATCTTTACTTGATTTGTTGGACTTATCAAAATATCTCCATATTCTGACTGATTTTTTTTTAGATAATGATTTACACTATCCAAATTATCAAATAAATTGTGAACTTTTCCTATCAATGTAATATGGTAAGGATGACATCCCAAACCAGCTTCTGGTATCTCTTGAGAAATAAAATCAGAACCAAATGTTCTGTCCAATTCCAAATTAATTCTAGAAATATCCCTTATCAAGATATCTGAAAGATCTGCTTTAATATACATTATTAAATAATTTATATTAAAATACAAAGAATATATATAGTTTTATTAAACCATATACATTTTCAATTTTTTATAAAATACCTTTAATATTGTAAAAATTGATATTTATTTAATTATAATATATTTATTATAAATATTCAAATGAGTAATAGAAAAAAGTATTTGGCAAATAAACTAAACAATCCAGTATCACTATTGATAATCGAAGATGACATAAATAAAATTAAAGATATAATCACAAAAGAAAATGTTAATAATATTATATTTAAACACTTGGTCTAACTCCAATTCATGTTGCTATAATGGCAAATTCTAATTCAATAATAAGATATTTGTTAGAGTTAGGTACAGATATTCATATTACAAATAAAAATAATATGGATTGTAATGAACTAACTGTTCGTTATAATAATGAATATGCTCAAATATTAGACGAATTTATTAACTTAAATAAAACAAATAAATTATAATTATTCAAAATCTAAAACTCATTTATTTTTATATAAAAATCTTATTCTTGTTCTTTATTTGATTTAACCACTTGTATAAAATCATTCCAATTTTTAGAACTGGATATTTCAGATACAGGGTTTGTTTTGATAAATTCAGCTTCTTTCAAAATTCTTTCTTCATACTGCATACTATAAATGTCATTATCTTCCCAAAATGATTTTAGTATATCTTTTACAAATATGTATTCGTTAAAATGTTTTGTTCCAGATTCATCATTATTTGTATGTAAATATTGAATAAGATTTGAAGCTTCAGATAGATCAAGATCTTCTGGTTCTGATTTTCCAAACCATGTGGAACTGTATCCTATAAATTTAATATTTGAATTAGACCAAAAATCCAAAACTGATTTGTCTGGATGGTATCCTGAGACAATTAATCCATCTGATAAACTTATATCTTGAACCAATTGTTCAGATTTGGAATATGGAAATGGGTTAGAAACGTAATACTTAACTGTTTGTAATGTTGTAACATTATAAAATTTAATTAAAGTTGGATTAATATATTGGGGGATTAATCTTGGAAATAACTTATAACATGCTTTTTGTGTTGGATTAAGTGTTGACCAAAAAAATCCATCATCCAATATACTTTCTTCTTGAACTTCAAATCCATACAAACTAGCTGTAAATTTTAAACTAGACACAAATTTATCTCTAAAAAATGATTTATCGTATGTGTATCCTAAACTAAAAAATTCTGTATAAGGTTGAGAATCTACAAATATAAATTCTTTAACTTGTAAAAAATCAAATACAGGTTGAAAGTGTATACCTGCGCCAAAATATATCAGTCTATTCATTTTTATTATATATGTATTTTATTTTTATATGCATATAATTGTAATTTCAATTTTATATATTAAATGATTATTGGTTTGGCTTAAGTTTATCTATATATTCTTGTTTAATTATATTATTAAAAAAATTGATATTTTCAAATATGTATAGAATATTATAAATAAAATTATCTAATAAAATGTATATCACCAAAATTTTTAAATACATTACCGATACAACTATCTGTACTGGTCATATTAATTTTAATTTAGTAGCTTTGAGTTCTTATTTAATAAATAAAAAAGAATCAGTAGAATCATCTATATGTAAGTACATTAGCATATGGATTAAACTAATTGATACTGAACATCTTGATACTAATGAAATTACTAATGTAAATATATTACCAGAGGATGATAATATTGATATACTAATTGATGAATCTAAAAATCAAATTGTTTATAAAGGGATTAATATTGATTTTGACCAGATAAAAAATTCAGTTTATAGTCAGAATAAATTATTCGATTGTAATATTGTGTATATGGAAGATGAACCAGAATTTGATACAGAAAATTTTGATTTAGAAAAAATACCCAGTAAATATATTAATTCCAAATTATCCGATTGTGATTCAAAACTTGAAATTATTAAATACTCAATTAATTTAATAAAAAAAATTAAACCAAATAACAATTTAAAAACAATTCAAAAATTAAAACACATATATCTAAATCAATTGGTAAGAAAGTTTAAATATTTAAATTTTGGGAAAATTGGTTTTAATTATAGGGTAATGACATGGAACTTTGGGCCTGATTTATATTCTGATAAACTTACTTATCGTATTAGAATTTCAGACTCTAATTCTATTTGCACTGGTTTATTTGAAAAAACTGTATATAATTCAAATGATGACCCATCTGAACTTGAATATAAAAATTATTATTATCTGGATGAGATCGAAGATAATGAACTAGTAGATAAATTTTTTAATTATCTTATGGATAATACTATATGGTAGAAAAACTATATAGTTTTTCAATCATGATTTTTAGGATTTATATATAAATCCTAAAAATAGAAAAGTAATAAAATATATAAATTATCTGATTGTAGATAATTTTTCCTTACATATCAAATAATTCCTTTTTATTTATATAATTATAATCAAAAGTACAATTAAAATTTTTATATAGCTAAATTATAATAAATATAAAATGGATTGTTTTGAATCAGCTCTTTTAGGTATAGGTTTGTTAGGTGCAAGCGTATACACATCATTTGTTCCCAAAGAAGAAGTGCATATGTTAAAAAATATGTTATCTGGTGATGCATTAAATGCATATAAAAATATAAATAAAGAAAGATTTACACAATATTTTCAAGGTTTAGCATTAGGTTTTTTACTTGTTATACTAATTAATAATTTTTATGGTGATATGATAACTAATTCTTTTCATAAAACCACATTATTTTTATTAATTGTTATGTCAGTATCATTATTATATTATATGATGATGGCAAAATCAGATTATATGTTAAATCATATTACAACAGAAAAGGAAAATAAAGCATGGTTACATGTTTATAAAACTATGAAAAATAGATATTTGGTGGGATTTTTACTTGGTGCATTAGCATCAATACCATTATCAAATGCATATTGCAAAATGTAAATAAATATTTTAGATATTTTCTGATAGATTTAATAAAAGTTTTGAACAATGTTCCAACGCTTCAGATATTTTTTTGTATTTTTCTTTTTTATAATTATAAATAACTTGTAATTCACAATTATTTATTTTACAGATTTTATCTAGTTTAGTATTAGAATCAGGTTCATCAATCATTATTAGTATAGGTCGTGAACTAATATTACTTTGGTTAACTTGATTTATTTGATTAACTTCTGAGTCTATTTGTATCGATTCATTAATTTGTGTATTGTCCATATTATTATTAAATTTAATATCAACTTGTTCACAATTAGTTGAATTTACTTGTTCACCTAATTCATCTTTAACTATGTGATTTAGATTATGTAATAACTCATATATTGAATATGAAATTTGCTTGTAAGGATATAGATTATAGTATTCATCTTGTAAAGTATCTTCAATCCAATTTTTTATTTCAATATCTTGTTCTGAATCATAGTTAAAATGTAATTCAGAATCTCCACTATAAATCATGGAACTAAATGATTCTAAATCTACACTTATATCTAATATATTTGAATTTGTTAATAAAATTTTTCTTTTTTTGATATCTGCTTGAACTATTTTTGTATCAGATTCGTAAATATTATTTTCATCACAACTTATAGGATATATGCAATAAATATCACCTTGATTTTTAATGATATAATTACGTATATCAATTGGTTTTTTACAAGAAAAATTAATATTATCTATTGGTAAACCAAAAAATTAAAATAATAATCTTGGGGTAATCGATTTTTTAACATATCTTATTAGTAAGTTAATATATTTACCAGTTAGATATGGTGCAATATCTTCATCTGATAAAATTATTGGAAGAAAAGTTGGCTTGTTAATTATCAAATAAGTACATATTTGTTCAAATTCTTTTTGTGAATCTACTAGCCAAAAATCTTTTAATAATTTAGTTATAGAACTATAACCAAGAGTTTCACAATAATAAAAATTTGTTTTGGCATATGAATAATTTTCCATTTGTAAATATATTTAATTACTATAATTTAACTATATTTAATTTTTATTTTTAGTTTGTATAAAAAATTGAAAAACATTATAATTCATATATCTATATTTATTTTATAGTATAAATAAATATAACACAAAATGAGTGGAATGAATAGATACGGTTTTACCACAATACAAAATTCTGGTGCATTAGAAGGATTCTCAGTTCAATGTATGCTAATTTCAATACTTCATTATTTAAGATATATTAGGCAAGATCAAACTATTACACTAACTAGACTAAGAGAAATTGGAGGACTTGGTCCAGATACTGCTCACACAATGTTTGATATTGATGATCCTAGATTTGTTCAGGCTATTAATAGAATTTGTAATCACTTTAATATCCAAGTTAATGTACATTATGCTAATCGTGATGGCTCAGCATCTAATCGTTGGTTAGGAAATCCCGCTGCTACATTTGGTCGTTCTTCTGAAATTGTCCCTGTTGTCGCATTCGGTTTACACTTTGAACTAATTGTTTCAAGTGCTATTACTGGAGATCTTCCTATTACTACAGAAGCTATTGAAAGAGCCGGTGGAGTTTATATTCATAATTATACTCCAGTTATCATTGAACCGATGATTACTAGTACTCTTGTCAAACCTGCTGATGTTTCTAGTACTCCTGTCAAGCCTGCTAATGTTTCTAGTACTCCTGTCAAACCTGCTGATGTTTCTAGTACTCCTGTCAAGTCAGTTTTTGATGCATCAGTTAAATCAGCTAGTCAAAAATCAAATCAACATATTATTGATGAACTTGTATCTGAAATGATTGAACAAAAACAGACTATTCAGTTTATTAAAAAAGAAATTGAATCAGACAAAAATTTTATTAAAGAGCATTATAACCAAATCAAGAATATTAAACATATTTTGGAATCTGAACCAATTAATGAAGAAATTGGTAAACTTCTTTACACAAGTATTGAAACATTACAACAAGAAATTGCCAATCGTAAGCAAATATGTAGAGACAAGATAGCGTTGGTTGATCAAATGGACTCACATATATATGAAATTATTGGGCAAATTGAAATGCTTAAAAAGTAAATTGTTTATTTGTTTATTTGTTATTTTTTTTATTAAAGACCTATTAGTTTTATCCTAATATTCTTGCTTGAAATGATTGATTTCCTGATGGACCAATAAAAAGTCCAACAATATTATTATTTGCAACACTATTTATTGTACTAATTCCATTAGTTGAATATTTTATTTCAGTAAATTTGGTTACTACAAAACCAAATGTATTGTCGCGTGTAATAACTGCATAATAACCAAAATTTGCAGAATTATTTATTGTATCAATTGACAACGAGTATACTCCATCTATTCCATAAAATCCACTAATTCCTTCGATATGTGCTAGTGCATTAATGTTTAATGGTAGACTTAGTGTTGTCCAGTTTTCAAATATATTTTGAACAGGATCGTAATCAACTACAAAAGGACTACCAATTGGAGCTATAAGATTATTTAGATATATGTCATTGATTGGAACAGATTTATTAGGCGAATATCCTCCAACAATAGTGTATTTACCATTGTAATCATTATACCAAATACCATAAGAAGTAGTAGTAGCAGAATTAGGATATTTAATTTCAATTGGATTTTTTAAATCTGACACTTTATATAAAAAAGAAAAAGTATCTATAGAATTAGAGTTTCCGGCATTACCAACACAATAACCATTTGATATACTATGTACAAACACAATATTATATTGATTATTGACTGAAGGATATGAATAATTTTTTTGATTTTCAAGTTGTGCTTGATCTAATCTTCCTGTATAAATATATCCACGAGTATATGTTGTTTGATCTACATATGAACCAACAAAATTATAAATTCCTGTGTCAGAATCATAATTAGGACCATAAACAGAAGTATATAATGAACTTGGCACATTTTGATAATAAATTTGACCATTGGTAAAAGAAATATTACCAGAATAAATTATTCCATTACCTGTTTGAGGAGTTGGATTTGTTGTTCCACATAATAAAAATTGTTCTTCACCAATGGATCGACTACCCTGCCATGCTGCTACTCCTCCAGATTCTACATTTAGATAATTTGAATTGTAATAAATTACGTTTTGCGAACTCATTTATATATTTATTTTTATAAATAAAATTTTAACAGGATGAAAAAATTTAATTTAAGTAATTAATATATTACAATAGATAAATAAGTAATGAATTGTAATATACACTGTCAAAATTGTTTTTCAATTATAAAAATTAATCCAAATAATAATAAATTAGTTACTAACAAATCTAGATATGTAAATCAAAGTTCAAAGTGGAATATGTGTGTTAAATGTTCATTATGCAAGCATTTAAATATTTTGTTCTTGTCTATAAAGTAATTCTATCTAAAAAAACTATTTTAAGAACTGCCAAAAATTCTAATGCACTTATCAAATGTCAGATTCATATTTTCCCCAGGGTATCCAATTGGATTAGCTGCACAATAAATATTGTTCACATACATTTCCATGGTAGAATGTGTATGTCCAAAAATCCAACAAACAACTGGGTCTGTAATTAAATGGTCTGAATGAGAAGAAAAACATTGAAAATACCTACTCTTGGATTGATATTTCGGGTGATTTAGTTTGTATGATGGAACATGATGACTAATCATTACAACTCTCTTACCATCTAGAACACTCTGGTTCAATGCTGAACAAATATATTCTTGGTTTCTATAGTGCATACGATTCATTTCACTAATAGGAAATTTATAAACCTTTGAATAATCATTACTCAAATATCTTGGATCCCTAATCTCTGACCACAAAACTGAACCAATAAATCGATATTCACCAATATCATAATGTGAATTATTTAGAAAATGCACATTTCCCAATTCAATCTTATCAACTATTTCCTTGGTTTTCTCCAAAATCTGTTTACGTGTTTTACCCAAATTGCTTCCACATTGGTAATATTCATGATTTCCATGAATTAAAAACACATGCTCAAATTTCTCAGAAATACCTCTGATGAATAGTTCGTATGTATAATCAAATGGATATCCAATATCACCAGCAAGCACACAAATTGATGCAATTGGTACTATATGCTTTAATACCTCAACGATAGTATCTTCATCATAAAATTCTAAATGCAAGTCTGACATATATTGAATAATCATTTCTTTAGGTTGTGGTTCTACAGGAATAATATCAGTAACATCATCAATCATACTAATTATTCCTTGTTCAATGGTTGATTGGTGTGATTCACTATCTTGAATTGTTGACATGTTTTATAAATTAATATATATATAATAGTATAGTATAATATTGTTATGTATTGTAATAATGAATATTATAAACATTTATAATATTCAATTTTTTATCTATATGTCTATTTTTAGAATTTCATCTTTATAATTAAAAAATATATGTTTCAGTTCATTGATTATTTTCTTTTTGTTTTCGATGTTTTCTGGATCTGATTCATCATATAGACTCAAACAATAACCTTTACTAAATGTGATCCATTTATTTTTTTCTTTTAGTTCTGCATTATTTTCAATAAATTTTAAGGTTTTGATTAGATTTTCTTTGTCAAATGGTGCTGTCAAAACATTATTTACATTTTCAAATACTTTTATTATTTTATCATCAGTTTTACCTGTTACCCACTTTTTACCATCATAGTATTCACATTTATTTCTTGATAAATCTAATATTCTAAAGTTTTTATGTTCTGGTGTATCTATATAAATATGTTTTGCCATATTCGGTATTATTGTTAACATATCTTTATGATTAGCTAACTTTTCTAATACAGTTAATAAATCTACCTTGGTTTCCGAACCATGTGGTAGTAAGTTTATATTATTATTGTTATTAACGACGATGTTATTAATATTTTGAGTTTTAACTGGTTTATCTTTAAGTTCATTAACTATTTTAATTAATTCTTGTATTTGTTCTTCCATTTTTTTTGTTTGGGCATCTAATTGTGTATTATTTGCTTTAATTTGCTTTTTTTTTATTTTACAATTGTTTGCTATATGTCTCTCTAATGTATAAACTGAACTATATATTTTTTCACAATACTCACATTTGTTCAATAATTTATCGGCTGTTGATTGTTTACTTTTATCATTAATTTCCTCTTTTTTTATAGATTCTGCAAATTCTTGCAAACTTTTTGTATTTTTCACTAATTCTTGCAAATTATTGCAATTTGGTTTACATGGTTTCTTTTTATTATTTAAATGTCTATCTAGATTAAATTTTTTTTCAAACTCTTTTGAACATAAATTACAAATAAAACTAACCATTTATATACTTTATTTATAAAATAATAACTTTATATGTTTTTATTTTTTGAGCTTAAAAATGAGGAAAAAATGAGGAAAAAATGAGGAAAATGAGGAAAATGAGGAAAATGAGGAGTAAGAAACATATATACATATTTTTATTCATTTTTTTTATTTGTTTTTTACTACTATACTTTTGCAAAATTCTAGATATTTTTATTGTGTGTGTGTAGGAAGGTAAAATTTCTAAAAATTTTTTCTTAATTTGCTAAAATATTTTATTTTTAATTCATAAATTTCTTTATTTTGTTTTTCAAGTTCTCTAGATTGTTTATCAATTTCCATCAGTTTGTCTTCAAACTTTTTTTTAAGTAATTCTATTTCATTAATTATTTTTAATTCACCATTTTGTTGTTTTTTTATCTTACAGTATTTATCTAAATGTCTTTTTAAAGAATCTTGTCTTGCAAAGGTATCATTACAAAATGTACATATATGAACAATTTGTTTGTTCAAAATATTAATAACTTGTTCTTCCTCTTTACCTATTTTATTTTCATTATCTGTCAAATTTCCGTTAGTTTGTGTGGTCTTGTGTGGATTTGTGTGGGTTTTTAGTATTGATAGTATCATTAAATTGCATACATGGTTTTTTTTTCTTTTCTGTGTGGTAAATAAAATCTGACTTTCTTGTAAAATTTTTATTACAATTACAACATATATAATTGACCATTTAATATACTTTATATATAAAAAATATTTTTATATTATTTTTATTTTTCCGTCGAACCAATACATTTTCCGTTATTTTTTCAGTTTTTCCGTCGTTTTTCAACCAACCAACTTTATCGCTTTATATACTTTTTATTTTTTATTTTTGTACATATTCTAGCCTTATCTCCTCCACATAAAAATTCTAAATATTTTTTACTTTTATTGTGTGTGTGTGTAGGAAGGAAATATTTTTCTTAAAATTATAAAAAAATTCTTTTAACTAATAAGATACTATAAAATAGTGCACTTTTATAAATATTTTTACAAAAAATTGAAAAAAACAGTTGTTCATGCTTTTAATAATTAATCAAATATATATAATAATTTAAAATGGCTTCAAATACTACTAGTAATAATATTAATAATCTCCAACCTTGGAAATGTAATGCAATTTTTGAGCATGAACACTATGATATTGTTGCACAAAATAATACTGGTGGTGTATCAACTACAGAACAAAATGTTTCAATTATAATTATAGATAAACTCTGTTATCAAACACATAATTGTGTTGTGATAGATTCTGCACCTGTACCGATTGAACGTTTTGCCCAATTATTTTATACTTGTTTGTCAAAGTCCGATCCAAACTATTTGATTAATATTGAAAGAATTCACGAAAATAATGAAATTACAGGAATTAAGATAGTACTAGAAATTCAATCATCATTTGTTCCTTATCGCAAGGAACTTATATGTACACGACAAGAAAATTTAGAATCAATTAATATTTTAGGTACTATTATTACACTGTCAAAGAAACATGACTGTTTAATTAATATGTGTAAGAAAAGAATCAAAGAATTGGAAAATACTGTGACAAGTCTAGAAAGTCGTATTTCTAGTCTGGAGAATACTGTTAATCAACAAAACAATACTATTAATAATTTTATTAATAGTATTAATAATAATATTAAAAATGGTTTGTACCAAAACCAAAATAATGTTAATATACCACCAGTAGATAACAATTCAAATACAGATGGTCCTAGAGTTAATACTTTTTCTGATAATAATCCTTATCCAAATGTTCGAGCAAATGAAATAGGAGTTGGAGTAGGTCTAGGATTAGGTCTAAGTTTTGGTATTCCGATACTTCCAATGATTCCTGTATCACCTCTAATGGTTGGTCTTAATTCATTTAATATAAGTGGAACAACTAATCTAAATAATAATTCTTCTACTAGTAATATAAATCAAAATCGTTGCTAGAATTATCATCAACTTATTTTTCTAGTTTTTCAACCAATCATAATATATAATATAAAAATTTTTATATAAAAATCATATATATATGAAAAGAGAAAATTTAATTATTTTACTTATTATCGCATTGGTAGTAATTTATTTTGTTTCAAATCAAAAAGAAAAGTTTGCAACCACATCTACTTATTATCTTAAGACAAATGAATCCTTTACAGGAAATCCCGAAATAAAAACAACTTTACCTAAATACTATTATATTTCTATTGTCAAAACTGGAAATAACTATTTAATTAAGTTAACTGATGACAAAACAAAAGCAACAAAATTTACTGATAACAATGTTTATGATATTAAAGTAGTTTCAACTGATACAAACATTAATGGTAAACACGTATTCATAAGACCTGGAACACAAAGCTTTACTACAAAATTTAATTCAAATTATGGATGGACTACAGGTGATTTTAGACATTTAGCTTTTGAATTAGCACCAACACTTGGTGCTCTCAAAACAGGAACACAGACGTCATCAACATTTTTGTATTTATCTGGAAATAGTAGTAGTGTACCAGTTTTAAATAAAAAGCATTATTCTACAACAAATAATCCAAAAAATCCTATTTATAGTACTTTTGTTAAAGAAACAGCTTAAATATTTTTTCAATATAATTTGTTTATTTATGTAATCAAATATATTAACAATATTATATATCAAAATAAATGAATAAAAAAAATATTAGAAAAGAACAATTAAAAGAAAAAATAATTACATCGTTTAAAAATGATTTTTATAGACATGCACACATGCATTCTTGGTATAAACATTTACCTATTAAACCAATTCCTTTTGTATTTTTTTTAGAAAAAGGAGAACAAATCAGAACAATAGATGACAAAATAACCGACCCCGAAGGTATACATTGGCATTTTCTTGTTAAAAGTATTGGTAATTTAGATAGAATTTTATCCAAAGTAAAACAAGGAATTACAATTTATGAAACAAAATTTGGTGCATTCTTGCGTGGACATGAACACAGAGACAAAAATGGTATATTTATATATGGATACCATGGATACGAAATAATATTAAATTCTAATCCAAGTGCACATAAATATTTGAAAAAAAAATATCCAAATTTATATGGTAAAAAAAGAAAATTAATTTATGATGAAAATATATCAGAAATATTTATTAAAGAACAAGAATCTTACTTACAAGATGCACTTAAATTTAAAAAAGCAACCATGTTAATCAATGAAGAAGATAAATTTGAATCTCATAGATAAATTAAAAATATATTATATTATCAGACCAAGAAGCATTTTCTTGTTTAATACGTATTTCTTCTTGTCTATCACGAATTTTTTTAACTTTATCTAATTTAAGAACAGGACAAAATACATACTTATTATCTATATTTTTCACATTGTTTTTACAAATAATAATTCCATTATCTCGAGTTAAAAATTCGTAAATAGATTTGAAATCGGAATATTTATAAGTCAAACTATAAAAAGTATTATATATCTTTTCATAAAACATTTCACTAGTACTTATAAATAAAAAATATTTTGTGTATGATAATAAAAAATCGTTTAGATTAAATCCGCTTAAAATTATAGTTAAATTTAATTTTTTATAGTTTTTCACAAGATATTTGAATTTGCTATAAAAATTATTTTTTTGTCTATAAATTTTGTATCCAATATCTCCATCTAATAATAATATTTCTCTGTTTAAGTTTTTATTTAATTCGTATTCATAAGATTTATTTTTAATATATTCATCTAATCGTTCATAAGAATTGTATAATTTTGCATTAATGTTTGTATCATTAAAAAAATCCACTATAAGATTTAATTGTGATGTAAACATAGTAATTTTGGTATGTGGTTTGTAAATTAGATCATAAGATGAATTTGATGTAAATTTATTAAACCAATAGAAGAGTATATTCAATATTATACTAGTTTTATGATAAACACCACCTCCTACAAAACTTAATACAGTAGGTTTATTTAATTGTTTGATATCATATACCTTTATTTTCATTATAAATTTCCAACATATAATTATTTTTAAGTTTTATACATATTACAAAAAAAAATTTTTATATAAATTATATTTTTTATTGATATAATATATAAATGACTGTGGAAATAATATTATTAATTTTAGCTTTGGTTTTAATATTTTTAACAAAAAATTCGACTAAATCTCCAAAAATTATTAAGGAAGGTTTTGCTGACTTAACCCCAAGTAAATTTTATCTTAAAACTGATATTTATTACAAGGATAATGTAAAAAACACATTAACTGGAGGCAAATATTATTATATAGGTTTCAAAAATAATAAATTAATTGCAGAACCAAGTTTAACTAAAAACTCATTAATATTTACCAGTGAGAAAGTTACAGAAGGCACCAGAACCTATGACAAATTAAAGATTCTATGCTTAAATTCTCAAATTTTGGTTGACACAACTGGTGATTTTAATAAAAATATTTTAATTTCAAATCAAGCTGTTGTTAACACTGACCCAATGCAAAATTTAATTTTAGAAAATGGTGAATTAAAACTTCAAAAGAAAAAATCAACTTTAACTAGTGATAACAAATGGATAATTTATTATTATAAAGTAAGAGACGCAGGAAACAATATCACAGAATTAATTTATTCTAGTACAGCAAGTACATGTGAAGCAAGTAAATCAGGTTCTACATATACTTTTACAAATAACTGTAATACCAATGTAGAAAAATCTAATTTTATAATGGAAAATACAGTATAAAATAAAAATATATTTATTATATAATAATTATTTTTATACCAATATATATATATTGATATGATTAATCGCCAAGACATAATGTTAATTTTGATATTACTTTTAGTAATAATATATTGTTTTTTTAATGAAAAATCTAGAGAAAATTTTACAGGTACACCAGCAACTAGTTCAACTACCTCAGTTTCAAATCATTATTTAGGTCAATTTATACGTAATCCTAATACTGGTGCCATTTTATATGTAGATTTAAGCGGTAAGGTAAGACCTATAACATCTAGCCCAATATATACTAGTATAACCGGTAAAAAAGGTTGTCCTACTTCATATACTAATGTAGATGGTTTAAAAGGTGTAACTGGGACTAATTATTCAACATTAGGTACATTTAATCCTCCACTTGTAGCTGGAACAAATGTTAGTTCAGAAGAAGCATGTATACCTAGTGGATCAACTGTACCCAATCCATTTTTAAATAAATATATCAAATATTCTAATGGAAAAGTTTATTTTGTCGACTCTACAGGTAAACTTAGATATATTTCATCAGTTGATATGTTAAATAATATATCAGGTAAAAATGGTTGTCCTGCAAATAATACATCAATTCCGTTAACAACTAATGATTACACAACATTAGGTTTATTTAATCCACCTTTAACTTTAGGTGGTGATATGACATTAACCTCGTCTTGTATTTTATCTACTGGTACAACAACAGGAACTACCGCTGGTTCAACAGCAAGAGCTGGTACAACTGCACCAACTGCACCAGCTACAAATGCTACTACTACAACTGGTGCTACTGCTGGTTCAACAGCAAGAGCTGGTACAACTGCACCAGCTACAACCACAAGTGGTTCAACTGCACCTGCAGAAACAAGATATTATTTGAAGACAAATGAATATATTGAAAACAAAGTAAAGAAAACATTACCATCAGGACAATTCTTTTACCTAGCAATTAAAGATAATAAATTGGATTATGTAAATACCAAAGCAGAGGCAACAATATTTTCAAATGATTTTATCAATACTAAAAATCTTAGACTTCCATGCTTAAACAGTTATATTTATGCATCTAAAGGTAACATTAGAACTAATAGATTAAGATTCTATGATTCAATAACAACAATAGATACATATAAACCAGTAATTTATGAAAATAATAGTATATTTAACGTTGATACTTTACCCAACGGAGATATAAAATTATACAATATTTATATGAGAAAAAATCCAACTAACTACACACTAAATGCATTAGCTTACACAGTCAAAGCCAATAGATGTAATGCAACATGTAATGCAACTTATGGATTAAATTCTAAATTTACTATGGAACTAGCTTAAATAAATTTTTTATTTAATATAAAAATATTGAATTTTTATACTATCTCATATATATTCATATATATAATCCTTATTCAATTGTTTATTAGCAATTAGAATTGAATCTAGAATCAAAAATGTTCGTGTCAAGAATCGAACCGGTTTCGTTTAATATTGGGTATACTCAGATTTCGGATATTTCAGTAAAATCCTGTTATGTTAAGTACAATAGAGTAATAATTGGGTCTAAGTTAGACCTTGTATCGCAATTATTAGATTCCATGAGAGAAATCATTATTGAGGTTGAACAAAAGAGAACTAAAACTGGTATCCATAATGTAGTCTACTCATTTCTATTAACTAGAACATCAGTCCATAGTCGGGTGACTAAGGGCTTTGGTGTTAGAGAACATGGGCTATACCAACTGTATAATTGCCTATCAATGTGGAAATTGTTTCTTTCATCCAATCTTTCTGGAGTCTACTTACATGATGATTCAGCTATTCAACTTGAAAGACTATGTGAATGTAATATCAGAAGAATCCGCTATACTATTAAAGAATATGATTCTTGTATACAGATGCTATTTGAACAACAAAAGAAGACTCACAAGCATCGGATACTTCGTTGGATACAGAAATATACTGTAGGAAAAGGATATGTGCCTGTATTTGTTCCAATTGATATTGCAATATTACCAATTATCAAACACAAGTGGGATTTTTCTTGACTTTTTTATATATATTTTAATGTACATTTTTTATCTAGTTACTTGGATAATAATTAAATAAAATTGATTATCGGTATTGACAAAACACAAACAGTTTGAATTAGTAATCACGGTATATAACCCAGATTTAAAATTTGTATTAATCATTTTTAATTTGTCAGTAATAACATTTACAGGCACATATATTGATTGTACTTTCATAAAATCTGTCAAGTTATTTACTTTTATTTTTTCACAAGGAGTGTCTGTAAATAAATCATATTCACCTGTTAATACATGGGTACAGTCAAAATCATTTAAGGTAATATTATTTTTACAATTTATTTTATATATTGATAAATCAACTCTCGGTTCATAAGTTGGTTTATTTGGAATATGTTGATAAAAAAAATCGAATGACTTGGTATATTTTGTATAATTATCTTGAACACATATATGACAGTATAATTTAGGTTGAGAATCTGGATCAAATGTTAGTTCAACTTGATTAGGACAATTGGAAGTTGCACAATTACGTGTAAACATTTTTTATTATATTTAATATATAAAATATTATAATTCATAGATTAAAAAATTATAAATAAAACATAAAAATATTTACACTATTAAGCTGAACCAAGATTACGACAACTTTCCTGATATGAAGGAGGTAGATTAACCTGAACGTTGTGAGGTACAACAATTTCTGAAGCACGTACAAAATCACTAGGCATTTTACCAAGACTCAACATTGAATCAACAAGTTGCTTAGGAATTTCAGCAAGTGACTCCTCTGTAAACTTGACCAGATTATTTCTGTATTGATTAAAGTTTACAAATTGAACATTGTCTCGGACAGCAACAATACCTCTGGATGACACCAACTTGGTTCCATCTGCATCAAGCACATGCATATTTGAAAAGGTCCCATTACCAATACCTACAATCAAAATACCAATAGGTAGTGCAGATGCTGCAACAATAGCATCAATTGTATCTTGCATATCTGAAATTTCACCATCGGTAAGTATAATGATGATGTCAAACTTTACAATTCCAGATGCCAATTCCTGAGTCTTAGATGCAACCAACTTGTTAATAATCGGGGCAAAATTAGTTGGTCCAGATAGCTCGATATTGGGAATCAGACGTGTATATGCTTCAACAACTCCATCCATACCCTTAACTTCAGGATTGGATTCCGAGCCATTAATAGCAAAATCCCATGATTTAATTTTCTTTCCATTAGACAGTGGAATAAGTGCTCCATAGCCCCAAAATTCAATTAGCTTATCAGAATCATATCCTTCAACAAGTGGATACAAATGTCTAATTGCATCTAGATAATCAGTGGTCATAATCTGACTAGACCCAACCATCACTGGATGTAAATGATGCAAAGTACCAGGTACAGACGGGTTTCCATTAGATCCGGTAAAATCAACAACAATCTGACATCCGATCTCTAATCCTGCATGTACATAATCCAAAAATGCTGGCCTACGTGTGATAAACTTTTCCGTAAACAACAGTTGACCAATATTTTTGGTACCACGACGAGCAAGTTCCAAGTTAGTCAAGTTAAAACTTTCGGTACCGAGCAACTGTTCCACTGTGATATTCACACTACCAATATTGGTGTATGAAGGATTTTCAAATCTCATAATCTCAAATTTGAGTGGGACACTTGGATCACCCAACTTGGACATCTCAATTGTAAAACCTGGGAAAAATCCATTACCATTAGTCATTAAGTGTTCAGACTTGTAAATGGGGAGGTACTTGTTTTCATGATAAATGGAAATTTCCAGATAAATTATTGCCCGAGACATACAACAACCAAAAAGTTTGAATGCACCAATCTTCAATCCAGTAAAACTAGGTTGAATAGTCAGAAGATCATTTGTCTTCGGTCTAGGCATAACCGTCACAATAATTTCACCTGAAGCAACGTCTTGGAGCTTCATCTTATGCTTCCTCATTCCAATAATGTGAGCCAAACTGCACTCAGCCCAACCCAAAAAATCATGATGTCCAGTGGTCAAATCAATTCTACTAGAGTCGTTTGATGTGAAACTAATATCACAATCGTACAACATGAATTTAACGTCACATGCTTGTTCAAACTTGTACTTAATCCAAATCTTGTTTACAAATTCTCCATCAAGTCGGTTAGCAATAATTTCGGTTCTACCAACCTCTGTCCAAGTACCCTGACTATCTTTAATGTAAACAACACAAAATGGGTCCGAAACGTTTCCACCTATTCCTGAATCCATATTGATTAAGGAAGCAAAACCGATTGAAAGTTCAATACACTCGTATCCATCATGATGGATTAATTCAACAGCTTTAGAAACTTCTCTGTTATCCATGTTTGATAGGGTTATCCCAGTGACCACACCGGTTGCACCATTATCTAGTTCTGCCATTTTAATAATTCTAGAGATATCTATAGTTCTATATATATTATGAATATATAGGATATTGTATAAAAATATTTTTCAATTTTTTTATTCTAATATATTTTATTGTATTTTATTGAGTATGCTTTTAGTATTACCGAATACTAAAAATGAATGATACTTAATAAAAATTTTCCTTCAATTATAGTTAATCAGAACATTTTTAATTTACATTATATATAGAAAACTATAAATAAAATATTGACAAAATGTAAAAAATTTATACTTTGATTTCTTTATCTAAAAAATCATTAATTTCACGGGTTAATTTTTCTGGATCATTATTATAAAATTCTTTTCTGACTTGGATATTATTATCATTCATATGAATTTTTGCATGAAAAATAGCTTTTCTAAATACAGAAAATTTTGATACAGTATCTGGATTATACATAGTTATTTCAATATGGTCAATAATTTTAAGGTTATGCAACTTGATTTTATTTATCGTGGATTCGAATATATTTATATCTACTACATCTTTACAAAATTTAATCATCCTGCTTGTGGTTCTAAACATTAAATTAATTTTATAATTTATTATACCGATATGTTTTTAAATAAAATTATTTATTGGTTTTTCGTAGCATTTAGTTTTTTTAGATTTATATAATCTTTTTCTTTGTGAGCAAGACATGTTAACTTTATTCTATCCATTAAACCAAATGAAGCTGTTAGTTTACATGATGGATGAACACAAATTGCATTGGTTTTATTAATGTCATTTGGTAATTTATGTTTCCCACAACGTAAAACTTTTTTATCGTCTTTTGGTCCAAAACTAGGTTGTAATTTACATCCGAATTCTTGACACCGTTTAGCCCTATTATTAAAATCAGTTGATAATTTATGTGTAAAACATCTAAGTTTAGGACCATTTGGTGGACCAAAAGATGCTTGTTTATCACAAAGGAAAAATCTACAATATCTAGAATGTTTTTTAATAACTGGGTTTTTTCTAAAATGTTGTAATAATTCTTCATCTGTATACGTTTTTGTAATGGTTCTACTTTTTTTAATTTGACTTTCTGTTACAATTGATTCATCAGTTTCATCAGTTTCATCAGTTTCATCAGTTTCAACTGTTTCAACTGTTTCAACTGTTTCAACTGTTTCATTTGATTTAATATCTTCAAATTTTCTTTTTCGAAAATCCATTAAAAAATGTATATATAATTAATAATATTAAATATATAAATCAATTTTTATAAAAATTAGACATATTCATCACATTCTCTATTTAAAATTTCTAAATCTTCTGGATAAGTTTTTAATAATTCGAGTACTCGTTTATTTTTTATTTCTAAAACATCTTTTGCAAATTGATAAATTGTATCTTCATTTTTAGTTTCAAAATTATAAACATTATGATTAAAAGTTTTAGGGGATATTAAGCTTTTGATAATATCAAGATTGTATATGTTTTTATCAGTTGATTGAGCTATAGTTAAATAGGAAAATAGAGGATTTGCAAAATATGAATCAGTATCTGTATAATTATAATCAAGTGCATCGTATTGATTAAGATAATAAATTGTTTCAGGGTCTATTTCAACTTCTTGGTGAGGATAATAAGTTTGTTTAAATCGATAAGATTTAACCTCATTATTAATTCCAAAATGCAATATTAAATATAATTGTAATAAATTCGCATTTGTCAAATTATCATTCCAATCAACAAATTTTTCATTGTATACATATATAAGTAAATCAATTTCATTTTTTGTTTGATATATAGTAGCGTATTTATTCATTTTATTATCATCAATAAAATCGAATCCAAAACCAACTAATCTATCATTTATATATATTTCAACCAGATTCTTAAATTTTTCTATGGTAAAATTAAATCCCACATCAAACATTGGTTTTTTAACTAAAATTTTTATTAATTTTAAGTAATTAAAATCAGAATAAAATGGTATAAACATAAACAACAAGCTAATAGAATCCATTAATAATTCTTTAAAATACTCATCACATTTTAAATCTGCTTCTTGATAATCAAAACATTCAAATAATTCAATAACATAATCATCAATTAATCTATTATCAAAATTTAATACACTTTCTATAATATATAGAATTATCAAATTCATTATTGGAAAAGTTGTTGAAGATTTTTTTAATCTTGATAAATCATAATCCAAATCAGTAAAATATTTAACACTTGACTTGGTAACTAAATATTTAATAATATTATAGAATTTTTCTCTATTGATATCATCATAACATGATACCATTTTACTAATTATTTTAAAATATTCACCAAGTGGGTTTAAATCAGAAATATCAATTGGTAATTTTCCATTATATGATTTATTTAACAATTTAATCAAATTAATATCATATGGAAAAAAATGATAATTTTTAATATATCCATAAATAATTGTATTTACATAACCATCAATTTTTATATATAACAATTCTTTATTATACAAAAGTTTTAATATATCACAATCAATATTACCATTTTTTAAATTTGAAATATAATTTAATAATAAAGTAGTTCCTTCTGTATTATAACAATTAAATATTGATTGATTATTTTTATTACCCAATTCATAAAGTATTCTATTTTCAATACATAAATTAAATATTTTGTTATTTACATAGAATATTGATAAATAATATATTGGTGATACATAATTTTTAATATCACGATGTTTTATATAATATGTAGATTTATAATTTATTTCAGTTTGTAAATAAGTTTGGATAGGTAAAATATAATAATTAAAATTTCTTTCCAAATTTTCCAGAGTCTTTCTATTTAAATAACTAATATATACCATTAATGGGTTGTTAATTGTGTTATTTAAAATATCCAAATCCGGTGCTAATAATTTTAGAAAACTAATATATTTCTCCATTATTTTTTGTAATTTACTAGTATTTTTAGTTGAATTATCTGTTAAGTGCTTTGATTGATATACAATAAACGTACTAACTGGTAATTTAAATTCAGATATATTTTCTCCTTGTTTTTGTTTACACAAGTTATTATAATATTCTTGTTTGTCAAATAATATATTAACATCCGTGTTTATAAATATTTGTGATAATTGTTCTAATTCTTTAAAATGACATAATATTTCTTTGTCATCTAAAGTAAATTTTTCAATAAAATCACAAAAATCTGTTTTTATATTGGTTTTGAATATTATATTATTTATGGTTTCTGAAATTGTTCCTTTATAAACTAATTTGTTAACTATTGTTTCTTTTAATTGATATGGTATTCTATAAAAATAAGAGTTAATAAAAATACCTAAAAGTGAAGTATCATTCCAACAACTATTTTTATATTCAAATTTTACAATAAAATCAATTAATTTAATTACGGATTTTTCTAATTCAGACTCTTTCACTCCATATAATATGAAATAAGTTAACACATATATAAGAATCGAATTTTTATAATTAATTCCCTTATCATTTTTTGTTTCCAAAATATTGTAAATTTGATTAATATATTTTGGAACATTATCTTTTTTAATATTACTTATAGTGGGTTTTGTATAAATAAAATTTGTCCAATAATAATAATCCGGATAATCCATCAAACTATTTTTACCAATCTCGATATCATTAAAAACATCTATTCTCTTATTCATATCTTTGTTTAGATATTTGATTATTCTTTTATAATTTTCATTAATCATATCAATATTAATTATTAAATCATTACTACTTGGTGTAGTAAAACTATGTCCAGATTGTATTGTTTGTTTTAATAAAGGAACCCTATTTCTTCCTTTAATATATAATAAATCAATAAATCTATTTCCATATTCTGTTAAAATAATTCTTATATTTTTTATTGCTAACTTACTATTTATCCATTTAATATCTTCTTCAACTGTATTAGAAGACATAACAATCGGTTCATTAATATTATTTTCAAGAAGATATCTGAAAAGTTTAATAATATTTGAGTATGGGTCAGAACGAACTTCATAATATTTAGTAACTCCTTCTTCACTGGGTTTTTTATAAACTATTACTTTCAAATTAGATAATAAGTCACAAAATATACTGATAGTTTTTATGTCTTCTACTTCTCTTCTAAATTCTACAAAAAACTTTATAAAGTGATATAGAATATTATTATGTGATAAATCAAGACTTTCTATATCATATTTATTTTCAGCATAATCCCAAAAAATAGTTTTGACCATTTGAAAAATAGAATTTTCTACACAACATGGATAAGTATCTAGTCCTTCATTTAATTCATTAATCTTTCTTATAAAACCTTCATATCCTTCTATCAATTTATTAGATTCTAACATAGGAACAATAGATTGTGGTGTACCACTATTTATTGTTGGTATGGTTAGAGCATTGATTGGACATATATATTTTTTAGTTTCAATTAAATCAGCGGGAATATCCTGAGCTTCACCTAATTCTAATAACAAGTCAATATTTTTTTTAACATTTACTGGGATAGAATTTAATAAACCTCCTCTTGCTAATATTTGATTACTAGATAATCTAGTTTTAAAATAACCCATAAGTAAAACAAATTCTAATCCTACATCACCAAATTTATATATTGAAGAACACTTTTTTATTTTATTAAATGTATTTTTTAAATTTACGAGTTCAAATATTAAATTTCGTTTAATTATTTCAATATTTTGTACTTGATCATTTTTATTTTGAATTTTTGTACTAAATGAATTAATAACCTGTTCTTGATTAATATCTGTTTGATTTAAATTACTATAAAAATCTCTATGCAAACTATATAAATCTAATAAATTAATATAATTTATTTTATTTGCATTATCACCTGTTATATCATCAGTAAATTTAAAATTCGTATCAATCATTTTGACAATATAATCAATATTTAATAGTAATTCCAAATATTTTCTGTTCTCTCCAAGCTCATTATAAAATAATGGTAAATTATTTATACCACAATATTTTGTTTTTATATCATCAAAGTTGTTATCATTTAATAACTTTTCAATATTTTTTTTTAAATTTAGTATCTTGTTTTCAATTTTAAATGTTTTTTCTAATTCTTTTCTAGCTTTTCCAAGTTTAGGTTCAACCAAACCTTTAGTTCTATCTCTTACTTCACATTCTAAATTATTTTTAATTTGTTCATATCTTTTAATATTAACAAAATTTATTTGTGCTAAATATTCCCCAGTTATTTCTTCTGGTATATCAGGTGTATATGTCAAAATATCCAGTAATTGATAAAATTTGTTTACAAAAATAAATTTGTCGATTGGATTTTCCAACTTCATATTTAAACCAATCAAGTTATCTAAATTTGCAGGTTGATTTGATATATTAAACATTCCATTAATTAAATCCATTACATCTTTCTCTTGTTTAATTATTTTAACTTCTTCTCTTGCTCCTACAATCATTATATTTTTTAATTCAAAAAATTTTTTTATGTATCCAAAATCTGTTATAGTGGTATCTATAATTCTCATTGTTAATAATGGGATTTTTATTCCATTAACTGTTATAAATTTATTATATATATCTTCATCAATTATTGAATCTGAATTTATTTTTCTAATATCTATCTCGATTTCAGTTTCTAAATTTAAATTTAAATTTGAATCAATTATATATCTGGAATTTTTACCCGTGTAATCAAAATTGTATTTATAATAAATTCCATCAGCTGACATTATAGGTAATTTTTCAACATTAAAATATAATGGTCCATCGATATTAATATCTCTTCTAAGTTCTCCTGTCTTTACAACATTTATTATATTTGGTACTCTTCCACCTTCTTGATTATTATTAATTATTTGATATTTCACCATTAAATTAGGTTATTTATATAATTATATTAAATAAAAATATTTTTACAAAAAAATAAACAAAATCAATAAATAAATAATTATTTAATTCTTTACATTAAACCAAGTTCAATAATTAACTCATTGTGTGTCTTTTTAATACGAAATTGTGACATACTCATAAAGTTAATATAATTTGATTTATCAATAAGATTTGGAAACTTGGTACTAGCATTAATTAATATATCAACTATCACAAATTGAATTTCTTTTTGCTTTCTAATCAGAAAATCAATAACTACATGACAATTAACTGTATTAAAATCCATATTTCTTGATTCAAGTTGTGCTTTCACATTGTACAAACAATTTAAATCCTTTTGTACATAATCTACCCTAATCGATACTGCATTAATTGCAGGCGTAGAAATTGGTAGTTGATTAATTGAAGTAAAAATGTTAGTTTGAGATATTTGATTTTTTGAATCGGTTACAATCCTAATTATCGAATCAATATCTTTACATCCAAAAGCAACACAAGTATTAATAAAATTTCTAACTTGACCATAATGACAAATTATATCAGAGTTTGTCAAGTAAAGAGAATTCAAACGTAATACCATATCTACCATCGGTTCAGTAATCTTTTTTAGATTGTATTGTAGGTACTGTTCATAAATTCTACGAACATAAGTAACAGCTTGTAGAATCCTCGTGTTGAAAAGTCTGGACTTGTAATAATTATCCATAAAGGTTACAGAATCTAGTTCCGGATCTAGTCTAATAACTTGGGGTATTACCCTTGTCTTCTTCTTTGGACTAGGTTGGTTTACGGTTTCATTCCTGTTAATAATATTTTCTTGTTCAGACTCAGATTCAAAAGCAAATCGTACCTTTCTCTTAACCTGTCTAGTAGATTGCCTTAGAGATTCCATTTTTATGTACTAATTATATGATAATTATATGTAATATTGTGAATTTTCAATTTTTATTAGTATAAAATTATAAATTATATACCTTAATATAAAATGATAGTAAATAAATATCCATTTTCTAGTAAATCTAGTTTTTCAGATGTAAATCAATTACTAGAACATGATGCACTTAATGAAAATGATATTGAAAAAAATTTACCTAAAAAATTGGAATCTGACAAAGCAAAAGAAGATAAAGTAGAAAAATATATCAAAATCAAATTATGTAGAAATATACAAAATAATTGTTGTATATTTTTGTGTTCATTTCTTGTAATAATAATTTTAATGGCAATTTTTGTATAATTTTTATATAATTTTTATGAAATAAAAAAATAATCTAGTAAAAATGTACTTTTTTCTATATCATCATATTCATCTGTATTTTGAAAATGATCTTTATCACATGAATAAAATAATGCGTATTTGAAATATTCTTTCGATTCTAAAAAGCCTATTGATTTATAAAAGTTTAATGAAGTATATATAGATTTTAGAACGATATTTATATTTGTATTAGACTTATTTTCTAATTTAATTTTAGAAAAAAAATCTTGTATAACCATTGATCCATAACCAAATTTTCTAAGTTTTTTATTTATTCCAAACAAAAATATATAGTAATGTGTATTTATTGGTGTGTATATATGCTTTCTATAAACAATTATTGAAATAATATTTTTTTTGTTTATTATGTTATCATTTGAATACAATAATATTTTGTTTTGGTCAGATAAAATAATTTTTTCAGTGTACTCTGAATTTATTGTCTCCAAATAACTTGGCATCAATTTTAGAAATTTTAACTTGAAATTATTTATATAGTCTGACTTATCTATTTCTATATCAAAATTTAGATTTTTAATCTTGGTATTTATTATTTCATCCAAGTCATGAAACATTCTAATATTTATTATTATAATATTATTTTTATAATAATTTCAATAACAAAAATTTGTATAATACACACATATACAAACACAACCCACATCAAATAAACAAAATAATACATCGAACTCACGACTCTTCACGCATCCGAACTCCCTTCGACCACCTCTACGTTCTCCTCAGTCTGATAGACCCCAAACTCTGAACCCCACCAGTGCTTAAAGAACAGTCCGATGACGAACTTGGCACCCTGCTCAGTATGACCTGACTCTACCATCGAGTCCACGTACAGCTTGTCAGCGGCCAACCTGTCCCAACCCTGAAGAGTCAGAACCCATTCACACAGACCTAGTGGGTTCTTGGCAAACATCTGGGTAAGTTCAAAGCGTGCACCTGCCTCACCAACACCATCTTGTTCCCTTCGTGCTTGTACACACATAGCCATGGCTGACTCATTATTCAGCCCACATGACTCGAGCACCTTGGACACCAGTGTCTGGATGTCATCACGATAGTCTGACAACGAGATCATCACTCCATTCTCGTCTGGAACACAACCGTCATCCCCATCATCTTCCTCTACGTCCTCCTCTTCATCGTCCTCCTCACACTCGTCTAGGAAGGCCAGCTGCTCCAACGTGAGCCCAGAGTCTGACATTGTCCTACCAAGTTCTACGGCTCCTCCAGCAGATGCATGGGCTACAGATATAGCACATGCACTCACTGATGAAACAACAGAATTGGTAGAACTAGTCCTGCTCACTACAACTGGTGCACTCACAGCAACTGATACACTCACTTCAGTACCGTCAGTAACCGAGTACTTGCGATGAGGATAGATACACCTAGCGTTAGTGCACCCACTCGAGAACTGGAAGAACTTGCACAACTGATGGTCAAACCCACAACTCTTGTTCGGACAATCTTGATCCTTGTGTCCTCTACACAACGACGTCTTGAACGTCCCATTCTTGGGATACATCCCCTTAATAATCGACGAAAAATCTACTGAGCTCATCTTAAAATCTAACTGTTGGATATTATAAACTAAGTTGGTTAGACTAAAGTATTATTAAAATCAACAGGATTTAACAGAATTATAACTAATCTATATGATATCAATAGGATAACGAGACATGCAAAATTTCAATTTTTTTTATAAAAAATATTAATTATATAATTACATTATTACATTATTACATTATTACATTATGTAATTATTACATTATTACATTATTACATTATTACATTATTACATTATTACTGAATGTCCCGTAATAAATTTGTTAGATACAATAGTATCATCTTGAAAATAAACTTCATTTAGATTCCATTTGTATTTATGATAATTAATTACCAAATCTAAAACTGATTGTTTGGAAACAATATCATATAATCCAAACTTTAGATTATTAATATCAGGTTGTTCTTTTGATAAGAACATTTTAATCCTGCTTAGATGCAATTTAGTTGTAGTTTGTTCTCCATAATCAAAACTTAGATTAATATTGGAACCTGAAGACTGTAGTTTTTTTGTTATTAGGTAAAGATTATCTGATTCTTCATCTAATAGATTTAGATTAATCCCTAATAATTCTTTACAAAATATAATTATATTTTTAACACTGGTAAAAAGTTCAGCCCCATCTGTTCTATAATAATCAAAATAAGCTTTATCTGATACAAATTTAGCCCATTCTTCTCTTTCTATAATACCATCTCCATTTAGATAATATGAACCTTTAACATTAATTTGTGGGAATCTATTAATAAATTCTTTTAAATCTGAATGAATATTTAGGGTAATATTTTGATTATATGAAGAAATATCTAGATTACCTGAATTATCTTCTGGCTTGGAATAATAAATCATATGAACAAATCTTAGTAAGGAAAATTCCATACAATCAGTATAGTTTCTTCCTGAATTTTCAATAGGAATACATTCGGTAGTTTCAAGAATTGACATATTGTGTTATACTAATATAATATAAGTTAAGTTATATTATATTTAAGATTAAATAATAATTCAATTTTTTAGTTTTTGGTTTCTACTGTTTTCTTACCACGTTTACCTTTTGGTTTAGAATCATCTGTTGGTTCCATAGTTGTATTTGTTGTATTTGTTGATGGGGTTTCTGGTGTTTGAGCCTCAATCTTTGATTCAGATTTAGTTTCTGACTTTGTTGATTTATTTTTAGGCTCTTTTTTAACTACCTTCTTTTCAGGTTTGGTCTCTGTTTTAGCTTCTGTTTTAACCTCTTGTTTTTGGTTAGTTTTGGTAGTTGTTGTTTTCTTTTCTGTTTTTGATGGAGTTGTTGGTTTTTTAACTACTTTTGGAACTGATTTTGAAGGAAGACTTGCTGCACCTCTAAGTTTAACTGGTTTTTCTTCCAAGTCCTCAATTTTATAAACACAAGGTTCACCTTTAAGTGCTTTAAGTAGTTCACCTTTAAGTTTTTTAACATCCTCATTCAAATGCATAATTTCCATGTCTTTATCAAAAATCATTCCTCCCATTTCTTTATTGTATTCTTCTTGCATTTGCATAACATGGATTTTAAAAGCAATATGTAGTTTCATAATTTCTTCACGTAGATTACAAATAACACTATCTTGTTTTAAAATAATGTGTGTGGCTTCTTCTTCACTTTTTTTCATTTCCATAACTTGCTCTTTAAGGTCAACAATTTCTTTAGTTTGGGAGGTAGTTATGGTATTAATACCAGTACTAGTTAAAGTAGTATCATTTGTTTTTTTATTATCTTTATTATTTTTAGATGTACTCATTTTATTATATTTAATAATATGCATTTATTCTTTATATACTTTTTAAAATTTATAAAAAAATTTTTTTGTTTATTAATTTTAATATAAAAATTTTAAATGAAACTAATAATTGCACTAATAATTGGATTGATATTTATAAATATATTTGTTAAATGTGGCTCTGAAACTAAATTTTACGAAAGATTTGATAGCACTATAAAATATGATTCTGAATACAAATCAATACCAAAAATAATTATACAAACATGGAAGTCCCAAGTTATACCTGAAAGGTATATGGAGGATCTAAAATCTTTAAGAAAATTTAATCCAGATTTTAAATTTATGTTTTTTACAGATCAAGATATTGAAACATTTCTTAAAAACAATTATCCGGATTGGTATATCACTTGGATTAAATTACCAGTTTTAATTCAAAAAATAGATTTTTTTAGATATATCGCTGTATATCATTTTGGAGGATTTTATTTTGATTTAGACATGACAGGATTAAAATCTTTAGATAGTTTATTAAATTATAATTGTGTATTTCCTATTGATCAACATATTTCAAATTGTAATACTGATAGATTAATTAATTTTTGTAATAGGGATATAAAATATTTATTAGGACAATATGCTTTTGGAGCAAGACCTCGAGACCCATTTATAAAAAAATTAATTGATACTATTCATATAAATATCGACCAATATATTAAAACTATTAATGATTTTGACCACGAAATATATATTTATAGAACTACTGGACCTGACTTTGTCACCAATGTATTTTTAGATTATCCTAATAAAAATCAAATACAAATATTAGATTATCCTGATGGACAGTTTTTTGGTGAATTCGCTAAACATAATTATTATGGTACATGGAAAAATAAATAATAGAATTGTTTATTTTTGAAAGATTGAAATAAAAATTAGAATAATTTTTATGAAACATGGAAAAATTAAATCAAAAAATTATACAGTCAGGTTAAAGAAACTTCCTAAACCATTAAGTTGTTGTATACTTAAATTAAAATCATCTTGAATCATATTTTTGCATGATTCCACAAATTCTTTTTGTTCTTGAGTATTATTATAGTTATCAAACATAATATTATAACATAAACTAATTTTTTTAACACAATGATTTTTTCTTTTTATCATTGCTGGGATAAATTTTGATTCAGGTTCTAATTCGTCAATAATTTGTTTGTATTTGCAGAATTTAACATACTCCACGTACATAATATATTTAAAAATATTTAAATGTTGTATTTGAATATCATTCTTATCTATTTTTTTCATTTCGAATAAAAATGTTTCATAGTAAATATTTCCACATAAAAATTCAATATAATCAATAATATAATATTGTTCACATTCTGAGTATGATTTTTCAATTAAATCCATAATTTCTTTGATATTAGGCATTATTTCCATATAATATGGCATTAAAATTTTACTAAAAACTGGTTTATAAAGTTCATCTAATTCCTTACCAACCTTTTCACCCTTCATATATTTTTCATACAACTTGTTAAAAATAGGATAAATTTCTACAATGTTTTTAATTGAATCAACAATATTACTTGAATCCATAATTTTTGTGTATTATATCTAGTAATAAATATAATTTTTTAAGTTATTTTAAGATATATTAGATATTTTCTTTTTCATTTTCTATTTCAACTAATTCTACATATATACCTTTATCTATAACTTCAACACCAATAGAATAATTGTTGGATTTTTCAAGATGTTTTTTATTCCATCAAATTTATATAATATTTGTACTGATATTATTTTCAAATTGTTTTTAAGCTTATATCACTCAGTTAGGATTAGAATTAAAATGTTAGTATAAATAAATTTTATTACAAATATTTTATATAAGTATTTTATATATAATGGATTATTTACCAAAAAATCAAGAATACAATAAAAAATACAATGTATTAAATTTGGATAAAAATAATGAATCTATATCAAGATCATATCATAGAATTAATGCTATACTAAATAATTTAGACAAATACTATAATGCATTTTCTAAATTAGAATATGAATTACAAAAAGGTGGTGGTCGTGATGATGAATCAGAAATCCCTTTAAGTGATGAACAAAAACACAAAATTAAAAAATATAAAAAGTTTATTAAAAAAGCTAAAAATACTATAGGATATTTTAAGGATGTTGCTGAACAATATTACAACGCTTATATCCAAACAAATTTATATTACAATCAATTATTAAGTCAATTAAAACTTAAAAGAGGTGAACTTGAAGGTTTACAAAGAAAAGTTTATGATTTAAGTATTAACAATACTAAAAATGTAGAAAAATTAGATGCATTAGAAATTGTTTTAAAGTTATTAGAAAGTTTAGCAAAGAACCCAATGAGTGTCGAATTAGATTTAAAAAATAAATTGGGTAATAATGTAATTGAAACTGATACTAAAACTTTAATAAATGGTAAAACAGTTTCAGAAACAGGTTCAAGAATTGAATTAGATAAACAGTTAGGTGGTGCTCCAGTTGAAATGGGTTTAGATGATTTTCAAGAAAGAATTGGTGTAGATTTAGCAGAGTTAAAAAAACATGCTGAAGGATTAGATGCTGATAAAAATTTTATGGAATCAAAAATTTCGAAACTTAAAGAAAGAATGGGAAAAATAGTAGAAGACAATAACGCTATTTTTAAAGTAAGAGCCAAAGTAGAATGGATTGTCAATGAGTTGGAAAAAAAAGTTGTGGACCAAGCTGAAGAAATTCAACCTCAAGAATATCAACCAATATACGATGAAATAAAAAATATTATTGAAGAAGTTAAAGGTAAAGGTGAAATTAGTAAAGATATGGCAGCATATATTTCTGAACTTGAAAATTATGCAAGTTATTTGGAAAATATTATTAAATCAACAAACCAAACTGTTAACGGTATGAGTACTATTAATTCAACTACTGCTAATGCATATGCTGACCAAAAAGCTGAAGAAACTAAACCTGAACAACTAGGTGGTAATAAAATTATGTATGGACGTGGTGGATTAAAAGAAAAATATGTTGATATATCTAAAGGATCAGTTGAAAAAATACAAAATGCTAAAAATGCATTAAATTTAAAACATATGTACGTGGTTTTTGATACTACAGAAACAGTTGTAAATGATACATGGGATTCTAGTCTTTATGATACAAAAGCATCTGTATTACCTATACTCAAAATTTTAGATCAGACATTAGATAAATTTATTATAGTTCGTGAAAATTTTGTAGGTGATAGCGGGGTATCTGATTTATTAAAAGATGATCCAGAAGGTAGTATGGAAGAAAAATGGGTTCAAGCCTTTAGTTCAAGAGATACAAACTTTTATAAAGATATGTTAGACAAAGAAGTATATCAATTTACTTTGGGTAATGCTACTGGAAATGCTAAAGATTTTTTAACAAAATATATCGCGTCTACTGATTTTCTTAAGGAAATTGTTACTCCTACTACTGCAGTTACTGAGCCAGCTGAGGCTTCTACTTCTCCAGCCACTACACCACAACAAGATGAAACCTATAAACCAATTATTGATTTGGATACATTAATAACTGTTGGTGGAGATAGTGTTTTAAAAGATAATGGCTTATTTGATAAACTCAACAACACTATTATTTTTTACAACTTGTTAATGTATTTTTTAATCAATACTATTATTGTATATAAAACATTTCAAGATCCAGCATATGTGGATATTACTAGTGAAGAAAACATGAAATTCTTAGATACTATTGGAAAATCATATATTTCTACAGTATATTCCACATTTCAAAAATACACTGGACAACCTCCACCCAGACAACTTCGCTCTAGTGAAGGTGGTGGTAAAGATGAACCATTAGATAAAATATTAGTAGTGATTGAACAAGCAAATGAAAAACCAGATGAAAAAATTGGTAGTATATCATCTGAAAGAATAAAAAAGTTTAAATTATATGAAACTGAATATGCAAATGTTGTTAAAAAAAAATCTTCTGCAAGTAGTAATGAAATTCAAAAAGAAATTGCAAAAGATGAAGTTAAAAAGATTAGTGAATTGGGTGGAGTAATGAGAAACTTATTTAAAAAAGTAGCTAGTAAACTTGGAGAAACTAGTTTATCTGGAACAGCACCTGTAGCCGACCCATCTGATGTTGATAGTGTTCAAAATTTTGCACAATTTTATAATAAAATAAGAGAAACCAAACAATCTCAAGGTGGTGATAAAAAAGGAGGTTCATACAATAATTTTTACAATTACAAAAAATCAAAATCCAATAATAAAACAATGTATGGTGGTGCTTTTAGTAGTCAAGAACAACAACTACTTGATAATAATAAAAATAAACCAAGATTACATCCATATTTAAAACAATTAATTGAATGTAAAAATGAATTAAATGCTTATATTCCAAATTTAAGAATACTATCTAAATTAACTAAAAAATATGATAATGGTGATTTAGCACAAGGATGTAATACTGCTGATAGTAAAGAATGTTTAAAGGATAATATGAGTGCATTACTTGATGTTTATTATGAAATTGATAATGCTATTAAAGAAGGTATTAATGGTTATGTTAAAATTATTCCTATGATATTCTTTACAATTGAATTTCCTCCCAAGGTATATTATCAGGCAGGTAAAACTGTAGATCCATGTGTTTACCAATTAACATTTGATGAAAAAAATGAAATGGTTTTATACAATACATTAGATGTAGCGGGATGTGATAAAATTAGTGTCGCTAAAGATGTAAAATTAGAAGTAAATTCACATGCAGCATTTTTAGCATCAAATAGACAAAATGGAACTAAATTTTTACTTGATGATACTGTAATTGGTATTGAAAAACTTGTCAAAATGGCTGGTAATCTAGATGATCCTCAAAATAAAACTATTAATATGATGTTTGCACTTGGTGCATCTGGTACTGGTAAAACAACCAGATACTTTGGTGTAGAAGGACGTGATCCCAATGATAAAGTTGGTATTGTTAATAAAATTATTCAAACATCTGTTGAATCTAATTCTGGATCTGCATCTCCAGAAGTATCTATTGCATACTTTATTTCTTATGGACAAAAAACTGATGTATCCAAAACAGATCCTAAATTCAATGAATTATTAATTTTCTTTGATGTAAATAAAGTTATTAATAATGAATCAGATAAATATTCCGTTTATAAAATGGATACTACTAAATCAAATACAGAAACTACTGGATATACTGATTTCTATGTTAAATTAGTTAATAAACCTTTATATAAAGTTGATTATAGTCAAGTAGAATCATTTATATCTGATGGAGCTAGTTTTCCTACTGATTTATCTGGTACTGAAAGTGGAAACTTTAGAAATGTACTTGAATCCAAATCAAATCCTGTTTGGACTAAGATTGTAAAAGATGGTATTGATGAAACTGGTACTATTAAAATAGGTAAATTAACGGACGTATTTGAAACTTTAATTAATGAACAAAAGAAAATCAACACAGTATTACCTACTAGAAACAATATTGAAAGTTCAAGAGCACATACATGTGTATTAATTAAAATTGGTTCTGGTCCTGATGCTAAATATTTCCCATTATTCGATATGGCTGGTACAGAAAACACTGATAATATGAGAAATTTTATTGAAACTGGTCATCAAATACCAAGAATGGGTAAATTGGTCAAAATGATTAATGAAATTACTCAAAACACTTCAATTCTTAAAGATGATGGAGCAAATGCATATGCTTCATTACTTGAATTACTCAATGACTCATCGATTAATCAATATGTAGAACAAAAAGGTGGTGCTAAAAGCAAAATGAAAGTCAGTGAATTAGGTGATAAATTAGATTTAGGCGAAATACCTTCAGATAATAAATATGATTATGCTCAATTTTTAGAAAAAATATATAAGGAAGGATTTTATATTAATCATACTATTGGTATGTTAATATTTACTGCAATGTGTGTGGGTAAAAGTATTCAAACTACAGCTGTATATGGATCAGATGGTGAAATTACTCAAGATAATTTTGACTCAGTTGGTAAAGATTTAGTATTTCCTGATATGACAAAATTCACATGTCTAACAAATTCTAAATCTGAAAGTTGTGTCGGAACTAGATTATTATTACCAGAACTAAATTATGATTCAATTTTATCTAGTAGTTGTATCTGGACCCAAATATTATTTAGTTTCTTATATTGGAACCAAGAAACAGAAAAAACTAGTAAAAAATTAATTGAACAAGTTATAGTTAAAAAAGAATATACAAATGAATATTTATGTGATTGTTTAGATTCTGAATATGAAGGAATAAAATTGTCTGATGCCTATGAGATACAAGCAAAACAAAAGGAGTTAGATGCTTTGTTGAAATTAATTGTAGCTAAGATTAATGAGGTTAATGAAGCTATAAAAACTTATAATAATAAAGATGAAAATACTAAAAAAGTACCTCCAAGTTCTCGAGCATCTACAATTGTAATTGAAGATAATGGAAAATTAAATATTTGTGAAATTATTAAACCATCTCTTTGTAATTCCGATTTAGAAAAATATTATGATAATTTGTTGAAAAATTTTGATACAATTAAGGAAAAAATTGCAATTTTAAAAAATACATCTGGAAATCTTGAAGATAAAAAGAAAGCATTTACTTATTTATGTAATGATATAAAAATTCAGGATATTACTGCTGATTGTAGTGATATTGAAAATTTTACTAACGAACATTTTAATAATATTTTATATAAAGCTGGAACAACAAAATTAAAAAGTATAACATTAAAATTTATAAATACTAGTAATAAAGAAACATTTTCACAAAATCTTGCAAAATTTAAAGCAAGTAAAATTGATGCAAATGTTGTGGACATGTGTAATTTAGTTACTGAACAAAATCAATTAATTGAAACATTTAATAATAAATTAAATTTAGAAAGTGATCAATTAGTAAATTTATTAATCAAAGTTATTAAATCTAAAAATAAAAATAACAAAATAGCTACATTTAATTCTCCAGCACTTAAAATCGGAAATGATAATATATCTGATATATTACAACAATTCTATGATTTACCAAATTTAACCATACCATGTGCACCAGAACAAATTATAAGAAACCAAATGAAGAGAATCCAAGATAGTAGAATTTCTGCATCTAAGATGGTTCTGATGCACTTGGTTACTGGCCAAGGTATCAAATTAGGTATGGTTAACGAAACATTCTGCTTAACTCAAACTTTATACAATGCAACTAATATTGGAGTAAAAGATATACCTGAAGACCAAAAACCTAAACCATGCGATAGACTTAGAGGATAAAATTATTTTTTAGTTAAATAAAATTTATTATTTATAAAAATAATACATTGAAAATCAAATTTACTTTATTTTTTAATTGCATTAGGACTTGGAAAACTTTCATATAAACTACTGTGTTCGGGTCTTCTCGAATTTGCTGAATAAACTAGACTAGATGAATTGGATGATTTTGATTTAATTATCTGTTCTAATTCATTGTCTAATTTAGTAAGTTCATTTGAATTGATATTGCTACCAGTATTATCATTGGTTGATTGTTTACCTGTGGAAAATAGTGCACTTAGTGGGATTTTCTTTACAGTACCTAACTGGGCTACCAAATTAGCCGTATTTGAATGAATATGATTTGGTGGTAAATTAGTTGCATTTTCATACGATTGTTTGGTTTTTACCAGTTGATTTAGTTGGTTCAGCAAAATCTTTCCAGCATTTGAACCTGAAACTGGAATTGAATTTGTTGTGGGACTTGATTGATTAGTTACCGGTTCCGAATTCTTATTGTAAGATGAATCCCAACAATTATCAGATTCGGCTTCCCGATCCTTTGGATTAAATTCATCCTCCAGTGCATCCAAATCAACTGTATTTTCAGTCAGTTCTTGAAATACTTCCCGAGTTATTTCATGAGTAATTCCCATCTTGTTTGCAATTTCTCTTTTTGCTCTCAGTTCATTAATTCTCTTAGTCAAATCATTAATTTTCCATTGGTTCTTCTTATTATCCTTAAGTTTCCTTACATTTTCTAGTTCAAGTACAAAATCATTTATACGTTCATCAATTGATTTGACATCAAACTCAAAGATTTTCTCGGTCTCTTCGTTAATTTTTTTACTGATTTCCTTATTGATTAATAAAGTCTTCCAATTATAAATACGAATTCCCTGTTCGGTCTGGGAGATACTTTGAGTATTTTCTGTTTTCTGTACATTCAAATTATTTGCTTTGGTTTCTGATGCATCTAAAATATCACGTGTATTATCTTCATCAATAGTAGACCCAAATAGTCTTTCAGCTAGTGAAGTATATTCGGAATTATTCATTATGTGATTTTTATATTCGGAAATTTCATTAATCTCGATATCTTTTCCAATATTTCTAATAACACCTTTAGGTAATCTAATAAAATCATTAAGTGAATAAATAGGCCATCTAGGAAGTTCACTACCATCAGGATAACAAGCCTTATAATGAATCACGTGACATGTCCACCTCATACAATTATGACTCTTTTTATCATCAAATCTGTTTTTAGGTAGGTTTTCCATTATATACCTATGTGCTCCTGCTTGTCTAAACCATTCTTTACGTTCAAAATGTTTATCTCCCTCATTCATTTGTTCAATAAGATTTGCATCTCCTGATTCAAGGACTTTGCGTCTAGATTCCTCACTCAAACTAATATATTTATCTAAAGCCCCATAATTAGTTGCTTCCCGATAAATATTAATGTACTGAGGAATTTGTCTTTGAGGTGGACTCTTAAACTTTTTACGTTCAGATTCATCTAACTTGGCTTGGTAATTTGATACTGAAGTTGGAGTTGAATTTGTATTGATTCTTAGATCTGGTTTATCTGATTTAGCTAACTCTATTTGTTCTCTGGATGTAAGTTTTAATACACTGGTAACTGCTACACCAACATTAGATATTGCTTTTGTCGAATTAGTATTCTTTTTAGATTCATCATCTGGACTTAGATATACGATATTTCTGCTTTGAGATCCAGCTGTTTCCGTAGGTTCACTCATTTTCAAAGCTGACTGTTCGGTTTGAATAGATGGAGTAGCTAAATTTACCAGTTGGTTCGGTGGACCCATTTGACTATTCGGTGGATATCCATATGGAGAATATGGTGGATACGGACCATAATTTGGCCATTGTGTAGGCGGATATTGATATGACATAGGATAAGAATAAGGCATTGGCATACCCATAGGCATACTCATAGGTACAGGCATGTGCATACCCATGGGTATAGGAATTGGTACAGGCATGTGCATACCCATTGGTACAGGCATGTGCATACCCATTGGTACTGGCATGTGCATACCCATTGGTACAGGCATACCCATTGGTATTGGTGGTCCCATTATTTGATTATAATTTGGTGTAGTATGCTGATAAGATAGGGTATTAGAACTTTCTGAAGATTCAATATAACTAGCATTTGCTTGACTCATTTTTTATTATATGATACTTTTTAACTAGTACATTAATAATAATATATACATAGTTATTATTTCAATTTTTCTATAAGCCATAGTCTTAGTCAATAGTCAATAGTCAATAGTCAATAATGTATATTATAAATTTAATTTCTAATAAATATTTTATTAAACTAATTTATATAATTGATGGAATCAGTTCCAATTGCAGAAATAACAGGAAAGATACTAGAAGATAAATTAGAAAATATCAGAACTCAGGGTGCAAACAAAACTCAGATAGATGAATATATGGAACAATATATTAAATATTATTCTTATAACCCATATAAAGATAAAAATAATGAAGGAATCAACCCAACAATATTTTCTAATTATAAAACTCCCAAAGAATATGAAATAAATTTTGATTCTCAAGAAATAAAAGTTAATATTAATTTGTACGAAAAATATATTGCAATATTCACTAACTATTATTCACTAGATTCTAAATTAAAAGAATGGGAAGTCGAAGTAGAATCCGAATCTAAATGTAAAGCCGTTTGTTTACAAATTAATAATTTAATTCGTTCGAATAATATTTTAGAAGAACATATAAATCTGCTATCAGGAGGCGGTGCACAATCAAATTCAGATTTAGAATGTGTCAATCCAGTAAATTCTGATATTATTTATGACCCAGTACTCAAACATATAAATCTATTAAATGGCAAAATGGTTAAATTAAATCCTAATCAAGAAAAGGACGAAGAAGATGAAAAAGGAAATGAAGAAGATGAAAAAGAAGAGGAAGAAGAGGAAGAAGAGAAAGAAGAGAAAGAAGAGGAAGAATATGAAGAAACTGAACAAGATATAATTTACAGAAAAAAAAAATATTACAACAAACCTAGATGTCAAATTAATTATCAAAATCCTCCGACCAAAAGTAAATGGGTGGAAAAAAATATTCCATTTGAGGAATCTGAATCAATAGATGTTGAAAAAACCACAATATCTAATTTGCTTCCTACAATATATTCAAAATCCTTAATAACAATAATAAAGTTTTTAATCTTGTTAAATCGTTCCACATTTATGATAAGTATTAAAACATCAAGAAATTTAAATGTGGGTGGTCAGACTTTAACATTTGATGAACTTGGAAACATGATTATTGATTATTCATATAAAATAACAAATTATTTAATGATAAAAAAAAACTTGACATATCCAATATACAAATATTGTTTACCTATAATTTACAAGTTAACTTTTCAAGAAAAATTAAATGAATTATTTGAAGAAGCTGATAGATTAAATTCAGATACAAAGTGTTCTTATTATACAGAAAAAATAATCCAAAATAAATTTTCAAACAGTTCTGAAAAATTTTATTCACTCAAAAATGAAAAATCAATTGATTTGGATAACATGTTTAAAAAAGAGTCTAGATCTTTATATAAAAAATTTTATCACGACATTAATAAAATATCTATTTGCTCAAAAGAATTGGTAGAAGATATCGAATTAATTAAAAATGTTTGGTTTAGTTTAGATCATAGAATTTGTTTAGGCCAAACAATTGTATATTATTATTCTTATATCTATTTGAAATATTATACAGGAACTCTTGGTTCTACAACAGGTTCAGGAGCAGGTGCAGGAGCAAGTTCAACAACTAATCTTAATCCATTTGGACCTATTCAAATTACTGGTTCTAATTTGTCTTTCAAGGATTTTGCAGATTTTGTAATTAAAAAAAAAATATTTAGAAAACCTGAATCCATGGAACCAGATGAACAAATTTTAAAAATAAGTTCAGATCGTAGAAACTTTGATATTAGATTAGACACTTATTACGATAATAAAGAACTTCCCGATAATTTAGAACCAATTGCTAATTTATTTTTGGATCCATTATCATTATGTTTAATAAATTTTAACATTAGAAAAGAAGACCCTTTTATATTATTAAATTGGATTAAAATAATGATCATGAATTTAAATGATTGTTATGATCCTAATATCATTCCATTTAATGAATTTAAAATCGAATTATATAATAGAAAAAGTGATAAAAAAAAACAAATAACTGAATTATTGTCTTACAAAACATTAGATTCAGACAAACAAATTAATATATTCCACAGATATTATATTAAGACAAAAGGTGAAATTAGCGAATCAAACATATTAAACAAAATGTTAGAATTTGTTTATACAGATTATGCAAACAATTCATCAAATTTTTATGGAATGTGTATAGACTCTGACTATAATAATATTGACAGTTTTTTTAGTTTAATGAAATCTAAAAGTTATGAAAATATTTTTAATATATTTCCATTTGTTAAATATGGTTTTATCTCTAGCTCAAAGTTAAAAATTAACAACACAATAATCAAATATATTGATTATGAGCCTGAATCGGATTCTGATTCATCAGATTCATCAGATTCATCAGATTATCCAGATCCAATAATTAAATATCAAATTGGTTCATATGATATTAAAAATAATCCTAATTGTTTATCAGATAATTTAATTACATTTGTTAATTCAACAATAAATTATTCTCAAATATTATCCGAATATATTGATGGAATTAAAACAATTGAAAAGAAAAATGCTCAAACTATATTTTATAATTTGTATACGATTTCTAAATTATATTCAACACCAGAAAATGGTTTGGATCTAGATTTAAGATTATTATTTGAAAAAATGAGTTTTCCTGCTAACCTATATACAATCCAAGAAATTAATGATTCAGGAACAGATTATTATTTTAAAATAATTTGTATTTTTAATAATTTAATTTATATACAAACTCAAGATGCTAGTGATACAGATACTAAAGCAAAATTTTCAGAATTAATTAAAATGTTTATCAGTATTTATAGTCAGGTTAAAGTAATTATTTCTAACCCAGAATCTACAATGTTTTATAAATCTGGTATACAGTCTAATAAAATAAATATTGATACATTTAAATACAGATTTACTGAATATAAAAAAGAGTTCGAAAAAAAAACAGAATATTTAGATACTAGTTTTCCTACATACCGAACAAATTGTTTAACCAATAATTACGATAATGCAAGTTTATTTGAAAGAACAACAAGTAATATAACAAAGTCTATTACTTTTAATTTTACTTATTTTTATAAATTTTTAATGGATAATGATGATTTTAATATTAGATATAACTTTTTTGATGTAATTTATAATCAATTATTCCAAATTATTTCTCCAAGTTATTATTTAATAAATCCTACTTTTAAAGATACTATTTTTAATGACAACCTATATATCGAGTTTAAAAATCAAGAAGGATATAATATTGAAAGAGCATATAGATTTTATAAAAATATTTATGATAACACCAATATAAAACCACATGTACTTGTTTTTAAGAATCAATTTGCAACAAATGAACCATCAAATATAGAAATAGATAATCTAATTTATCAAAAAATAAATAATATATATGATAAGGGTGAAACTAGGCCAAATTTTGTAATTAAATTATTAATCGGAATTAAATTTTTAGATAAAACATATACTTCTAGGTATAAATGGGAAAGTGTGCCTGAATTTTTAGTTTTTGATACAGCAGAAACTATTAGAACAAAATCAGGTAAAATTGATTTTCCTATGTTTATGGAATCAGCAAAATTTATTTTAAAATATAATTGGGACAGTGATTTTAAAACTCAATATAATTATACTCTGGATCCTGAACAAAAATTAGGTCTTAAAACAATTTTAACAACAGGAACAATTTATGGAAAAAAAAGATTTACAGAATTTTTTATTGAACATGAAACCAATGAAACTACTGATAATGAACTAGTTTCAAAAATATTAGACTATGTAAGAAATATACAAACAGAGTCTGATAGAACCCAAATAAATACTAAAATTAGAGATTTTATTCATGGGTCAGTTATAGAAACAAAAACTGGTACAAATAAAAATTCTAGAGAAATAATTAAATTAATCAATACAAGACAAATACTTAATTATGTTGAAGTTAAAGATTCCCCAGAATCATCCAATTATAAAATTTATTTGGAAGAAAAGTCAAATGTATACGAATATATAAAAATAAATGATATACTGGTTGAAGGCAATCCAACAATTTTACAAACCCTAATATTAAAATTTTTAAACTTTACTGAATTTGATACAATTGATGTATGGGCAAATATATCAAACAATGATTATTTGATTAAATTAAATAGTTTTGATATTCAATTTGAAATTAAAGAGGATTTAAATATTTACATGGGTAATACAAATAATTTAGTGTTAAAAGATGGTAATTCAAATTGGATGATTAATAAATGGGTTGCATATACAAATAATTTGTTTATTAGTAAAAATTTAACAAGTGGTAAATATTATTTAAATATATTTGATATAAATATCGGGTTAAAAACTATTCCAATTAATAAAAATATTTTTTACCCACAATTTGATTCTTGTAATGTTAAAGTATTAAAAGCATTAAAAAAATCATATTTTAATTATGATACCAAGGAAAATCCAGATTCAAATTATCAAAATATATTGGATCTTATTGTAGTTATGAGTAAATTTGGTGCAATGTGTAAAGATGTTTATCCAATTAAAAGTATCCGATTTAAAAAATATAATTATCCTATTAATAATATAAAATTAAAATATAATTTGGTTGGGTTTCCCGAATTAACTTTAACTCTAGTATCTGAAAATGATCCTGATTTTAGTAGAATAATTGATTCAAACATTGCAAATATTGATGCAATCAAACAATTTGTTAATCAGGAAATTACAAAAATTAATTCGGAATACATATATAATCCAGAATCAGAATATTCTCATAATCTTCCAACCTTTTTATTAACTAGATTATATAAAAATAATGAAGTATCGAATAAATATTTTAGTTTTATGTTTGGGGTTTTAAGTTTAGGTTACTTCGATTTGTTAAAATCAAGAGATTATGATAATTTTAATTTTTATATAGAAATTTACAATCAAATTAAATTACACGGGTTGATATCAAATCCTTCTGAATTATTTTATCAATTTGTTTATGGATTTTTGGCAAAACCTGAACAATTAGAATTAGTTGATGCAGTAACAGAAGATTTATGCGGAACTTTTGAATATATGGATGGAGGATTTAGATATGATAATGTACAAATTAGAAATTCAAGACAACTTGTACAATCAAATGGTGGAAGAATTCATAATTTAATTATGGGTGGAGGTAAAACATCTATGGTAACCCCATTAGCTGTTCTTAGAACATTTCATATTATAAATCAAGGTAAAAAATCTGACGAGGCAATTTATTTAATTTTACCATCCCAATTAGTTATACAATCTTCTATGGCACTATCCCAATATTTAACAAATTTTTTCCCAGTACTAGTTACTGTTTTAGATGAATCAAGGTCAAGCACAAATAATAATACATGGAATGCTAGTATATCAAATATTAAATGTAATATCAAACATAACAATTTATATATACTCAGTGATACTACATTAAAATGTGGTTTTATTAATGATTATGAAAATGGTCAAGATGGCATTAAATTTAATGCTAATAGAAATAAATATATTATTGATGAAGTTGATACAATATTAAATCCATTAGTTTCAGAATTAAATTATCCAGTAGATAAAAAATCTAATGAATCTAAATTAAAATCCATAGATAATTATTTTGAACCAATATTCAATACATTGAATACGCTTTATAAAGAACCTAATGAAGAATTAACTCGATTGATTAGTTCAAATCCTAATGGTTTTTCCACAACTCCTCATTTTAATTTATTAGATTCTAATTTATTACCTGATGTATTAACAACAATTCGTAATATACTAATTGATAATTATAGATTAAAGAATAATGATTTGTATGTTGAATTTTTATCAGGCACAATTGAACAAGACAGATTGTTTGGATTAGGAGATTCTGATTTGCAATCATTTTATATATTAAATAATTTCTTGTTTGAATGTGTTCCAACATTTTTAACAATAATTAACAGAAAAAATTATGGGTTACATGATGGATTAACAGTAATTCCATTTGCTTATGCTGACACCCCATCAGTTGGGTCTGAATTTTCAAATCCATTAATAATCATGTGTTTAACGATAATTGATTATCTGGTCCAAATAGTTAAATTAAATGATAAAATTATTGGTCAGATGATTGAAATTATTAAAAGAGAATATTTGGAAATACCAGAAGAAATTAGAACTAAATCAGTAATTGCTGAAATTTATGGTTCTCAATCAGTAAGCTTATCTAGTTTAAATATATCTAATGCAACTGAATCAATAAAAAAATTGTTTAGAACTAATGTTTATTTTATTAAAATATGTTTGAAAATAATTTGTTATGAATCAATTAGAATTTTTGCTGATCAATTAAATATTACTGGGGTTGATTTAGTTATGTATTCAAATATTAATTTTAAAACAGGTTTTACAGGCACACCAAATATTGCAAAGTTTTATGATTTGGAACCTGAAAAACAAATGCAAATTGAACCAATTAAACCAGTATTAGTTTCAACCATTAATAACGCAATTCTACAAGCCAGTATTATTTCAATAGATGGGTCTGACAGAGCTGAATATCTTAATAACATTTATTCAAATACTACAGTTCAAAGTTCAATTGACAATATTAGAGTATTGATTGATGCTGGAGGTGTATTTGCTGGTATCAAACCTATAAATGTTTTCCAAATGATTATACAAGTTAATCCATCTGTTACCAATATGTTTTATTGGAATGATGACAATATCCCAAAGAAAATAACTAAATCTAGTAATAGCCAAATTAAAATATCAGATTGGAATTTAGATTATGAACCAGACTCTTTTTACTATTATGATCATAAACATACTACTGGTACAGATGCAAAAATACCAATTGGTTCAGTTGGTTTAGCTTTAATTGGTAAAGATGATAGATACAGAGATGTAGCCCAAGCAATTTTCCGCATGAGAAAACTAACTAAAGGTCATAACATTATCTTTGTACTAAATAACAAAGTGACAAATAAAATTACTTCAAACGGCTTAATCCCAATTAATACAGAATTATTATTAGAATGGTTTCAAGCTAATGAAACTAATATACTTGAACAACATCAAAAAGTCATGAAATTATATAATTTAAGAGCTATATTTAAGATACTTGGTAGAACTAGTAAAGCTAAATCCTTTGCTAACAAATATATCAAATCTAGACTTGAAAATACTTACAAAATTTTGAATAAATTTTATTATCCTACCAAAAAAATATTTGATACCCAAGAATTACTTTATAATTATTTGATGTACAATACAGATACAAACTCAATTGATATTAATAAACTTGTTCCTGTATTTGAATCCAACCCAGTATCTAATTCGTTATTTGCTAAACTATCTACAGATATGGGGTCTAATACATTAGCTATTAGTCAAAATTTACAATTAAATATTAATATAAATATTAATATAAACATCAGTCAAAATATTAGTCAGATTCAAAAAATACCAGATAATCCCGAACCAGATAACATTATAGATATTGGAAAATTATACAGATATATAAATGATAAATTACCAGAAAAAGATAATTTATATGAAAGAACAATACAAATAACTAATCCAGAAAATCTAGTTTCAAACTACTATTATTATGAACCAAGAAATCCTGAACAAAATCAATTTGTTGCTAAAAATATGTATTGGTATTTGTTAGATAAAACTCAATTAAAAGGATTTTGGTTGTACAATATTGCTACCAATAAATTTTTCTTAATCCCATTATTTGAGGGTATCAAATTAATTGATTATATAAATAATATTAGAACTAATGGATTAGAGTCTGATCAAGAAAATTTTGAACAATTTAATAATGTGGATATCTATGATAATTTCGGAAATATACATTTGGTTAGTACAATTGAAAAAACACCAAATTATATTTATGAATCAAATGGTATAGGTTCATATATCAAAATTATAACAAAATTATACGATCCCAATGTTAAAATTTATCTACGTGATTTTTATAATTTGTTATTTGTTTCAAAAGATAAACTGGTTGGTCTGATAGAAAAATATGTTTCGGTTGATGTAGAATCTGATTTAATTAAATCAGAATTGTCAACAAGTTTTAATTTTTATATAAATCAAATTGTAAAATTATATGTTCAAACTCCTGATCCTATTATTAACCAAGTAAAAAGATCAATTGATCAATTTAATTCTCAAGCATGGTCTAGAGGACCAATTGATTGTACCATGATTGTTAACGAATTAAAAACTGGATTAATGCAAGAAGCATCTGAACTTTTTGAAAAAATAATTAACTTCTTTACATTTGATAAAAAAATATGTTATCAACTAGATAATGAAAAAATAGAACAAGTTGGTGGACTACATAAATACTACTATTCCAAATATATTAAATAAAAATTGATTTTTCTAGTCTAATATGTATTAATTATATATATATTAATTCATATTATTAAAATGATTAGCTACATTATTGACAAGTTGGCTGATATTCATAAAAATCTTATTCAAGATCAGGAAATTACTGAAAAATTTCTAAATGCACAAATTAATAAATCTATTTTAGATAAAAATTTAAATCCTAGTACATTTAAATATCTGTATAATTTTACATTTTATTTTATTGCAAATACTGTTGGATATCTATCAAATATCACAAACCCAATCCATAAACAAAATGTCCAATATATTGATTCAATTGTCAAATCAACCAACATAGAAAAACTTGAAAACGATTTAACTTACACGGCAAAAAGTTTTTTTCTCAATTCTAAAATTGTAAAATCAAATCCTTATATGAAAGAAATTATTGAAAAGACAGAAGCTATCACAAATAAAGATTCAGAAGGATATTATAACCTGACCAAATACGTTGGTGGAGTTTGTTGGCTAAATTCTAAATTATCTAATGGATTTGAAATAAGTCCTGATGAAAAAAATATTATGGATTCAATGAATATGGTAATTGAAAAAGTAGAACCGTTAAGTTATCCAGTAATATTATTTCATGGATTTGAATATTATACCAAATATTTAAATTATAAAGTTGGAGACGTTATAAATTTAGGTGGATTTTTGTCCAAGACCCTTTCATTTAATGTGGCTCTAAGTTTTGCCCAGTCTCAAAATCTACTTAATCCTAAATTTCTTATCGTTAATTATCCTGCAGGAACCAAACATGTTCATCATGATATCAGACCTTTTAATAATGAATTTGAATTTATAACAAAATCTAATGAAAAACTTGTTGTTAAAAAAATTATTGATTATTACAAGCTGATGAAATACTCAATTATTCCAATACATCTAACATTTTACATTTGTGAACCTATTGAATAATTTATTAAGTTAAATCAGTTAATTCAAATAATTAAATTTTATTTATAAAAATATTATTAGATAATAATTAAATTTACACATTTAGATTGAATTCTTCATATAACTAATTGCTTGTCTAACAAAATTATTAGCATCTGAAATTTCGTATCCACCTGAAATTAGTGCAGTAGTATGAATAAATCTGCAAGTTTGTACAATTTCGGGATTATCAATTGATACCTTTTCAACACAAAGCTTTTGATATAGATATTTGGTAATTTCATTAGAAGGACTGATAAGTAAGTTCTTACGGTCAAACATAGGTTGATATTGTTCCTTACGTTTAGACATTGCATTATTACATAGTAGTTTTTCCAGTTGGGCTGATAGGTGTACACGACTTACCACAATTGCAGGTACTGTAGTAAATTTGTCATTGGGTTTTACTTCAAAAAAGTTAATTCCAATATTTTTATATAGTTCCATTAGCTTTGTACATAACTCATCAGACTGTTCAGTTTCTAGATCTTGTTCAGTAGGTTCAAGTAGTAGATCATCTCTTGAAACATCAACAAATACCTTGGTTGACATATCAGTTAGATCTGGTTTTGTAAATCTGTCGTATCCACTATCATGAATCCCAGTAATTTCACCATTTGAATATTGGGTTAAAAATGCCTTGATATACTCATCAATTGGTTCAGTAAAATACATAACTTCATATCCAACTTGTTTAAGTCTGTCAAGGAATGGAGATGTTTCAAGTACTTGTTTTTTATCTCCAGCAATATAATAAATTGCCTTTTGGTTAGGTTGCATTGACTTTACATAATCATCAAATCCAATAAATCGGTTTTTCGATGTGTGGAATCTTAGTAGCTTAAGCATACGTTTGCCATTAGAATTTCCAACCATTCGGTCAGTATGGTCTGATCCTTCACGACTAAATTCTTCATGAATACCATTCTTTAGACTTTGGGCAAAATGTTCGTAAAACTTTGCATACTTTGCTTCATCATCAGTCAGTTCAAAAACCATATCAATAGTTTTCTTAACTAGCTGATTATAAATTTTACGTAATTTAGGTGAATCTTGAACTGTCTGACGACTTACATTAAGTGTAATATCAGAAGTATCAATCACTCCCTTAACAAATTCCATCCACTTTGGGTATAAATTCTTATGGTCGGCTGTAATTAACACATTCTTTGTGTACAGCTTGATTGATTGACCACGGTTAGATTCTTCAAATAGATTAAATGGTGCTTTTGCTGGAATATAAAGCAAAGCTTTAAAATCTACTGAACCTTCAACATTAAAATGCTTATAAACAATCGGATGCTCGGTTATATGTTGTTCCTTATTATTTCCAAAGTTCAGATAAAAATCTACGTATTGTTCGTGGGTAATCGAGTCCTTGGGTTTGTTCCAAATTGGAATAAAGTTTACCTTGACCCATTCCTTACCCTCTCCATCGGTTTTACCCTTGAAAAAGTAAATTGGATCTTCAATGTATGATGAATGAGTTTGAATAATTTGTAATAGTTTATCTTCATCTAAATATTCTTCCACACAGTCAGGTTTAATATCTAGAATAATCTTGGTTCCTCTAATAAATTCAGGATCATAATTTTCAAGTTCCTTAATTGTATAGGTTGATCTATTAGATGTTTTCCATTCATACACATTATTTGTTAAAGCTGGTCTAGTAATAATAGTAATTGCATCTGCGACCAGATAAGCAGAATAAAATCCTACTCCAAATTGTCCAATCAGGTTATTCTGATTTTGTGCTTGTTGTAGAGCCTCAACAAATTGTTTGGTACCAGAAGTAGCAATTGATCCAATCTTTGTGATTAAATCTTCTTTTGTGATACCACATCCTGAATCTTGAATTGTAATTTGATTTAGTTCCTTGTTAAAACTAATCTTAATATCAAATGTCCTGCAATTTTGAAGAATAGTAGGATTTTTAGTAGCTAACAGTTTAATTTTATTAATTGCATCTGATGCATTGGAAATCAGTTCCCTAAGAAAAATATCTTTGTTAGTATAAAGACTTTCAATCATGATACGCATAACACTCTCGTTGTCTGCGGTATAAGTAAATGTTTCAACTCCTTGTGCTTCCATTTTATTATATATTATAGATTATTTGTATATAATCCCGTTCTATTATACATTTTTGAAATTATTTTTTTCAATTTTTTTCTTTCAATCTTTTCTTATAATAAAAATTGAAAAACTTAAAAAAAATTAAATACTTTTTTTAGTTGATTATTTATTTTACACTTTGACACTTTATGAGGAGATAAAAAAGATCCTAAACAATCACATGGTTTATCTTCTGGTATCTTTTCTATATTATTGTTATTTCTAACTTGTTCATCTTCTATAATAATAATTTTTTCTTTTAGTTCATTAAATTTAATTTCTTGATTAGACTGTGTTACTTGTTCTAATTGAGCTAATTGTTCTGATTGTTCTGATTGTTCTGATTGTTCTGATTGTTTTGGTTCAATTATAACTGGTTTAACAGGTTTAACAGGTTTAATAGATTTGGATTTACAATGAAATCTTATATGATAATTTTTTCCATTTAAAGTATCAAATGATTTGGTACAATATTCACATTCAAAACTTTTTTCTTGAGTTGTCTGGTTATCTGTTTTTATCTGGTTATCCTGTTTCGTTGACTTGTTAGTTTTTTTATCTCCAATAAATTTACCATCTATAGTCTGTTTTGAATAACATTGGGATTTGTTATGTCCAAATCTTCCACATCTATCACATTTTTCAGATTTAAAATCATATTTAGAATCAGGCTTTGGATTAAGTTTGATATCTGGGTTAATATTCTTTTCTTTTTCTGCCAAATCTTTTTCAATCATATTGGTAAAAATCAAATCCAAAGTTTTATCATATTCTTCAGAACAAATTGATGCAAAATGTCCAGTCTTTCCACAAATATAACATTTATCACTAGAAAAATCTATCATTTTGCGAATAGTAATTAAATCTGTTCTTGTCAAATATATATTACAAAAAGTACCACCACGTACATTATCTATTCCTTTTTCTTTCATATATTTTAAAGTGTATTTATCTTCATCTAAATCATCACAATTTGGAATAATTTCCACAATATCAACTGGCTTATATTTTTTGGTCCATGCTGAACCTTTAACATCAAAATGTCCATTTACCCTATTAATTGGACTTGTAGTCTTGCCAACATAATATTTGCCAAATTCTAATTTTAGCACGTATATAAAAACCATAAATATATTTTACTTGTTAAAGATATATATTAAAAAAATATTAAATAATTTAATATTATTATAAATAAAAAATTAATCTTAAACCTGTACTGATTTATATTTTTTTGTTTTGATTAGATTTAATCTTGTTTGTAATTTTATTACTTTTTGTTGTACAGAAGCAGAAAATGTTACCATAAACACAAAAAGAATAGCACCACTAGTCAATTCTCTGACACTTTCATAATCAAATCCAAATACACCATCAAGAGGAAATGGTATTAGTTGAATTAAATTTCTACCAATAAAAGCAATGCATGCAATTATTCCAACCATTACACCCAATTCCCATACCATACGAAATACAGAATCTTGTGGATCGTCATCATTATTAACAAAAATATCATGATATCCATATTCATCTAATAATATTGTCATATAAATACCAAAAATTACATAAAGTATTGCAATATACATAATTGCTAACAATCTTATACTAATTAATTTTATATCATCTCCTAATTTCATTAAATTTAATTTATATAATATAAACTAGATAATTAAAAAATAATAAATAATATACAAAAAGAAACAATATGAACGATTACCAATGGATAACTTGGATGGTGGAGCTGTCAAATGCAATCAACTTGGTGCAATCAGGCGATACCTCAATACCCTCAGCATGACAGAAACCGTAATACTTAGTACCAACATACTCCATGTCATCCTTAGAATATCGATATACTGCATTATCATTGGATGCAAGATAAACCGAATCTCCATGAACTGCAATTGCATTAATCCATGATGTTGACTTGGTCGACACTCTGTTAATCATTGCACCTGTCTCCAGATTATACTTGATGAGTGCTGGATTTATGCGATTACCAACACTAACGTAAAACGTATTAGTACCCTCAGACAACCCAATAGCCTTAACAAAACAACACATACGTTCTTGAGCAAGCTTGGTTCCATTTTGGTCAAACACATACAAATAATGATCCCATGTTCCAACAATCACACGGTCTGTGGTTACATTGATAGTATTTACCTGTGAATTAGCAGTCTTAGTAAGATACAATATCTGTGCAATCTGATTGTCCATACCGACCTTGTACACATAATGTGCCCCACCTACATACAGATACCTGCTATCCTTAGACCAGCACACAGATTCAACTGTCTTGTTAGTGTAATCTAATACGGTCTTGGACATAGGGTTATGGGTCATGTGGTCAAAAGTGAACAAATGAGTAAATGAATTTGTCCGAATATCAAACACATGTACTAGACCATCTGTTCCACCAAGAGCTAGGGTGGTGTTGTCAGGCGAGATGTCCATACAATTGACCCGATCAGGATATTGACTAATCTTCGGGTAGAAACTTGAAATATCGTGTTCAGATACTATGGAACCATTACCTGAATAAAAGGTTACCTTGTTATTCCAGCCAACAGCAACGAAACAATCTGAGGTAAACTTTACTGCCTGATAATATGAACCATGTTTCTCAACCTTAGTATGTCTGCTTGTCCTACTGGTAGGACCAGGTGTAGTCATTTGTGACTCAGTAATAGGAGAGTCCATAGTTCTAGAAGTAGCGAGCATTTTGATAATTGGATATATATTTTATAATTTAATAGGATTAGCAAAACTGCAAATTTTCAATTTTTAAAAAAAAAATGAATATGTATATAAATATAAAATTATTATATATTAAATATTAAATAATGAATACAAATACCGGAATTACAAACAATATATATGAATTTCTTGATATAGAAGAATTAGAGACATTATCATATGTAAACAAAGAATTTAACTCAGATATAAAATTAAAACATGGAGACAAGATATTCAAGTCAAAAATGATAAATATCCCAATTATTCAGTCTAGTTTACATTGGATGTGTTCAAACAATTCTAGTCCTATAAGATATAAATGGTCAAAAACTGATTTTACTCCTGAACAAAAAGCCCAGATAAATATTTATATGTTAGATAATTTGTCTTCATATGAATTTCCAAGATATGGGGTAGAATCTGTTATATTTAGTTTACATGCTAATGGATTGATGTGCCAACTCCCATCTACTTCCCATGTAATTCGTGAATATCCTAGGGATTCTGGATTGAAGGAATATTCTTTTTTACGTATGTTTTCATTTAGTTCTGAAGTAATTGATGGATATTCTGAAGAACATGGAGAAAATTGGATTTCAGCACCAAAATATAATAAAATTAAAATTGTAAATAACAATGATGAAGTTAATCTGGATGATTTTCCTGAATTAAGACAAGTTGTTAAATTAATGGAAGAATATTACATTGGACGCGAAGGAAAATTGATGGTGACTAATGAACCTGTACCAATTCGTACACATACTAATTATATTGATTATGCCAATTTAATTAATTAATAAAAATATTTTTATAATCTGGATAATAATTCATTTTTAAATTTATAAAGTGATGGGTTAGTTATTGATAAATCTATATTAAAATATCCATCTAAAAATTGAATACAGTTTTTTATATACGATGAAAGTTTATCATTATCTAGGTTTATTAAAAAATATGTATAAAAATTTTCGCCAACAGCTTCTATATCATACGGTTGTCCATCCCAAGAATATAATAATATATTTGTTAAATCTGATTTATAGAAATTATCCATAAATTTCTTTTGATTTTCATCCATTTGTAAATATTGTGTTTCAAATTCTTCGCCAGTCCATATACTAAAAACATATTCATATGTGTAATTATATATATAATATATAAAATCACAAATATTTCTTAATTGTTTTCTGTAATCTTTCTTGGTGTGATAAATATTTTGTAAATGAATATTTAATTTTCTGATTAACTCTTCAAGTATAATATTTAAACCACCTTCACTGTTTAAATACAGGTTTGAGCCTTTGAAATTTTTACGACGTGCAATATTTTTAATAAAGTCAAATATATTTTTTAGTAAAGTTTTTACCTGATAATATGATGTTTTCTGTATATCTTCTTTAATAATATTAGTTATTTCAGCATTAGCAATATTGTCACCAAAGTTTTCTTTTCCATGGAAGTAACCAAATTTATCCTGATAATTAATTCGTTCAAAAGTGTCCTTTTGTTTTTTATCATCCCATTCACTAACAACCTTACATGCTTTTTTATTTTCTGGATTGTAAGATACATAAATATCTTTGAAGGAATCACCAATAAAAATACCTTTTTTAAATATACGAGGTTTACCTTTTTGTTTAAATATTTCATTTAACACTCTATTAGTAGCATCTCTAGGTGTTTCACATATTGAATTGTCTTTTGAGAATCTTGGATGATTTTTTAATTCTTTATCAGGCTTAAAATCTTTATTTTCGAAAATTGAAAAATCATTTGGTTCTGTTTGTTCAACTTCGCAGTAATTGTATCTATAAATATTTTGTACACCAAATTTTTCTACTAATTTTTTAGCTACTTCATTAAAATCATATGGTTTACCTCCTTGAAATTTACTCATTCTACTGCTTAACTTTTCATTACCAGCATTTGGTATAATAAAAAATACTTCTTTGTTGGTAATATTAATACCCATTGAACCTTACATACTTCCATTATTAAAATCAGTGTTATATATTGAATCAGACATGTTATTAAAATTAGTAATAATAAATAATGGCCATGATTCTCTGGAAATAGAATTAGTCGGAGTAGCCAACTCGTTTTCACCATAAATCATTGTAAAATTTGGGTCATCCCAACCTAATAAAATCTTTTCTCCAATATTTTTTTTATTAATAAATGGTAGTGATGTAACCACATATTTATATTCTTTTTTTAATAAATCATCTTCGTTAGAAGCAAATAAACCCGCTAACATATCATAGCCTTCTCCAGCATTTTCACAAGGTGGTAATTCGTTAATTGATGTTCCATTTTGAAAATTAGTAGCAATTTTAGATAATTGACTTATCTTATATTGTTCAATTTGTTTTTCTGTTGGTATTTTTTCCATAAAATAACTTTATTTATATTAAATAACTTAATAAAATATTTTTATATTATTAAAAAAATTCGTGTCTACAGTAAGGACATTTTATTTCATAATCTGAAAACAAGAACCAATATCCAACTTCATTTTTACAACATGATAGGATTACTGAATTAGATAATTTAGTAAAAGTTATTGGACATTCAAACTCTTTTTCAGGATAAGGTTTAAATTTTAAATCATTTCTTTCCATTAACAGCTTAAATTTTTCGAGTTCATCCTTATAATATTTATCATCAAAATTCTTAATCATTTCTATGTATTGTACAGATTTAGTATAATTTTTTTTAAATTTATAATGTTCAATTAAATTCTTAATAGATTGAATATAATCATTAGACGTTGTGTCATCCAGTTTAAATTCAACAAACATCGTTTCATATTTTTGACATTCATTATGATTTTGTTTATTTTCATAAATTATGATTAATGATATGATTGATTTAATATAATTAAGTTCTGCTAATTTGGTTTCGTATCTTATCATTTGGTCAAAATCACGTTTTTGAGTATAATATTTAGATAATTTAATTCCAGCTGGAATATAATTATATTCATTTAATAATTTGTCCAAATAAATATTTGCATATGAATTGTTTCCATACTTTTCATAAATTAATACTATATTGCTCAATAATTGTATTTTTTTATCACGAGTAATTATATTTGTATCACAAACAGATTCTGAAAAATTAACAATTTTTTCTATTTCATTTTTAACCAAAATGTTTAATTCAAAGTTATAGTTATTATTCCGATATTTATTTATCATATATCCACAGTATAAATATTTACTATACATACATTTGTTATATATTCCTTTATTTAATAGTTCCAAAAAACGATTAGGTTCTGATTCCTTAAAAACTAAAGAATAATGAAAATAATTCTTGTTATTTTTATGCAAATATTCAGCACACTCTTTATAAATAGGGCTATTTAAATTTCTATCTAAATGATATTTATCACAAATGCAATTATAAAAGTCACTTAAACTAATTTTAGAAAATGCATTTCTATATTTTATAAATTTTGTATAATATTTTTCAAATTCAATGATGTTATTTGACTTTAAAAAACAAATATTTAATATAATATGTAAATCAATAAATCCATTTTCTATAAGTATATTATAATTTTCAACTATCTTATCTAAATATTCTTGATTTTTAGTTTCATAGTATTTAGCTTGATATTGTATAGTCAAAAAATAATAAGAAAAAATATTATTTTCTGTTTTAACACTTTCTAATAAAATATTTTCTTCTTCTGTTGGAAATAAGCGTGGGTTTCTACTATTTAATCTTTTATTCATGTACTCATCTAAAAGTGGTGTATTTATAAAAGTTTTGTATTTAGAATTTAAAACTAAAATTCTGAATAAATACATTATTTGATATTTACCTAAATCTACTTGATAAATTTTTATTTGGACAGGTTCATTTTTTTCATTTGTTGTTTCAATAACAAAAGAATTTTCTGTTTTTTGACTTTTAACAGATATACTAAGCTGTTCATCTGACTCATCAAACGGGTTTTCTAAACTCCTTTTACCACTTTCTATATTGCTATTACTCGCCATAATATCTATTTATAACTATACTCAGATTATAAATGTATTAAATAAATATATTTTCAATTTTTAATTAGAACAGGACAAATTAACATGGTATAGGGTAATTGTCACAAGTTGATTTGTGGTTTTGATAACCATACCAGGCATTGAATCCTTGTTGACTCCAAACTATGTAAGCACAATTTGCATTAGTTTGACAATCAAATAGTGAAGAACATGGAATATCACATCCATTGTATACAGAAGTAGAATCACCAGAGCACCACCAATAACTGTTAATTTGGAATTCTCCATAATCAGTAGAACTATCTGTATTTACATTTGTTGCATCACAGTTAAATCCTGATTCATAGTTAGCAATACATATCATTGTACCTATCGATGATTCAGGGAATCCTGCTTTTCTTAAATAATTTGCTGTATCGCATTCTGATTGTGCGTTGTTTTTTAAATTTTTAGAAATAAATTTTGATGGATAGGCATTAGGGTTTGATTCTGGACCAAAGAATACTAGTTCATTGTACTCAATAATAGTTTCATCTGCAATATAGTTGCTGATATGTAATGGTCTTGCACTAAATATTTGTGGCTGTTGGCCTCTTAAATTACCAAATCTTGATTTAGGACGAGGAAAATGTTCTATTGAACCTCCAGAAATTTCAGGTTTATCTAATTGTTCAGGTCTACCAAATGGTATAGGTCTTGGTTTATTAATTTGATTGTTATTTTTATCTTTAAAATTTATTTCAATAAATTTATTAGTAAATCCATCATCATAATCATCATCATCATCATCATCATCATCAATGTATCCGTCATCGACTTGATTATCATCATCAGTAATTTCAGTTGGTTCGTGTGAAATACCAAATTCAGGTGCAGAAATTATTCCAGAAATTTTATTAGGTTTATTGGCAAATACATTGGATAATTTGTTTTTAATCTGGTTGTGAATATTTTCAGATATAAAATATCCATTAGCAAAATTTAAAAATAATGCACAGATTGTAAATAAGATAAGATTTAATTTCATCATATGTATATTATTATATAGATTTATATATTAATTTACTTTTAATTAAAAAAATATCAATTTTTTTGTATACAAAAATATATTTACTGAGACATCAAATCCACATACTGGTTCAACTTTATCTTAATTTGGTCTGCAACATTAAGATCTGATGCATCAAAGTTAATATTACGATTACTATCTAACTGTTCTAAAATGAAATCACGATATCCAGCCTCAATCATGAAATCTCTTTGTACAGTATCCATCGTATTAACAAATCCTCCATCACGTTCTACTTCTAGAGTAAATTCAGGTCCAATACCTATTGAATCTGTTTGATAATCTGCCATCCATGTGTTAACCAATATCCTAATATTAATTCTTGAACTAGATAATCGGTTATAAGTGGCATTGTAAGCTTCAATATGGTTTGAACACAATGGATTTGTATCCAAATAATAGTCTCTAAAAAAGTAAATTCTGTTAGCTGACATTTTAAATATATTAGATTATTATATAAGATATAAATCAGACCACAATATATTTAAATTTTCAATTTTTTATTAAGTATGTTATTGTTGGGTTAAATCCTTATGATATAGAAGTACATACATAATCACAAGTACCACTACAATAGACTTATTCAGATGCACAATCAGCATTTGATGCACAAAATGTAATTTATTTATTAACAAATGAACTTAATATTAAAAAACGTGTTTATATAATTGGTAAAGCGACTATTCTAAAAGATAGAATAAGTACTTATAATAAATCTAAGGATGAACAAAAAGTTATATACTATAAATCATGTAAAACTGAAGAACAAATGGAGTTATCAGAAAAAATAATATTAAATAAATTAGAAGAATATAAAGAAAAAGCAAATAGAGATAGATTTATTTTACCATTAGACAAAGATATTAATTTTTTTACAAATACAATTAATCAATGTATTGATATTTTTAATTAACTAATACCATATTGTATTATTTTACTTAATTTTTTATAACAAAACAAAAATATAAATGTATAAAAGATACCTAAATTGTTTTTATATTTTTGTTTTGTTATGCACTTTTAAAAAATAATATTTTTTATTAAAAATAATTAAAACTAGAAAAAAATAAAAAGTAATATAGGAGTTTATATTTTTAAAACACACAAGGATAATTAATTTTAAAAAATAAAAGTAAAAAGATAGCAAAGTCAAAGTAAAAAATAGGTCTAAAAGTGTAGTTGCAAAAATAGTTGTTGTTTTCGCTGAAAATGCTGATTTTTTGCTGAAAATGCTGAAAATAAAAATAATATAAAATTAATTAAAATATATAAATATTATATACGATGGTACTTTATAAATGCCCTACATGTTTTAAAGAATTTGACAGAAAATGCAATTTTATCGACCACACAGAGAACAAAAAGAAACCTTGTCAACCAATTAAACCTAATATTATTATAGAAGAAATCAAACCCGCCCAGCCAAACCCAGTAGAACCCGAAAAACTAGGTAAAAATGCCTGTTCTTATTGTAAATTTGAATTTAGTACAAATAGTCATCTGAATCGACATATCAAACAAAATAGGTGTAAAGTAATGGTTGAATTTAAAATGGAAAAAGAAAAAATGTTTAAACTATTATTAGAACAAAAAGAAGATGAAATAAAAGAAAAGGATGAAGAACACAAAAAGGAAATAAAAGAACTAAAGTCAATGATAAAAGAACAAAATGACAAAATAGGTGAACTTATAAAGAAAATAAAGCCTTCAAATATAACAAATAATAATACATTAAATAATATAGTAGTGAATACAGGAATGAATAAATTTGGAAGTGAAAACTTAGAAAAGTTATTAGACAAGGATGTATTTATTAAAAAAGTATTATTTAAAATTGGTTCAAATGCATTTGAAGCATGTGCAGACGTAATATACAATAATCCTAAATTTCCAGAAAATCAAACAGTATTTTGTACTGATTTGTCCAGAGAAAAATTTATGGCATTTAATGGAGAAAAATGGACATTAAATACAAGAAATGAAGTTTTTGCAGATATCCAAAGTAAAATTCAAGAATATATAGATATGCACGAAGAAGAACTAGATGAAAAATTAAAGAAAGACAAAGAGTTTTCTGACAGATTTTATTCTCGAATAAAAAAATACTATGTGAAATATTATGGAGACAAAGATGAAAAAGATTCAGGATTTGAACTTAAAACTGATGAACAATTGATAAGATTCTTTTATAGTATTAAAGAATGTGTTAAAAATAATTATGATGTACTGTATGATAAAGCAGTTCAAATCGAATCACAAAAATTATTGAAAGATGAATCCGAAGTAATTGAAACAGTACCTAAAAAAAGAGGTAGACCTTCTACTGTTAATAAAAAAACGTTAATGATTGAATAAATATTGTTTAATCAATTAAAATAAATAAAATATATTTTTGTAAGAGAACTAATCTATTTATTTAGCAAGTTCTCTTTCGAGTTCGTCCAAATCACTTGAATCATCTGATTTAGTTGATTTTGTTTTGGCTGATTTTGTTGAATCAGTTGATTTTGTTGATTTATTAGTTTTGGTCGACTTGTTTTGTTTACTTTTTGATTTAACCGATTCAGATTCAGACTCTGATTCGATTCCAATATTAACCTTGGTTTTTGTCTTGGAAGATTTGGACTTTTTGCTGACTGATTCGGTTTCCGGTTCTGAATCTGATTCAATCTTTATCTTGTCAAGCTTACTTTTAGAACTAGGTTTAGATTTTGTAGATTCCTTAGATTCTTTGGAGACTTTGGTACTTTTAGATACCTTGATTTCAAGTTCTGATTCAGACTCGGATTCAGATTCTACCTTTTTTGATTTTTTAGTCTCGGACTTTTTAAATGGTAAAACCTTGATTTCTTCTTCAGATTTTTTGACTTTGGACTTGGATTTAGTTGTTGAACCAACAGAAATATTTGATTTAGATGAAGAGTTATCATCTGATTTAGTTAATTTAGTAGACTTGGTTGACTTGGATTTTTTAGCTGATTTAGAATTAGATGAATTGTTATCATCATCTGATTCTGAACCAGAATTTGAATCGATATCAGAGTCTGAGTCAGAATCTTCTTCATCTTCAACTATCTCTTTCATCTTACAAATATTTTTAATTGTTTTAGTAAGTAAATCAAGTTCTTTCTGAATCATGTCTGAATAAAGATTGTAATGAGAAGTTTTTTCATCAAGTTTTTCAATTTGTTTAACTATTTTATCTTGGATATCAAGAGATGGTACTAAAATATCAAAATCTTTAACATCATTTGTATTTACGTGTGGTTGTCCATTTCCATGTTGGGCATAATAAAAATCATATTGAATAGATTTTAGATATAACCATAAATATTTATTATTAATTTTTTTATCTTTTGGTATAATGCTAAAACAATCAGAAGCCCAAACCTTTTTATCATATTTACTCAAATATCCAGCATAAGAACCTGAACCAGATACTAATATTGTATTTTCATCTCTATTAAATTTATTATGTTTACCCATAGGTTCTCGTCCACCTCCTATTACTGGATATTCACCTTCAATTAAATCTTTGGTTGCAATAACTCTACCTCTATCCAGATTACATAATTTATTTAATTTTGTATATTTCGATTGGTCGAGATAACAATTAAATATACCCTTAACTTGCATATTTTTTTTCTTTTCAATAAGTTCTTTTTCTTTAATCAAGAATTTAAGATTTTCTTGCATTTCTACAATATCCTTGAAATCTTCATATTTTCTTTGAATAAGTAGATTAAAAATAGGAATGTCTTTTAGATATTTGATTGTGTCATCAATTGAATAAGTTTTGTAAATTTCATCAAGTAATTTTACAATTTCTTCTTGATGGGTTAGTGATAGATTTGGAATCAATATATTTTCAATATTATGTTTAGTTAATTTTGGAATAGCATTACCTGTAGTTATTTCTTTATAATTAACAAATAATTTCATTAAATAATATAAATATTTATAATTTAATTTAGAACTATTTAAAACCCAAACATGATTACTTGCCCATATTTCTCCTGTATAATAATGTGTAGAACCTATAGTTCCATCTTGTGCACATATTACATAATTTTTATTTTCATGTGTATATTCATCAATATAACCAATTATACCATTAGATGCAAAATAAGGATATTTTTTTCCTGTTCTATTTTCTTTATTGATTGCTTTACCTGATGTAATATTAACCATATTACCTAATTTTAGCCAACCTTTTTGATTTTTCTTATCTTCTTTTTCTCTAAAGTAATCATCATAATTTAGGCTGTAATTTTTGTTTTTAATATCATCGATTTTTAATATTTTTTCTTCTCCTAAATACATTTTCTTTTCACCTCTACCTTTATCTTCATCTTTAAAATAACCCTCAATATACTTAATTGATGTAGTTGGGGTACCTTTAGTAAAGAAGATTACTGAAGTTGCAAAGTTAGTATGTTTAAATATACCAGTAGGTAAATTAATTATTTTAGTAATAGCAGTATTTTCTATTAAGAATTTACGAAGTCGTTTTTCCCACGAATTTTTTCCATCAGTACCATTATTAAGAATACCACGGTCAATAACAAGTCCCGCGGTACCTCCATCTTTAAGTGCAAAATAACAATGTTGTAAGAAAAGAGCAACTGAATCTTTGACAATTACAGGATATTCTTTATTATTACAAATAATTGACATACCAAAAGGAGGATTACCACCAATTTTATCGAATTTACCTTTAACTCTAGTATGCCAATCATCTTTAATAGAATCACCCCATTTAAGATTTTGAAGACATGAGTCCATATTAAATGCCAACATATTAAAACTTAGAGTCTTATAAACTTCGAGTAAAAATTCTTGACCCCAAATGTTTTTTTCAATAAACTTTTTATTAGTTTTGTGTTGTTTAGCAAATCCCAAGATAAAACCACCTGTACCACATGATGGATCATAACATACATCAGTTGGTTTAACGTTAAGTTCTTTAATAATTAAATCAATTAAATCTCTGCGTGTAAAATACTGACCATAACGCTTTGAACCATTACCAAGTTCATTTGCTAACATTTTTTCGTAAGCTTCACCAAAAGCATCATAATCAAGTTTACTCATGTTTATATTAGCCATTTGTTCATGAATTTTCATAATTAGTTTTCTAACATCTTCACAATGTTGTTTGGTAAAAGAAGTTACAGTATGAACATCATTTACATTCATTGTAATATTACTTAGTTTATCTGTATATTTATTAAATCTTAAAATAATACTATCTTTTTTATTATTTCTTGTTCTAGTTTCAGATAAAACATTAAGATTAGCATCACGTTTTTGTTTAATATCAAAAATACGATTGTGATTGTAAATTAAGTCAAACATATCTAATGCATATTGTACATCTTCCATATGTTCTTTTTTACAATAATTTTCATATAAATAAGTAATTTTACAATCATTACCAATTGCTATTTTCTTATCATCAAATGATTCATTGTCATCGATTTCATCGATAATACGATTTTCAACTAACTTTAGTGTAATTAAAGTTAAAAATTCGTTAATAGCTTTTAGACCATCAAATTTAGAATCACCATTTCTTAGTATATCCAAACATGATGTTAAAAACGAATACCATTGATTAGAATCCATGTATTAATTATATATATTAATGTAATATTGTAATATTTATAAATAAAATCAATTTTTTAATTTTTTTGTTCTTTTAATAAATCATCATATTTTTTAATTTTTTCAAGTTTATAATATTCAAGTGGATATTTGGGCATTCGTTTATTTTTTATTCTGATTACTTCATAAGTTTCTTTATCCATATCTTTTAAGTTTTTATATTTTTTATTAAGTATAAAATGTAATTCAGTTAATGTAGTAAGATTAACTAATCCTAACTCTTTATACCATGTTGTTGTTTTCCATACATCAGCAAATTCTTTTTTAAAATCAGATGGTATACCTAGTTCCACATGTGATAATTTACTATATTCGTCCCAGAAATCACATTCAGGATCTGAAAATACTTTGAATCTTTTAACCTTATTAATAATTTCTCTAAATATCTTATCTCGAGTCATCTTGATTTTTTCAGCAAATTGTTTCTTTAAAAATTTTTTAAAATCACCCCAATGTAGATCTTCGGTTTCCAATTTCAAAATAATATCCTTGGTATCAGTAATCTTGATTTTGACCTCTTTGGTGTCTTCATTGATTTCTGTATTGTTATACAGTTTTAAAATCTTGTCCAAATGTGCTTCTTGATCTTTAAGTGTAGCCAGATTTAAAATCTTTTTGTAATAATTAAGAACTTTTTCAACCGATAACATTTCGACAGTTTTATTTTCATCAACTTTGACACTTTCATATGCATATGCATACTTTTTCTTTTTGTCAGCATCAGGTCTCATTACTCTACCAATTGATTGAAGTGATACCAAGATAGAACGATTTTTAACCGCGTCTAAAAATATTGCACAATCAACGTTAGGAATATCTGAACCCTCTTTTACTTTATTAACACAAAGTAAAAGTGAATGGTTTTCATCCTGTGTAAATTCATTAATTTCGTCAATTGCATCATATTTAGATGATTTTGAATAACTACGTCTAATTTTTAGTTTATCACCAACAATTTCTTTAATAGCTTTATAATAAGAACCACCATTACTGATTTTATCAATTGATCTTACCCAAACAACACATTTTTTATATGGAAGCATAAAATTTTTCATCACATAAGTTTCAATTATTTTTGCTACCGTAATATCATTTGGATTTGTAGATGAACCGACAATTTTTCCATCTTTAATTTTAGGATAAATAATTGTTTGATGGAATGGTAAAACAATATCATCAATCAGCGCATCCATTAAATTATATTCAGAAATAATATTTAGTCGATTATTTTCTATTTTCATGTCTACACCAAAAATATCTAGTAAATACTGTTCGGCTTTTTTAGTAGGTCTTAGAGGTGTTGCACTAAACCCAATGATATTTGAACCAAAATTATACCTGAGAAACTGCAACATTGTATAAGTTTCTTTTCCTGATACACAATGACATTCATCAAGTAATACCAATTTTAATCTTTTACCATCTAGCTCTTTGTATTTATCACTTGCTTTTAAAAATGCATTGTTTACAATATAAATAACTGGTTTGATTGATTTGTTAATTTGTTGGATATTACTTGATTTGTTAATAACATTTTCATATATTATAAAATCATCCATATTAATTATCTTATTATCTTTCCAAAATTTAAATCTTTCGGTATTATTAACATATTGTTCATTACCTTCTGAATCATATTGTTTTTTAAAAAACCAGCTTTTAAGATTCTCTGTTCTATCAGTTGTAATCAAATATATATTGTTTGTTGACTTTTTCTCATCCTGACAATACTTTAGATGTGCATTTATTGCCAATAATATCGAAAATGATTTTCCAGCTCCCATAATTTGAGATACTATACCTGATGGAAAGTTATTATCAATTAATTTTTTAACCACATCCTTTTGTTGTTTACGTAAGAAAGGATTCTCAGCTAGTTTTTCATAAGATTTTTCATCTTGAACCGCTTCATCCGAGTCAACAAAATCTTCCAAATCTGATTCTGATTCTGATTCTGATTCTGATTCAATATCCGAGTTTGTTTCAGATTCTGTATCAGAATCAACATTAGATTTAGTTTCCTGTTCCATTTCAAGTTCTTCAAGAGCTAGTTCTAAATCTGATTTTGACTCTGTGATTTTAGATTCTTTATCATTTACAACTTTATCAACTTTTTCTTCAACTTTTTCTTCAACTTTTTCTTCAACTTTTTCTTCAACTTTTTCTTCAACTTTTTCTTCAACTTTTTCTTCAACTTTAACAGGTTCAGATTCATCATCCACAATAATTATATTCTCAAGACCATGGTTTATAATTTCTTTTTCTTTGGCAATTTGTTCAAGTCTTTGGATTCTTAGTTTTTCTTCTTTTTCTTTTCTAAGTCTTTCTTTCTTTTCAAAAACATAATTATGTGTTAGTTCATAAATTTTTCTGAACACAAGAGTTTTTTCAATTGGTTTGTCATCAAAATTATTTGAATCAACAGTAGCTTTTACCATTAGGGAAAAAGATATTGTACTGTAAGCAATTCCACCAATTACATTAATAAATTTGGTATCTTTCAAAAAATCATTTAGGTATTGGACATTGTCAGCAAAGTAATCAATATTTGACTTTAAAATTTTTAAATTGTTCGCAAACAATTGTTTGTATTGGGGTTGGTTTTTATTTTGACTAATGCAATTTAATACCCAAATGTCTTGAGATATTTCTTCGATTAGTTCCTCGTTTAGACGTTTTAACGAGCCAACTTGTATTATTTTTATACTCATTTGTATATTGAAAAAATATTATATTATTTTATATAGTATTTTCACTAAAAATCAATTTTTCATATAAAAAACTAATGATAATAAAAGTTATAAAAATACAGCATATATTTATAGTCATATTTTTCTAACATAAAAGTATCTTCAAGAAATTTAACAGGTTTTGACAATTCAAAATTTTCTTTATATTTTGTTATTTGTGGTAATTTTTTATTGTATGATATATTTTTTTATTTTTGTTTCATTATTTAATATTTTAACCTTTTCCAAATTTACTAACCTCAAAATATTATAGTCAATTTCATCTTTTTTTTTATCTTTTTCAATTGTTTCTAATGAATACATTGTATTTGTATATTTACTTTTAAGTTCTTGTAATTCTTTTTTATAAATTAATTCTTGTAATACTACATTTGAATAATATTTACATATTGTTTCAATATCTTTATTTCCCAAATTTTGAAAGTTTTTATTAAATTCAAATTCAACTCCAATATATTGTAATTTTAAATCCAGTTTTTTTTTCAGACATTGTATTATTATCAATATTATTTAATATATTATATATTTATCAATTTTTCATCTTTTTGAAAAATATATTATTTGTGTCATGGTTAATACATTTTTATTTTTTAATTTTTTTATAAATTGTATAAATGTTATATAACAAACCAATTAATTACATTTTTATACAAAAAAACACTAATTTTTTCATGTTTTTAAACAAAAAAAAGAAAAAAAGCAAACGATTTTTTCTAAAAAAACCTTATTTTTTTACTACACACACACACAATAAAACTAAAATTATTTAGAATTTTTTAAGCTAAATTAAAAAAATGAGTTAAAGATAGTCAAAATGAATCGGAGTGTGTAGTGTTGTTTGTAAAAAAAGATAAAAGCAAGACCAAAAAAATTAAGCTTAATTTGGCTTAAAAACAGCTTATAAAAGCTTAAAAAGCTTAAAAAATAAATTTAATATAAAGATATTTTTTATTATAATAATATATATAAGATGGTAATTTATACCTGTACAAACTGTAATAAAGAATTTAATAAAAAATCTAATTTTATTACTCATACCGAGAATAAAAAGAAACCATGCCAACCAAAACTCCAAGGACCTCCAATACACTCAAAATACACTCCAGAGGTCCTCCAAAATACTCCAACTATCCTCCAAGAACTAAAAAACAATAAAGCAACTAAAAAAGAGGTCATACAAATGACCACTGATGACACCTTAATAAATGATAAAGAAACTCAAAAAGAGGACAATAAAATATTATATTCTTGTACATATTGTGGTATGGGTTTTAATAGAAAAGATAATCTAAAAAGACATATGAATAAAAGATGTAAAGTAAAAATTTTAGATAATGAACATAAAGAAAAAACATTTGAATTACTTATTAAAGAAAATAAAGATAAAGACAACGAAATTAAAGACATTAAAAAAGATAATGAAGAAATTAAAAAACAATTAGAACAATTACAAAAACAAATTGAAACACAATTAAACAAGGTTCAAACACAAAATATTAATAAAGGTCATATAACTAATAATCATAATACAAATATTATAATTCCTCAATCTAAATTAGCAGACTTTGGAAAAGAAGATTATGAAAAAATAGATATAAAGAGAATATTAAACTCAATTAAAGATTCTGGAGTTAATGGTATAATAAATTGTTTTAATGATATACATTACAATGAAGAAATACCACAATATAAAAACGTATTTATTACTGATAAAAGTCGTGATAAAGGTATGATCTATGAGGATGGACAATGGAAAATTAAATCTGTTAAATATATTATTGAACAAATAATTACACATATTGAAAGATATATTAGGATTATAGATAACAGAATTAAAAAAGGTAAATATAAAGACATGATAGATCCGGAAGATCCAAAAAAAAAGAATAAATTAAATATTAAAGAATTCAAAGAAACATTAGAATCCAGATTAAAAAAATATATTTTAAGATATTATGGTGATGACGAAGAAACAACTCCGAAAGATTCAACAAAATTCTATAATTTAGTTATAAAAAATCTTTCAAACCATTTGTTTGATATTAAAGACAAAGTATATAGATATTATGAAAGAGTATTAGAAGATATCAATAAAGATACATCAGATGACCCAGAACTAAAAGAAATAAAAGAAGAGAAAAAACAAATCATTCAAACTATTGAAAATTTAAAAGACGATATCAAAAAGGAAATTAAAGAAGAAAAAATAAATAAAACTAATAATTTAAATGATTCAGATGATGATTTGGATTCGGATGACGATTTAGATGATGATTCGGATTCTGATTCAGATGATGAAACTAATAATGTAAACGTTTCAAATAATACAAATCCAACACCTGAACCAGTATATGTGAAAAAATTAGTAACACTTGGAAGTGGATTAAAAGTGTTAAGATGGATGAAAGATGATTTTGATCCTAATGATTATTATAAATAAAAATATTTTTATGTATTAACTTTTATTACACTTTTGTGTGATAAATATCTAACCCAATGCCATTCTAAATTTGTTGTCATAGAAGGAGTTGGTTCTACATTAATTTTTTTACCAGCGTATTCGTAAATCGAACCAACAACTTCTTCATCTGGACATAAAATATCAATTGTATAGTCTGATGGATTTATTGACCAATAAAAATCATCAAACATCTTGTGAAAAGTATTTGCAATTAACAATCCATTATTAATTGAATAATCAGAACATTCTGAATAGGGAATTATATGACAGGCTTGACATTCTTTAGCAATATGTTTTCGCGATACCACACACTTTTTATCTCTAAGAATTAACCCGTTTCTAAATTCAATTTGGTCATTACCACGGTCAACAGATTCTCTAACCCATTGTATATTTCTCATCCACATTATTATTTCTAATATACCTACAAAAGTACTTATAGAATCAAATCCATAATCCAAATATTTTTGCTGAAAACTTATAGGCAAACTTTTTATTTGAGTCAATTCGTTAGATAACTTGGTTATATTTACATCTAAAATATTAGTCTGATTTATATCGGTTACATTCATTTTATTATAATTTATATTGGTATGTGTTTAAATTTTTTTCATAATAAAAATTGATTAAATTACAAGATATTATACTTATTATACTTATTATATAAAAATGGAATACACAGATTCAACCCAGTGTTTTAATAATTATTGGAACAATAAAATATCACGGGAAACTGTAATTTATGATATAATCTTAATTTATTACTTTTTATCAGTGATATTTGCACACAAAAGTTTCAAGTCAAACATTAAACAATTTTTACTTGAAATAAATGAGCATATAGATTTACCATCTAATAATCTTACTCCAAAAGAAAAATTTGATTCGCTAATCAATGTATTAAATTTTGGAATGAAAGTACTATATCTAACTATTTATGGAGTTGTAGGTATATTTATAAAAACATGGGTAATTTTTAATTTACAAACAAGTTATACCAACATCAATACTTACTTTTCAAATAATTATATGTATAACCAAAGAGATTTTGCTCGAGACTATATGATTAGTGGAATGGTAATATATACAATTGTGTCTATCTTTTATGACAAATCAATAAGTAAAAGATATCTAGGAATGAAAATACTAAGTTTTTTCAAAGATATGTTAATCGGGATATTAATTTTTTCAAATGAATCTAAGATAGTTGATTTGATTAAATATACTTTCTATCTATCAATTAGATTTGAACTTACTTCTTGGTTGATAATGTTATTGATACAATAGCAAAGTCAAAATATTTACAAGAAATTATTTATATAAAAAATCACATTAATTCTCGATAATATTAATCCAATTATTCAGATGGTCAAGTGTAATCTGGTAGACCTCGTACTGCATGTTGTTAAAATCCCTAATGTCAAGCATAATGTATCCAAACCTCGGTGAATAAAATGCATAAATAACATTCATACCACTTCTGTTGATTAAAACAGGGATATTAGGTTGATTTAGCTGGTTGAACATATGATGATGTTCATTAGGCCATACATTTCGAAGTGTAGGTTGTGGCATAATATGTTCATATTGAGGAATCTCATTCAGTCCATTAACATTATTAACCATGTTGTTTACAACATTTCTCATGTTATCCTCAACATCCTGATTAGGTTCAACTCGTAGAGCTAGAGGTACATTAGGTTGGTCATCATCATCTCTGTTGAACTCATCATCAAATCTGTTATTAAAGACCTGATTATTCTCGTTAATCAGATTATTCTCATTATACAGATTCATGTTAAAATAAATGTTGGGAATCTGATTAAGATCCTGAGGATTCCGATTGTTATACTGATTATTCATTCTATATTGCTGTTTTATTGTTTATCTAGTTATAATTGATAATAGGAGCTTGCAAATATCAAAATTTCAATTTTTTGTATTTTTTCATATAAAAAATTTATATATTATATAGATAATATATAATGTTCACCGATAATATAAATGAATTAGTATCTGGTGCTAAATCTGATACTATCAAATTTATACCAAAATTAATTGTATCAATAATAATATTTATAGTTTTTGCTGTATTAGCCAATATATGGAAAAGACAATTTTCAAAATTGTATTTGGATGATGCAATTATTATAGAAGAAAATAACGTTAAACTTAATTTAACCAATAATAAAAGTAGAAATATTGCATTCCAACAATTTTCCCTTATAATTTATTATTTGATATATGTGTTTGGTATTTTTGCTGCACTAATTAATTTGGGTGTTCAAACTAGTACAATTTTATCAGTACTTGGTATATTTGTTGTGGGTATTGGTTTATCTCTTCAATCCACAATAGCAAATATCTGGGCAGGTTTGTACATTAGTACTAACAAATTATTTAGTATTGGGGATTTAATTGAAGTTAATAAAATAAAAGGTTATGTCCAAACGTTCAGTTTATTTAATACAGTAATAATTGATAAAGATAATAGAACTCCAGTTGTAATACCCAACACAATGATTCAAATCAATATGTTAACTAATTATTCAGTTAACAAAATATATAATTAAAATTTTAATGTTTTTTGTAAACAAGGCAAGCACAATTGCAACCAGCTTTTTCTACATTACCAACTGGGCCAATAAATCCACTCATACCACCACAGCAGTTGGGAGTATAAGGATTAGGAAGGTAAAAAGTTTGTTCACAGGTACAATTGTGATGGTGAGATGATTTAGATGATTTAGATGATTTTGATGATTTGCTTGAATGAGTGCATTTACAAGCGCAAGTTGTGGTTGAAGTTGTGCTCTTTAAACAAATAGGAACTGATGTGCTAGATGAGCTAGAAGAACTTGAAGAACTTGAAGAACTTGAAGAACTTGATGAGCTCGAATGGTGTTTTTTGGTTGATTTGTTACAACCGCATCCAGAATGTTTTTTTGTGTATGTGGGCATATTATATAAATTGTTTTTATATAAAAAAAATTTATTGGATGGAGTATTAAAATAAAAAATTATTCAAAAAGGTATTCGCTGGATGCCCAAGTGCTTGTGGATATAATTTATTAATTATACTTAAAATTTGACTTCGTTTTGTAACAAGAAAATTTTTTAATAAAACGACTTCAGTAGGATACTCAGTTTGTAATTGTAGAATCGAATTATTTATGTTGGATAATTGGGTAGGTAAATCTACTGTTCCATTAGAATTTATGATTAGAACAATTGAGTGTATTAGTCTTTCTACTAATGCTATAAAATTAGGTCTAGATGCTAATTGTTTTAACATTAAGTTAATTTGGTCCAAATACATTAGATTTTCTGGTCCAGTCATCGAATTTAAATTATGTGTTAGTTCTTGCCTTTTTAAATCTATTACGTTAGGACTAGATAAATCAGGTATAGCTAAATTCACTGGTGGAACTAATTGATGAGGTAATAAAGGCTTTGGTGCTATAGAAGGTAGCTGTTGTGGTATCATTTGTGGACCCATCATTTGTTGTAAATTTGGATTTTGCATCATTTGTTGTAATTGTGGGTTTTGTATCATTTGTTGTAAATTTGGATTTTGCATCATTTGTTGTAATTGTGGGTTTTGTATCATTTGTTGTAATTGTGGGTTTTGTATCATTTGTTGTAATTGTGGGTTTTGTT
>JACCDY010764126.1_pt1 | contig 114879 bp, 105 predicted proteins | sample 7446391 | NCBI WGS metagenome assembly JACCDY01 (sample SAMN15323451, study PRJNA562643) | freshwater metagenome | isolation source: river surface water | place: USA:Blue River Watershed | collected 2017-08-18 | reverse complement strand
TGAATATCATTTTCTTGAATATCATTTTCTTGAATATCATTTTCTTGAATATCATTTTCTTGAATATCATTTTCTTGAATATCATTTTCTTGAATATCATTTTCTTGAATATCATTTTTTTCAACGTAGTTTTGTTGAATATTATTTTTAAAATTTATATCAATATTATTTAATTTGTTAGTATAATTATTTATTATAAAAATAATATCTTCATTATTTAATTGATTATAATTAAATTTAAATTTATATTTTTTTAATTTACTAATTTTACTAGCATCTTCATATGTAAATGAAGTACACGATTTACATTTATTGACACGCATATAATGGCGTATCATATCACTTATATTATTTGTTTTATATTTAATACAATGATGACATATATAAATATAATCTGTATTATAACTCTCCATTGCTTTATTATGTATTTGTTTAATATTAACTTCTATTACTTCATTTGAGTCTATTATATCATTTGATTCTATTAGCTCATTTGATTCTATTACTTTATTATTTAATAGTAATATTTCATTTGTATAATCTTTTGTAATATATCTAAAATTATTATTTCGATATTCATAGTCATAAACCATATTATAATCATTAAATTTATTTTTTAAATAATCTAAATACTTTGTGTTAAAATAATCATCATAATAAATATTTATTTTTTTAAACTTTTTATTTATTAAATCATTATCTAAATTACTTACTTCAATAATATCATTTTTAATAATTTCATAAATTTGTTCATTAATTTTTTTAAGATTTCCTGTAAAATATTCTAAACCACGTTTATATTTAATTTTAGATATACGTAAAAATTTTTTTACTTTATTCTCATTTTCATATAAATTATTTATTTTATAATAAATAATAATTTCACTTCCTTCTTTATAATTATTAAACCGATTATATGATAATTGTATTGTTAAATATTGATGTACACCAATTTTATAAATAGGTTCATTTAATACTGCGTATTCATATGGATATATTAAGTAAAATATGCCAACTTTTTCTTTATTTTTAACCAACATCTTAATATATTTATTTTATAAATAAAGTTTCCCTTATTTACTATTTCATTTTTATATAAAAAAATGAAAATATATTTTTCCGATTATCATTTTTTTATACTTTTTAATAAAATAATTATTTTATAAAAAAACGAATTAGTTAAAATAATTTAATTAAAATGCGATTCAATAATAATAAAAATAATCATAAAAAATGTGCGATTTTTTTAAACGCGATGAATACAAAAAGAAAAATATGTATATATTAACACATTATTTTCATTTATTACATTTTTTAAAAAATAATAATATTTCCGATTTAAAAGATTTATTTAATTCCCATTTACACCAATCGATTATTCATGAACTTTTTAGTGAAAATGATATTATATTATTATTAGATTCCCCATATTTTGATATTAATTATAAATATAATTCAAATAAATATGAAAAGAATTTAATTAAAAGTATTAAAAATAATATTTACCAAAAAAATGTACATTTATCTCAAATTGAAGAAGCATATTTATTAAGTGAAAAGTTAGAAAAAATAAATAATCCTGAAAACGAAAATGATAAATCCTTTATTTTTAATCACGATTTATTATCACACTCTTCTAAAAGTATTCATTCATCTTCATGTAGTGAAAATGATGAAGAAATTATAAATAAACCAATATTTATAGACCCCACTGATATGACTTTTATAGAAGAAGATAGTGAAGAATCAGAAGACGGAATTCCACTAGATCATGGAGATGAAGAAGAAGAATCTGAAACAAGTTCAGCAAATGAATATTATCAAAATATGAATCAAGCATTTGGTTTAGATCAATTTCAAAATGGAAATGGAAATATTACTTTATTAAATGATGTATATACGGATCCATCTGATGATAATGTATTTATATATCGTGGTCACGGAAATTGTGAAAGAAGGTTTATTGATAAAAATGGAAATAAAGTAAGAGAATTATATAATTTAAATAATGATAAAGAACCTTTTCAAACGATTGTTTTTAGTGGAAATATTGATGTACCACAATTATTAAAAAATCATGAAATAAAAAATGATGAAACACATTTAATTGAAAATATTACAAAATTAAATGATTCGATTGATAATTATAAACAAGTAGGTAATATTCAAAATAATAAAGATGATTTTCAAAACGTAGAAAGTGACAAAATAAATAATAAACATTTATTTACATACTTTTCATCTTCCAAAAGTACAAATTATAAAAAATATGACAATTGTAATATTTTAATCTTAGCTTGTATGAAGAAAATGGATAAATTAGTTTATCATTTATTAACTTATTTTGAACATGAAGATATTAATGCTACAAATAAAGCAAATGAAAGTGCTTTATTGATATGTTGTGAAAATTCTTTAGTGGAAAGTAGTGCGTATTTATTAGCTCATAAAGATATACAATTAAATATTTTTAATGAACAAAAAGAACATTTATTAGAAATATGTTGTAGAAATAAATTAAATAATCAAGCATTACAAATATTATCAAATAATGAATTTAAAAAATATATACTTCAAAATAGACGTACTTCAAATTATACTTATATAATTGAAAAAGCTTTAGGTTATGCTTGTAAAAATAATATGAATGAAGTTATTTTTAAAATTTTAGAAAATTATAAATTAAATGATGAATATTTAAATACAAATGAAAATAATCCGTTATATTGGTGTGCCGTTCATAAATTAGAATCCGCTTTATTATTATTATTAAAATATAAGAATGTGGATATAAAACAAATTTATGCAAAAGGATATCATATCAGTTTTTTCGCACTTCTTTGTAAAAATAAATTAGAAGAATCTATATTTGAAATATTAAAACATAAAAAAATAGATTTACATCATAATAATGATATTAAATCACCATTTCATTATGCGTGTAAATATGGATTAGAAAAAGTTGCTTTAAAATTATATGAATTAAATAACCATATAATCACTTTTGATAAAACAAATGAATCTACAAAAAATAGTTTATATTATGCTTCTTTAAAAAATATGAATCATATATTAAAAATTATATTAAACGACCCTAATATTGATTCAAATGTATTAAATATAATGGATGATTTACATAATACTCCATTGATATTATGTTGTAAAAATAAAAATGAAAAAAGAGCTCTTCAAATATTAAAATTAAAATATGAGAAGCATATGGATATACATATTTATCAAAATAATCATAAAAAGAAAAATGCGTTGTATTATGCAATCAAATATAATTTAAAAAATGTGTTACAACTTTTAATAAAAGATAAAATAGTTTATACACCTTTTCTTCCAAAAATGTTTTCAAAACTTTTACAAAATGATACAAAACATCAATATACTCATATTATAAATAGTTATAAAAATACTAAAAATAATTGTAATATATGTTTTGATGAAGAAAATGATAATTATGTAGTTAAATGTGAATCTTGTGTAGGAATGTTTCATATTCAATGTTTATCAAAATATTTTAAATCATCGCGTTCAAGTAAATGTCCTTATTGTCGCAAAAAAAGTAATTACTTTTTAACAAAATAATTATTTTTTAACAATGATTTACTCTTTTTTATCAATTTTCTTTTTAAGGGCATTTGAGCAAAAGAATCCATTGGTATCTACTTCATTTGTAGGAATATCATTTTCATCACCATAAATTGGGATATATGCATTTAAATAAATACAATCACACTCTTCTTTAAATGTTTTATGATCAAATTTACCATAATGTTTAATAAGTAAATCATACATTCGCACAACGAAGTCATTGCTTGTTTCTTGATTATCAATAATAGTAAAGTGATAAAAGCAATGACTTTTGGTATACATTCTCATATCTTCTAATTTATAATATTCAGCAAGTGTGTCGTGAAATAATTCTAAAACAGGTTCATCTTCAGTAGGAGGCTCTTTAGGATTATACCAAATGGATTTTACAGGAATTTTATCTAAAGATGAATCTGAATCCTCACAATTTTTCCATTCGAGTTCAACTTCATCGCCTTCCATATTTGATTCTCTATGAAGAGTTAGTCCAATTTTTGTTTTAATCACAATAAATTTCTTTTTAACTAAAATTTTATAAAAATCTTCACCAATGGAAGAATCTACAATTAATTTTATCATACCACGTTGTCCATGATAATTTTTTTTAGATACTCTTGAAGGGAAATAATCGTGAACAATCAGTCCATAATGATTTTGATTGATATAACGAAGATAATTTATATCTTTATCGGGATAATTATGAGGGTATGTTTTATCATAAAAGTGTGAAACGCGATTACGAAGATAGCGTTCACTGTGATCACGCATATTTTCAAGTAAATTCAGTGTAAACTTATTTTCTAATTGAATATTTTCAATTTTATCAACAATTTCATTAATTAATGTTTCTTTTGCAGAAAGTAATTTAATACTTTTATTTACTTTTTTACTCATTTTTTAAAATTAAATAAATAAACGTATTTATTTAATATAGAATGAATACTATTTTTATTCTAAAGTAAATCATTTTTTACTTTTTTTAAATAAATTATTTTTATAAATAAAAAAATATTTTAATCAAGAGCACTTATCCACTCTTGAATAAGACCTTCTTCATAATTTCGTTCTTTTAATTCTTTATAAATTTCGTCTTTTGCTTCTTGTGTAAAAGCATCTTCATCACCCATATTATGTCTTTGTTTTACTAAAGAAATAATTACAGAAATTTGTTCAGATGATGAAATTTCAATTTTAATATCATCAAAAAAACCAACTAAAACATTAACTAAACGAGAAAGTCTTCCAGTAAAACATTTACATTCTGCATCATTCATCTCTTCATTTAAACGTTTATATAATTCACTTTTTTTATCACCATCACTCTTTTCAATACGTAATATAACTTTTTTAAGAAGATCTTGAAATGTAATATGTAATGTACTATGCTCTTCTGTAGATTCCATATATTCAAATAACGCATTTTTAGTTTGTTCCAAAAGAAGAGTATTATCAATACTTACAATTAAATTGTGTAATTGTTCATTTGTAATTGTACTCTTATCATTAAGAAGAGAAAATATAGATTTTTTTATTGAATCTTGAATAACAGATGAATGAACATTTTGTTTATCAACATAAATACCATTATGATTTTCATAATTTCTTATACGATTAATCATTCGTTGTAGTGGTTCTGGAATGATCTCGATTGGATTATTATCAAAATTAAATTTCCATAATTGTCTACATTGAATAAGTTCAACAGGTAATGTAGTTAATTGATTGTATTGACAAAATAATCTTTCTAAATGTGTAAGATTACCAATTGATTCTGGTATTTGTGTAAATTTATTATTATTAAACGATAATACTTTTAATTGTTGAAGATTCCAAACTGATTTTGGTAAAAAAGATAGTTGATTTATACTACAAGATAACCATTTTAATTTATTAAGATTTCCAATAGATTCTGGTAACATAATTAATTTGTTACCACCAATATTTAATGTTTCTAATTTATTAAGATTTTTAATAGAATCTGGTAATATATTTAATTGATTATAATCACAATGAAACGTTTTTAAATTTGTAAGATTTCCAATAGATTCAGGTAATGTAGTTAATTTATTATGTGTACAATCTAAATATTTTAATTGAATAAGATTTCCAATAGATTCAGGTAGGGCGATTAATTCATTATTATTAAAAGATAATTCTTTTAATTGATTTAGATTTCCAATAGATTCTGGTAAAGAAGTTAATTTATTATGACTACAATACATATATTCTAATTGCGTAAGATTTCCAATAGATTCTGGTAAAGAAGTTAATTTATTACAAAAACATTTTAATGTTTGTAATTTAGTAAGATTTCCAATAGATTCTGGTAATGAAGTTAATTCACTACAACGAATATCAATAATTTTTATTTTATAAGCATTTTTTATAACATCATCCCACAATTTATAAATAATAATATTATCATCAAATAAAGTACAATGAATATTTATAGTACAATCAATATCTAATAAACTTGTCATTTTTAAAATTAAATAAATATAAAGTAATTACTTTATATTATAAAGTTAAAAAGGTCTTTATATTAACAAAATTTTAAAAAATAATTATATTACACCTAATTTATAATAAATGGGACAATTTCTTTTATATCAAATTCTAATTTTTTTAATAAATAATTATTTATTAAAAATTCTTGTAACTGTCCCATTTATCTTAAAAAGGGTGTAACAAAATATTAAAAATAATAATTATATTACTTTTACTCTTTAACAACAATTTTATCATTTTGATTAGGATACATTATATTATGAAGCTGATTATAATGATTACTTCGTTCTTCAATATCTCCTGTAAACGCATAATCTGGAGAATTTAAAAAGCTATATTTATTATTTTCTATACTTTCAGTATCTATACTTTCTTCTTCAATTTTTTTATGAAATTGGTCACTACAACATGTATTTAATTTTGTGGATGAATTCCAACTGCTTTTTGAATCGCAATTATAGCACATTGGTTGATAATCTGGATGAGGAACAAAAAAGTGATATCCAATAGGAATCATATTAACAGGAAGTTCGCATTGACCATTTGGTAAACATTTGCCTCGACTATTTGGATAATTTTTATTTGCTTGAAAGAAAGGACATTCATCATCTTTTTTACAAGGTTTATCAAAAATACCTTTTGGTTTCACACGTCCATAAAAATCAAAGGGTGCTTCACATTGTTGTCTTGATAAATAGGGTAATATAATATTACTTTTAGTTGTAGGATTTAAATAAACTTTAAAATCAGTATTGAAACAAGCATAAGCTTCTTTTAAATCAAATTGTTTTAAATAATCTTTTCGTTTAGCAACTTCTTGATTCACATCACGATAATAATCTTCATCATCATGTCTATAATTAGAATTTAATGTATAATATTTTTGACCTGATGAACGTAATCCTGCACTTTCATTTAATAAATAATTTGAACTTTCATTTGAACCAATATAAGTAGCATTAAATATTTTATAATTTTTTAATCCAAAAGTGTTTGATGAAACAAGACCGCGATAAAAAATAGTTGGAGTAAATACATCATTTTCGCGGAATATAACAACTTTGATAGTATATAATTTGTTTGATTTATTACTTTTATTATATTGAATCGATTGAATAGCATATTTATAAATATAAAAATCGGTAGTACCAAAAGTAATTAATTCTTGATTGGATAGTATTGATTTTTGTTTATCATTAAGACGTGTAATAAAAAGATGATTTAATTTGTTAATATCTTCAATTGGGCTTTTTATTTTATTATAATCAAGTTTATTTTTAATGGTAGGATTAAATTCTTTAGCACGATGAATCCATGTTTTTTTATTAAGTGCGTATAAATCATATTTTAATTCATAATCATATTTTATATCACTTTCACTATTTACTGGATCTTTTAACTCTTCGCTATATTCTTCATCTAAAATAGATATATATTTGGAATCTTCACTATTATTATCATTTAATAAAGGTATTAATTTATTATAATCAATAAGACCCATACTATAAGAATTATTTCCGTATTGAGCTGTAGGAGGTAATTGATTATAAGCGCTATTACGGTCTAATGGAATATCTTCTAAAAAGTCTGTATTATATTCATTAGGGAATTCTTTCCAATATTTATCACAATTATTATTTTTAATATTATCTTGAGGACCGTATGTTAAATCAACGTCTTTATTATTTTGGGCACCAAAATTATTTGCGGAAGGTATTTTGTTACAATAAAGTTCTTTCGCTTTATTTTTTAAAATAATATAATATATAAAAAATAATATGAATAAAGTAATGATAATAAATAATGTATTTTTATTTAAAAAAGTATTTATTTTCATAATAAACATCTATTTTAGATATATATAATTAATTTATTTTTTACTATTTTTAATTATTTTTATTATTTATAGATAGAATTTTTATTTATCTATAAAAAATTGTAAAACAATATGCCTAAAAATTATCGCACAAAAAGACGTTCATATTCGTCCTCATCATCCTCCTCATCATCCTCATCATCTTCATCATCTTCATCATCTTCATCGTCTGACAGTGAATGTGAAATAAAACAATTAAATAAACACGATATATTGATAGATACAATATTAAGTAGTGGAATGAAAGAATATAAAAAAAATGATTCTTATAAAAATAAAAATAAAAATAAAAAATGTGATAAAAATAAATGTTGTGAAAAAAAATATATATTGACAAAAGAATATATTGGTTATACAGGGTCTAAAGGAGAAACAGGTTATACGGGTTATACGGGTTATACAGGAGATACTGGTGAAACAGGTCATACAGGTTATACAGGTTATACAGGTTATACAGGTCCATCTATTGTTCCAATTGGAAGTGGTTTACAAGACCAAATTGTATTTAATTATATACAAGATAGAAGTACATTATATACATCTTTTTATAATAATGATGATATAGGTGTATTAATTTTTAGACCTGAATTAAATATAAATTATATTGGAATTATATATTCAAATAATGAAAATATAACAAATATTCAACTAAATATAAATGATAATGAAAGTAATTTATATAATAGTATGTTACCTTTATCAACGGAAATGAATTTATATGAAATACATTTAGAAGAATCATTAAGTACAAATGAAAGTAAAATAATAAAATTAAATATAAATATTCAAAGTAGTGAAGAATTATCAAATATAGATATATATCAAGTAATTATTGGATTTAATTAGATTTATACTTATATTTCACAATTATTTTTTTTAGAAAAAGCTTCATGTAAAATATCTTTTAAATAATATTTTTCACTTCCTGTTGGATTGCGTTCATTTAATAAATCATCTTTACTTAATTTTTTAAACCAATCTGGATAACCCGGTGCTGTATTATATAATGGGAAAAAATAACGTTTTTCACTGCAATCTTTTATATTATATGGTTTCATAATATTATTTAATTTATTTCCTTCATTATCATATTCTTGACAAGTCGATGGTATATGAATATAATCCCAAGAATCATCATTAGTTTTCATTTTTTCAATACATTTTTCTAAACCAACTTTACCAATTTCGTGATAAGAAAAGTCGTTTCCTTCTTTTTCAATTACATTTTGTGCATTATTTTTCACACACTTCATAAATTCACTTTTGGGTTTACTCATCATTAACCAATTGGTTGGATTATATTTTCCATCGGGATTTAAAGAGCACGACCTTCTACTGCGTCCGCAACCAAACCCCATATAATCTTTATTACTCTTTAATAATTGTTTATATAAAGGACATAAACAACGAGTAACAACAATATCAGCATCAACCCAAATTCCACCATATTTTTCTAATAAAGCATATCGATAATAATCCGTTTTATGAGGAATGGAAAGTTGAGATAAATCAATATCTCCATCAATATTGGGTAAATAATTTTTTATTTTGCTTTCGTTTAATAAAATGATATCGAAACAATTTTTACAATTATGTACTAAAGTATCGTAACATACATCAATATATGCTGGTTTTGTTTTTCCATTCATTGTTTCCCAATAACACCATATTTTTGGTTTTTGATGTTTGGATTCAAAATGTTCAAAATGATATTTTTTATATAAATAAAATAGAAAAAGGAGTATTAGAATAAAAAGAAAAGTATACACATATAATAATTTTTTATTTTTTTTTGTAAAAAAAGAATGTTTGAATAATTTCATTTTTTATATAAATTTTATATATTTATTCTATTAAATAAATATATATTTGTTTACAAATATTTTTTTTTAATTATTCTTCTTGTAAAAGATTTTCACTACTTTGTAAAAGATTTGCAGAACAAATATCTCTTCTTTTATAAAATTTAAAATACTCAAAAAGTTCAAAAATGGTATGTCTTAATTTATTTTTAATACAATAATTATGATATTGTACAGATAAATATAAAATAATAATAATAAAGAGAATAATATATGTAATATATTTATAATTTGTTATTTTCATTTTTAATTTTAAAATAATCTTTCTATAATAAAATAATATATAATTTATTATTTAATTAAAAAAATGATTTATATTTTTTATATCTATATCTTTTATTTCATTTTGTGAAGATTCTTCTTTCTCTTGAGAAGAAAGAGATTGAATAGAATATAGTAATTCTTCAATATCATCTTTAGGAAGTGGTATTTTTCTATTTTGTTGAAGTGGAATATAATATATATAATTTATAAATTTCTTAAAAATCATATATTCATGATTACATAAAAATAAATACTTTTCATCACAATGTAAATCTATATATCTTTTAATTATAGATATAATCATATTTCTTTTATCAATATTTCCAATAATATATGTAAGTTTGCTAATGAAATATTTATATTTATTTTCTTTTTGAAGTATATATGATTTATTATATTCTTCATAAATCTTTTTTTCCTTTTCAATCCGTTCAGATTCATCAATAATAGATTGATGAATTATTTTTTCATATTCTAAATCATTTTCATCTAAATGATTATTTTGTTGAATAAATTCTTCCAAACTTTTTTGTATAGCAATATTTATATCATCATTATCTTGATTATCCTGATTATCATAATTAAACTCATTATCAATTAATCTTTCTTGAATTATTTCATCAGGTGCTCGAATATTTTCGTCAACTTTCTTGGCTCCAGAGGAGCAGAAAGTAGCATCGCCTTTTAAGAAGTCGTCATCTTCTTCATAATAAAGATTATTATGATTGTTAAATTCACTCATTTTTATATAAAAAATAGAATCATAATTATAAATGATATATAATTCTTTTATTTTTTTTTGATTCATTTTTTTATATTTTTTCATAAATAAGTTTATTTATGAAAAATAGTTTCAAATAACTATGTAATAAAGTATAAAAATAAAATGTATAATTCACAAGAAAATAATGATATATATACAATTCAAGAGCATATTTTTGGAAATAATGAAATCGAAAATAGTAATTTATCAGGAAATATTACTTTAAAAAATAGTAATTTATCAAATATATTTAATCTTTCTTCAAATATATTATTTCCAGAAGAAAGTCGTTATAATTTAGAATTAAATTATATAAATGATAGTATAAATGATTTTAATGATAAATTAAATGAATATCGAAATATAGAACATAAAATATTGGTACAAGAAGATAAAAGTGTAAGAAAACATATTTTATTACATTTAGAAAATGAAATAGAAATGATAGAGAAGAATTTTGAAAAAATAACTCATAAACAATTTGATAAAATAGTGAATGAAAATGAAGAGTATAATAAAGAGTTAAATAATGAATTAGAAAAAATATTAGGATTTTCATTAGATACATATAATAAAAAAAGTGTAAAAATAGAATTAAGTATAAATGAAATATGTAGTAAGATAAATAATCATTTTCAAGAGTTACAAAATAATATATATAATTTACATATATTAAATTATAAAATGAATTTTATATCAACTTATGAAACGGAAGTAAAAAAAACGAATGTATATGCTTTTTATGAATTAGTAGATATATATGAAAAGAATATAAAAAAAGAATTAGAAGAAGAATTAAATCGAAGAATAAAAAGTAAGATAGAAGAAATACATAAATTATTTAATATGTTAAAAATATTACAATCACAATTATATGTAAAAGTTGTTACAAAATATAGTTGTGGAATATGTTTAATAAATAATATTGATTCTTATTATAATAATTGTAGACATGTAATATGTAAAAGTTGTGGAATTAAAAATAGAAATAACAATATATGTCCATTTTGTAAGCGTGATAGTGTATTAAAAAATTTATTTTTTATTTAAAAATGAACTTTTTTTTGAAAAAGTTTTTGTTTACGTTCCATAAACTCTTTATAATTTATATTATGTTTAACAATATGTTGATTATTCATAAACCACATAAATATTGTATCAGTATATCTAATTCTACTATAGGATTCTATAATAAAATCAGCAATACGGTCTTCAATAAAATATTCATATAATATTCCCATTGGTTTAAAAACAAAATACTCAGGATAACATTTATATAAAGATGTTTCATATAATTTTAATAAATAAAGGCGTTCCATAGGATTTTTACAATTTATAAATCCAAATTGTGCTTTTAACTGGTCATCATATGGTATACGACGACTTAATATAAAATAACTAAAATAGAATGTATTATTATCAAAGAAGTTATAAGCAAGTGTTTTCATAATTTCAATTCGTTCAGCTGTAGTAAGTTCTTTATCCATAATACTTTCATTTTCAATACCATCAAATTTACCAATTGGATGTGATGTAAAATATGTAATTGTTGGTTGTTTATTTAATTGGTCTGAATGAGGATAAATAGAAGCAAAATGATTTTTATTCATTTTTAAATTTTTAATAATATAATTTATTATTTAAATTCTTTTATAATAAAATAAAAATAAAAAATGATAAAAAAAAATAAAGAAAAATAGAATATAAAAAGTATTTAATAAGTATATAATAATAATTATATAATAAAATGTATAAAATGTATAAAATAAATTATATTCCACCTGAAAATAATAAAGGATGTTGTGAATATAAATTAAAATTGGTATTTGGAAGTAATATTCCAGAAGAAGTAATTGAAAAAAAGCGTATAAAAATAGCAAGTCAAATGAAATATAGACTTTTTCAAGGAAATGGTAAAGCAATTTATATTTTAGGAGTATCAGATAAAGGGGATGTGGAAGGAATTGAAGAATACGAATTAAATGAATCTATAAAATTTATTGAAGATGCTTCTACAAGTATAAATGCATCTATTTATAAAAAACGAATATATCAAGGAAATAATGGTTTTATAGCAACATTAAGAATTGAATTATTAAATAAAAGTGAATTAGAACATGATTTTATTTAAAAATAAAAATAAAAATAAAATTAAAAATAAAATTAAAAATATTTTAGAATATATAAAAATCTAAATATAAAGTATAAGTTCTATAGAAAAAATGGAAAATCAACTTACGAATGAAGTAAAAATGAATGAACCTAAAATGGAATCAAAGAAAATGGCTTCAAAATCGAAATCAATGAAAATGGAAAAGAAAGAAGGGCGCCGTTTTAAACTTTTAGAACCTTTAATTAAATTTAAAGAAGCGAAAGGTCAAATTATTTCATCCAAGAATCCTCATGGTATGTACAGTGATAATATTCCTTTAAGTGCTGCTCGTAAATGCTATCGCCGTATTGCTCGTTCAATGCAACTTGAAGCTGAAAAGGAAGGAAAAAGTATTTCAAAAGTAAATCAACGTGTTGTCTTTTGTTTACTCGAATTAGGAAATCGTGGTGTAGAAATTGACCGTTTTTATTATGTTGGTAACAACAAGATTAGTAAACCAATTACTAAATTTGTAGGACATAATATTAAAACTGGTAAAAATAAAACCATTACTACTCATGTAAAGCCGGATGTAAAAGCTTTAACTGAAGGTGAATATGTTTCAATGAGTCAACATAAAATGGGTTCAAAGAGTAAAATGGGTTCAAAGAGTAAAATGGGTTCAAAGAGTAAACTCGGGTCAAAGAACATGATGGGTTCAAAAAGCAAAATGGGTTCAAAGAGTAAGAGTAAACAAGTAAATGTACCAATGGTTGATTTACAAGTTTTAGATAAATAAAATATTTTAGATAAATGAATATTTTAGATAAATGAATATTTTAGATAAATGAATATTTTTTATATATAATATAGTAGATTATATTATATATTTTTATAATATATATTTTTATAATATATCATGGATTTAAGTGGTTTTACAAATTATTACCAAAAAGGAATATATCCAAAATATGAAAAAGTTTATGTAATAGGTGACATCCATGGAGATTTAAAAGCATTTTTATATGCGTTGCGTTTAGCAAATGTAATAGATAGAAAATTAAATTGGGTTGGTGGAAATAGTCATATTGTACAAATAGGTGATGTATTTGATAGAAAACCTCGTACTGAAAATTATAATGATGAAGATAGTGAATTTAAAATATGTGCTTTAATATTAAAATTACAATATCAAGCATATAAAGCTGGTGGAGGTTTTCATTGTGTATTAGGAAATCATGAATTAATGAATGTAATGGGAATATATGATTATGTATCACACGAAGGAATGAATCATTTTAAAAAAAAGAATAGTAACAGAACTGATTATTTTAAACCGGGTTCTCCATTTACAAAATATTTAGCGTGTACTTGGAATCCAGTTGTTAAAATAGGTGATTCAATATATTGTCACGGTGGTATTACACCCAAAATAGCAGAAAAATATAAAATAAGTGAAATCAATATGTTAATGAGGGATTATTTATATGGAAATAAAAGTCATGAATCAAAGCAATATTTTAAGGAATTATTTTTAGGACCACAAAGTGTATTATGGAATCGTGATTTTTCAGTAAATGATTCTAAAAATAATCATAGAAATCAATTAAAAATTAAAGAAATATTACAAAAATTAAATGCGAAACATATGGTTGTTGGACATACAATTCAAAGTAATGGTATTATAAATAGATATGATGGTTCAGTATGGAATATAGATACTGGAATGTCAGAAGCATTTGGAATGCGTAAAAATCCAAAAGAACGAATTCAAATATTACTTTTTGAAAATAATAAACCACGTATCATAAAATATTTATAAAAAAATAATAAAATAAATAAAAAAATATTTTTATAAAATAGTATAAAATATTTTAAATAGAAAATGTTAGATTTACGGTTTTCAAATGTTGAAAACAAAGATAAAAATAGTATATATGAAAAAGGAGATAAATATGTAAAATTTCAACGTTTATATAAAAGATATGAAAAAGAAATAGAAAAAAAATATAAAAAAGATATTCCACAATTTAAAAAGTTAAAAAAAATGAATGAAGAATATAAAGCATTTAAAAAAAATAAAAATGAAGGTCGCTTTCGTTTATTTAGTAAATTAAATTTATCATCAGAATCAAAAAAAAGTTTAGAAATTTTAACAAAAAAAATGAATTATTTAGATACTTATTTTGAATTAAAAAGTGATTTAGCAGAATTATTTTCACACATTACTGAAATATTAGATACGAAATCTTATACAAATAATGAAGAAAAAGATTTTTCATCTCGTGTTGAAAATATAATCAAAAAATTAAATAAATTTAAAAAAGTTAAATATAGTGTAGGATTATCAAATAGCAGCATTTCATCATCAATAAGTGGTGGTAAAAAGAAAGTAAAGAAAAGTGTTAAAAAGAGTGTAAAAAAAATAATTAAAAAATAAATTATTTTTAAATCATTTTATCTTAAAATATGTTTATAATATAGTAAAAGAATATTATAAAAATGTCAACACCAGAATGTGGTTTTACAATGTGTCGTATGAATGGACGTTATGTATTTCTTTTTTTAAAATATGGTTCAAATTATGTAGTCCAATTAAAAGAATTACCAGCTGTTAAAAATGCAGGTTATCGTATTATTCAAACATTTAATGTAACTGAAAATAATTTACAAAATTTTATTAATACAACGGTAGCAAGTTATAGTCAATAGAGAAAGGAACCTCTATAAGGAACCGCTTCGGTTCCTTATGAACCTCCCGCTACTAATATATTTTTAACAAATTAATATATTTTTAATAAATTAATATATTTTTAATAAATTAATTATAATTATTTGTCTCCCGAACAATGTTATAAAGAAATAGTTTCAATAAATTGTTTAACATAGGTATAATTTGTTTTGGATAAAAATATTTTATAACAATGTTGGGGAAACAATATATCTTTATTTATAAGAAACCAATGGTTTCTTCTCCTTAGAGGAGAACTTCCTTTTTATACTAAATAATTTTTTTAACAAATTAATATCTTTTAACAAATTAATATCTTTTAACAAATTAATTTTCTTTTAACAAATTAATCAAAAGCGGGAAGTTCATAAGAAACCGAAGAGGTTTCTTATAGATATAAAGGAGTTCGTATATATATAATTAAGGTTTCATACAGCAACTTTTCTCTGCAAATTTCTCTTAAAAATTACCGCATTTGAAACCTGTCAATCGAATTTTTATATACAATTGTATATAAAAATTTATATAGTGTATATAAAAATTCATATTACAAAAAATTTTATTTTATAGCAGGAGGTTCATAAGGAACCAAAGGGGTTCCTTATTTTGTGTAGAAGATATATCTTACTTGACTTCCTTCATATAATTTTTCTTTAAGTACAGGTTTACCATAAATATCAGTATCTTGTTGATATACAAAAAAATTACGGTTATAATCCAATGGTAATTTATCACTACTTTTAATAATCTTATATTTAATTCCGAGTTTTTTATTATATTGTCCCCAAATAAGAAGTCGTACATTATGATAAATTTTTTTTAAATCATTATTACTTAAATCTTTTACTTTAATAAAAGGGTTTATTTTAGAAAGCCATAAAGCATCTGCTCTTAAATAATTGCCAATTCCAGAAATATATTTTTGATTCATTAAAGCATTACCAATTGCTTTATTTAAATTTGATTTATGAAGTAAAGCTGTTTTAAACATTTCAAAAGTTGTTTCAGGTTTCATTATATCTAAACCAAGTGTTTTTAATTTCTTTTCTAATAATTCTGTTGAATCAAAAATAGAGATTGTTCCAAAACTTAATTGGTCATAAAAATATAAACTACCGTGTTCAAAAACAAATTCTACATTTAAATGTTTTAACGCATTTAATCTGTATTTTTCTATATCACTTTCTACATATCGTGCTCCATTTAATCCATGAATATATTTTTCTTTTAATCCATTAGACTTCTTTAATCCTTTTGGATTAAAGAACCATCCGCCAGTTAATCCTAAAGTAATTCCAATATAAATAGGCTCATCATTATTAATTTGGATATACATAAATTTACCTTTATTTTCTATTTTAACTACTTTTAAAGGAAGTGTTTTTAATAATTCTTTAAAACCATGAAAAGGACCGTGTTTTTTATAACGACCATTTAATATTTTAATATCTAATAATTCTTTATTTTTAATATATTTATTACAAAAATCAGTATATTCCTTTACTTCAATGACTTCCGGCATTTTACTATTTTATAAATATATATTTATTTTTTATTATTTTTATAACAATTATTATAAAAATAATAGTATCCGTGGTGGGACTTGAACCCATTGATATGAAAAGTAGAAATCCTACGCTTTATCCAATTGAGCCACACGGACGGTTTAACAATATATAATTAAAAAATAAATTTAGAATTTAAACGAAAAAAAATGAGTTTATTATAAAGATAATTTATATAAAGTAATTATAAAGTAATTATAAATAGTAAAAATGATTTATTTTTTAATGACAACAAGTGTAATTAATAAATATTTAAAAGAAGAGCATAAAAACGGTGAAAAAGATAGTGAAAGTCGAAAGCAACTTTATTTAAATTCCATTATGAAAAATTTAGAAATTTTAAAAAATTATCCCCAAATAAAAGTTGTTATTGTTGAAAATAATGGAAATTCAGAAACTTATTTAAATGTATTTCAAGAAAAGTTTGGTGTATCCATTGTTTATACAAATTATAATTCACATAACTTTTATCATAAAGGATATGCTGAAATATTTGATATTAAAGCAGTACTTAAAACATTTCGTATGGATGATAACGATATTATTATAAAAATGACTGGACGATATCATTTAGTAACAAACTATTTAGTAGAAAGTATTATTAAATATCAAAATGATTTTGATGCTTTTTTTAAATTTTATAATGTATGTTTAAAACGTTATATGCATAATGATTGTATTTTAGGTGCTTTTGCTTTAAAAGCTAAATTTTTAAAAGAATTTGAATACAAAGATATTTATTTAAGCCCTGAAGCTGAAATGGCCAAATTTTTAGTCGAAAAAGCCAAAAATAATGAATTGCGATTATGTAATATGGAAGATTTACTTGTAAAATGTATTTTTGCTGAAAATGGCGAAAATATTATTGTATAAGAAACCAATGGTTTCTTATAAACTTTTTTTTTTAATAAATTATTATTTTTTTTACAAATTATTATTTTTTTAACAAATTATTATTTTTTTAACAAATTATTATTTGGTCTTAAAAATAACTTACTTATTATTTGGTCTTAAAAATAACTTACTTATTATAAAATAGTATTTTATAATAAAAATGAAAATTGAATTACAAAAAAATGTTGAAGATGGTACTTTTCAAGAGTTCTATGATAATAATCAATTAAAAATCGAAGGTAATTATCTGAATCATAAAGCAGAAGGTTTATTTACTGTTTATTACAAAAACGGTAAAATATGTTACAAAATTAACTGTAAAGATGGTAAATATCACGGTTTATATAAATCTTGGTATGAAAATGGAGAACAAAACCAAGAATGTACTTTTCACGATGACAAATTACATGGTTCCAACAAAATGTGGCATGAAAACGGACTTTTATGGGTAGAATGTAATTATATCAACGGTGTAGAAGATGGTATTCATCTAGAATATCATCCTAACGGAGTCAAAAAATTTCTTTACAATTATAAAAATGGTATGAAAGATGGTCTTCATCAATATTTTTTGGAAAATGGTACTAAAGCATTAGAATGCTATTATGTAAATGATAAAAAAGAAGGTTTACAAACATTTTATCTTAATGGTATTAAATCTGGTGAAGTTAATTATATAAATGATAAAAAAGAAGGATATTATAAATATAATTTGGACGGTATAATTTGCGCTAATTTATATAAAAACGATGTTAAACAAAACAAATATCGTTTTTTAGTTGATGAAAACAATAATGAAATACCTTGGTATAAAAATATTTCTTTGTTTTTATGGATTAATTAAACTAAATAATTAAATAATTAAATAATTTATAAAATATTTTAATATTTTATAAATATAGATAAAATGCCAATTTGTAAAAACCATCCTAAAAGACATTATACAGGTAAAGAACCATCTCCAAAAGGATTAGGATATTGTGCTTCTGGTGAAGAAGAAGGAAAAATAATGAAAGGTCGTGATGGTAATACGTGGATAAAAAAAAATGGTAAATGGATAAATCATGATGCTGATAATTTTGAAAAAAAAATAGATAAAAAATTATATAAATGGTGGTTAAAATTATCAAAAGGAAATATTATTATTATTTATAAAACTGGTAAACATAAACTTATCACAAGTTCAATGAAAACGCATACAGCAAAAAGTAAAGATATTACTACAAAATGGCAAGAATTCGAAAAAGATGATGAAGTTAAAGCAATTATATGGAGTGCTCAAAGTGTAGATGCTATACAAGAATTTATTGATTATTTAATTAAAAAGAATAGTAAAACAAAATTAGATGAAATGATTAAAATGAAAGATTTACCATCTTATTTATTAGAAAATTATAAAAAATATTTTGTAAAAAATGAATTTTATGGTAAAAAAGATTATATATTAAAACAAATAATTTATTAATACATTATTTTTTTAACAAATTCATATTTTTTTAATAAATTACTATGTTTTTAATAAATTACTATTTTTTTTAGAAATTCATTATACTCATATGTTCCCCGAACAATGTTATAAAAAATAATTTCAATAAAAGTGTTAAACAAATGTTAAAAATGTTTTGAATAAAAATAATTTATAAAAATGTTCGGGGAACAATGTATCTAATTTTTTAACAAATTACTATTTTTTAAAAAAATATAATATTAAAAAAGGGAAGTTTATTCCTTAACGTGTTAAAGGAGGGGAACCGTAGGTTTCTTATTTTACCATTTCATATCAAATGAAATGGAATTAAAAGTTATTTTTCCGTAATAATAATCATCACTATCTGTTAATTTATCCCATATATTTTTATTTGGTTTAATAACTTTAAATTGATATGTACATTTTTGTAATACATTATTTTGAAAAGTTTTAAAATCCGTATATTCAGAAGAATTACCTAAAATAAATATCCAACCTTGTTGTGAAGTATTATCATTAAAATAATTATTTAAACTATCTTTTTTAAGAGTTGTTGAATAAATAGAAGCATATGAATTATTTTTTTTTACAAAAAGCCAATTTTTGTTTTGAACAATTTCATCTACATCATTTGAATTTAAATATAAATAAACAGTTAAATCTAAATTTGCTGCTTTAGCACTACTTTTAATTAAATCATATGGTTGATACATCACTAAAGCAACATTTTTCTCTTGTTTTACATAAGGTAAATGTGAATTACTATTTGCTTCTTTTAAGTCTCCAAGAGAAGATACTTTACCGGATTGTGTAAATATAGGTGCTCCATCTAAATTAATAATAAAAGGTAGTTGTTGAGCACCCATTTTACCTCGATTATAATTTTCTAAACATGTGACTGAATAATTACCATTATTATAAATATTATAATTAATATTTGTTAAATCGGAACAATCTGTAAAAGCCTTTAAAGTTGAAGAAGTTGATTTAAGAACGGATTTCGGGAAAAGATTTAAAATAGTTGTATAAGGTTCACTTTTAAAATGACTATGTGCATCTAAATTATATGTATCCATTAAATCTAAAGTATCATCAATATACTCATTAAAATAATTACCAGCACTCCATTGGAATAAAGTTTTATTATTTCTTGATAATTTAGAATAAACTTTATCAAAATCTACGTTGTTTAAATTATAAGTTGCTTCATATTTATTTGTAAAAGAAGAGTAATTGATATTAGGTACAAATGATGATGTAACCATAAAAGTACCAACTGGAGAAATAGTATTTTCTTGATTATTTCCGGATAATAAATGAATGAGTTTATTATGATTATTGCTTAAAGAAGATGTTTTATAACGTTGATAAGTGCGAGTGGAAGCACAAAAAGTAGAACCATTTAAAAGATTAACTTCTAAAAATTGTTTACATAAAGTATTAACACATTGAAGTGCTATATTTTTTAAAGTAGTATTATTAATAAAGTCATAAATATTTAATAAAGCACTTAAAGTATACATATTATATACTTGAGAATAAGCTTCATAAAAACCATATTTAGCTTTTGTTTCTAAATAAGTGGTTAATAATAAAGTGCATTGAGCATCCGATTTATTATTTAATTGATTCCATAAATACCAAGAAGATAAATAGCAAATCATATGATTTTCACTCCAATAACATTTTGCTGTTTCATTTTTTGTTAACCAAAAGCGTTCATCTTTAAATAAATCGGAAATAGTTAAAAAAATAGATTGAAAAGATGATGATTGATTATTTTTTAATAAATATAATAAACGAATAAAAAAGATTAAATCAAAGTCTGAATTATCTTTTGTTTTAAGAATTTCATCATTGTAATGGTTTAATGCATTTGTGAATAAATCATTATTTAAATTACTATTTTTAGATGCTTGTAATAATAAAGCATAATAATCTTTATTATTTACATTTTTTTGAATATATAATTCTTTGCGCTCATTGTATGTACTCATTTTTTTATAGGATTCTTTACTATAAAGATTTATTTTAATTCTATTTTCGTTAAAAATAAACTTTATTTGTTAACAAAATAAAAAAAGTGATTTTTAAATTATTTTATTTTTTTAAGATAATTATTTTATAATAGAAAAGTATTATAAAATAAAATGGAAAATCAAAATCAAGAAGTTAAAACAAGTACAAGAGGACGGAAACCAAAAGCAGTTGTAAAAGAGAATGATAAAGTAGAAGAAGAAAATAAAATGAATGAAGAAGAAAAACTGGATGCATTACATAAAGAAAATTTTATAAATGGCTTAAAACATAAACTTATAAATAAAGACCAAAAATATCATAATTCAGAATATATAAGAACAAAAATTGATGATATGAATGTAATATTATATATTGAATATTCAAACCATAATGTAGATAATATTAGATATTTTAAAATAATGATACAAGATAAATATTTATCAAGTAATTATAATACATATCATCATTTATTTTATTGTGAACATGATAAAGGTAATGATCGTTCTTCATATCATCATTTTAATATTGATGATGAAAATGAAATGAATTATTTTTGGAATTTACTTAAAAATCTTAAAACATATAGATATAATAAAATAACGTCAACATTTGAACCAGTTGGTAAAATAGATATAAATAAAAAATATAATGATTCAATTGAATATTTATTTGATAATGAAATTTGTTGTGTATGTAATGATAAAGTGGGGGTATTATGAAAGAATAGAATGTAATCATTTTCTATGTAAAAAATGTGCTCAACAAATGATAAAAAGAAAAAATGTTCAATGTCCAATTTGCAGAGAAAAATGTGTACATAAATATAAAGATGAACAAATGGATAGTGATGATGATATATATGATGAATAACTTTAATTTTTTAATAACTAACTTTAATTTTTTAACAAATAATTTAATTTTTTAACAAATTGTTTTTAAAATATATATTTAAAATTATTTTTTATAAAAAATTCTCATTTTATATGGATATAAAGGAGTTCGTATATAGAAGAGTAGAAAGGAGTGGTTCCTTTCTATTTTATGCATGCTTGCCCGAGTGGTCTAAGGGGGTGGTCTTAAGATCCACTGTCATTGACGCGAGAGTTCGAACCTCTCAGCATGCAACTCAACTTTTTAAAACAATTGTTTTAAAAAGTTGATTTTAAAAAAGATAAACTTTATTTTTAAACAAATTTTTAACTTAAAGAAGTTTATATAAATATATATAGAAATTAAAAATGTCATTTGCATTACATCCAAAAGCAAAATATTAACTTAAAGAAGTTTATATAAATATATATAGAAATTAAAAATGTCATTTGCATTACATCCAAAGGCAAAATATTGGAGTAAAGACAATATTGATAAAGATGGTAACTTTATAGACCCTAAAAATATATTGCAAAATTCAAAAGATTTATATAAATTTGATTGTTATAAATGTAATCATACATTTGAATCAAAACCATATAATATAACACATACAACTCGTCCAACGTGGTGTCAATATTGTTGTGATCCTTCAAGATTATTGTGTAAAGATATAAATTGTAAATTATGTTATGAAAAATCATTTGCTTCATCTATTTTATCTATAAGTCTTCATCCTGATTGTAAAATTGACCCACGGAGTGTATTTAAAGGAGGAGATGTAGTATGTACTTTTATTTGTCCAAATGGAGAGTGTAACCATACTTTTGATAAAAACTTACGTGATGTTAATCAAGGATATTTTTGTCCATATTGCCCTAAAAGTGGTAGAAAAAAAGTATGTGAAGATAAAGAATGTAAAATATGTCTAAAAAAAACATTTGCTTCACATCCTAATGCTATTTTTTGGAGTAGTAAAAATAAAGTTCAACCAAATGAAGTTTCTATTGGAAGGTCTCAAGTAAAATATTGGTTTGATTGTCCTGAATGTAATAATGATTTTGAAATGTCACCAAGCCATATTTCTTCAAATAAACAATGGTGTCCTTATTGTAAAAATAAAACAGAACTAAAATTACATAAAGCATTAAAAGAAGTTTATCCAAATGTTGAAACACAATTTTATGCTCAATGGTGTAAAAATTATAGAAATTTACCATTACCATTTGATTTTGTATTAGAAGAATACAAAATTATTATTGAGTTAGATGGTGATCAACATTTTGTTCAAGTAGGTAATTGGGCATCTCCTGAAAATCAACAAACTCGTGATTTGTATAAAATGAAGTGTGCAAATGAAAATGGTTATTCTGTTATTCGTATTTCTCAAAATGATGTTTTTAATGACCGTATTGAGTGGTTAAATATTATTCAAGAAAGTATTCAAGAAATTATACAAAAAAATGAAGTACATAATTATTTTATTTCTTATAAAGAAGATAAATATGATAATTATATAAAAAATTTTTTATAAAGTAAATATAAAAAGAAAAGTTATATTAAATAATAAAAATTTATTATTTAACATAAAAAATGGAATATATATTTTATGTATTGCCATATTATAAAAATCATGAATCTAATAAATATTGTGCTCAACTTGATAAAAGTCCCGAAGATTTAGAAACATTTTTAAATAACTCCGAAATTGAAAGACATTTTGAAAATAAAAATTGTTGTTTAAAATGTGCTTTATATGCTCAATTATTTTATAATCAAATGATTGTTGAAAAGAAAATAATAAAGTATACTTATAAATCTTATAATTCAAAATTTTCTATTCAACAATTAAATATAGATGATAATTTTGAGAAGTTAAATCATCATACATTAATTTATGTAAATTATGATAAAACAAAAGTTGTTTATCAAGATTTACTTAAAAAACGTGCTTATAAATTAAGTGACATAGAAGCGTATGATATTACAAAAGAAATATTAGAATATATACTTGAAAAATATGATAAGTATCATGTACTTATTTTTTACGAACAATTTGTATAAATCTTATTTTCAAATAATTTATTTTCAAATAATTTATATACATATTTTTTTTTAATAAATAATATTTTGTTAAAAAAAATAAAAAAGTAAAATAGAAAAATGGAAGAGTGTAAAAAGAAAATTTTAATAGAAACATTTGATTATTTTTCGGAATATAATGATTTTTTAAATAAAAATGATATATTATTTATTATGAATCATATTGAGATGTTTATAGAATATTATAATATGATTCATAATGATTATATATTATTTTTGCCGAAAAGTTATTTTTATATAATTAAACAAATACCAAGTTGTATGAATTGTTTTCTAAAAAATGAATCAAATACATATTTAAAAACTGTATTAGAAGAAGAAAATGTAACACTTATTTCTTATGAAAAGAAGAATGAATTTATTTATTTAATGGATTTAATAAATCGTTTTCATAAAAAAAATCCGCAAAATGATTTTATAGAAAATTATATGATGAAAATAGGTAAAATATTATATACTCTAAATCCTAAAAATAATAAATATTATTTATTAACTTATTATAAACCAAAAGAATATTATTTTTATGAAAATAATATATTACCTTTTACTTTATATAAAAAAATAAAATTATCACATATTATTCAATTCATTTCTTTAGAACATTATGCTTATAAAAAAAATGAATACATGCTTCGTTCATTTTCACAAATTGCAGAAGAATTAGGTGCTGTTAAGATTCACATATCAAATCATTATAAAAGAGAAGATGAAAAGATACTTTTATTAGGTTTAACAGATAATCATATTAAAAATAAGAAAGAGTATAAAGATAAACAAAAAGTAGAGTTTGATTTTGAATATTCTGAAAATAATTATATTAATTTAAATGAATTTTTATTAAATGGAAAAATATTAAATGAAAATAAATTTTTATTATGTAAAGATGATTATGAAAGTAATATTGAATTAAAATATTTAATCAATGCTCGAAGTCGTAATTTTATAGAAAAATATTATACACAATTTAAAAATAGTACATTAAATAATAAAGAAATTCATATATTTTTAACATTAAAAGATTATCATATAAATATACAAAATCAAAATATATGTTCGGAAAAGATTGAAACAAATTTACAAATCGATTTTTTAAATGTATTAGATCATACAAATTTAATTGATGGTTCAAATATATATCCTTTAAAAGAAGGTTATATTTATTTAAAACAAATTCTTTTAAAAGAAAATGATTTTCGAAAATATATTAATTTTATGAAAGCACATTTACACGCTATTCAAAATAAATATGTTTATTTAGCATATGATTATGAATATATTGATGAAATTATGAAAATATATCATCAATCTATTGAATTAAATTTTGAAGAAAAAGAGTTTATAATCTATATATCAAAATATTGGGAAAATCAAAATGAATGGTATCATTTTACATTATTGCGTGATATTATATTATTAGGGAATGATAATTTAAATGATAAAATACATTTTGTAACATTTCAATATATGAATATATTTAAGAATAAATATAATATGTTAAAAAAAATAGAAGATTATTTAAATAGTGTAATTGATGAAATAATAAATGAACATATAACAAATTCAATTAATAAGTATAATTTAAATGAAGAAGATTATGCATCAGATGAAGAGTTACAAAAAGATAAAGAAAAAATAAAAAAAAAGGAAAAAATGAAAGTAGAAAAAAAAGAAGAATATGAAAATAATGAATATTTAAACAAATTTAATGATTTTATTCACAATAATATGAAAAATGAAAATATTGATTATATTACAATGTTAAAAAATAAATTAAATAACTATCAATTTTTAGAAGATAATGTACAAATAGATGATAAAGAAGGAGATGATGTTTCATCTTTATATTTTAAATATAGTAAATCAAAATCGATTAAAAATATGATGATAGAAAATGTAAATTATGATTTTGATATACATATTTTTAAAGAAAAATTAAAAAATAATTATTTTCAAAAACGAATCATTGAATTAATTATAAAAGGTATAAAAGGTTCATTTTATTATGAAAATGGTATAAGTAATAATATTAAAAATAATAATGAATTAAAAAAAATAATAAATAATGTAATTAAATATTATTTTCAAGATGAAATAAATATTTTACAAAAATTAGTTTTACAAAATATGTTTAAAGCAAAAGATTATCCAATTATAAATATTATTGTATTTATTGAAGAATTATTAAATAAATATTATAATAATGGTGAAATTGAAATAAAAATAGAACGAAAAAAAGAACGAATGAAAAGTATTGAACCAAATAATAAAGCAATACACGATTCTATTCAACCACATATTGATGATAATTCTTCTCCAAAAATAATGAATGATGATAATGAAGAAATATGTATATTAAGTGAAGTGAAAAATATATTTATAAAATTTATTTATAAAGAAATTACAAAAGAAGAGATAAAAGAAGATGATTTACTTAAAAAAATAAATGAAAGATTTACATTACATTATCTTTTAACAAATTATCGAAAACATCGACTTTTTTATACATATGAAGATTATATATTATTTATAAAAGAAATCAAAAAATAATAAATTTGTTAAAAAATAATAAAAAATTATTTTATATTTTATTATTTCATAGAGAGAATATAAATGAAATAAAAGAAACATAATTATATAAATTTGCAAAAATGGAATATTTAGTAGAAGATGAAACTGTTTATGAAAAGAAAATTGAAATATTTTCAAAAGAATATATAAAAAAATATGGCACTAATCATAAAGTTGTAATGAGACGGTTAATAAAAGAATTAAAAGTATTTGATGAAATGAATATTGATTATACTATTTCTATAAATCCAATTCTTAAAAAATCATTAAATCGAAATAATCTGGTTCAAATTGAATTTATTTATTTAAATTATAAACTTTATATATTTATTCCTGAATATTATCCTTTTGAACGTCCTCTTTTAATGATTGATAAATTAAGTATTGATGAACGAAATTATCGAATTCAAGATGGTTTAGAAAATACAATTATACATTCTTTACATCATTATATATCAACATTTGTAAATAATACAAATGTTGATGATTTAATTTCAATTAAAGAGTTTGTTGAAGAAAAATTTGTAGTACCTAAAAATATAAATGAGATTGACCCAAGAAGAGTTTATTATCTAAAGGTTGAAAAATATTTTGCTCCAACTGTATTATTAAATGAATCTTATAAAATAATGATTGAAGGAATTCATTTAGGATTGCATATAGATATTTAAGCATTATTAGGTATACGATTACCAAACATTTGTAAAATATCTTTTATTATTTTAATTTCATCTCCAATTGGATCATTTTCTGCTAATGCTTCCCAATTATTAGCATTATTAGCATTATTATTACCATTTGTGGTACTCGTAGAAGATGATACTTTCATATTTTCTAATTCATGTAATCTCATAGAAAGTTTATGAAGAATAATTTCTTTTTCAATAGGATGTATGGAATCTCTAAATCTATGTATATTAAATGTATATCCTCCATTTATTATCATACTTTTAATTCTATGTATAATATCTTCAAGTGATTTATTTTGAAGATTACGTAATGTACTATTTCCAAATAATACACTTCTTTCATTTAATACATTGTAACGAGTACTTCTTGAATTATTTTCTTCTCTTCCTGCAGATACTGAAGCAGAAGCGGAATTTCTAGAATGAACTTTTTCTATACTACGTTGCATTTCATCAAAATCACGACCTGATAAACCTAATCTATGAAAAAGAGAAGTACTATTTGAAATTTTATGTTCTTCTTTTTCTTCATTTAATTTTTGAATAATAGATGGTATATCTTTTATAATTAAATATTTTTGAGAATAAATATTTCCACCAACAAAATCACTAAATTCAACTATCTTATTCATTGTAGTTAAACATTTATTTAAATTAATTTCAATTAGAGATTGCTGACATTCTTTTAAAAATCTAAATAAATTTTGTGTATCTTTTAATTGAGATTTTGAATAAAAGAGACCTCCTTCTTGTTCCATATTTGATCTATATTTAATAGATATATTTGGATATAAAATAGTTATATATTTAAATAATCCTTCTAAATATGTATCACTTGCATTATTCATATGTACTGGAAATTCAGTTTTGTTTATTACTTTTATTAAAGCATATATAATTGCCTTCTTTTTATTGTTATCAAATCTATTATTATTTAAATAATTATAAAATTCATTTATAAAATTAAATTTTTTTTTTATATCTTCAATCGTTTTTGCTGGTATATTTCTTCTATTTGTACGTCCAGTAATTCTTATAACTCTTGAATTCGTTTGTATTGATTCATTAAATGAACTCATTATGTATTTATTATGTATTTCTATACTTTTAAATAATATTTTTATTTTTTAATAATAAATAAAAATTTAAATGAAAAAGTAATATAAAAGTATTTTAAGTATATAAAATAGATTACTATTTTATAAAATGGAACAAAAGAAAAACGCTTTAAGTGCGCGTGCTTATATTGGTAAACGTGGTTATATTATTCGTAAAAATAAGTTTAAAGATGAAGAAATTGAAGAACTTAAAAAAGAGTTACATGTAAAACCAAACGTCCATGGAGACTATGGTGGTGGTGATAACGCAGAACCTTATGACGTTTTTCTTGAAAATGATAATAAAATATATATTCCTAAATTCTATGGTATTGAAAAGTTTGGCTCAGTACCAACTGAATGTAATACTACACCAGCTGGTCGTGATATTGATGTAGAATTTAATCTTCAACTTCGTCCTGAACAAAAGGTTCCTGCTGAAAAAGTAATGGAAGCATATTATAATCGTGGTGGTGGTATTCTTTCTCTTTATTGCGGTGCTGGTAAAACGATTTTAGCACTTTATTTTATATCGCAACTTAAAAAGAAAACAATGGTCATTGTTCATAAAGAATTTTTAATGAATCAATGGAAAGAGCGTATTCAATTTGCACTTCCAAATGCAAAAGTTGGAATTATTCAAGCAAATAAATGTGATACAGATTGTGATATTGTCATCGCAATGTTACAAACACTTTCTATGAAACCATTTCCTCGTGAAACTTTTGATGATATTGGTCACGTAATTATTGATGAATGCCATCGTATTCCATCCAAAGTATTTTCTCGTGCGCTTTTTAAAATCAATTGTCCTTATATGTTAGGTTTATCAGCAACACCCAATAGAAAAGATGGTTTAACAAAAGTGCTTAAATGGTTTATTGGAGATATTATTTATTCACTCAAAGCACGAAAAGAACGAACCATTGTGGAAGTAGAACGAATGCTTTGTGAAAGTGAATTGGATGAATATAATAAAGAAGTAACATGTTATAATGGAAATGTTCAAATTGCAACAATGATTAATAATATTTGTGGATATTATAAGCGAACATTTATGTATATGAAACGAGTTGTGGATGAATTAAATAAACATCCATCACGACAAATATTAATTTTATCCGATCGGAAACAACATTTATTGGATATGGAAAAGTGTGCACTTCAAATGGGTGTAACATCGATTGGATATTATGTAGGAGGAATGAAAGAAAAAGAGTTAAAGAAAAGTGAAAGTTGTCGTTTGCTTTTAGGAACATTTCCAATGGCAAATGAAGGTTTAGATATTAAATCACTCAATGGTTTAGTAATTGCTTCACCCAAAAGTGATATTATTCAAACGGTTGGGCGAATTTTGCGACAAAAACACGATATTAATCCACTTATTATCGATATTGTAGACCAATTTTCAGTATTTAATAGTCAAGCAAAAAAGCGATTTGAATTTTATAGGAAAAATAAATATCAAATTAGTGATTTAACCATCAACATTGATGATAATAATGGTGGAATTGTATCTAAAAAGAAGGAATATAAACATCATTTAGGAACAAAGGATTCGAGTAGTGAAGAAGAGCTTGAAGATATTGATAATGAAAATAGTGATGAAGAAGGAGTAACATTTGAAGATATGGGATTTAATAAAGATTTTAATAAGAAAAAACGAGTATATAAGAAAAAAGTTGTTAAAAAAGAGGAGCCACCAAAAAGTAAGGAAGATATTGTAAATTCAATATTATCTAATTGGAATTTTAGTGATAATCAAAAATGGGAAAAATAATAAGACACCACTATAAGTAACTTCCAGCTTTATTAAACTTTTTTAAAAAAATGAATATTTTTTAACAAATGAATATTTTTTAACAAATGAATATTTTTTTTAACAAATTAAATATATTCATTTGTTTCCCGAACAATGTTATAAAGAAATGACTTCAATAATTTTTTAAACATATGTATAAATTGTTTGAATAAAAATATTTTATAACAATGTTCGGGAAACAATATATCATTCATATTTTTTTTACAAATTCATAAGAAGAGGAGGGCCATTGGGAACCTTAGGTTCTCAATTTTTAACAAATTCATATTTTTTAACAAATTCATAAAAAGAGGAGGGTCATTGGGAACTTTAGGTTCCCAATTTTTGATATAAAAAAAAATGTATAAAGTAAATATAGTTAAAGATTTAATTATAATTAAATAAAAAATGGCATCACAAATAGAACATTTTTTGGAACAATTTCAAAATGTAATGGATCAAATAAAACCTAAAAATGAAATAGAATCCGAAGATTATAATATTCGTACATATAAATCAAAAGTAGTAGATAGTGTTGAAATATTATCTTTTTCAACACAATTACATTTATATATGGGTTTTTATTTATTTTTATGGAATCAACCATTGATTGGAATGTGTATTTATCAATTATTTGCGTTTATATTAACACAATCCTTATTTCAATATAATTTTTTTTCATTTATTTTTCATCCATTTTTTAAAAATCATATGAAAGATATTGTATTACCACAAACATTATATACAATATTCGATTATTATATATTAACAACAAAATATAATCATTATTTTCTTATCATAATGAATATGATATTGTATACTTTTAGTAATCAATATTTTCAAAATATTGAACACAATGATTCAAAGAAAGTGCGAACATTTATGAATATACTTATTTATTTTTTGAAATTCTCATATGTTCAAATTATTTATAAATTATTTTATTAAATGGATTTATTTGGTAACATTTGGATAACCAGCTGATTGTGGGAAACCATAATTAAACCAATAATTAGGTGATAAATATGAACCAGCACCATTTGAACCAGATTTATTACTTAAATCATCCATTGGAGTATTTTCAGAAGGACCCATTTTGCAAATTAAATCTAATTCGAAGGGGTCAATAGCATAATTGTAATAACGGAAACGAGATAAGTAACCATTAAAACCACCGAATTGATTAATATATAAATCACCATCATTTAATTTAGGAATACCGCTTAATTTTTGACGTTTCTTTAAATTACAATTTACATAAACATCTACACTATTACCAATTAATATTACTGAAATATGAACCCATTTATTAAGAGGAATATTACCAATATCACACGTTTCATAAACAGATGTACTTTCATTATTGTAAGTATTAAAACGAATATTTAATTTATTTTCATTGGGATATAACCAAATACCGGGTGACTGGAGAAGAGGTAAATTTCTATATTTAGAAGTACCACTACCAATATACATATCATTACTACCTTTATGGAAAATATGTTTGAAATTTGGTATAGATGTACTTTTAGTACCATCACCATTACAATCAACATCATCAGCACTAGCTGTAAAATTACTATCTTTCAGATAAATCCAGAAACTATATGAAAACTCAGTACCATATTTACCATCTGAAGGATTTGCTATTTTATATCCATCTATTTTCATAGGTTTTGTACCATCAATTGTATCGCGAATAATCATTGGTGAATTATTTACAAAATTATTATATCCGCGAATGGTAAAATAAAGATAAATACAAATTAAAATGGCAATAATAACAAAAATAACAACACTACCTGTAAGCATTGATGAACCACTACTACTATTATTCATTTTCATATTTTTCATAAAACGATTATTTGTTGACATATTTTTTATATTATAATAATATACTATACTATATTATTATAATAATTTATTTTTTTTAAAATATTTTTTTAATTATTTATTTGCATTTTTTTATTTACATTTTTTTTCTATAATTTCTTATAATATTTATTATTTTATTTCTTTTTTACTACATTTATTTTGTAGCATTTTCAACAGCACCTCCACTTGAATAAGATAATAAACTATTATTTTCAAAAAATGATACCTTATATAAAGTATTACCAGTTGGACCTTGATTATACATATTTAATACATCATTTGGTTGAATAGCATAAGCAAAATATTGAGTTTTACCAATCTTACCATAGAAACCGGGGTTTTTATTATCGCCGTAAGTTACCCATAATTTATCATCCGTAATTACAGGAATACCTTTTAAGGCTGTAGAACGTTCTAATTTACCATTAATATAAACATCAACACTACGATTCTTTAAGATGTAGCAAATATGAACCCATTTCATTAAAGGAATATTTTGAACATCACACTTTTCAGGTGTTGAACCATCAAAAGTTGTACTGGTATTAATTCCTAAAGTATTTGTTTCGGGATATAAATAAATTTGAGGACTGCATATTTTACCATTATTTCCAGCAATAACTGTACCTTTTTCATCTTTCATAGGATTACCTTTCCATAAAATATGTTTAGGAGCACCATAATTGTAATTATAATCATTTACATAAATCCAAGTACTAATGGATTGTTCTAAACCACCTTTTAATTGAGGTAAAGTAATGGGAGCACGAGCAACAAAAGCATCAAGTTCACTATTAATAATAACAGGTGATTCACTGCTTATAGAGCTTGATGTTTTCATATAATTATATACTAAATAAACAATAAACGCAACAAGTGCTACAATAAGGATAAGTGAAAAAATGTTTTGTACTTCACCGCCATATGATTTAACATTATTTTTAATATTATTAAGAGCCATTTTTTAATCTACTATATATTATAAAGATAGAAAATTTATTTATAAAATTTTATTAATAAATCTTTAATTTTAAATATTTCTTATATTTTATTATTTTATTATTTTATTATTTTATTATTTTATTATTTTTATATTACTTCTTTTATTTTTTATTTTATTATTTTTTATTATTTTATTATTTTTTTATATATATTATATATCAATTGGTTTAATATCAATCTCTTCAAATTTATTCTTTCTATATGTTTCATAATTATTTATTTTATCTTTATAAATATTTATACTATTATTTATTTCATTTGGATTTAATGAATATTCATAATATGTTAAATATGACAAATAACCATCAAATCCAGTTTTATTATATATAATATCTTCTTCACTTACTATTTTTTTTGAAATATCTTCTAATTGTGCAGTAGCATAATCGGATGTTATAAATAATCCATAATCATTCATTGAAATAGGTGATTGTTTAATAGAGGATGAAACTTCTAATTTACCATTTTTATATATATTAATACTTTTAGGTGAAACTCCTACATAATAATGTGTCCATTTATTAAAATCAACATTTATTAATTCATATGATTCTGTTTGTGAACCATTTTGTTGAAAAACAAATGCTAAAGATTCATTATTTGGTGTTAACCAAACTCCTAAATATTGTGTTAAAGTTGATATATCATTTTTTGTATCTAATTGAGAACCTCTATAAAAAATAGATTTCCATTCATTATTTCTATATAATGGTTCGGAGGTTTGTGGTTTATTTAAATAAAGCCAAAAAGAGTAACCAAATAATCCAGTAGTCATTTCTTTTGGAAATATTGTACTTTTAATATATTCATGATTTTTCATACCGTGATAAGGTTTATTTTTTTTTATTTCCGTTGGTTTTATTAATGTTCCTATTAATTTTATTTCTTGATTACGTCTATTATAAATCATTAATAATAAAAGAATTAAAAAAATAATCCCTATATATACATTTATCAATGCTAATATAAGAGATAATAATAATCCACTTATCAATGACCCATAAAAATTATATTTAATTACTAAAAAATAATATAAAAGTGCACCTAATATAAATAAATAACCCATTTTAATTTGAAACGGTGTTGAATCCCAATTATCAATCATACTTTTAAACATTCCAGATGATACTAAAATAGCACTTAATGCTTCGTTACTAATTAATTCTTTTTGATTGGATACATATTTTTTTAAAACATTATTATTTATACTATTACTATTTTTTTTATTTTTTTTTATATTACTATTTTCTTTATCATTTTCTTCTACATTATATAAAAAAGAAATATTATTTTCTAATACATTATTATTATTATTATTTTCTTTTACTTTATTTTTATTATTCATATTCAAAATAATACTTAATACTATCTATTTTATAGATATTTTTTATTTGAATGATGATATAATAAAATATCCTTTAATTCATAATTATTTTCACCAGAAATATTATATTTAAAATAATCCATTACGTGTGGAAATGTTATACTTAATATTGCTAATATAATTGTTATTACTTTTACTATATTTAAAAATGGATATGATAAAAATATTGTATCATAATAAAGATAAGCATATATAATAAATCCAAATAGTATAATAAAAAAAATGATTGATTTTATTGATAAATTTTGATAATCCATTTTTTATATTTTATATTTCTAATTATAAAAAATATTTTTATTTTTTCATCTTATAATCCAGAAAATTCTTTACCATATTTATAAATACCACCATTTGAACCATTTGATTTTCGCTCACTCGGTTTACAAAAATAATACTTATCTAAATCATTTGGACCTGCTGGTGACCCCATAACACATTTACCAACACCAGACTCATTATAACACATTCCACAATTCGTATCATTTAAACATCCTTTTTCAACTTGTGCAGCGCTTAATTTTTTATCATTGTATTTATTACATACATCACTCATATTTTCACACTCTTCTTTTGAAGAAAATGGCATAATATATTGATTTGTTACATTATCTATTCCACATATATTTGCCATGATTACACTATCTTTCATTGTAGCATTGTACTCTTTACATTTTCCAGATATATTACAATAATATTTTAACTTCAAATCATTTGGTGCAACACATTTTTCTTTAGGTAAAGAAGAACATTGGATGTCACAACAATTAGGATTATTAGGAAATTGTAATCGAGCATCATCTTTTTGAGAAGCACATATACATGCATCTTTATTTAAATCATAAGCACAAAATGCGTTTCCTTTACAGTTTGAATTATTTTCAAACATTTCATTTATTTTAAAAAAAGAATGAAAGTATTTTTTTAAATAAAAATATTTCATGATGAAAATAAATACTATAAATAATAGAATAAAAATAATATATGGAAAATACTTATTTAATTTCATTTTTTTATTTTAAATAAAATATTTATCTAAAATAAATATAGATAATAAAAATAAGATAAAAAAATGCTTGAATTATTTACAATTATGAAATCTATGCAATCTTCACTTGAAAGTGAAAGTATCGAAAATTTTGAATCACACAAAAATGACCCAAATTATGTTGAAGCATCACTTCATCATATACCTAATTCTTGGATTGTTTTCTCTATTTTAATTGGTATTGGAACCGCTTATTTAGCTTATAGTTGTAATTATAATGAAACTCCTGCTACTCGTTTTATTGTTACCATTTTTGCTTTCTTCTTTAGTGGAATTTATTTAGTTTATTACTTTATTATTTATATTCTTCTTAATAAAAAGTGCAATGGTAAAGATATTGGGGAAGTTATGAAAAAAATACTTAAAAAATAAAGTATAATTTATAATTTACAATAATTTTTTATATTCTAATTCAATTTCTTGAGGATATGAATTTCCACAATATGTTTTATAATAATGTACAAAACTCATTGTACTTAAATACGGAATATAGTATGCTTTCTTTTCAACTTTATTTTTATTCAAACAATTTTGAATAAATTCTAAACGCAAATTATAAGAAGCATCTAATTCACCGTGCTCACGTTTTATTTTTCGTACAAACGAATCTATACTACTATATGAACTTTTACTTATGCTTTTATTTTTTATACTTTTCGAAGTACTTTTACTTTTTATACTTTTCGTTTTCGATTTACTTTTTATACTACTTTTGGAAGTACTTTTACTTTTTATAGATTTACTTTTTACTTTTAAATTATCCATTATTATTTTTATTTATAAATAATAATTACTATTTATAAACAATATTATTTTCTATTTTCTATTTTTTCATTATTTTTTATTTTTAACTAACTCGTGTGCTTTCGCAATTTCTTGTGCTTTAGCAATTTCATTTAATTTAGCCATTTTTGAACCATTATATTGATATACTTTTTGTGTTACATAATTTACATCATCTTCGTAACTATAGGTATATTGATTTATATAACCATATTTCATTTTATACCATACTTTTGTATTACAACTTCCATTTTGATTTGGAGTTAAATTATAATAAGGAGTTTTATAATTTATTGTAGGAATTTCATTTGAAGTAATACAATTTGTATAGAAAGGAGCATAACATCGAAAATTAAAAGAATGATTCATTTTCTTAAATACTAATCTATAATATTAAAATATTTTATATAATTTATTCAAATTTAAGGAGTTTTTCAGAAACAAAATAATAAGATATAATACTTATCATACCAATAAAAATAAAGTTCATAACATCATCATTAAAAAGTTCACGAGTTAAACCAAATAATAAAGGTTTAGAACCTTTATAAGATAAATACATTAATATATGGAAAACAATAACAATTACTAAAAATTTATAAATAGCTTTAATTGTTTCTTTATATTCAGAATCAACATCTAATTTTATATTATAAAGTGCCATTTTATTTTTTAATATATCTATTTATAAAAAATATAAAAATTAAAAATATAATTATGCGTAATCCTTTATTTTAATTTTTATTTTTGTATTATAGTTTTATATTTTTCCTTAAATAAATATTTAAATATAAAAAATGGATATACTTCATAATGTATTAAATCAGAAAAAAAATGAAATCAATGAAGAGCATATTACTAAAAAACACGACCACGAACTTGAAGTTCATGAACGTATGTTTTTAATGAATAAATCTTTAGATTCTCAAATTATGTATGAATCTCTTTATAGTTTAATGAATATTCACCATCACTCTTTTATTCATCATTTACAAGATAATCAAAAAGTGATGTTAAATGATTATGTTTTTCAAGATATTGAATTATTAAGCGACCATTTTGGTAATGAAGAAAAAAGCATTTTTCATATATTAAATAAATGTGAAACACAAAGTGGTAAAATTATATTAAAAGAATTAATATTAAATCCAGTTTGTGATACAAAAATATTAACAAAACGCCAAGATTTTATTAAAAGTTTATATAGTCATAATGATAAAATAAATGTAATGATCAAAAATATTAAAAATTATGAAAAAGAAATGCTTTGGTTTTATAATGAAAAAAATATGCATCATATTGATATGATGAATGATTTAATCTATTTTAATTATGATTTTATTCCTTTTATTGATGTAAACGGTATATTAAATAATAATGAAAAAGCATTGTTATTCACAAATATTTATAAAATATTTGTTGCTCCTGCTCTTACTATTATTACTCCTTTAATGACTCTTATTACACCTATTATTTTATTCTTTTGGTTCCAAAGAAAAACAGGAATTAAATTAAATTTTTCTTTATTATATCAAATTTTTATGAAAGTAGCTTTTGGTTCTGATTCATTCCAATTATTATTTAAAAATCCTACAAAAGCCGTTTTAGCAAATATCTTTACCAAAGGTTTATATGTATTCTTATATTTCCAAAATATTTATTATTCAATTCAAAATTCAAAAAATACCTTAAAAATTATTAATGTGATTCACGAAAAACTGAATGTAATGAGTTTTTATGTGAAACATGTACATTTTTTAATTCAATATACCAAAGCAAATAATTTAAAGAGTAATTATGATGCTACAATTCAACTTTCATTAGATAATTGTATTGAATATATTCAAAAATATCACGAATTATTTAATCATTCTATTTTTGAAAGTGACCCTTCATTATTTAACAATAAAGGAAAAATATTATATACATATCGATATTTTAATAAAATAAAAAGTGATTTTATTCATTTATTCCATTATGTAGGAATGTTTGATGCCTATAATTCTTTAGCAACATTATTATTAAATCACCATGAATCTAAATTTACAAGTAATCATAAATCGGATAACTGTTACACACCCTATGTTTTTACTAAATATCGTGATATAAATGCAATCGTTCCATATGTTGATTTTAAAGATATTTGGCATCCTTATTTAAATAAAAATCCGATTGTAAATTCATTACATGTTAAAAATAATCATATACTGATTACAGGACCTAACGCAGCAGGTAAATCAACATTTATTAAAAGTGTTATTGTAAATATATTATTAAGTCAAACATTAGGAATTGCTTCAGCATCCCAATTTGAAATCACTCCATTTAAAATGATTGAAACATATTTACAAATTCCTGATTCAAAAGGACATTCATCACTATTTGAAGCAGAAATGTTACGAAGTAAACATTATATTGATAAACTTAAAAAAATGAAAGAAAATGAATTTAGTTTTATTGTATTAGATGAAATTTTTTCAAGTACCAATTATATTGAAGGTTTTTCAGGTGCTTATGCTATATTAAAGAAAATATCATCTTTTACAAATACATTATCTATGACAACAACCCATTATAGTGATTTAGAATATTTAGAAAAAGATACTCAAGGAAAAGTTCAAAATTATCATTTTGAAATATTACGTAATCCTCGTAATAATGATATTGTATTTAATTATAAACTTAAAAGTGGAGTTTCTCGAGAATATATTGCTTTAGAATTACTTCAAAATAATGGATTTGATAAAGATTTAATTGAAGATGCTTTAGCAATGAGTAAACGTATTAATAAGAAATTCTTAAATGATGTACCTAGTGAAATTATTTTAGAAGAATCAGAAAAAGAAGAAGTTCAAAAAGAAGAAGTAAAAGATGAAATCCAAGAAGAAGAAGTGAAAGATGAAGTCCAAGAAGAAGAAGTGAAAGATGAAGTTCAAGAAGCAAAAGTAGAAGAAGAAATCCAAGAAGAAGAAGTGAAAGATGAAGTTCAAGAACCAAAAGTGGAAGAAGAAGTTCAAGAAGAAAAAGTGGAAGAAGAAGTTCAAGAAGAAAAAGTGGAAGAAGTGAAAGATGAAGTCCAAGAAGTAAAAAAAATAGAAGTAAAAGAAAAAAAGAAAGTAATAAAAGAAAAGAAGAATACAAAACGTAAAAAAGTTTAAATAAATGAATTTCGTTTATATAAAATATATAATATATAAAAATATAGTAAATAGTTTTAAAAATAAAAATGGATGTATCAATGTTATCAAATTATATGTTTGGTATTCTTGTAATACTTTTAATAATCGTAATTATTGTTATGTATTATTTATGGAATGAAACCAAAAAAAATAAAAACCAAATATCTATTTTAGAAAGTGATATGATTGCTTTACGAGAGCGTGTTGAAAATAATAGTAAAAAAGTAGATGAAATAGAAAGTATTGAGTCACAATCATCGTCTTTTAAAAAATCACCTTCTAAAATGATGGATCAACAAACTTTATTAGAACATTTAATGGGAAATATGAATGTTCACGATTTTATGAATAATGGATATAATGATGAAGAAGATGATGAAGAAGATGATAGTTATGAAGATGATGATGAAGATGATGAAGATGATGACGAAGATGATGAAGATGACGATGAAGATGGTGACGAAGATGAAGAGGATGAGGAAGATGAGGAGGATGAAGATAGCGAGGAGGATGAAGATGGTGAAGGAGAAGAAGAGGAAGGTGAAGCAGAAGAGGAAGAAGAAGAAGGTGAATCAGAAGAGGAGGAAGGTGAAGCAGAAGAGGAGGAAGGTGAAGCAGAAGAGGAAGAAGGTGAAGCAGAAGAAGAATGTGATGCGTGTGGTGAAAATAATGTAGAAGTAGTAGAAACTTCATTCGAAGAAACAATTCAAGAAGAAGTTAAAAATATAGTATTTGAAAATATGGATTTAGAAGGAATGGGTAAAAAACCCATTCAATCAGCATCAAATTTTGAAGAAGGTCATAGTGAACGTGGTTTAGATAAACGCATGTATGTTGTTGCTTTAAATAAAAAGAATGTTAAATATTGGAAAGTTCAAAAATAAATAAAAATGTAAAATAAATATTAAATAAATATTAAATAAATAAATATTAAATAAATAAATATGAAATAAAATATTAAATAATTATAGTAATTATTTAATAAAATGAATCGCACTGTTAATAATAAATTCCAAACATCTCCTGCTATTATGAATGATGGACGCTCTTTTACTGATTACCGTCCTGCTTGCTATGTTGATACTATGATTGCTAATAAAAATAATATTAAAGGTTCAAATGATTATCGCGAATTTTTAATTCAAAATGGTTTAAGCATTATGAAAGTAAATGATATGTATGTAGAAGATAAAATGAGTCATAAAATGTGTAATACTTCCGCTAAACCTGCTTCTTCTTTTGCTCGCACTTGTACCATTAATAACTCGAATATGAGTTGTTTAGATGTGAATCCATCTAATACTGGTATTTATATTCAACAAGAACAAAATGGTTCAGTATCTGGATTTGATAAAAATGATAGTATGTATCAATCACTATAATAAACCCATTTTTAATAAATATATAAATATATAATATATAAATATCAATAATGATTTACGTTCATTTTATTATATACATATAATAAAATGAATATAAAAAAAAATGATAGCATAAAATAAATGATATATTTTTATAATTTTAATATGTAAAAAGCTTTTACTCTACAATCACTTATTCTTCTCTTTAACCAAGCTAAAATGTGCGACTGCGGAAATAATGATGAATGCCCTGAATGTGCCTTTTGGCATTACGATAAGGACGGATTTTTTTATACTGAGTATGTAAACCCTTGTGGGTGCGGTCACGTGCGTTGTACAGAGTGCAATGGCTATTATCGCCACAACTACTTTGACTATACCAAATATCCCATAAAATTTGAAAATTGGAAGTTGGAACAGGCTGAAAAAGCCAGAAGGTTGGAAGAGGAAAATAGAAAAAAGTTGGCGGAAAAAGAGCGTGACGAAGAAGAGTATCGTCGTAGAGCGAAGTATTATATTGACTCTCAAATGAAAATTTCAACCCCATCGCATGTTAATAATTGTATAGATATTGTAAATACTTCATCTAACAAACGTGACGTAAAAAATGCAGTGAAAGACATCCGTCGTTATACAAACGACCTTCGTCAATCTATTATATTCGCAAACGAACATAACGTAACCATTGATGAAGCTAATCAAAGACTTACGTACCTTGAAAGTGCGTTAGCTGAGGTGAATCTGGTTTACCAGAAGCGTCGCACTTGGCTCCGTCTTCTTCGTGCGTGGAATTATATCTCATTCTAGGGCGTGTAGACGTCAAGAATTTTGTACTGTATTATATATATATGATTTGTCTGTTATGATTCTAAAATCAAAAGCAAATAAAAAGTAAAATAAATAATAAAAAAACAAAAAAACAAAAAAACAAAAACAAAAAAATCATAAAAATATACTATAAAAGAAGTTATATAATAAAATATATAAATCATATATAGTAAAAATAGAATATGGAATTTCCAAAAATCATTCATTTTATATGGATAAATTTTAAAAATGAATTAGAACAAAATCCAGAAATACCACAAAAATATTTAGAAAATATTGAAAATACAAAACGCATTTTACAAGATTATAAAGTAATTATTTGGGATGGATATATGTGTAATGAATTATTAAAAAAGAGATTTCCTGAAAAAATGGAACTATATCATTCTTTTACACATCCTATTCAGCGTTGTGATTTTATAAGATTTATTATTTTATATGTATATGGTGGTATTTATTTAGATGCTGATAGATATGTATTACGTTCCTTTAATCCATTATTAAAAAAATATAAAGATTATGATACTTTATTAGATATATCTAATTATGGTATTATAAATAATGATATATTTATATGTAAAAAAAAATCGAAATTTATGAAATATAATATAGAAAATTGTATGAATCAAAAAAGTAATTTTATTTATTTTTTTGACATTATGAATTCATGTGGTCCATTATATGTAACCAAAAATTATTATAAACATATACTTTCTAAAAAATATGATTATAAAATCATTGGATTAAAAAATGAATTAAATGGATGTACGTTTTGTGGATGTGACCAAGAAAAATTAAAAACGTGTAATACTTTTACAACTATGGATAATACATGGCTAGAAGGGAATAAATTTTTTTTATATGATATATTGAAATATGTATTATGTTTTGTAGTAAAAAATATTTATTTATTTATTTTTCTCATTTTAATCTATCTTTTTTATTTTTATAGAGCTAAAATTATATTTTTAAAAAAAAATAAAAAATGAAAATATTTTCATATTAAAAGCACTTTATCATATATAATTATTTTATATATTATAATTATTGAATTATATTAATAAATAAAAATGTCTCAAATCAATGATTTACAAAAGCTTAGCATTCAAACAGATAATTCTCAAACAAATGTATCCATACTCATTTATAAAAAAAATGGAGCATCAATCATTGAAATTTTAGAATCTACTTTAGATAAAATAAAAAAAATGGATAATCCAATGAAACGTGGAAAGCTAAGTACTAACTATTTTAATCTAAAAAAAATGATTGAAGATTTTTATATGGATTCCATTATATCTTCAATCTTTTTTGTAAATGAAAAAGTATATGAATATAAATTAAATAAAGATGAAATAAAAGTAATGGAAGAGTACAAAATTCGTGATTACTTATCTTATACTGATTTTACTTTTAGAAATGCTTATTTTTATGATTTATTTTATAACTTTGATTTTCATTATTCATTTATTATTCACAAAAATGAATATATGATTAAAAAATGGAATGCAAATAAAGATAAAGTAGTTGAATCTGGTAAAGTAGGACCAACTTTAAAAGATAATTATGAATCTATTCGCAAAGTATATAACCACAAAAATAATATTTATATTTACGGAAATAATAGTAAAAGTATTAAAGATATAGCTACTTATTCAAATCCGAAAGTCATATTAGAAAATGATGATTATAGTAGAAATGAATTAAATGAAATAAATGTAAAAGAAGAAATGAAAGCAAATCATCTAATCCTTCAAAATCGATTCAATGATCTTCAAAATGAAAAGAAAATTGATTTATATGTATTTGGTAAACTTAAGTTTGAAATTAAAGATGCTATTGAAGCATATTTAATTAAAGAATTATTTATTCAAAAAGAAAAATATGAAAAATTACAAACTTTTATTGAAGATAAAAGTTTTTTTAATTTTAAAGTTTATTTTATTGACAAAATTGAAAATGGTGATATTGGAGACCAATTTATACAAAATTATAACGGAATTATGGGTATTAAATATTATTAATTTCGTTTACCTATTTTTACCCAACCATCCTTAATTAAATCATCCATTTCCTTTTTATTTTTACTTTCAATTTCATTTTTATTTACAATATCAATATCATTTTTATTTACAATATCAATATCATTTTTATTTACAATATCATTTTTATTTACAATATCAATTTTAGGTTTATTATAAATATTAGTATTTAAAATTGGATTATGAAGGATGGTATTGTTAAGATATTCTAAATGTTTACTTTTAAATAAACGTATTGTTTTATAAATAGAATCAATTCTACTTTTAAATCTTTTTTTTGAAGATTCGTTATTATTTTCTGGTTCTTCTTTCCACTTTTTAATTTCATTTATTTTATGATGCATATGTTTAATACAATCATTCATATTTTCAAGTGTAAAATATGAATGATTGATAAGATTAATTTTATTATACATTCCGTGACTACATAATCGTAATATATCTTCTTTAGATGGTATTGAATCTTTTTTTATAAATATTTCAGTAACCTTTTTTTTAGAATTATTTATATCCATTTCATGTGATTCTACTTTTTCTGATATTTCCATTTTTTATTATTTGTAATATTACAATAATAAAAAATTATTCATATTTTATATATATTTTAATTCCTTTATATATATTGGGAACCTAAGGTTCCCAATGGCCTTCCTCTTTTTATGAATTTATTAAAAAATATGAATTTATTAAAAAATATGAATTTGTTAAAAAATATGAATTTGTTAAAAAATATGAATTTGTTAAAAAATATGAATTTGTTAAAAAATATGAATTTGTTAAAAAATATGAATTTGTTAAAAAATAATCAATTTAATTATATTACTCCCCGAACAATGTTTTTGACACAAATATATCAAAAACATATATAAATTATTTTATAAAAATATATTGAAGAATATATTCAAAAACATTGTTCGGGACACAATTATTACATGAATTTGTAAAAAAAAACGAATTTGTAAAAAAATAAAAAAATATTTTAAAGCGGGAGGTTCATAAGGAACCGAAGCGGTTCCTTATCTTATATTGCTTCAGAAACAACAGATACAACAAAATTAGAAAAATAAATTGTTCCAAATTGATGATTACCAAATTTATCATAACCTTTTAATAACTCTTTTGTTTCGTTAGGTACACTTACTTTGACACACATCATTAAACTATCATTATCAATTTCTTGACAAAATAATATTTCTCTTTGTAAATTGATCATTCCATTTAATGTATCAATTTCAATAGGTACATCTATATTATGACACGTATTATTAGGATACCACACGGGTTCACATAAATCTCCATAAGGCATATCAGGGTTCATATGTGTCATTTCTATTTTTGAAGATAAATTTATATTTCGTTGACTATGAAACTCAATACTTAAATTTAATTTAACGAAAGGATAAAGTAAATCACAACCTTTTTGTACTACACCAATAATTGCTGGATTCTTTTCACAAAATGATGTTTTCAGATTTTCTAATAATATTGATTCATTATGTGCTTTTATTTCTAAATCATTAGTACATAAATCTACTAATTTAATTAAAGGCTTTGTTTGGAATATATTCCAAGATATTTTTCGTATTTTTATACCCGTTATTTTTTTACAATTATCTCCAATATATCCGAATGGTGTTGATATTCCACTTGGGATAAAATGTGTTGGGAATGGTCTATGTGGCAATGAACAATGCTCAACATTTCTATAATATTTTACTTTATAATCATTGACTATATTTGGTTCAATTCGAGTATTATTTTCACGACTTCCTGCATATAAATAAAATGTATCAAATGGAATTTTTGATATACATGTGCAATCGATATCCTCTTTATAATATTTATTTACAGATATCCCAAAATCCGATGATGTACTACCTTTTTCACAATAATCCGGTATTATCATCTTCTTTAACCCAAAAAAATTCTTTAATGCCTTTTCTTCTGTTACTACACATTCACCACGCGGACCTGTATAACCCGTTGAACCCGTTGCTCCACGCGGACCTGTACAACCTGTTGGACCACAAGGGCCGTGACCACCACAAGGTCCTGTATATCCAGTATAACCAGTAGCACCTATAGCACCCGTTGCTCCAGTATCTGTTGCCCAACCTGGAATACCTTGAGGACCTGTGTAACCTGTATAACCTGTATAACCAGTATCACCATCTACACCACAATAAGAGTATATAGGAAGAGTAGATGCTGATGAAATATTATTATTATAAAATACATTTAAACGATTTCTATTTTCTGACATTTTTTTAATAAAGATATATTATAAATATATTACTATCATTTATTTCTATTTTATTTTTATTTTTTTTTTATCTTTATTCTTTTTAATCTTTATTCTTTTTTAATCTTTGTTCTTTTTTAATCTTTATCTTATTTTTATACTTTTATTTTTCGTTCAAAATATATAGATAAATTATTTTATATATTAGTACATTTTAATAAAAAAAATGAATCAAACATCTTCCTCTGTTATTCCAATACTACCTAATATTATTTTATCTATGAATCATGAAATCAAAGATAAAAAAAATGAATTTTTAGAACAAGTTCATCATTTACTTAAAAAATATAATTATAAAGTTGCGTCTCGGAAAGAATCATCCTTATTAGGTGATTTAAGTTGTTGGTATAATGAAGCCGGAAATTTAGTTGCTTTAGACCCAAATGAATTACCAAAATATTTTAAAAATATTGATGATGCTACTAATTATCGAAGCAAAGCTTATAATTATCATACTGAAAATGTGAATTTAAATCATATATCTTTTGATGCTAAAAGTGGAATGAAATATAAAAGCGAAACTCTTAAAAAAGTATATGAAAAAATTTGTGCTAATAATAATGATTCTGAATTCAATGAAAAAAATCCATTATTTGAAGATGTTTTTAAAATTATTGTTGATTATGAAGCTTCATTAGAAATTATGATTACTACAGAAGAAGAAGAAGAAGAAAAACGAGTTGCTTCTGAAAAAGCTCGAGGAGCATCAAATATTCTTAAAAATGAGTATCCTGAAAATCGTATTATTAAAAAATATAATATTCAAATAAATGATATTAGCAAAATACGCGAATTTAAAAATAAATTATATAAAACATTAATGAAACATAAACATCATGTAACATCGATTCATGATATTACTGATTTTTCAAAATGGTTAAATGATAAATATGGTAATAATATAAGTGTTATGAAAAATTTAAAATATTATTTTGATGATATCATTGATGATGATAATGTGAGACTTCAACTTTTCTTATTACATAGAAATAAAAAGTTTGATGAAATAACAACTTTTTACGAATCTGATGGAATGGGTTATACAAAAGATGAAATCGAATTTTTATATGAAAATGCCCAAAAAGATAATAATGAATTTTATAAAAAATTATTTAAATTGTTTATAAATTATGATATTATTATTAAAATTATGAAAGCCGACTAAACATATTTCCAACTTTCTTCACTCCATCACGTGTATAGGAGCAGAAAGTAGCAGTGCAATTTCTTTTTTAGAAAAATGGAATATTATTCATTAAATTACGTCGTATCTTTGGTGATTTTGAACCTTTTTTACTTGATAATTTTTCTTTTGTACTATTTGCATTTCGTTTTGTTTCTTGTAATGCAACATTTACCACATTTCTTAATAAATTACTATTTTCCTTAGCTTCTTTCTTTTTTTTATTTGCATTTCGTTTTGTTTCTTGTAATGCAACATTTACTACATTTCTTAATAAATTACTATTCTCTTTAGCTTCTTTTATTTTTTGAATTCTACGCATATTTTCGATTCTTTCAATATTACTATTATTTACATTTTTTTCAATATTTCTAAAATAAGCTGAAGTGTTCATACGTGTAATTCTTTTTGGATGATTCTCTGCGAAATCTTTGAACCAAAAATCACGTTCATTTAACATTTGATTTATATTGATAAGTACTGGATAAATAATATTATCTGTTGAACGACTATTATCAAAATTAAATAGTATATTTTTTAAATCATTGATTGTACCTATAATAATTAAACCCGTACTTTTATTTGCGCTTCGTTCTGGTGGATATGATGGATAATGTGTATATTCATTCTTTTTTAATTTCATAATATACCATTTTTGAGGTGTTTTTTTTGATGTTGGTTTTATTGTTTCACTTAATAATATAGGTTGATTACTTGTTTCAATCTGGATTTCTTCAGATAAAACACGACTTAACATTTCATTATTTGATTCTGAAATATTATACGCAGTTTCTGTTAAACCTGCTTGAACATCTATAAAACGTAAAATATGTGATTTTTTATCTAAACGTGAATAACGAACACCAACCATATATAATTTTTCAATTTTTTTTGACCAAGCACTAACTTTAATTTATTATTAAAAAAATTATATATAGAATTTGGTATTTTAGAATCAGATGTATTTACTAAAAGTGGTTCTATTTGACCTGTTTGTCGATCATAATAAAGTACTTCTTTTTTTGAATCCATTTTTATAATTACTTCTAATTATAAAAAATATTTTATTTTTTTATCATTCTTATTTTTTTATCATTCTTATTTTACTATCAGCTGTTATTTTACCAATTAATATTGGTGGAACACCTGATTTCATTGAATCTTCGACAGATTTATAATCATATACATAATCATTTTCTGGATTAATTGCATAACGTTTCGTTTTCTTAGTATCTATATTTACTTTTGTTTTCGTTTCATCTTTATATAAATAATAATTTGTACCTTCTTTTCCATATACCTTTCCTTCACTAAAATATACAATTACATATTCCTTCTTTACTTTCTTCGTTTCAGATGGTTTCGATAATGATGATATTAAATCTTTACTTAACGATGGCATATAAGAAAATCCTTTTGCCCCCGTTCCAAACGCATAACATTTATAATTCCCTTTCAAAAATGGAGCATTTAACATACAATCTACAGCCGCCTCCTTTAAACATTGCTCTAATTCATCTATAATACCTTGTTTTTTCATTGATATTTCTTCAATATGTTCATCCGTACTTATCTTTTCCTTTGTTAATAACATTTGGTCTCGAGTTAATGTTGAAAAATATCTAAATACTTCTACATTTCGCTCTTCTGGTGGTAATGCAATATGTGAACGATAACGAACACCACGACCAATGACTTGACGAATACGGACTTGATTCCAATATGGTTCCATAATATGTACTTGTCTTATATTTTTTAAGTTAAGACCTTCAGCACCTGCTGATGTTGCTAATATAATTTTAATATGTTCACCATATTTGTTTTCAGGAGCTGTGAATACACGAAGTAACTCAGTGCGACGTGCTTCATCTTCTGTACCTGAATAAACAGCAAATTTCGGTAAATTATTATTTGCACCATATGGAGCATAACCATTATGACTTAAAACACGCGTAAATATTTCAACACCTTCGACTGAACGGAAATTGGAATATACAAATACTAAACCGGGCGAAGCATTAATATTTTCTAACATTACCTTCATTTTCGGTGAAAGTTTATCTAAACCTTCGGAACCCATTCGGAAATAAACGTCACCACGTTCTTCTAATTGAGCTAATGCTTCTTGAATACGTTTCTTATAATCTTCGGCTACTTCACCTTCTTCATTTGCCTTATTTTCAGTAGCAATCATTGCTGCTAATTTTTTATTATTTTCTTTCGTTTTTTTATTATAATCCGAAAGACGTACTACAAAGGATGGGTCAGGATAAGGACGGGGTATTTCTTCAGGGAAAACAAAATTCGAAGATTGACGTGAAAAAACACGGAAAGTACTCTTTGTACCTACTGAACGCTTCTTCTTTCGCCCTGTTGCTTGTTGAGCATTTGAACCTTTCTCTGTTTTTCGCTCTTTTTCACGCAATATTTCATATATTTTATATTGATAATCACTCATTGGTATTTTATAATATTCTTTCATTATCTTTTCTGGAATATCTTCTTGTGCAGTATAATAAGATACTAAACCTAAAATACGACTTTTAAATATATCAGCATTCTTTAATCGCACAACTCCACCACTTTCTTCCACAAAATTATTGTAAAACTCTTCTCCTTCATCAGATACCGGAAATAATGGCACATTTATTTTTTCTAAATATTTTAAATCAATATTATATGATGAAGCTTTTTGAATTAAAGCATCACAAGCATCCTTATAACGCTCATCATAATGTTTAATTGTAAAATGAACTTCAAGTGATTTATTCGGCTTATTAAATTCTAAATAATCCACAAAATCACAACTTTTTAAATCATCTACAACGCCACCAAAATCCCAACGTTCCCCATACTGAATTCCTACAGATTTTACTGCAAAATAAGATACTTCAATATATCCTCTTAATACATTAAATAATACTGCTAATTCAAATGGGTCATTAATTGCTGGACTACCCGTTAAAGCAATAATTTTAACATTTTTTGCATTCATTAAATAATCATAAATTTCTTTACCATGTTTACTATTTCCCATTAATCCCGATACCATTTTTGATACTAAATTATGTGTTTCTTCTATAATAATCACTTTATTATCAAATCCACCAATAGCTCGTATTTGATCAGGCGTATTACTTGCATTAAATGATACAAATGAATATTTATCATATATCGATTTAGGGTCTGACATATATTCTGGATTTTTTAAAGCCATTAAACCATCTTGAATAAAGTTTGGTTTTAAGGAAGCCGGACTTAAGAATACTATATTTCGTTCTGATTTTAAATTTTCTGATATGAAAATAGATGATAATGTATTATGAGTTACTGTAAAATCACCCATTAAATAACGAGAGTTTCCGTCAAGTGTAAAACCAAAATATTCATCTTCATTTACATAATTTATGTCAAATGAATAACTTAATGTTATTTTTTCATCTTGTAATTTATATTTCTTTGAACATATGAATGATAAATCACCATTTATATGAATAAATTTATTTGCATAATAATGAGATATAAATCCTAATGAACGCGCTACATATACAATATCATCTATTAATTCTTTTGAATAATTTCGATTTATAACAATATCATTATTATCTTTATCAAAATTATTATGATCAATAAGTCCTCCTAATAATTTTAATCGATTTACAAAAGTATTACATTTATATTTCATATCTATCGATTTTATATTTTCATCATTCCCTATTTTACTACCATATATATAAGGGTCATCATCTTCATTTGTTAAATGATTTTGATTAAAATCTACAGAAACACGATATAAATAATATGTATATTGTATTTCTTTACTTAATTCCAAATAATCTTTTACACTCATTTCATAAATAGTTTCTTCATCTTCTTTCTTTAAACATAATATATGAGCCTCATTTACTATAAATTCATTATCCATACTTCTTATTTTATACATTTTATCTACACCACGCGCTAAAGATAAGACTTTACGGGGTTGCGAATCATCACCCATTAACTCTTCACCGACTTCAATATTTTCTACTTTTTTAATACTTCCATCAAACATCATGATAGGAGTACCCGCTGCGTGACATTTACCTGAACCTAAACCATGATATAATAATACACCACGATATGGTGAATTTTTACCCATATAATCTCGTAAAAATTGTTGATGCTTAAGCGCTTTAGGTTTACCAGATGTTGAAACAGCATTACCAGTACTTCCTTGACGATATTTCGCAAAAGTTTGAGTAACCCATATTGGAAACTCTTTTTTATTTGGAAGAACCCATTGTAATGGTTCTACACGATTTTTAGCAGCACTCGTATTTTCATTTAATAATTCATTAATACGACTTAATAACTTTTTACTTTCAACTTTATCTCCAACTTGTTGAACCTTAAATTTTGTTTTACTTGATACTTTTGATTTTCCACTATTTTTAATCACTATTTTATTAGGTACTTTACTTTTTGATTTTGATATTTTTATTGAAATACTACTTCCTTTAGCTTTACTTTTATTATTTGGACTTTTACTATGACTCTTACTTATTGTACTTTTACTTTTTGATACTTTTTTTGATTTATTATTATTCACCATTTTTTATAAAATATATATATAAAAATATGAAATTACTATTTATATGAAATATTTTTAATTATTATCATCATTAAAAATAAAATATTTTTTTCAAAATTATTTAATATTATATTATTTTTTCTTTTTTATTTTTTCTTTTTCCGTTAATGCTTTTTCTTTTTCACAAAAAGAAAAAACCTTATTAGAAAAGAGTTTCCCTAAACCCCTTTATATGATTAAAATAAAATTTAAATTGTGGATGACTTTTTAATAATAATTTAACTATTTTATCCCAATCATCATAATATACATAATGCGATTTTATAGATTCCATTGGATTATGCTCATTTTTTCTAAATGGTTTATCAAATTGAAAATGATATATATCACAATCTTCGATTGCTCGTTTCTTATTCTTTCTACACGCAAAAGTTCTATCAAAATGACTATTTGACCAATGCGGGAATACTGAAAAAAATATTAATACTTCATCTATTCCTCTCATAAAATATAAATCATTAAAATATTTATCATAATTATTTACAAATAACATATGTTTATGATAATAATATTTATTTGGTGTTACTAAAAAAAAAGCACCATGTATACCAACCTTCGTTACCTGAAACTCCTTATCTCCTAAAAATGTACTATCCTTAAAATCCGTGAAAACGGAATCTATATTATTTTCTAAATAAGATGATGCGTCTAAATACATTACCTTTTCAAACATATGTAATCCTAATACTTGCCCCTTTGTTACATAATATAATATATTACTATAATTCGAATTATTTGTAAAATGATACGGAGATGGTGTATAATTCTTTACTTTTAATAAATCTACACCTATTACATAATCATATAATTCTAATAAATCTTCAATACATTTCTGTGAAACTCCTTGAAAATATTCAATACGTCCATTTTCTTTTTCCACCTTATATCCTTTATCTTGAACCATACATACACTTGGATATTTATGTTTTAACAATTTTATATTTTTACCTAATACCAAAGCAGATGGTATATATGATTCATTTATAAATACAGATGTTACATATGCATATTTTGTATGACTATTATTATATAATTTACTTTTATAAAGACGAAAATTCGGTTTTATTAAATCATTATTTTTTATTTTTTTTATATCTTTATCAAAGTTTATCATAGTATCTTCTATCTTTAAATATGATTCACGTGTTAATTTTCCAATATCTATTACATTCATTTTTATATAAAAAATATGAATAATATTTATATAAAATAATTATTATTTACTATTATTGAATACTACTTTTTTATTTGTTTTTTAATTTTTAATTTTATTTCATTTTTATATTTTCTTTTATATTTTTATATTTTTATATATTTTATATATAGAAGTATATATTATGTTCAATAACAAAAAAAATAATATTAAATATAGTGTTATTATTCCATTACCTATATTAGAACCATTTATTCAAACATATCGTTTTAAATATAATTTTTTTGCTAAAAAAGGTATACCAACTCACATTACTTTTCTTTACTTATTTTCTCAATCTACTTATTTTAAAAATAAAGATCTTATTATAAAAATTTTAAACTTTTTACCTAAAGTATTTAAAAATAAAAAATTTACTATTAGCGATTTTTATCAAAATCCCCAAATGTTTGCTTTAGATTTTAATAAAAAATCATCCGATTTTATCAATAAAGTTCAACTTAAAATTGCTTCTTATTTATATCTTAATACTAAAAATTATGAAAATCCAACAAAACGTCCTCATATTACACTTTTTACAAAACGTGGAAATAATGCTGGTTTTCAACAAATTGAAACTATTAAAAAAGAATTAACACCATTATTACCACTTAAAATACAATTTGACCGTATTTGGCTTCTTGAAATTGATGTAAAACGCGATATTCCAACACTCATTTATGAAGTTAAATGGTAAAAATTCCTTTCATTTTTATAATATTTTTATTTTATAATATTTTTATAATAATTTTATTTTTTTATTTTTTAACGTCGTACTAAAGCATAAACAGGTGGAACTTCATACGTTAATCTTAACATATTACTTTCTTCCTTCTTCTCTGGTTTAGGTGGAAGTGGTGGTAATACTTTATTATTTGCGATTACTAAAGCATTACTATTACTTCTTATATTATTTGATTGTTGAACTTCATTACGAATCATATTATTTGAAGATGGTACAAAATTCTTTGTATCATAAACAATACACCGAATTAACGCATTCAAATCTTCAATTCGATAACTATTGAGTTTATCAATATTAGATACTTGTTTATTATCAAGTGCAACAATAATTGCTACTAAATCACCTTTATTAAATGGTTTTCCACCACGGTCAAGCTGATTTTGAGCATATGTTGTTGCTTGTATAACTTGTTTCATATCTTGTATAGATGAATTTTCATTTGATAAAACATGATTTTCAATTGCATTTATTTCTGATTTACGTTGATGAATAATATGATTTTGAACATCTTTACGATGTTCCTTTTCAACTTTACTAACACGTCCATTTGATTGTTTAGCACCCATTTTTTATTAAATATCTTAATAAAAATAAAATAAATTGTTAACGTTATATGTAATAATAATTATTTTTTATAATAATTATTTTTAATAAAAAGATATATATGATTCATTAAATCATTTTTTTTCTAAATAAAGTTACCTGAAATACCATACTTATTAAGTGCCGCTTTTGCCGCTTGTTGTTGCGCATCTCGTTTACTCTTTTGTGTTCCACTTCCAATCAACTTTCCATTTATGTCATACACATTTACCTTAAAACGTCGTGTTACTATTCCTTGCTCATTTTTAACATTAATCGTTTCTATATCCTTATATACTGGTAGTTTTCCATCAAAATTCTTCTGGAAATAGATCATGAGTTGTTGCTTATAATTATCATCATGAATAATATATTGAGTAATATCAATATACTTTTCCATTAATGTTACAATAAATTTATAACACATATCAAAACCACGTGCTTTATCATCTTTTCCGAAATCACACATCATTGAACCAATGAATCCTTCAAATGCATCTTCTAAAATTGTATTATTTTTACGCGCATTACACACAATTTCTATATGCTTGGATACCATGATAAATTTATCAAAACGTAGATGTAGTGCCAGTTTTGAAAGCGTTTCCGTTTTTACCAGTTTTGAGCGCAATTTTGTTAAAAATCCTTCTTGCTGATCATAATAACGATTATAAAGATAATGAGCCATTACTGCTTGTAAAATACCATCTCCTAACCATTCAAAGGATTCTGATGATTCAGGTTGAAGTGGCAGAATTTGCGGATTTTTTATAATATCTTCTTCATTTAATACTCCATAAAACTTTTCATTTTTATATAATTCTTCATTATTTTCACAATACGAATTATGAATAAACGCCTTTTGCCATATTCCTAAATCACAAATCTCTTCTTCTATTCCACCTCGCTTTAACATATTTTGAATATTTTGTTTTGTTACATATATATTATTTTCATTATATACTGGATATATATTCTTTTCCATCTTTTCGTACTCATCTTGACTAATTACCTTCAAATTTGATTCATAACCCATTTTTTATAAAAATACTTTTTATAAAATAATTACTTTTAAAAATGTAAAAAAGAATAATAATTACTCTTATCTTTTATACTTATGTCTTTTATATTCTTTTTTTTTATCACTTTTTTATTTTTTTTTATAAATTATTTATTTTTAACTTTTTTTAAGCTGTTAAATGAGTTTGATAAATAATTAAATGTTTTACATTATTTATATATTTAATAGCCATTGTGTATGTAGATGGTATTTCATAAAATGAAATATTATATATACATTCACTATGAGCATCTACTAATACAAATGATTTTGGACTATTTTCACTTGCATCTACTATATCAACTCTTAATACTTCCATATTTATTTTTTCAACATCACTATTACTTAAATTATTTGATTCTTCATAATTATTATTTTTATTATTACCATACACACTTACATAACGAAATACAATTAATTTTTGAATATCCGTGTGATTAAATAATTCTTCAATGTTTGCTAAAGTAATGTCCATTTTTATATCTTTATATACATAATCATTACATTTTTTTTATTATTTCTTTTTTTATAATATTTTTATTTTTTATAATATTTTTATTTTTTATTTTTAAGCGTTTTCATTTTCACCATTATTTTCATTTAGAATAGTCTCTTTATCTTGATTTCTTTTAGCTACATATTTGTGATATAGTACTAAAATTGTACTTGTATCCATTGTAATTATATCAAATCTCATTGTATCCGTAATTTCACGAAAAGCAAGTGTATTACTAAATGCATTACCATCTAAAATTAATATACGTTCAGCATTTGCTAATCGAATTGGAGCTGAAGAATTCATAATAAAGTTTGTAATATCATCCTCACTTTGTGAAATAGTTACACTTTCTACATTAAGTACTTGAATAGTAGCATCAGCTTCATCTAATCTTGTACTTTCACTAAAATTACCAAAATATTGATTACTTGCATTTTCATTATTATATGAAATTGAAATATACTGATTAATATGAGTATAATCAACAAGTTGATTTACATTAGTAAGAGTAAGTTGAATCATTTTCTTTAAAAAATAAGTTAAAAATATATATTATACTCTTTCTCATTTATATTTATTTATATATTTTTTTAAAAATCATTTTTTTTAATATAAAGAGTTTATAACGTAAAGAAATATATATTTTATTAAAAATAATTATTTAAATGAGCTATTTTATTAAAATCGATAATCGTGAACAAGCTTTTGCTGATTTTATGACCAAAGATGGCTATGGTTTTGATTTAGAACCACTTGATATTGGTGATATTCAATTTGTGGATAAAGTAAGCAAAATTCCTTTTATTATCATTGAACGTAAAACATATGCTGATTTAGAAGCTTCGATTAAAGATGGTCGTTATAAAGAACAAAAAGAACGAATGATTAAAGCTTACCCTTACAAAGTTCGCAAAATCATATTATTAGAAGGTGCTCCCGAAACTTTCAAAATGGGACAAAAAACATTAAATAGTGTGATTGTTAATTCTATTATAAGAGATAATATTTCAGTATATTGTGTTAAAAACTTTGCGGAATTATGTGAATTTTTAGAAAGTATTATTATTAATTTAGCAAAATATGGTGAGCAACTGATTAAAGAAACGTGCACCATTAATGCTGAAAATAATATTGCTACTTTCCAAAATGAACTCGAAGCTTATACACATAGTGTGAAAACGGGAAAAAAAGAAAATTTAACACCCAAAATTGCGTTCCGAAATATGTTATGTCAAATCAATGGTATTAGCAATTCAGTTGCTGATATGCTTGTTGAAAAATATGAACATATGTATGCTTTTATTTCATATTTTAAAGAAAAGTATAATAATGATTATGATGCTATGAGTAAAGAATTAGGTGAATTAAAATATGGAAGCGGAAATGGACGGAAAATAGGAATTGCTTCAAAAAAAATTATACATACTATTTTTGGAGTTTCGGAGACTGTAAGTGTAGAAAAGAGTGTAGAAAAGAGTGTAGAAAAGAGTGTAAGTAGTACAAGTGTTAAGAAAAGTACAAATGTTACTTCTAATATTACTGTTAGAAAGAAAGGAGCAAGTAATCCAAATATATTTAATGTTTTTAGTGATGAATAAATATTATTTTTTATTTATATGAAATTACTTTTTAAATTTTTAATAAAAATAAGAAAATTTAACTTTGTAAGAAAAATCATCTAATTTGCGTAATGAAAAAAGAAGGTTTTATAAAGCTAGTCAATATAGCCATTTTTTTAAAAAATAAAAACACAAAAGTTTTGGTGGAAATAAAAACAGTCCTTTTTTCTTTACGCAATTTAGATGATTTTTCTTAAAAAGTTAAATTTTCTTATTTTTATTAAAAATCTAAAAAGTAATTTTAGTTTAATATAAAGGAATTTTTATATATATTAAATATATTAAATATATAAATAATATGTCAAAATTAAATATTTGTGAAAAAGGTTCTTTTTATATTTGTTACCGATGTTTATCATTTAAATGTAATTCTAAAAATGATATGACAAGACATTATCAAAGAATAACTCCGTGTATGCCAAATATAATAACAAATGATGATAATATTGAAAATAATGATTATTTTTATAATAAATCAATATCACATAGATATGTAACAGAAATGAATATCAATTTTTTATCAAATATTCATATTAAATTAATTATTACCAATTGTAATAATATGTATAATGTTATTACATATGATTTATTAAATTCAATTGTAAATAATGATACTTTAAAAATAATTAAAAATGATGATAATTATAATAATTATTTTAATCAATTTGTCAATAAAGAAAATAATGAATACAAAGAAAATAAAGATAATGTAAATAAAAATACTGTTAAAAATAAAAAATATATTTGTGATAATTGTTTTACAAAATTTACAACATTATACACATTAACAGAACATAAAACTAATATAAATATTTGTAATAAAAAAAAACAGCTAAATTTAGTTAAAGAAAATTATAAAAAAATTGAAAATATATCACCTGATAATTTAATTAAAAAATATATAGAAGAAACAAATAATAATTCACATATTACACAAAATATACAAAACAATATTCAAAATCAAAATGTGCAAAACAATATTCAAAATATTCAAAACCAAAATATAAATAATAAAAATATAAATAATCAAAAAAATGATAATAATTTTTATTTAAATACTCGTGATTTTTTATATGAACGTTATGATTATTCTCATCTTAATATACATAATGTTAATGATAAATTTTTTGAATATTCAAATTTTTTAGAAAACTTACTTAAAAATAAAGCAAATCAAAATTTATATTTTACAAATAATGGTTATGGTATTTATTATGCAGATAATGTATTAAATAAATCACAATCAGAATTAATTGTTTCTTTTATTATTAGTAAGTTAAAGAGTACATTAGAATCTATTATAAATCAATTTGATGAAACAAAACAAAATGAAAAACGACATTTAAAAAAATATTATAATAAATTGGATGGTCAATATAAAATTAATTCACATTATCAAAATTATGATTTTGATGATAAATATTTTTATAATACTGAAATAAAAAATAGAATAAGAGATAAATTTATAAGTGAAACAATTCGTGTTTATAATGTTTATTTAGATGATACAAAAACAAAATTTTTAGAATCCGAATTAAGTAAAGGTAATATTCATCATAACAGAATGAAAATTGAAGGTTATTTAACTCAAAAAGAATTAAATCAAGATTTTTTATAAAGTATTTTTATATATTGTGTATTTTATCAAATGTAGTTTTACTACATTTTTATATTTTTTATAAAATAATTATTTTATAAAATTTTATTATTTATTAAAAATATTTTTATTACTGAATTTGGTAATAAAATATTTAAAATATGATTAAGCGTAAGGCACGTACTGTGGAAAATCTTGACTATATAATACACAACGGTATCTCTCATTTTTTCCTACCATAATCACTTCATCATTATCACCTAATGGTTGGTTTTTATATTTTGTGATTAATGGAACTTTTACTTGACTATGTTCTCCAACTGCGGTATAATATTTATAACTATCTGAATTGGGGTATTCTTTCATTCCAAATAATGGTAAATAAGTATTATTATCTCCTTGAACTTTATATATTACACCTAATTGTTGAGGCATTCCACGAGGACCGCGTGTTGAAATATTTATTGGAGCAATGGGTGCTTCACTTACGGAAATTGGAACCATTGGATTTGCAATTGGGACTTCAGTACCACCTATTGTGGGAGCCATACGACGACCACCACCAATTACTTGGAATGGAAGATTATTTTGTGGGTAGTCTGTAAGACCATTATTCGAAGAATACCAACCTTGATCATAAAAGTTATCAGAACGATAAGGATAACGAAGAGGATTCCAAAAACGGTCTGATGCATTTATTTCTTTGGGACTACGTTGAATAGGGTCGGATGAAACAGGTACTTGTTGAACAATAATATTTGGAGTAAATGGTTCTTTTTCAACATGTTTTTCTTCAGATAAACGTATGGAAACATTTTGAATATACATATTATAAATGATAACGCATATTATCATAAATAATAAAATACATATAATCATACTACTATTTTTACTTAATTTTTTAACCATTTTTATTTTATACTACTTTCTTTTAATATTTTTTATAAAAAATAATTATTTTTTAAATATTTATTCTTTTTATTTAAAATTTACGAAATATTTTAATATAAAGGAGTTTTCATTTATATAATTAATTATTCAAAATGAAATTTATTTATCAAAATTATGAAATCGATTTTTTATATGATGATTCATATAATCAATTTAGATTAAATATTGAAAATGTTGATAAACAAAGATTTTATATGAAAGAATTTACCATTGATACATTTCATAAACTTCAATTTGAAAAAAAATGTAATATCAATAATGTAAAAAGTGGTATTCATTTTTTTGAAAAAGTTTTAAATAACCAATCTGGTTATACACTATCTATTTCCGAAAATACTCATTTACTTTCTAATTTTAAAAATATTCATATTTTAACATTTGAACTCAAAGGTGTTTTAGAAGAATATTTCGAAATTTATTGTAAATTTGATACGGAAGAACGCACTTTTTCTATGGAAGAAAAAGTAATCCGTATGATGGAAAAAATAAAAGGAAATTATGAATACAAAATTAATAATATTGAAAATCAACTTAATAATCTTCAAAATATGATTCTTAATATTTCTAATCTTATTGGAATGCCTCAAAATCATATTCAAAAAATAGATATTCAAAACAATATTGTAAAAATACCTTCTCAAAACAATATTGTAAAAGTACCTTCTCAAAATGAAATGATGAAAGTACCATCTCAAAATGAAATGATGAAAGTACCTTCTCAAAATGAAATATTAGAAAGGTCATCTGAACCATTTATTGGATTAAATTATGAAGAAATAGAAGTAAATAAATCAAATATTAAAGAAAATATTATTAAAAATATTACTATAAAAAAAGATAAAAAAAATATTAAAGAATGTATGGAAAATAATAAAAATTTTTATGATACATTTTATTTATCTGAAGATGAGAAAGAAAATAATATTCAAAAAATGGAAGATAAAGAAATTATTCCTAAAAAAATGTTTATCACCTATTATACACATTTAGTTCAAAATTCATCTATTCCAAATATAATGAATAAATGGTATGATTTTGTAAATAATAGTGATGAACATATTATTGTAAATATTGAACGGTCTTATGCAAATTTATTTATGAGCAATCATGGGAAAATATTTATATTCCACGCTTATGGAGGATTAGTAAATGAAATTTCATTACAACATTATGGTGAAATTATAGGATTTGAAAATAGTGTTTCTATTAAAAATAATATTACATATATTGAAGAATTATTTAAAAAAGATATTGATGAATATTCTCAATGTGGTGATTCAAAAATAAATGTAATAAATTTTTTTAAAAGATTTGATGCTTTTATTGAAAATATTACAAAAAATATTATTTAAAATAATGGTTATATTTTATCTATTTATAAAATAGTGATTTATTTTATAATAAATAGTATGACATCTTTATTTAATGGTTTAACTTCGAATTTAAAAGAAAAGTATTTGATTAAATTATCAGATTTATATAATCAATGTATAGAATCCATAGATACTATAAAAATAATAGAAAATAAAAACGAGGAAAGTAAAACAGCTCTTGATGAAATAAAAAAAATTATAAATAATAATGATGAGTTAAATATTGGTAATATTGATTTCAAAAATTTTGATATAAAAAATTCAAAAAAAAATAACCAATTAAAAAAAAATATAAAAAAAATATGTGATAAATATAAAGAAAAAATTAAGACATATATAAATCAGATAAATTATGATGAAACAAATGTAAAAAACAAACAACTTATAAATTATTATATAATATTATTAAAAATTGATTTAAGACATGGTATAGATGCAATTTATGAAAAGATACTAAAATATATAATTCAAAATAAAATTGAAAATAATACAAATCAACAATCTCAATCAGTAATACAACCTCAACAATCTCATTCAGTAATACAACCTCAACAAATTTCACAAATAAAAGATGAACAATCAAAATTTATTTTATTACAATTAGCTTCTATTTTACATGAATTAGTACCACCATTTAAAAGAAAAGAAGTTTTAAATCAATTAAATAAAATGAGAAAGAAAAGTATATCGCATATTAAAAATTTAACATTAGAAAGCGTTGAAAAATTTTTAAAACAAAATAATAATTAAATAATTTAATTTTTAAAATATAAATCATATGATAGAATAGTATTATATGATTTTTATATAAATATGTCTAATAAAAAAGAAGAAAATGAAAATAATGCTTCTTATGTAGGAAATTTTTTTAAATTAATAAATTCCGAAGAAAAAAAAAAGAATAATATGAATAAAATATTTTCAAAACAGATTATACAAAATGCTCGTACTATTTTAAATAGTGTATCAAGTCAACATAAAAAAGAAAATATACAAAAAATAGCTTATATCACTCAAGAATTAAATGAAATGGAAAAAAATCCAGATTTATATAATAAACCTGAAGAACGTGTTTCTCAATTAATTGGAATGTTATTAGAACTTAATACTTCTTCCAATAAAAAAAGTTTAGATATCAATGCTATTAAACAATTATTACAAATGTATAAAGAAATTTTAACTTTATTATCATCCAATCCTAAAAATGAAGCTTTTAAAAGTGAATTAGAAACAAAATTACGTAATATTGAAGCATTTTTATCACAAATACAAACTGAAAATATATCAAATCAAGATTTAAATACATTTATTTTAGAATTAAAAAATTATTTATCAACATTATTAAATAAATTATCTTCAAATGCTCAAGAAAATCGAAATAATAAAGTAAAACGTATTGAAGCAGGTGTTGAAAGAATTAAAGAATTAGAAGCTACATTAAAAAAAGCTCAAGAAAATTTAAATGGAAAAAGTCGTGAAATTGAAGAATTAAAAAGTAAACCCAACTCATCTCAATCGAACAGAACAGAATTAGAAAAAGCAAAACAAGATTTACAATCAAACAGAACAGAATTAGAAAAAGCAAAACAAGATTTAGAATCAAAAATAACAGAATTAGAAAGTAGTATTGTTAAATTAACTTCAAATAAAAATAGTTCAAATAGAAATAAATTAAAATTACAGGAAGAAATAAATAAATTACAAGCACAATTACAAGCTAAACCAAATGGCTCAAATAATAGTGCTCAATTAAAAGCTTTAGCTTTAGAAGAAGAAGTTCAAAGATTAAAAACGAAACAAACTTCTTTAAATGAAATAACAAGTGAAAAAAATAAAATAAAAGCAGTTTTAAATGAAATTAAAACAAAGTTAAGTTTATCTCCGAATAATAACATAATATCTAAAATAAATGAATTAAGTAAAAAATCATTAAATTCAAATCAATTAAGAGAATTAAAAATAAAACTTAAAAATATATTAAAAAAAAGTCCTACCAATAATATCACAAATGAAAATATTAAACAGTTAATACGTTTAAATAATATAGTATCTGAATTAAATAAAAACAATAGTTCTATACCAAAACCATTAAAAAATATGCGTAATAAAATAAAAGGAAATTTACAAAAAAGAATGAATCAATTAGAAAGTAATAAAAAACAATTAGAAAGTAATAAATCATCCATACAAAGAAATGTAGGTTCGTCACTAAATAAAAAATCATCTGGTATATCTATGTATTCACCTATTGATGAAAATATATCGATTAACCAATCATCCATACCAGAATATTATAAAAAATTATATGCTGGAATTCAAAGTATAAAACGAAACGCACACACTTTACCTAATCAAAATTTATTTATAGGAGGAGAAAAAGGTAAAAATCAATACAAACCCATATATGATGAAAATTCTATTATTGAAACATATTACACTTTTTTAAAAAATATTTCTGAATTACCTATTATTATAAAAATATCAGCACTAACAATTGATGAATTACTTCATTTATTTATTATTTATAATGATAAAACTCATAATGAATTAGTCACTTTTACCAAAAATAATAAAACAATAAACAATTTATCTGTATTAGAATCATTAGCCTCTTTTTTATATATTGATATTACAAATTGGATAAATGATATGTTTACAGATGTAATAAGTGACCATAATACTATATCAAAATTCATAGGTACTGATAAAAATCCTTCAAATTTAAGATTATTGCGAGAAAAATATTTTAATGAAAAAGGTATGATAAATCTTTTTAATGATACACTTAATATGAATAAATTATTAATAAATATGAAGCAATGTAAAAATGGTCAATGTAATATTAATATTAAAGAAAATGTATTATCTGAAATGGAAAATAAAAATTATTATATAAATATTTATACTTATTTAGATATTATTCAAAATATTATAAGTAAAGATGACAATGTAAATCAATTTTATAAAACCATTTTTAAAAAAGCTACTATTCATACTATTATTTATAACTTTTTCTCATCAAATTCTGTTGATTCTATACAAAATATTATTTCAATTACAAATTTATTATCATCTACTGAAAATTTAATTGAAAAAATTGACAAATTATATTTAACTAAAACACAAAACAATATTATTTCATATTTACGAATTCGTTGCGATCCCATTTATGATCAAATAAGAATGTATAACCGTAGATTTGATATTCAATTAAATAAAAATAATACATTTATTAAAATTGGCTATAATCATCATAATTTCCCATATTATGATGTTGCCTTAGATAATAGTGTTACTTTACATAAAAATCTTAGTACAAATATTACAAAATTAGGAAAAGATATATGGAAATCATATTATTTATCTACTTGTCCAAATATTCGAAGTGGATCAAATCAAACATTAGTATGTAAAGGTAAAGAAATACCAAGTTTATCCACAGCAGAACAATTTATACCTATTAACTATGAACATAAATATTTATTAGGTCCATTTAATAATATATTTCCTCCAAAAAGTAGTGAAGAAACAATTACCACAAATAATGATATTAGTGAACGAATGAATGAGATTATTAATCTTTTAGTTGCTAAAAAACCAGCTTTTATTATGGGATATGGAGCAAGTGGTTCGGGTAAAACATCATCATTAATATATTTTACAAAAGGTAAAACTCCCGAAAGTAGAAATGGTGTTTTAATAGCATTATGTAATAAAATGGCTAAAGAACATCAATATACAAATATTAAAATTAAATCATATGAATTTTATTCGGATCCTAAAAAGAAAAAAGATGAATATGTTCGTGATAATATTATTGTAAAAAGAGTCCCTCTTCAAGAAGATTCTGAAATTACATTTAATTATATAAATGAACAATTTGTTTTAACAAATGGAACAAATACAAATAATAATAAACGTGGTTATAATCATATAAATACATTTACAGATAGAACAAAAAGTGAAACAACTTTCTTTGAAAATAATACACCCATGGGTGAACTTTTAATTCATTTAATTGATAATGATCGTTATGTTAAAGCTACTCCTAATAATCCAAATAGTTCCAGAAGTCATTCATTAATTATTGTTAATTTTTATAAAGGTAATTCAAGCAATGCTGATAATACAACACTTATTATTGGTGATTTTGCTGGTGTTGAAAATATTTTTGATTGCGATGATTATGATACTATACTTGGATTTTCAGACGCATATATTAATGGAAATGCTTCCAAAGGTAAGTTTTATAATACATATTCACCTTCTATACCTAATAAATCCACTACAAATGTACAATCAAAATCGCCATTATGTAATAAAATTTATTCATTACCTGTTTATGATTTACACGGTGATTATAAAAAGATTTTAGGTAAAGTTTACATACCATCCGATAAACGTAATATTATTTTAAATAATACAAGGTCTCCTGTAAATCCAGATCACCAAAATGAAATTTCCATTGATCAAAAAATAGAACTTTTATTTAATCCAAATAATTCATCTATTACACAAAATCAATTATTTAGAAGTAGTTCTAATGTATCTTCAGTTATTTCAAATCAACAACTATATGAAAATTATATAAAACAATTAAATAATGACAGTTCAAAATTAATACCAAAATATTTTGAAGCTTATTTACTTCAATATTTAGTAAATGATATAAATATTGAATTAGATGTTTCAAATAAACCTGAAGAAATATTTAATAAATTTGTTTCAAACAAAAATACACTTTTAAATAATATTCAAATATTTAATTATTTTGAAAATATGAATAATTCAGATTTAACTACAATTACTAATATTATTTCCAAATTTACTTCAAATCAAGATGAAATAACTAAAATACAAACTGCTTTTAATTGGAATAATGTTGTAACTATATATGGAAAAGGGAAAATACCAGTTGATTTTAGTAGATTAGGATCATCAGGTGCTGTTCAAATTGATAATTTAGTTACTAAAGATAAACGCATTACTAATTCAGATAAAACACGTATTGTTTCTCCATATAATGTTGCTATTAACAATTATTTATATAATTATTACATAAATATTAATAATTTAATTGCTTATTTAAATGGTAAATCAAATACAATTCCAGATAATTTTAATATTGTAATTATTACATTTAAATCTAATCCATTAAAATTAATAGAAAATAGTAAACATGAAACATTATTAAATATTGAATATGTTAAAATAAATAATGAAACATTAACATCACATAAATTAATAGAATTAATTTCCAAAAAATATTCATTTAACTCATCAAATTATGTATATAAATCAATTATACGAAGTGATATTATAAATATTTCTAACTTTATTACACAAACACAAAATTTAAATAGAACAGATTTAATTAAAATATTTAAATATTTATATATTGCTACGATGGAACATTATATTGAATATCATTGTAGATATTATTCATCAATTGATGTTTGTAAAATACGTAAAAATGAAGGGTATATGATTAATGGTACACTTGAAGAAACAAGAAATATTATTCGTAATATCATTCTTGAAAAAAATAAAGGAAGTATTCGCACTATACCACCATTTTATAATGAATGTTTACCCTATTTCTGTATTAATGGTGATTGTTTTAAAGAAAGTACAATTACAAATGTCGAAAGTACTATATTTAATAAAATTAAAGAAGAATTAAATACATCTTATAGTGAAATGGTATTTTGTATATTTATGGTATTAAATGTTTCACCAAGAGCAAATAATCCACCACCTATTCCATATATTAATATATATAAATTAAATGTTTTTTATTATCGATTATTAAATAATCAAAAAATTAGTTTAGAAAAATTAAATAATACATTAAATGATATATATACATCCATTACAAATCATTTTGGTAATAAAGATTTATATAGCGATAAAACAAATGTATTACGAAATAAAAAAGAATTTTCTGATTTTGTAGCAATTAAAAAATTAATTAATATGACTTTTGAACGCACTAAAAACGGTTCAATCACTGTATCAAATACTGAATTAAAACATATTTACAAATCAATTATTCAAAACTTAAAAGATTTTAAAGAATTAATTGATAAAAATAATGCCGCATCAGCTATTGGTACATTGGAATTTTTAGATATTGTTTCTAAATATTATACCACAAATATTATGTGTAAACCACCTGCTTTAAGAAACAATACAAGTGGATTTACTGATTTAATGTTTAAATATATCAATACAATTAAAAATGTTAAAAAGAATAGATTATAATATTTTTTAGAAAAATAGTATATTTATAAAAATATTTATCCATTCATAATATAGTATTATTATATTATATTATATTATAATTATCATAATGAGTACTACAAATTTAGATACTCAATTTATAAATTCTTATATTGATTTAGTTAAAAAAATTATTGCTAAATTAAAAAGTGAAAATGTTATATCTGAAAGTAATTCATATACATCAACTTTAACAGAAATTCAAAATAATGATGAAAATAATATAGCAAAAATTGAAAGATTAATTGTTATTATCAACAGTTTAAAAGAATTGAATGAAAATAGTGAAATAAAAAGTAGTATCCATTTATCACTTGTACATGAATTATTTATTTTAAGCAAAGATACATTACAATTACTCGATTTTAATAAAAATAATAAACAATTTATTAATAGCATTCGTAATTCTATTTCAAAATTAAGTGATTCTATTGAAAGTCCAAATATAAATCCAATTATTCGAAATATACGTTCTATTATAAGCGGTAAATATCAAACTCTTCAGAAAAATAGTGTAAATAAAAATATAAAAATTCGTGAATTAACTATGAAATTAAGTACTTTATATAAATTACTTAAAAATAAAAATAGTAATGTTTCAAGGAAAAATGAAGAAATATCTGCTTTAAATACAACTGTAAAAAGACAAATCCAAGAATTTAAAAATGCTTTATCTAAATGTAAAACTCTTCCAAATCAATCTACGATTGTAACCAATTTAAATAGAAATAGTTCCGTACAAGGTTTATTATCCACTTTACAAAAAACAAATCTTTCATCAAAATCTCTTGAAAAAATTAGTAATGCAAATTTATCAAAATATATTGGAATTGTAGATACTTTAATAGAAAAAATTAAAAAGAAAGTTCCCAAAAATAATGGCGATTTTATAAATGGTGGTAGTAAAAAGAAGAAAGTAATAAAAAAGAAAAAAGTAATCAAAGGTGGTACCAAAGAAACCGAAATTCAATTTATTAGTAAAATATATCATGTTATTAAAAATATTACTGATTTACCATTTATTGTTAAATTATCTGCATTAACACCAAATGAAATAACAAAATTATTAGTATATAATCAAACAATTACTTTTTCAAGTAATAATGGAAGTGTATATAATAAAAAAAATATTCTCGACATTTTATCGAAATTCTTATTTGTAAATATTACTTCACTTATGACAAATATTTTTTCATCCTATGGTTTTGATAATGGTGGAAAAACAATTGTTGGAACTAAAAGTAATACAACTATTTTAGGTACATTATATGCATCTTATTTTAAACCATTTGATTTAAAAGACCGCTATTTAGATACTTTACATATGATTAATTTATTAAAAACTTGCACAAATCCAGCAGGATGTCGTAATTTAGAAAGTGTAAATGATGAAAATAAAATTATTTATATGAATGTTTTTAAATTTATTGAAATTTTATATAATGTTGTAGCAGGTGGTGTAAATAGTTCACAATCTGTAGATGCTTTTTATAAAAATATTTTCCCAACATTTGCTATTCATATAATCAATCATAACTTTTTAGAAAATAAAACTTTAGAAAATATGTCTACTATCATAAATATGTTAGAAACAAATGTCAATTTCAGAAATGAATTAGATAAATTATATTTAGAAAAAGCATCCAATAATATTATTACCTATTTAAGAGTCCGTTGCGATAAAACAAATGGCGAATTAAATATTTATAATAAACGTTTTAATATACAAATGAACCAAAATAATACTTTTATGAAAATTGGCTATAATAATCAAGATTTTCCATATTATAAAATGAATCCTGATGGTACTATTATTTTAGACCCATCTTTAGCTACTAATATGTCAAAATACCAAGAATATTACCCCAATGCATCTTCTTTATCACAATTTGTAACAGCTTTCACTCCTAAAGCTTATGAATATAATTATAGTATCGGACCTTTTAATAATATTTTCCCACCAAAAGATGGAACAAATATTGTCAATAATAAAAATATTAGTGACCGATTATATGAAGTAATGCGCAATTTAAAAGCACCGGAAGCAGAAAGAAAACCTGTATTTATACTGGGTTATGGTGCAAGTGGTTCTGGTAAAACATCATCACTCATTTATTTTAATAAAGGTGCTACACAAGATGATAAAAATGGTGTATTAATTACATTATGTAATCAATTTGCTCAAGAAAGTGATTATAAAAATATTAATGTGAAAGCTTATGAATTTTATTCAAATCCAAATTTATCATCAATGCCTACATCCTATAGTGCTAATAATATTGTAACAAAAGTTGTTCCCCAAACAGAAGGTGAAATAATTAATTTTATTTATGATGATAGTTCAAAACAGTTTATATTACCTAAACAATATTATCATCAAAATACTTTTACTGATAGAACATCAAAAATAGGTAAACAAGTACCTAATTTTAATACTCTTCCTGATGAAATCGCAACAGGAGTTCACAATAATATACAATGGACATCATTTCCCACAAATACATCCATGGGAGAAGTTTTAATTCATATTATTGATAATGACCGTTATGTTAAAGCTACTCCCAATAATCCCAATAGTTCCCGCAGTCACGCTGTAATTGTTGTTACATTTTCCAAAGGTGAAGGTGTGGAAGAAGCAAATTCTCCAACATTAATTATTGGAGATTTTGCGGGTGTTGAAAATATTTTTGCTTGCGATGACCCACTTACTTTATCTGGATTTTCAAATGCTCGTATTAATGGAAATCGTAATAAAAATAAATTCTATCAAGTATTTTCACCTACTATTGGTAATGTTAAGAGTACAAGTGCAAATAGTACTGGATGTAAAAGATATACTCAAGATACATATATTCCAGCAGTTTCTCCTTTTATACGACCTTTTAATAATCCTGATTATACAATTGCTGAATTAAATAGAAAAGTAAATAATCTCTTTGAAACTGGTACAGGTCAATTTATAACATTTGATGAAATAGATGCAAATATTAATACTTTATTTGGAGCAAATATACCATTATATAAAGAAATTGAAAAAAGTATTTTAGCATTGGTTGGAAATGATATTTCAAGTAAAAATAAAAGTATGATTGAAAGTACGTTTAGAGCAAATTTAACAAATTTTAATAATATGCTTCAATGTTTAGATTTTAAATCTTCTTATGATGCTATTCAAAGTATGCCAAATAGTGAAGATAAAAGTAAAGCTTTTGTAAAAAAAATGATAGAAAAAGAATTAGGACCAGAATATTTAGATATTCCAACAAATATCAATTTAAATCATTATTTAGATATACAACTTAAAATCGGTGTAGCTCTGCGTCAAGACCTTTTACCTAAATTTAATAATAAAATTGTAACTTTTATTAATGATTTTAATAGAATTTATTATCAAAATATTCAATTATTTATAAATCAAATCATTAATAATTTAAATAGTTTTAATAATTTTAATTTTTATAAAATTAGAAATAAACCAACAAGGCCAAAAGTATATGAAATTAATTTTACAGGAATAGAAAGTATTACTCAAGAAATGGCTGAAAATATATTTAATGAAATATTTATTATAAATATTAATACAAGTCAATTATATAATAAAATTAAACCAATTTTAAATAATGGTATTCCTTTAATAAATATTATAAATAATAGTTCAAACCATATTGAAAAATTAATGAATTTATTTAAAATGCTTGATGAAAAAAATATAAATATAGCAACTTTTAAACGCATTCTTCAATATATATATGTAATGAATATGGAATATTATATTGAATTATATTGCCGTAATGTAAAAAGTAAACAAATTTGTGAAATTCGCCGTAGTGAAGGTTATATGATTAACGGAACTTTAGCCGAAACCCGAGAAATTATTAAAAATATGATTTTACAACGTAATTCAAATAGCATTCGCATTGTTCCACCTTTTGTTAATGAATGTTTACCTTATTATTGTATTGATAAAGAATGTTTTATTCAAAGTAGTGGTTCATCCATTTTATCAAATACCATTTTTGATAGTATTAAGAAAACAATAGGTGAAGCACCTTTTAATAAAATGGTGATTTCTATTTTTATGGTCTTTAATGCCTCTTTATTAGCAAATAATCCTCCACCTATTCCTTATATTGATATTTATAAATTAAACCGTATTCTTTACAAAATTAAAAATAATGAACCTTTCAGTTTTAATAAATTTAAAACAATTCTTCAAAAACTGGATGATTTAGTAAAGTATTATACTACTAAATCTCTTGGTCTTTATAATGATACTATTTATAAGGAATTTTTGAAATTTAAAGGTGAACTAGAAGGTGGAATTGTAACCGAGAAAAATATAAAATCTTATTATCATATATTAGAAAAAGTTAAAATTTTAATTGATAATAATAATGCTGCGTCATCGATTGGAACATTAGAATTTTTAGATTTAATTTCAAAATATTATACTACAAAAATTATGTGTAAACCCGAAAATAATCAAAATCAAAGATTTAAAGATTTATTAGAAACAAAATTAACAGAAATGGTTCGTATGGCTGGTGGAAAGAAATACGTGGTTAAAAAGAAAAGTATAAAAAAGAAAGTATAAAGAAAAATTTTATAAAATAATATCTTTTAAGTTAATAAATAATAATTTTTTAACTTAAATATTTAAATTTATATTATATTATAATAGATATTTAGATATTATGGTTTCTATACATAAAAAAGATTTTGAAGAAATTTATAAAAAAATAAAGAAATATATAAAAGATAATAAAAAATCACCTAAAAAAATATTAAAACTTAAAAAAAGAATTTTAAAATTAGATTTTGGCAAAAATAGCACTTCTCAAAAAAAAATAAATAAATTGTTTGATACATATATGATTGGAGGAACAAACGGTTCAGTAGGTACTAAAAATAGTGAATTATTAACACCTAGTGGATTACGTGTACCACCTAGTGAAACGAAGAGATACACCAACCCACTACAAGCACCAGCACAAGCACAAGGAGCATCAGCAGCATCAGGAGCACCAGCAAACGCACCAGCAGCACCAGCATCAGCAAACTCATCAGCATTACCACCAGCAAACGCAACAGGAGCACAAGGAGCACCAGTATCAGCACCAGCTGCAACATCAGCATTACCACCAGCAAACGCAACGGGAGCACAAGGAGCACCAGTATTAGCACCAGCTGCAACATCAGCATTAACATCAGCATTACCACCAGCAAACGCAACAGGAGCACAAGGAGCACCAGTATCAGCACCAGCAGCAAAAGCAGCAGCAGTACCAGCACAATCATCAGCAAACGCACTAGCAAAAGCAAAAGAAGCACCAGCAACAGCATTAGGTTCAGCTCCAGCACCAGCTCCAGTACCAGCACCAGCACCAGCAGCACCACCAGCAGAAGCAAAAGCAGCACCAACATCACCAGCACCAAAATCAAAAAATAATGAATATCAAGTAATCAATAATAGTAGTAATCAATACGTAAGAAAAAAGACATTTATACCTACTCTAATACAAGTAAAATCATCAAATGTACAACAATCATTTAATAGCTCCAGTAATCCTTTATTAAAAGGAGATAAATTAAACCCCACCACATCAAGTTTAAGAACACAACCAGCTCCAGCATCATCAGCACAAGGTTCAACACCACCAATAGCAACACAAGGACAAGGAGAAGTACTAGCACCAGCAGGAGTATCATCAGCAGGTTCAACAGGTTCATCAGGTTCAGCAGGTTCATCAGGTTCATCAGGTTCAGCAGGTTCATCAGGTTCAGCAGGTTCATCAGGTTCAGCAGGTTCATCAGGTTCAGCAGGTTCATCAGGTTCAGCAGGTTCATCAGGTTCAGCAGGTTCATCAGGTTCAGCAGGTTCAGTACCAAAAGCACCAGCAACAAAACAAAATAACGCATCTAAAAGAGAATCTCAACCAACAAAACCTTTTGAAATCATTAAAAATAAAAATATGAATGTTACACATTTAATAAATAAGATTCCTCAAATAACCTTAAAATCAAATATTGGAAAAATACAAGAAGATATTGAACAATTTATAAAATATTCTTTTAAAACTTCTAGAGGAAACGTTGCTTCAAATTCACAAAATAGACCTGTTGATGTACAAACCATAATTGATTTATTACAAAGTATTATACAACCTACAAATATTGCTAATATAGGTAGAAGTACGAAAGGTGGTTTTAAAAAAAGAAAAATGCGTGGTGGTGATAATTCATTATTTAATAAAAAATTTAGATTTATCAATCGTGCTGGTGAAGTAGCAAATAGTGTAATACAAAAAATAGGTACAACTGCTCAAAAGATCTTTAACGAAAAAAAATATGCAATTACTATTCAAGAAATTCAAGGTATATTAAAAGGATTTTATAATGAATTTATAAACGATAATACAAATATATGTAATTATTATATGTTAAATAGCATTAAGTTTAATAGTTTACCTGCTAAATTCCTTGAATTACAAAGTCAAATAAAACTTGATGAAAAAGAAGTAAATAAAACTGCTACTGATTTGTATAAAGTTTATTTAATATTTGTTGCTATTCTTTCAAATTATTGTGATACAAAACAGGTACAAAAGATGTTTTCAGGTATTTTACGAAAAAGCGTAACTTTACCAAAAGAGATGCTAAATCCACTTAAAAATGAATCATCAAATAAAAAAAATATAGAAGCTCGTAAATATATTTATTCTATATTACGTATGGTAGATGAACTTATTCCAGAATTAACACGCAAACAATTACCAGCATTAGTTAGACAAAAGAAAGAAGAAATACAAGCTTTAATTGAAAATAGAACTATTAATTTAACTACTGGTGAATTAACAAATATGATTAATAAAGTTTTAAATCAAAATACTTTAAAAAAAAGTTTAGAAAAAAGAAAAAAAGAAAGAAATAATGGTTTAATATTAGTAAGAGCACCAGCATCACAAGCACCAGCAGCACAAGCAGTAACAGCACCAGCAACAACACCATCACCAACACCAGCAAACGCAACAGCAACACCAGCAAAAGCAAACCCAGCACAAGCTCCAGCACAAGCAAATGCATCAGCACCACAAGAAATAGAATTAAAGGGAACTTCGACATTAATGCCGTTAAGACCAGAAGAAAGATTACAAAAATTTAAAAAAAAACAACAAATGTTAAAAAAATTACATAATACTAATGCTAAAGCTGCTGCTAATGCTAAAGCTGCTGCTAATGCTAAAGCTGCTGCTAACACCAATTAATTTTGATGAACTTAATTAAATTTATTTAAAACTCCTTTTTCTTTATAAAAAAAGTATTTATATAATAGTATATTATTCTATAAATGGGCGAATCTTTACAAAATAATGAAACACAATCAAAACAAAATATAGAAGATTTTTTTTATAAACATTTTAAAAACCTTTTACAAAATTCAGATTATACAGAAAATATTCATTTTTTTAAACTATTATATAAACATTCTAAAAATATAAATTATAAAAATAAAATAAGTAAAAAATTATTAGAAGAAGAAAATAAAAGTACATGGATTCCTTTATTTCATAATATAAAAAAATTTTTAAAACCCATTGATAATTTATATATGGATTATCCTATTCAAAATACAACATTTAATAAATTTGCTACTTTATATAATGACCTTTTAAAATTACTTGAATCCTATTTTAAAATTATAAAAAGTATCGAAGAAAATAAATATATTTATGTAAATTTTTTAAGATTCACGGATGAAGATGATAATTTTAATATCGAAAATATATATAGCCTTATTGAACATACCAACCGAAGTATAAATACAAGAAATATATTATCAAAATATCATACAAAAATGATTGAAATGCAAAAAAGTAAAAAAAATAAAAATAAAAGTAAAAATGTAAGTCAATTTGATTATGCTTTAAATAGTTCAAATAGATATTTAGTTAAATTTAGAACCACTTCTTTACATTTATTATCAAAAGGAAAAAATCAAGTAGAAATTAGTCAATTATTTTATAATATTCGTAAAATAGCTCAAGTATTAGTTTTACTCAAAAATACGATTTATTATTATTATCATCGCAAAAAATATATTGTAAATAATGGTTTAAGAACAAATTTATTAACATTAATTAGTACATTACAAAGCACCATTTCACGTTCAAATAAATATGAAAAAGAAGAAGGTGAAGAAGGTGAAGAAGGTGAAGAAGGTAAAGAAGGTAAAAAAGAAATAGAGCGAAAAAAAATAAGAGCACAATTCAAAAAAAGAATAACAAATCATATAGTATTAAATAATTCAAAAGTAAATAATAGTTCTGGTTCTACTACATATTCTAACTTTAGATATAATTACAAAACAAATGAAAATAGAGAAGCTGGTAGTGAATTTAGAAACCATATTTTAAGAAATTTAGAATTAAATAAATAAAAGATTTTATATAATTATCATGAATATAAAAGATTTTTATATAATTATCATTATATAAAAAAATATGAATCATACTTTAGAAGAAGTTTCTTCTACTAATGACTCTAATACCATTTTGATATTAAGTATATCATTCACTCTTATGTTTTTATCATATATTAGTATTTATACTATTTATTGTAGAAAATATGATTACGATAACGAAAAAAATAAAAAATATGAAGATGAATATGAACCTTTATTTCATAATTATGGTACATATCACGAATCAAATATTGTATAAAAAATAATTTGATTAAATATCAAATTTATCTATTTGATTCAATATCAAATTTATCTATTTGATTAAATATCAAATTCATCACTATTTGGTATAGGTGTGTATAAAAAACGTTTTTTATATCTTTTATATGTAACAAAACCAATTCCTACAAAAGCACTTATTAGAATAAATACAAAAGATGAAGTTGAATCATTCATATTTGTTGTACTTTCAATCATATTCATTGAAACATTATATGGAGGTAGAGGATTCGGTTCATCACTTATAATATTTGATATATTCATCGGAGGTAGAGGATTCGGTTCATCACTTATAATATTCGATATATTCATTGGAGGTAGAGGATTCGGTTCATCACTTATAATATTCGATATATTCATTGGAGGTAGAGGATTCGGTTCATCATTTATAATATTCGATATATTCATTAGAGGTAGAGGATTCGGTTCATCACTTATTGTATTATTTATTCTTTTATGTGAAGGTTGGTGTGATGAATGGTGAGTTGGAATATTTGTAGAAATATGTAAAGGTTGATGTAAAGATGGAGCTATTGTTGGAACGAATGAAGGAGTATAAGTACTCTTTTTCTTATCTTTTTTATTTGGTTTATTTTGAATATCGTTTTCTCTTAATGAATTCATTTTTATCTTTTTATTTTATCTATCTATATGTAATAAATATCTTTTTATATTCATTTATTTTTCTAAAAAAAATATTTTTATATAATATAAATTAAAATTAAAAGAGGAGGTAGAGTAGGAACCTAAGGTTCCTACTAACAGCATAAATGACATACACCATCCATTTGAGGTGCTTCAATTTCAATAGTTGGTGTTTCAACATAACCATATCCATAATCAATAATATCAATGGATGAAATTACACCATTTTTATCAACATTTGCTTTTGCCGAAGCTCCATTACCATTATTGGACATAATTTTTACTTTTGGTGGATTTTGATAATTATAACCAATACCTCCATTTATAATTGTTATTTTAGAAATATAACCATTTTTTATTTGGGCAATTGCTTCTGCTCTTTTTGTTTCTTGACCATTTTTACCACATGTTAAATTATTTCCTTTAATGGTTGCCATACTACTTTTATTTGCTGGACATTTATTAAAATAAAAATCACAATTTCCTAATAATGGTTTTTGCTCGTCTATTTTTGAAAATTCTTTTTGTAATTCACTCTTTTCTAATTCTTGTACACCAGCACTTTGTATTTTTGGCATACTTATAGGCACTTCTTTTTTATAATCATTTTCATTTGAATCATTATGATTATTATTTGAATCAGTATGATTCGAACCAAATATATGATTCATTAAATCATATTTTGTTTGATTTTTTAAAGGTGGAAAATTTTGATACTCTTTCTTTTCAATTTTTGTTTCATCACCTAAATCGGATAATTCTATACTTTTATTTTTACCAATAAATCTTTCTTCATAATGAAAGTATTTTCTTTGTAAAAGAAGAAATAATAAAATTAGCAATATACATAAAAGAAAAATATGAATATTTTTACAAAAATATTTCATATATTTATTTTTTAATATTGTTAACATAACTATATATTTACTAATTATAATGTAGATTAAATTTTTAAAAATACTTAAGTTATATTTTTATAAAAAATATATTTTATAAAAATAAAAATGATTTTATTATATTTGATTAAAGAAGATGAATATTCTCAAGATATAAAAAATAAAATTATTCAAAATCACTCTTCTTATGAACTATTTATTGAAACTTATAAAAATAATGAATCTTATTTACATATGTATGAAAAGTATTTTATTCAATATACTTCTTCTAAAATAATTATTTTAGATTTTTATCATATTTATATATTTATCGAAAATAATTTATATACTATTGATTATGATATTTCATTATTTTATCAAAAAATTCAAAAATTATTTCATTCAAAAGAATATGCACTTTTAATTCATTTGATTCAAAAATATTTTAAAGATAAAAAAGATGAAACAAACGATTCTGAATTTAAAAGTATATTATCTATTTTATGTGCAAAAGCAAAACAATTTAGCAATTATACCGAAAGTGATGTAATAGAATCATATATAAAAAGTTATGAGTTTTGCAATACTAATTTTATTGGTATATATGAATTATTGGTAAAATGTAGATTAAATCATAATTATCTATTAGGTTACCATTATGCTTTATATTATTTAGATTTATTTATGCCAAAATTAATCAATGATGTAAATGGTGACAAATATAATGATTTTATTAAAAATGTAATTTTAAAAAGTACATATTTAAATAAAGAAAATTTGTTTATTTATTTATTTTATTTGGAATTTGAAATCATTTTGATTACATTACAACTTCAAAAATATGATATTGCTTATCAATTATGTAATCGTTTATTATTAAGACCATTATTGAATATAAGTCAAAACGAAAATGAAAAAGCAATTTTTAAAAATATTCAAAATAGTATGACAAAACAAATACAATATTTTCAAGCAGTTTGTATTGAACACGTTAAAAATAAATATATATTTTATGACCAAAATAAAATCAATTTTATTTGCAATCATATGGATAATTATATAAAAACAAATGATTCAAATAGTTTATTTGAAAAGAAAGTGATATTTACCATTACAACATGTAAACGATATGATTTATTTGAAAAAACAATAAACTCTTTTATTAATTGTACTCCTGAAAGTGATTTAAAATATATTGCTTGTTGGTTATGTGTTGATGATAATTCGTCTGAAGAAGACCGCAAAAAAATGAAATCAAAATACCCATTTTTTACATTTATATTTAAAAATATGGAAGAAAAAGGTCATATACCTAGTATGAATATAATTCGTGATTATGTATTAAAAAGTGGTTGTAATTATACAATACATATGGAAGATGATTGGCAATCGGTTCTTTATTTTGATTCATTAAGTCGTGCGTTTGAAATAATGGAAGATGACCATACTATTAAACAAGTAGTATATAATCGAAATTATGTTCAAGAATTATCGAAACATGATATCGATTTACACGGAGGTATTGTAAAATATATATCAAAGCCAAATGCTTTAAACCAATGTAATAAATATGTATTACATCAATTTATAAATCAAAATAGTGAAGAGTTTCAAAAATATATGATATCCATAAATCATCAAAATACAAATGTAAATTGGCCATATTATTCCTTAAATCCAAGCATATTAAGTGTAGATGTGTATAAAAGTTGCGGAATATTTGAAAAAATAACGTGGCATTTTGAATTTGATTATGCTGTTAAATTTTTAAACGCTGGATTTAAAACATCGTTTTTTGATGGGATTTGTAAATTACATATTGGTAAACCACTTGGAAGCAACGAAGGGAAAAATGCGTATGAATTAAATGATGAAAATAAATTTATTATGTAAATAATATTTATTATCTAAATAATATTTATAAAAATAAATATTATTTATCTATAGATATATCATGAGTCATTCAAATTTAGAATTTTATAATCCTTTTGAATTATTAAATAGTTCAAATATTAATCATCTAAATTTTCATGAAAATATAAATGCATCCATTATTCAATATGCAAATGATTTAATAAATAAAAATAAAAATTTTTATGATTTTGATTATTTTATACAAAATCGTTTCAATGATTATGATTTACCAATTCAAATAAATAGACGTAATCTTTCAACAAATTATTTATTACATTTTCACGGTACAGCAAAAGATAAAAAAGCACGTTTTATAATTCCCAAAAATGTATATTTAATTGCTTTAGAAAATAATGGTAAAACTTGGAATTCAAAGAATATAAATTATTTATTAGAACGTATGAAATTACAAAATGTAATAGATGAAGCTTTTATAAAAAGTATTATGATTGAAACTTCATTATTAGAATTATTTAAATTAAAAAGTATATTATCTGAAAAAGGTGAAAATGTAAGTATTGAAGAAATTATAAATAATGATACATATTATATACAAAAATATTTAAAAGTATTTAGTCCAAATGATAGAATTGATGATTTTGATTTAACAAGTGAAGAAAAAAATAGAATCTATACAGGTTTATTCAAATTACCTGCAAAATCATATATTGCTTATCATAAAAGTGAAAATAATAATGGTGTAAATAGAAATAATGGTGAAAATAATAATGGTGAAAATAGAAATAAATGGAGTTTAGTAAAAAGTAAAAGAGATCTAAAATCAGAATCAAATGAAAATATAAATGTAGAATGGAAAGTAATTTCACATCAAAAAATAAAAGAAGCCTTATTTCATCCAGAAAGTGAAAATAGTAAAAAGATTATCGAAAAATTAATATATCCAAATAATGAAAATATAAGAATAGAAGAAAATGATTATTATACAATACATTCAAAATATTTAAAGCAATTAAAATCAAATGAAAAATTTAGAAAACGTTTAGAAAGTATGCATACTTTAAAAAATAATTTAAGTATAAATGTACAAGATAAAAGAAATAAAAAACGTACAAAATTGATATCTTTTAAAAATATGTTACAAAGATTAATCAATAAAGTAAGACCCACGCAAAATAAACCACTTATATTATTTTGTAATATTTGTACTATTAAAAAAATTCCATATTATCCACAAGATAATATTATTAAAGAAGATAATAATGAAGATAATAATGAAGATAATAATGAAAATAATAATGAAGATAATAATATAAATAATAATAAAAGTAGAAAAGAAAATGTAATATATATAGATTATGAAAAGTATGTAGAAAATAAAAAAATGAAAAAAAGAGATTATATAAATGAAGTATATAAAATATTATTTGATTTATATTTATCTTATTTTATTTTTAAAAAATATATAAAAAAAATAGATAAAAAGCATTATGTATATGTATCTGATTTAGATCATTTTAAAGATACATTTGTAGATAAAATATATGATACAATAAATATTTTAATATCATATATAGATAAAATAGAAAAAAATAAAATAATAAATAATAATAAAGAAAGAATAAAAGAAGATGAAAGAAGAATAAATGATTTTTATAATAGTGCTGATTTAAATACATTTTATAGATTCATAAACATATATAAAATAAAATTACATGATTTATTTTTAACAAATGATTTAAATACAATAACTCAATTATGTAATGATATTTTACACGAAACGCAACGTATATTTTATAGATTTAAAACGGGAAATATTAAAAATTTAAATGAAAGATTTGAAAAAAGAAAAGTATTTTATAATTTAAATAAACATTATTTTACAAAATTACGTTTCTTTTATAATACATTTTATCCATTATCTTATCTTTTTACAGGAAATTGTACATATTCACATTCATTTATTCAATATTTATTATTTATTGTTTATTCTCATTTCCGTAAAATAACAAAAAGTATATTATATTATCAAAATAATTATAATCTAAATAGAAATAATCGAAGTATTAAAAACGACCATATTAATGAAATTATAAACGCAGAATATGATTATGAAAATATTTCTATAGTAATGAATCACTATAATTTTATTATAGAAGATGTAATCGTAGATTTGCATAAAGTATATACAAATAATAATACTTCATTTGGTCAATCTAGAAATCAATTTAAATCTTTATTAAGTGATTTAAATAATTATTATGATTTATATTTATATGATGAAAATTTATATGATGAATTTGAAAATAATATAAAAAATAATTTTTTAGTATCTAAAAAAAGATTACCTATATACTATACTGGAAGTAATATTTTATATAATAATAATTTATATAATAATGGTGTAAAGAAAGAAAATAATAATTAAATACTCAAAAATAAAATATTTATATAAAAATTTTTATATAAAAAATTAAATTATTATACCTTTAAAATTTAATAAGATTTCTCTTAAAATTTAATAAGATTTCTCTTTTAAGTCACGATATCTCATACGAACCGAAGCATAATCTTCAATATTAGGATTTATCATAGGTATACTTTTAATATCTTGTATCGCAATATTCATATTTTCACGAGCATTATCATTACATTTATTTACAGTTGTAACAATTTTGGATAAATATTTATCACGACTTCGAAAAAGACTGCTATTTGCGGTGTAATAAAAGCGACGTTCATCGACATCATATTCTTTGTAAATAGTATCATGTTTATATTGTCCTTTAAGAACGCTATAATATTTCGTAATAAAAGAATAATATTCACGAGCCTCAGCATCTTGTTTATTAAGAAGTTGGTCAAAAGATTGACTTAATTTATCAAGAACCATATAACCAGCTTTATCAGAACTCATTTTATTGAGTTCTTTATCGGAATAAATAATTGCTTCATTTTCGGAAAAAAATATATTTTGATTTTTTTTATTTTCCATAATTACACGTAAAAAATTTGGATAAATAAAAAAATCTTTTTTTTCATAAAATGAATCATTAATATGCGTTAAATCATATTTTTCATGAACAAAATCTCGCATAGCAAAATTATATGTATTATTTTGAGTATTATTGTTGTTATTTTGAACATTATTATTATTTAATATATTTTGTTGATTATTTATAATATTTAATTTATTTATTTCATTTTGAATATCTTCTTTTATTTTCATTAAACTACATTTTTCATCATGAATTTTTAGTTTTTCATTAATTAATTGACGTTGTTTACATAAACTTAAATTCTCAAAATGTTTAATTAAATTTTGTTTTGTAGTATATTCTGAATTACAATCAGGACATATATATTTACTTAATTCTTTATTATAACATTTTTCATATAATATATCTTTTCTTTTATTTTCGTCAATAGTAATTGTATTTTCAGTAGATTCAATAATTTCATTTTTAACTTCATTATTTTTAATTTGATTACTTTTTTTAAAATCTTTATTTATAATATTTAAAATTCCAGAATATTTATTTACAATATATAAAATATCATCTTTTGTTAAGGTTGATGTATCAAAATTAATAATAAATTTTTTTAAAATAGATAAATCTTTAGCATTTTCGTGAGATAATAAAGTTAAACAACTACATTTTTTCTTTTTACTGAAATGATATATTATATTTTTTTTATAAGGTGTTATATAATTACAGCAATAATGACAAATATGATATTGAATTTCATTACTCATTTTTTTATTTTAATATATTTTATTATATAAAAAAGTTCTTTATATTATTTTAATATAAATTAAATTAAAAATAATTCCTATATTTATTAAAATATATATTTTTTTTGTTAAAAATAATTAATATTTTGGTATTTTTTTAAAATATAAATAATAATGTTTAAAAATTATTTTACTTATTAAATTAATTAATGATTACTATAATCAGTAATATTATAATAATATAAAAATAATTGGTAATAAATATTAAATTAATTAAACGAATATAACAACTATATTTAAAATAGTGAATATAATTTTTTTTACCAAACATCATACTTTACTTTTAAAAGTTCTAAAAAATAAATGACTTTTTTTGAAAACCAAAATTCCATTTATTTTTGAAGACTTTGTAAAACTAAAACCGAGATTTAGTAAATAAAATTATATTCATTATTTTCATATTTTTAACATATATTGATTATAATTATTTAATTAATTTAATATTTTTAACCAAATAATTATTAATTTATATTTATTATCATTTTCAGTAATTCATTATTTTAAACAAAATAAAAATCTATATAATCAATAATATTTTATGTACTTAAAATAGGAATTAAATTAACTAAAAATATAAAAAAATAAATTATTTAAATTAAAATTTAATATTTTTTACCAAAAAAAATAATTTATAAATAAAAATATAAAAATGAAATAAAATTTATATTATTTATTTTATTTTATTAAATATAATATTTATATAAGTATTTATATAAAAATGGATATTATAAGTCAAAGTTTAAATTCTTTTTATATATGCCATCATTGTATTTCATATAAAAGTCGTAAAAAGAACGATATGAAAAGACATTTAGAAAAAATAAATAAATGTAATTCTAAATCAAATATATCTTATGATGAAGCTGTAAAATTATCATTATTAAGAAAGTATATATTTGATTTTGATATTTCAAAATTAGAAACAAATGATTATTTATTTATAATTAAAAATTATCATAAAGATATAAATTATATACATTTTGATTTTTATAATATTTCTAATCAAAATCATTTAGATATTTTAAATGATAAATCAAATTTAATCAATTATCAAGAAAATAATATAAATACACGTAAAAAAAAAGATATATTTTATTATAAATATTTTAATGAAGAAAAGAATAAATATGTATGTAATGAATGTTTAAGTGAATATTTATCAAAACAAAGTCTACAAATTCATTTAACAAATAAAAAACAATGTGAAGAAAAAAAGAAAATTTTAGAATTTAAAAAAGAACAATTAAAAAATTATTATGAAGAAATCCAGAATAAGAGTGAAACCATAAAAACAAATATTGAAAACAATATAAAAGAGTTAAATAAAAATGATAGTATAGAAATTTGTAAAAGTGATAAATATGATTATAATACATTTACTTATATTGATGTTGAAGAATATAACTATATGCTTCAACGCGCATCAGATATTGGAAAAAATATTGTTAAAATTGGTATGAGTCGTGATAAACACGGTGATGTTCGTAGAATTTCTAAATATGAAAAAGGTTATAAAATTTTAATGATTAAAGTTGTTAAAAATGCCGTAAAAACAGAAGAAGAATTAATTAAGTATTTTAGAAGTAAATTTAAAACGCGACCAGATATTGGTAAAGAATATTTTGAAGGAAATATTAAAGATATGGAAATAGCATTTTTTAAAATTACTTGTGAAAACTAATATTTTTTATTTAATAGGTTCATAATGTCCTCCATTCCAATATATATTTATACTTTCTTTTATTATTCCATTGATTGGAACAAATTCAATTATTTTTACCGCATTTTGCGTATTATCTCTATAATTTGATACATTGATTCTTAAATTCCATATATTACAAGCAGCTTGAATTTCAATGGCTCCACCCCATGTAGATGTTGAGCGCATATTTGAAATATATGCATTTATATCATTATTTTCAAATTTAAGTATTTCCGATGTTTCTAATCCATCTATGATTGGTTTATTTTGTTGTAAATAATCACATATTTGTTGACGAATATTAAAGCTATGCTCTTTAATAAAATAACTTAAACTATTAAATAAACAACTCATTTTTTATATATACTATAATATATAAAAAAATATTATTTAACAAAAAAATAAATTTATAAAGAAAAAAGAAAAAAGGAAAAAGAAAAAAGTATATAAAAGAGTTTCTTCTATATAGAAGTAAAAAGCATTTTCTAAAATCTTTTCTACTTCTATATAGAATGAGCTCTTTCAACAAATTTAACGACTGGTTTATTATTGAAGGAACCATTGGTGCTGGTAAAAGTACGATGTGTCGTATGCTTCAAGAAGCACTAACAAATGAATGTGAAGTACTTTTTGAACCCGTTGATAAATGGCGTACTACTGTAGATAATGATGATAATAAAAATATATTACAACATTTCTATGAAGACCAAAATCGTTGGTCTTATTCATTCCAAACATTTACCTTTCTTACTCGTATGGAAGATATGATGACGAAACAACAAATGAAACCACTTCGTTTTGTAGAACGTTCCATTTATACAGATAAACACGTTTTTGCGAAATCACTTACCGATATGGGTAAAATGAAAACGCTTGAATGGAATATGTATAATGATTGGTGGAATTGGCTTTCTAAAGAGTGTTTTGATAAAATTTCTCATCCACTCGGATTTATTTACCTTCGTACAGAACCTACTACGGCGTTCCAACGTATGCTTAAACGCGAACGCTCTGAAGAAAAGTGTGTTCCTCTTGATTATCTAAAAATCAATGTCCAATATCACGATGATTGGCTTCTTTCGGAAGAGTTTAAAGATAAAGTTCTTGTAATTGATGTAAATGAAGATTTTGAAAGCAATCCTGAAGAATTTGAGCGCGTTAAAAATCTGATTATGGATTTTGCGAAAGCAAAGATTGAATATAAGAAGCAACGTGCAGATATTCATAATAGACTTGAAAATCTAAATGAACAAGTTGAAGAAATTAATAAAAAAGTTGAAGAAATGAAGAAAACTATGAAAAATTATGTAGAATCAAATAATTTTACAAATGATGAAAAAGCAACAATTTTTGAAAATCTTTCCATGTAATATATGATTTAATTCTAAAATAAAATATAAAATATAAATTAAAAATAAATTATTTATAAAATTATTCTTTTATAAATATTCATATATTCTAAACAAAATTATATTTATTTCTTTTCTTTTTTATCTGTTTTTCCAAGGAGTGCTGCTAAACCACTTGCTCCATCTTCTTTGTCACTTTCTAAACCATCCATATTTAAACCTTTAAATAAATCCATTACTTTTTTACCTTCACTTAATACAGGATTGAGTGATTGAACAGTTTCTTTAAGAATGCCAATTGTATCAATCAGTTCATAAGTTTCTTTTTGAGCTTTCTTTAAAGGATCGGGTTTAATTTCATCATGCACCATTTGAGAAGTATCAATACCAACGGGTTCATTTTCAGTGGTATCATCATCTTTTAATTCAATTTTTCCTTTAAGACGGTCTGTATATTTTTCTATTTTGGATGTATCAATATTGCTATTTCCAGATTTGTGTTGAGATTCAAATTTTTTAATTAACATATCTAATTCAGCACGAAGACCATCTTTATCTTCTTCTTTTGCTTCTACTTTTTTTGAATCTTCTTTTTCATCTTCACTATTTTCAAAATTTTCAAAACCATAATTATTACGCATTACATAATATACAAAAGCTACATAAAGTAATACAATAAGAGCAGTATATTTAAATGCGCATTTTATATTTTTAAGAATCATAAATAAGATGCTAAAAATAAGTATGATATTTAAAAGATGTTGTGTTAAACTAAATGTATTCATATAAAAAATTCTTAATAAAATAAGAGCGACTATGAAAGATAATAAATAATTTTTATTTTGTACGGATAAATTGGAAATTTTATTAGAAGTTAATTTTTCTTGTAATTTTGAAAAATATTTCATTTTTTTTTATTAAAATAATATAATTATACTATTTTAATAAAATATTTTTTATATAATAAATTTTATTATATAAAATATTATAATTACCTTTTATTTGTAATTATTTTATATTTAATCGCAAGATTGTTGAACCATCATTACAAGCTCTCCATCTTTAAGCCAACTATATTTTTCTTCTAATATATTTTTAATATGATTCGTATCAATATTTAATGAACAAGATGTACCATTAATTCCTTCTCGTCCATAACCATAACGGCTTGTATTTATAAGATCTTTTAATGGAATAAGAAGATATTTTTCATTAAGATAACCATAACTAAATACTTCAACAACTTTTCCATAATTCGATGTTGCTGTTGTTCCGCGTTTTTTTATTTCTTTGATAAATTTTGTCTTAAATTTTTCATAATCTTGCTCTCCATCTAAATCAATGAGTACAAGTCGTAATGTATGTGTAAAATCATTATTTTCGTCATCAATGTAAGCAATATCAAACATTTTTAATATATTATTAAAATTGTGCTCATTTATTTGGTGTGCTAATTTTTCTAATTGGATTTTAATTCCAATAGAAAGAGTAGCGTTTTGGCTAAATCCCATTTTATAATTTAATTTATCATATATTATAAAATAATCTTTAAGACTATTATTTTGTAAAAAAAATAAATATTGTTAATAATTTAATAAAATTTGTTATAAAAAGGAAGGGTTATAAGGGAAACCTTGGTTTCCCTATGAGGAGGTTCGGATAGAACCTTAGGTTCCAACCAACTAAAATTTAACAAAACGAATTAATAAATAAGAGAAGATACCAACAATAAGAGCTTTAAAGAAAGTTCCTAAAGTATTTGTATCATAAGAGTAGTTATTTAAACGTAAATAAGGAATAATTTGTGTTAAAAATTTATTAAAATGATTATTAAAAATAAATAGTACCATAATAAGTACAAAAACGACAATACGTAATTCATTTAAAACTTTTTTCCACATAGGTGTTGTTTCAATAATTTCTTCATATTCGTCTTCATCTTCATCATCTGCATATTGTTGTTCCATCATTTGTTGTTGAATCATTTGTTGTTCTTTTTGAACGCGTTCAGCTTCAATATGGGCAACAGGATTCATATAGCGCATTTCTTCTAAAGCGGCATTTCGATTACGATTTTCCATATCGTGTTCCATCATAGGTATTTGAGGATTGATTGGAGGCAAATCACCTTGATAACCATCATTGGGAGAAATATTCATGTTGTTAAATTTATCTAAAATAGAGTTAGCAACATCGGGGTTTGTATCTTGAATTTGACCTTGGTCAAGTGAATGAATGGGTGTGGACATATCCATTTTTTTAAATATATTTTATATTTTTTTACTAATATATTTTTATATAAATGATTTATTTCTTAAACGAATGAAAATATAATAAAAATATTATATAGTAATATAATATTTTGAATATGAAAGAAGAATATGATAAAATATTTTTTTATATATTTACTATTTTTACAATGATATATATTTATGTATATTATTTTCAAAATGATTTTTATCAAAAAAGTATAAATACTATTTTTTACAAAAAAGATAATATAAAAAAGAATAAAGAAAAGAAAGAGAATTCAAAACATTTATTTTATTCTACTCTATTTTTTTATATTATATTTTTTTGGTTTGGGCCATTTTGTAAAAGTAAAATGTATGAAAATGCTAAATTATTTTATAAAGATTATGAAGAAAAACGTTTATATGATATATTTCATAATATAATTCCATATACAAAATATAGTACATATTTATCCGAAATATGTGCTTCATTTATTATTATTTCATCTACAATATTTTTTATACTAAAACCAAATATACTTTTCTTATCTTCACTTCTTATTTTAGTATCCATATTACTAGTTATGAAATGTATAATAGGGTTGGTAACATTATTACCGGATTCATCAGGTAATTGTACTTATAGTCATTTATTTGGAAGTTGTAATGATTTACTTTTTTCAGGACATGTTTCAAAAATATTAATCTTATTATTATTAGTGGATTATTATAATGTAATACCAAATTATGTATCATATATTTATTATATATTATTTTTATGTATGATATTATTTATATTATCATCCCGAAAACATTATAGTATTGATATCATATTTGGTATAATCGTATCATTATTTCTTTTTATGGTTTATTATAATAAGAATTTATTCATCAATCGTTTTATCAGTACATTCTGAATCAGTTGAAACAAAACGGTAGCATTTACCATTTTCTTTATGTACTTCTGTTGTAACATCTTTAACTGCAGGAGCATTTATAATAACGCATTTTCGACCATAACAAGCGGCACGGAAAAGTAAACCAATTGCAATTCCCCATAAAATTCCTAAAATAATTTTAGCATTTGGATTTTTTTTGATATATTCTTTAATCATTTTTTTAAATATTTCTATATAATAATTTACTATTATATAGAATGAAAATAAATAATGTATAATAAAAAATAAATGGTTTATTTTGAATTTCATTTAATTTTTTGAATCGCATTGAACTTCTTTTTTATTATATTTATAACAAGTATTATCTTTACGACGGAAAACTAAATCTTGATGATTCGATAAAGAAACTTCTTTTACAACAATATTTTGTTTAGGTTTTAAAATATTTACTAAAATAAGTGTTATTATCAAAGCAATAAAAAACCATAATACTGAAATATAATCTGAAAAATTTATCATTTTTTTTTATTTTTTATTACGAATTTACTATAAATAATAAATATAATAAATTAAAAAATATGGAAAATTAAAGATTAAATAAATGTAATATTTCTTCACATATTTTATTTCCCACTAAATAACCAGCATAATTGGATGAATCATAATGTATACCTCCATAAATACGAGACATACCAGCTTCTAAAGCCATATCATCCCAAGAATTGTATGTTAAAGTAATAGTTTTATTGGGTACATTATCATCAATTTCACTAGATTTAGGGAATATGGTTAAACAATGTAAATAAACGTGATCTTCAACATTATTTTGGTTAGAAAAGAGTGGTGAAAGATTTTTCATAAAAGTGCCATCCATAGATAAATTTAAATTTAATAAATTAGAACCAATTAATTTACTTAAAACGCGTGCTCCAACAGCGGAAAAAGTTGAATGTCCTGAAATAAAATCAGGAAATGGTGGTGTAATAAAAGTGGATGGTTGATAAGGTTTCCATAATGAAGAAGATACATCAACACCGCCATAATAAGAAATAGTTTGATTTGGATAATAATAACGAATGGTTTGAATAGGACGAGCTTGGAAATGATTAAATTTAGTACGCCATACAAAAATGGAAGTTTGAAGTAAAGCACTATTTAAAATTAAGAAATCGCGGGCTTCTGTAATATCACTTTTAGTGGCACCATATTTTTCATAATAAGCAATTAAAAAAGCATTCCAAAAACCGGGTGGTGTAATTGTATTTTTTCCACCTGCCCAAAATTCTGCAATACATTTTTCTTTATCACCCATATTTAAAGAAGTTTGAAGTACTTTGTATACTTCATTTTGAAAATCAATTCCATCTAAAAAGCGTTCAACAAAAGAAGTACAAGAATCTAAAGTACTTTCGGAAAGGAAACCATTTACATTTCCCCATTGTGGTGTTAAATAAAAATTTGTATTTATAGGAGTCCATTTAAGTGGTTCAACATAATTTTCAAAATGAATTGGTTCATCGGGATTAATACGTTGTTCGCCATTGGGTAATTGTGTATCATTTAATTGAACATTAGCAACTGAACTATTATCTTGAGAACGATATGTTAAATAAGATTGAATATCACGAGAAATTTGGTTTAATAAATGTTTATATATATTTAATTGTTTAAATTGTATATATTTTGAATTTTTGAATAAATCATTATTTTGTAAAAAATTAAAAATAGCAATCGAATTTGAAAAGAGAGTATTATTTAATAAAGTTAAACCAATTTCAGCACTATATATATAAAGATAGTATGAATTACTTTGATTTATAATTTGATTTGATTTAGGATAATTATCGAAAGGAGTAAAATTTCGGTCAAAGTATGTACGACTATTGTATAAAATAGAGGATATTAAAAATAAGTTACGAGTTGTAAAAGTAGGACCAATGGACTTTTCGACAATGGCCTCTAAACAAGCTTTGATTACTTTATGAATCATTTTTCTTTTTATTATACTCTATATATAGTATAATAAAAATAATTTCGAATAAAATAGTTTTTATTTTTTTATTTTTTATGATATATATCTTATGAAAATTCAATATTTGGTTTTTGTAAAATAAAATTTTTAGTTAAATTTTTAAAATTTTCTTCTTCTACATATTTTTCTTTTATTAATTTACTATAATCGAATTCTCTATTTAAATATAAATAACTTTTTTCTATCCATTGTAACCATAATTCAACATCTTCAATAGGTATTTGAGTATCTGTTGATAATTTTTTAATAATTTCTGGATTAGGTATTTTATGATTATTATCTTTAAAGGATAATATAAATTTTTCTTTTGTTTGATTATTAATTTTAGAATGAATTTGTTGATAAACAGCTTGACGTTCATTTTTTAATACATTTAATTGTGTAGCAATAGTAACAATATCTTCTTCAAATTTGCTCATTTTTTCAAAATAATTTTTTTCAATATTTTGTATATCATTTAATTGTGATTTAAAAATGGCATAACTATTTTTATATTTATTAAATTCATCTTTTTGACTTTTATTATTCATAGAATAATTTTCAATAAGTTGAAGAATTTTGAATAGTATATTATGTATTTCTTTTTCTAAATAAATTTTATAATTATCTAAATCAATAACAATAGAAGGAGTAATGAGAATGCGTTTATCTTTTGAGGTTAATACAAGTTTATTATCTTCATAACTTTTTTTATAAATTGTTTTTTTATTATCTAATTCATAAAAAAGTTTTAAATAATTTAAATATTCCAAATATTTTTCATCTTCATATAAATGGTCTTGATAATCAATCATATTTTGAATATTTCCATTTATTTTATTTATTTGTTTATTTTTTTTATTAAAAATAGAATGAATATTGATTAATCCTTGATTCACATTTTCAAGAAGTGTATTAATCGCCTCAAGAGCATTATTTTTTGCAACATTGAATTTACTATTTTTATCATTTTCCATATTATTTATTATTTCTTCATTAACTTCTCTATTTTCAGTAGTGCTTAATTCATTTTTCTTTATTTCTTCATCATTGATTTCATTTTCACTAACTTCTCTATTTTCAGTAGTGCTTAATTCATTTTTCTTTACTTCTTCATCGTCAATTTCATTTTCACTAACTTCTGTACTTTCAGTACCATTAACTTCACTTTCATTAATTTCATTTTCACTAACTTGATTTTCTGCTTCTTTAATTTCGGGTGTATTATCAAAAATTTCATTAGCTATATTTTCTGGATTATTTGATGTCATTTTTTTATAATATATAATATTATATTTTATTTAATATTACTAACATATAAAAATATATTTTATATATTAAAATAACAAAAGGTTATTTTATTTTTATTATTTTACATAATTTATTTACGAGCAGTACGTTTCTTTTTAGGAGTAGTAGTACGTTTCTTTTTAAGAGTAGTAGTACGTTTCTTTTTAAGAGTAGTAGTACGTTTCTTTTTACCACCAACCATATCAATAACACCTTTACTTCTTTCAACTAATCCAGAAGCTACCATAAAATCTTTACCATTTGGAGTAGGACGACCGAATAAGTAAGATTGCATAGCTTCACCTAAATCAATTGCATAAGGAGGAGGTGAAGAAGTATTAGGCATATGCCAATCAGGTGAAGATTGAACACGTAATGGAATACGTGAACCAGTTAAATCTTCAGGTAATTGAGTTGTAGCACCACCACGCATACGTTTTGAACTCTTTTTCATACCTTTCTTAGTAGTTGATTTTTTAACCCTACTACGTTTTTTAGTAGTAGTAGTGGAACGTTTTTTAGTAGTAGTGGAACGTTTTTTTTTCATACCACCCATTAAAAGTTTCGATGTTTCAGATGAAGCGCAACCGCAAGTCATTTTTTTGAATTTTTAATATATTATTCTATATATAAATAATATAAAAAATAATAATTATGTAAAAAGTAAATTAAGAATTCATTTTTTTACGCAATTCAAATTCTTCTTTTTCACGTTTTTCATTTGAGTTATTATTGATTATAGCATTTCGTATGTTATTACTATTTAATTTTATATCTTTATTAAAAATAGATAATTTTTCTAATTCTTTTCTTTGGGCTTCTTCTTTTGCTAAAGATTCTAAAATAGCTTTTTCTTCAGTTTCTTTTTTATTTAATCTTTGTTTTTCGATATATTTATAATAAATAATAATTCCTAAAAATCCAATGCATAAAATAAAAAAGAAGTTAAAATGAAGTGAATATACTTCTTTTTTCATTTTAACTTCTTTTACTTTATTTTTTTTAATAAAATGATTTATTAAATCTAAATCTAAATATTTTTCTTTTATCATCTTTATAAAAAAGAAAGTTTATAATTCTTCTAAATTATCATAAAATATTTTAGAAGAAAAATAAAACGAATAATATGAATTATAAACGCATACATATATTATTTGAAAATAAAAATTATGAAGTAGAAGTAAATCCACTTCATTCAATACATCATATTATATATGATTTATATCATAATATTATAAAAAAAAAATATAATTTTTATAAAATTTTTTATGATTCTTATTTAATTGAAAAGAAAGATTATTTTCTTAAAGTATGTAAAAAAGAAGTTTATTTATCTCCAGATCATAATATTGATTTATATGATGATTATGAATTAATGATTCAATTTGATATGATTATATTATTAAATATATTAACAGAATATATTTCATTTGTAATCAAAATTATTATTTTAACACATATTATTATTCAATATATATTATTAAATCTATTAAAAAAGTATTATTGTATCGAAGTAGAAAATAAAATATTTACTATTTTTTATGATTTTACATGTAAAAGTTTATTTATTGCTATATTTTTATTTACAATCGTGTGGATGATTTTATTATATATTTTCTTTATTAAAAATAGAAAAAAAAATGATGAATGAACAAAAACATATACAAATTATATATAAAAATAATTCATATGAAATAGATGTAAAAGAAAATGACCAAATTCATACAATTATTACAGATTTATATTATCATGTTATTAAACCAAATACTTATATACCATTATTTGAGAAGTTATATATAGAAATGAAGTTAAAAATGAAAATGTATAGTGTAAAATGTGGAAGTAAAAATATAAATTATAATGATGTTGTAAATTTTGATATATATAATCTTTATATATAGTAAAAAATGAAAATAAATATAAAATATAATGATAAAGCATATGAATTTGAAACGGATGAATATAAATCATTACATCATAATATAATTCTTTTCTATGAAAATATTTTAAAAAAAGAATTAAATTATTTTAAAAATATATATATATCACATATTCTATATCATAAAGAATATAAAATATATAATAAAAAAGAAAATGAGTTAAAAAAAGATGAATTATTCAATAGTAAAGAGTATATTATTTTATTAAAAATAGAGAATCATGAAAAATATATTTTTGATTTATGTATGCCTTACATAAAAGTAGCACTTATATCTTTATTAATTATTATAAGAATTGATGTATTTTTATCAACATCTTTTAATAATCATATAAAATCATTTGAAGATTATTATATTTTATTATTATATTTATTTACAATTATCATTATAATACTTATATTTTATTATTCATATAAAGTAATATACCGATTTATAGAATATATAATACAAAGTTTAGATAAAGATATTGGAGTATTTATGGGAAGTTATATAGAAAGTTATAATGTAATAGATTCATATAATTATAAACAAGTAAATTATGTAGATAAATATAAAAATTTTTTAAAAAAAATAGAAGAAATAAAAGTAAAAGAAGAAATAGAAGAATAAAAAAAGATAAAATAAAAGTAATATTTAATAAAATATAATATAAATAATAAGTAGTGGTTATTATTTATATAAAAAAATAATACATTTTATTTAAAAAAAAATGATTTTACAAATAAAAATAAATGATAAAATATATAAAAGTACTGTTCATCGTTATGTTTCTTTACATCGTGCAATTATAAATATTTTTCCAGAATATACTCCTAAAGAATATACTATTTATTCAAATAATAAAGTATTAAGTCATATACAAATTGTGGATGAAGTAAGTGATAAAAATATAATTGAAATAATGCCAAAAATACGTGGTGGAGCATCTAGAAGTGCAATGAGTTCAGGTTTATTTTATTTTATACTTTTTTTAATTACATTAAGTCCTATCTATTTTATGTATGTAGGTATTGTTCCTTTAAAATCATTTTTATCGCGTCGTATTTTAACAACAGCATTAGAGCCATTTGGTAAATATTTAGTATGTGTATTAGGTAAGAAAACATTATATAGTCGTATTTTATTAGCAACATCGATTATTAAATATTTTATATTTATATTTGCTGTATTTGTAACATTTACTTTACCATTTATTATATTATGTATATTAATGGGAGTATTTATGAAACATAATCAATTAAATGACAGTCCACGAAAATTAAAAGGGCCAGTAGAAGCAGGAAGTACAACAGGTATGATATTTACAGTAATTCATATGTTAATTTATTTTGGATATAGATGGTTTGATTATTTTGCTGATTTCTTTATATCTTTATGTAATAAAACATATTATACAAAAATGATCTTTGTTCCGCTATTAGAATCAATGAAGTTAACATTTAATAATGTAAAAGGAACTGGAGCTATTGTAGCAACAATGGGTTATGCAATGGATGTAAAAGCAATAACAGGAAGTTTAGGCGGAGCAATAAAATCATTAGAAGGTGTTATGCATATGATTGTTAAAAATGGATGTGAAGCAGTGGGTGTAGATGAAATAGAAGAATCATTTAAAAAGAATTTGAAAGCTATGAATGAGCACGAGCTAAAGAAGTTTGAACTTAAAGGACGAGACCGAAAGCAATTTTGTTTTGATTTTAATGAATATTTAGATGAAAATGAATTCGAAGAATTATGTAAAGCATCTGGAAATGAACAATGTTGCACTTCAACAATCTTTTATAAGATTGCTGAAGGTTTATATAAAGCATTAACAGAAGGTGGAACCTTTGTTGAAATGGTAAAGAAAGGGTTAGCAATGGTTGGTTTAACAGGACATTTAATCACGGCAAATATAGCATTCTTTGAAGAAGCAATGGAACGAGATGATTCTTTTGATGATAAATCGGGTGATGCTATTTTCTTAACAGAATCACAATTTATGATAAAGAGTAATATGGGACGAAAGAAGGAAGAGCGTAGTACTGGTTCAATGATATATGAAGATGATGTAAGTGAAAAGATTGAAGAGTATAAAGCAAAAGGATATAAAGTACAATCATTATATGATGATAAATATAGAGATGAAAAACAAAATATTATTGGTTTATTAAATATAAAACGAAAAGTATCATTTGATGAAATGAAAAATAAGATATCTGAATTAAAACGTATGTTAAATGATTATAATGCTTCTTATGATGATGAAGATTTAGTTGTAAAATATGTATTTAAACCTTATTTCATATCAAATATATGTGAAGCATTAAATGGAGTGCGTGCTGTTCGTGACTTTTCAAAGGATATCAATGGATTAGATAATGCAGTGGATATATTGCGATCGGGAATGTTTACGGGGCGATGGATGATAGTATTTTATTTAATTACATATTTAGTATTAGTCATTTTAGGGTTCTTTAAAGTATATCTTAAATAAGAAGTAATATGTAATAAATGATTTTTTATAAATAAAATTTTATAATAAAATATATTATAAAATAATAGTGAATTGTTATATTTTTAACAATTAATTATATTAAAATTATAAATGAGTAAAAAAAATAGTGGAAATGAAGTATATAGTTTAGACAAAGGTGCATTTTCTTGGTTTATGATATATGGTGTAATTTATTTTTTAATAGGATATTATATATTTTTGACTGTTTTTACTGGATTTTTAACAGTTGTTAAAGTAACGGATTTAAATAATGAATATTTAACACAAAATGTAATATTAAAACCCATTTTTCAATTATTACGAGGATGTGATTTCTTTAAAGCAAATTTTAATGAAATATCGATAGAAGTATTTTTTAAGAGTATCATGATATTTATATATACAATATTATTTATATTATTATTAAAAGATATATTAAAATCACATTTATATGAACAATTGTATGGAGCCATTCAATTTAATCCAAATAATAATCCAACGAAAAATTTAACAATGGTAACAAAAATAAAAGATAGTCCATCAGCAGACCGAATGAGTTATATTATAAAAATCATTACTGGATTCATCTTTATTTTAGCATATCCTTTTATTGTACTTTATTTAATAAGATGTTATGATGTACAAAATAATATAGCAACGCAATTAGCAGTAGTATCAATGTTATTTGTCCCAGTAATATATTATGCTACAACACATATTGCAACAATGAAAGCGTTATATAAAAGCAATGATATATTAGATTATGGTAAAAAGTATGTGGAAGAGAAAGATTATGAATATGTAGATATATTTAAAAAGAAGTTTAATTATCATTTTGATGCTATTTTATTCATACCATTATTCATATTACTTATTTCAATATTATATTTTTTTATGTATTATGAGTTTGATTATGAAAATCCATTAATGAAAAGCTATGTATTATTATTATTAATAGGATTACCACTTATATTATTAATATTTAATTATAATGTATTATTTAGTTGTTATACACAGGATAATGAATGTGGTATTTTCCGAAATGGATTAATAAAATATGAAGTATATCATAATGGAATAAAGAGCTTTTATGATGCTTTAGTAAAGTATAATTATTTGTGCTTTCCTCGGTAGAGGACCTAAGTAAGAAACCTCTTTGTTCCCTCCTTCGTGTTAAGGGAATGAACTTCCAGCTATTATATAATTTTTTATTAAAATATTATTTTTATAAAAATATTTATAAAAATAAATAGTTTCCCGACCATTGTTTCAAAATACTATTTTTCAAAATAAGTGTAAATATATATTTATTTTGAATATTCATATAATTTTATATTATATAATGAAATTGAATATTTTGTTTTTGAAACAATGTTCGGGAAACAATGTATATAATAATATTATTTAATTATATTTTTTTATGATTTTTATATGTACAATTTATAACAATATCTATTGATATTGTACAATTTTTTTATATAATTTTTATTTTTTATATAATTTTTACACCTCATTCGGAAGGTAAGCACTACGCTTGTATCCAAAACCATCATACTCCGTACCGTTACGGTGGATATTATCGCAGTTAAAACCGTGATGGTCATAACCAGTGTCATCATAAAAGGTACCATTCATATGGATGCCAAATGTATGAATACCATCATGAAAGCGATAGAAACCATCGCGCTCATATCCATCAGCATTTACACCGTGGTAGTTAAACCCATTATCATCATACATCGTACCATTACGGTGAGTATGAGGAGAAGAGATTGAGAAACCATAAAGGTCATAACCATCAGCATCAATCCCACGGTTGTCATACATGGTACCATTACGATGAATCTTAAAGGAATTAAATCCGCGACTATTATAGCCATCATCATCATACTCAGTACCATTACGATGGATATTTACGGAATTAAAACCACTCTGATTAAAACCAGTACAATCATAACCAGCCTTATTAAAGCCAGAAATATTATACCCCTCAAAATCATACCCATTACTATTGTAACGAGTACCATTCTTATGGATACCAGAGCGATTAAAACCGCCGTGATTCCAACCAGTACGGTCAAAACCATCAAAGTCGTAACCAAAACGGTCAAAACCATTAATATCGCGACCCTTACGGTCACGACCATCAGCATCAAAGCCGTTCATATCATAATCCTTGTCACTAAAACGAGTTCCAGTCTTACGGTGAATACCGTAATCATTGAAACCAGCCTTATTATAGGTCATAACAGAAGTCATTTTTTGTAACGTAAATCGGTTTGAATAAAATGATTGTTGTATTCTATTATGATAATAAAAATAAATATGAAAAAAATATGGTAAATTTTTTTAATATATTATAACGTAAATAAATTATAATCTAAATATATTTGTTAACAAAATATTTATTTGTTAACAAAATATAAATAAAATATTTAAAATAATAATTATTGGGGATATAAAGGGAAGTTCATAAGAAACCGTAGGTTTCTTATATAGGTTTCTTATAAAAATGTGTGGTATATTTGCGTATTTAGGTATTCGTTTTAGTGAAGAAGAGCTGAAAAGCTTTGCGGAAAAGATTAAGCATCGTGGTCCCGATAGCACTGTATATAAATGGGTAACACCAACGCTATTTTATGGTTTCCATCGTTTAGCCATTAATGGTTTAAATGAGGAATCCAATCAACCGATGAGTCATAATGGTTATCATATGATATGTAATGGAGAGATTTTTAACTATAAAGATTTAATCAAGAAGTATGAGTTAGAAGATGTTTATAAAAGTGGAAGTGATTGTGAAATTATTTTACATTTAATTGAAAAGATTGGCTTAGATGCTTGTTGTAATGAGCTGGATGGAGAATATGCTTTTGTCGTATATGATGAAAAGGAGAAGAATTTAATGGTTGCTCGTGACCAACTGGGCATTCGTTCACTTTTTTGGAGTGTGAACCAAGATGAAGCTGGAAATAAACAAATTGGAGTATGTAGTGAAATGAAAGGTTTAGTAGGCTTGGGTTTAGAAATCAATCAATTCCCAGTAAACAGTTGCTGGGATATGCGTTCAAATGAGTTCAGACCCATATATGATTTATATGTACCTTTTACGGAAGATGACGAAGAAACGATTATAAAGAAAGTACGAGAAAAACTGGAAAACTCTGTAAAAAAAAGGATGATGAGTGAACGAAATATTGCGTGTTTACTGAGCGGAGGTCTTGATTCTTCTTCAGTAACATCTTTAGTATCAAAATATATAAAAGAAAGTGGTAAAAATCAAGAATTACATACATATACGATAGGTATTGAAGGGTCACCAGACCCAGTAAATGCACAAATAGTAGCTGATTATTTAGGAACAAATCATCATTTATATAGTCCAACGGAAGATGATTTACTAAATGCGATTGAAAAGACAATTTATCAAATAGAAAGTTATGATACTACGTCAGTAAGAGCATCCGTAGGTAATTATTTAATTTCATTATATATTCGTGAAACATCTGATAATGTAGTTATTTTTAATGCTGATGTTTCTGATGAAATTTTTTGCGGATATATTGGTTTTTCATTAGCAGAAAGTGAAGAAGAATTATATAAATCAAATTTAAATATGATTAAAAATATTCAATATTTTGATGTATTACGTAGTGATAAGAGTATTTCGGGTGCTGGATTAGAGGCTCGTACTGCTTTATCTGACCCAGATTTTGTAAAATATGTAATGAGTATTCCACCAAAATATAAAATGTTTAATAAAAATAAAATGGAAAAATATATTTATAGAAAAGCTGTAGAAGATATATTACCACAATCAATTGTTTGGAGACAAAAAGCCGCATTTTCGGATGCCATTAGTAAAGAGGAACGTTCTTGGTGTAATATTATTAAGGAATATGTAGATAAGATTTATAGTAATGAAGAGTATGAAGAAAAACGACAAAAATACACATTTAATATGCCTTATGATAAAGAATCACTTTTTTATCGAGAAATATTTGAAAAATATTATCCAAATCAAGGACATATAATACCTTGGTATTGGAAACAGCCTTTTGTAACTACTACTCTTGACCCTTCTGGTCGATTACTTGAAAAAGAACTTTTATAAAAATAAAAATAATTTGAATTATAATAATACTTTTTTAATAAATTATATTTTATTAAAAAATAAAAAAAAATTGAAAAAAATAAAAGTATGTAAAAATATGTATCTATATATGATTATCATTAAAAATGAATAATTGGAAAGATTATGAAACATATATTATAAAGTATCATCAGGATACATATAATCATATAACATATCATTGGTCTAATATACCAGAAGAAATATTATATGAATCTGGATTTATAAATGATACAAATAAAATGAGATTACAACGGAAAAAAGATAAAATAGAAGGTAAAATAAATAGTATTCAAGAATATGGATTAGATGGTATTGCTAAAGATAATGAAATTTATCACGGTTTACAAGCTAAATGTTATGATGGTAAATCATATTTGAAAGCATCTGATTTAGGTACATTTTTAAGTATATTATTTTTAAGAATGAAAGCTAAAAATAAAGAATCAAAAGGATATTTATATCATACGTGTAAATTAGAATCAAATTTATATGATGATATTTTTGTTAACAATCATAAAGATATTATTCAAACAAAGTTATTACTTAATAATAATATTCAAGAAGAATATATAAAAAGTACAAATTATGAAAAAGAAATATTAAGATATTATCAAAAAGAAGCAATTGAAAAATTAAAAAATAGTGTATGGAATGGAAAACAATTGATACAAATGCCGTGTGGAACTGGAAAAAGTACAGTTATAGCACATTATCTTGAAGATTGTGATTATGAACATATTTATATATTTTCTCCGCTACGAATTCATGCAAAACAAAATTTAGAAAATATGGGTAAATATTTAATGGATTATGAAAAAATTTTAGTAGATTGTGATAAAGACGGTACAAGAAATATAGAATATATTAAAGATAAATTAAATAAAAAAGTATTTATATCATCTACATATAAATCGGCATTAGATATAATTCATGAAATAACAAAAGATAAAAAATTATTAAATAAAAAGAATATTGTAATTGTGGATGAAGCACATAATATTTATCCTGATTTAGGAAATATATTGGAAAAATTTAATAAAGTAATATTATTAACAGCTACACCATCAGAAGAGATGAAAGAAATTATTGATTGTGAAACATTATATAAATATAATATGGATAAAGCAATTGAAGATAAATATATATGTGATTATCGTATTTATTTACCGTATTTAGAGAATGATTATGAAGTACCAATTGAATTTAATGAATATAATAAAGAATTAGTACCAAAAGTAATGTATTTAATCAATGGAATGTTAACAAAAGGATGTAGAAGGTCAATTGTATATTTGAAATCAATTGAAGAATGTGAAGTATTTAATGATATAGTTAAAGAAGTAATGGAAAAATATCATTATTTACCTTATTGGTCTGAACGAATCAATAAAGATATAAGTGATAAAGAGCGAGTTCGTATATTACAAGAATTTGAAAGTGAAAAAGAACGAAGTGATACAATTCATATATTAAGTAGTGTACGAATATTGGATGAAGGAGTAGATATAGTAAAATGTGATTCAGTTTTTATATGTGGAGGAAATGGGTCAGGAAATGAGATAAGAACATTACAACGAATGTGTAGAGCAAATCGTTTAGATAAAAAGAATATAAATAAAATAGCTCATTGTTTTATGTGGTGTAATGAATGGAATGAATCTTTAGTTTTATTAAATAATGTAAAAGAATTAGATAGTGAATTTAATAAAAAAGTTTCAATAATGGGAATAGATTATAATAATAATTGTAATAAAATTGTAAAAGAAAAATTGAAATATGAAAGTGATAAAATAAAAGAGTATATAAAAATAAAATGTATGAATGTTGGAGATAAACAAATGGAACGAGCAATACAAATTGTAAAACGTGCAAAAAAAAGAGAACAAGAAGGTAAAAATCTATTACCAAAATCGTATAGTAATTGGAAGAGTAAAAGTGAAGAAATAATACAAGAACATCGAGATAATCAAGTAATTGAAGATTGGAGAAAATGTATCAAAAATAAATGTGATTTTACATTATCAAATGATGTAAAATTATATTTAGATAAAGAATTACCCACATGGTCTAATTTAATCAATTATGAAGAAGAGGCTTATAAAGAAGCATTAGAAATAGTAAAAAGATTAAAAGTAGATAAAAATGGTAATAAATTACATCCTAAAAATTATTATAATAGTACAATACCAGAAGAAATTCAAGAAACAAAAGATTATCAAAAATTAGAATATTGGTCAAGAGCTTTACGAAAAGATGAATTAAATTCAACACAAAATAGAGCAGTATGTCATCTAAAAGTAAAAGAATTATTAGATAAAGAGTTACCAAATTGGAATGTTGTAGAAAGCACAGAAGAGAGTCATATAAAACGTTGTAAAGAATTAATTGAAAATTGTAAAAAAAGAGTTGAAAAAGGATTACATGTATATCCTAAAAAAATACATTATAATGAAATAGATAAAAATCATATATCAATTGAAGAGTATAATAATAAAAAAAGTGAATGTGATGATTATAATTGGATTAATAAATGGAGAAAAGCATATATAAATTTACAAAAAGGAATAACATATAATACATTATCAACTGGTAAAAAAGAATATTATATATGCCCAGATGAAGTAGTTGAAATGTTAAACGAATATATTTCAAATTGGAATATTGAAAATAAAGATGAATTAGAAGAATTAGAAAAAGTTGAAAAGATTGTGGAACGTTGTTATAAAAGAGAAAAAGAAGGTAAAACATTATTACCAAAATTTAAAAATAACATACCAATAAATAAAAGAAATGATGAAGAAAAGAAAGAAAATAGCGATGCTAATAAAATATCGATGATAAAAAAAGCTTATAATCAACATCATACTGGAACAATTAAAGAAAAAGAGCGACATTATACATATTATCAAAGTGTTATTGATTATTTAGATAAACATATACCAAATTGGAAAGAAGATAAAAAAATAGAAGAAAATAAAGATAAAGAAAATTTACAAATGAAAGGAATTATAGAATTGATAAATAGATGTAATAAACGAAAAGAAAAAGGGTTAAATTATTTACCGAAATATCGTAAATCAATTGATATAAAAGATATGACTCAAGAAGAGTTAATTGAATATCATGATGCTGAAAAATTATGGTGTTTATCAAATGGTAATACATACTTATATGAAAATGTTAAAAAATATTTAGATGAAAATCTTGAAGATTGGAACAAAGAACGAATAGAAAAGAAAGATTTTAGTAAACCAAAAGTAGCAAAAAAAGTCAGTAAAGAAACATTGAATAAAATGGAAATAACATTGTTAAATGATGTTAAAGATATTATTCAAAGATGTGTAAATAGAGAAAATATAGGATTAAATAAATATCCTAAATCATCAAGATATAATAAAAAATATAAAAATGAAAGTGATGAAGAGTATGAAAAACGTATTTTAGAAGAAAAACAACAAGAAAAAGATTATGATAAATTACTAAGAATTAAAAATAATAAGTTAATTGTTTATGATAGTGTAACTGAATATTTAGATATACATTTACCAGAATGGAAAAAATAAAATAATTTTCCTATAATTTTTTAATTTTATTATAAAATAAAATTTTATTTTATAAATATTTTAATAACTTTTTATAAAAAATATCTTTATATTATTTATATTATTTATATTATTTATTTTTTACCTAAAGCTTTCTTGGCTTCAGCCTTGGTAATTAAGTGAAATTTGCCTTTACGGGTCAATGCTGCGAGCTTCTTAAAAAGTTTATTTTTTTTACCAAGTTCGTGCTTTTTTTTTGAAACAATACGACCACGTTTGTTCATCATTAAATCAGAGCGTTTTAATCCGGAACTCGTCATATAGGCCGATTTATTCCAAACCTGTACTCTTGAACCATATCTTGTTTTAAAACCTGCAGGTAAAGGTTTAACAGTGCGTTTTTTTCCACCTTCAACGGATGACATTTTTAGATTTCTGTTTTTCTATACTTTTACTTTAGAAAATTTTTTAAACGAAATCCTAAAAAATAATTAAATAAAAATTATAATTAAAAATAAAAAATAAAAAATAAATTATTCAATAATAGTAAAAGTAAAAATGTCTCAAAATCAAATCAATTGTCGTACTTTTCAAAATTATAATAATTATGCAATTCATCAAAATGTAATTCTTCCTAATATTTGTACTCAAGCAAAATGCGTTCAAAATCAACAATGTAGATTTCAAACAGCTCAATACAATCAACAAAGAATATATACTTTAATGACACGTAATCCAGAATTATTCCCAATCGTTTCAAATACACAATGTGTTGGTTTAAATGATGCTCAAAAACGCCAATATAGTAATATGTGGTGGAGAAGATTAGGTTCCCAAATGAGTACAGGAACCAATTGGAATGGTTTTGGAGCAACTGCTATAACAGGTAGTCAAGTTCCATACACAAATTAATTATAAGAAACCTCCAGCTATTAAAATTATTTTTTTATATAATATTTTGTTGTAAATATACTTTTCAAAATCTTTTTGAAAAGTATAAAGGGTCTCCTCGTATAGGGATCGAACCTATGACCTCACGGTTAACAGCCGTATGCTCTAACCAACTGAGCTAACGAGGAAGAATAGCAATTCCCAGCTATTCTAATACTATATATACGAACTCCTTTATATCCACATAAGAAACCTCTTCGGTTTCTTATGAACTTCCCGCTTTTAAAATTGTTTTTGTTAACAAATTAATTAATTTGTTAAAAAGTTCTTAAGTATATTTGTTACCCGCACATTGTTTCAAAAACAAGTTAAAGAAAAAATAGTTTTAATTCTTAATAATAATATTTCTTAACATTTTTATTGAAACATTGTTCGGGTAACATTGTATATAAAAAATATTTTATATAAAAAAAATAACTTTATAGCGGGAGGTTTATTCCTATAGGAAGGAACCGAAGAGGTTCTTTATTTTTATTGAAACAATGTGCGGGTAACATTCTATATAAAAAAATATTTTATATACAAAATAATAATTATAAAAAAATAATAATTATAAAAAAGTAATTTTATAGCGGGAGGTTCGCAAGGCTTATTTCATCAAGCCCTAAAGGGCTTAGATGAAAATATCATAAGGAACCGAAGCGGTTCCTTATTAAGGGTCTAATTTATATCTTGAAACTTTATCTCTAGGAGAAATACCATTCCAATTTGCTTTATATTTATATAAATCTAAAACTTCATAATATTCTGTAATTCTTGAAACACCTTTATAAATTCTTCGTGGTCCAACACCTTTTACTCCTTTCACATTTCCAGTAAAAGGAATATCATTTTCAATTTTAAAAAGAAAATCTTCTGTAGAAACACAACCAACTTTAAGTTGATACACTTCATCATAAGATGGTTTATTTGAAGAACGTTTTGAAAGTAAAATTTGTGGGTCTTTGAAAAAAAAAGAATGTTTATAAACTCCTAAGTTCATAGAAGGAAATAATGTAACGGATTTATTTTTTGTGAATGATGGTACAAAAGTACTTAATTTAGATATAAAATCTTTACCTAATTCACAAGTATCATGTAAATAAAACCAAAATTCGGGAATAACAAATTTTGATTTTATAAGTAAATCATTTTCTTCAATTAAAGCAATAAAAGCAGTATAATCAACACTATTATGTTGAACTTCTAATTTACAAAAACGTTCGCATTTTGTAAAAGCTACTGCATCAGAATTTCCAACAACAACTAAAATATCTTCATTACTTACATCTAATGGAAAAGATTCAATTAATTTTGGAAAAGTACATTCAAAATTTTTAGTATTTGAATTGATTAAAAATTTTAATTTATTTTCAAACATTTTTATGATTATATTTAATCATAAGAATAATTTTAATAAAAATAGACTTATTTCTTTTTATTTAGAAAATAGAAAGTGTAGTAGGTACATTCATTCCATTTAATGAAAATAGTGGTTTTCCAGCAACACCTTCAAAATGTGTAATAATGGAATATACATCTTTATGCATAATATTATAATCATAAATTTTGTAAATATGAGTTCCTTCAGGATAACTTTTATGAATGGCTAATTGACCAACTTTAATAGTACAATTATCAAAAGCATATTGAATATTATATCTTCTAAAATAAGGAAGTGCTTCACATAATGGTTTTCCAATTACATACATTGGGTTAAAGATATCATGAATTTCATTTTCTTTCATATGATTAAAATTATTTAGATCAATATTAGGGGTCTGAGAAGATTTATCATTCAAAGAAATATTATTATTTTCTGATTCCATTTTTTTATAAATAATGATTTACTATATATTTATATAAAATAATTTCTTTAAGTTCACACCATTAAAACCAATTTTAATAAATTAATTATTTATTAAAAATTTTTCATAATAAAATATAAAAAATTTCATAAAATTATAATATAAAAGTTAATATTTTTAATTATAAAATATATCATACATCAGTAACACTTATGAAATTTCATAAATTTCATAATATTTTATGAAATTTCATAAATACGATTGATTATAGTAATAAAAAAGTAAAATAAATTTCATAATTTAAATATATATTTTATGAAATTTTATTTGAATATAAAGAAATAAAAATGAATTTTAATAATTTTTACACGATGAATATTAAATTTCTTTTAAGTTAAAAATAATTAAAAAAAATAAATAATAAAAAGAGTATTATGAACCAATTAGATTATTATCAAGAATTTCATTTTTATTATAAAAAGAATATTTCTTTAGAAGAAGTAATTAAAAATATAAAAGAGCATAAACAAATCATATTTGTAAAATATGGTGATGGTGAAGTAGAATGTATGAAAGTGAGTGATAATATTCAAGAAAATTATGGTGCAAATTGTGATAATGATGTATATTTTCCAGAATTATCTTTAGAATTAAAAGAAGCATTTTTATATTTTGTAAACCATAATTATAAAAATCAAGTGTATATAGGTAAATGGCATTATAAACCTGAAATTGATTATTTATCATCTTATTCTTATATAAATAAAAATAGTAATAAAGTAATTCCATTTATAGATTATCATTTGATTATGAATGATAAAAAAGGATTAAGTAATCATTCTATGTATCAATTTGTAAAAACGATTAAAGAAGATAATGATATTATTAAAATAGTAATATCAAACATTGATAATCTATTATTAAAAGATTTATTTTCAAGCCAATTTTTTGTAGAAACACCAAAATCGTCCTTATATTTAAAAATAGATGAAATTACTAATCAAATGATAGAAATTATCAATAATAATCAAAATGATAATAAACGAGTTATTTTGTTAACAAGTTGTGGTTTAAGTGCGAAAGTCTTAATATATCGTTTATATAAGAAGTATGGAAAGTTAATAAGTGCGTTTGATTTAGGGTCATCTTTTGATTTATTATGTAAAAAACGAGTAACACGAACATATCAAAATGAATATTCGTATGAAACCATTTATCATTATTATCAAGATTTATTAGATTAAGGGTCTAAAGTATATGTTTCTTTTAATTCCCAGTTTGCTTTATATTTATAAAAATCGAGTGGTTTAAAATATTCAGTAATACGTAATATATTTGAATTTTCATAAATAATTGATTTATCTAAAATCATTCGATCGGGATTTGAAGTATGTGTAAAAGAATGATTAAAAAATGTATGATTTAATACATATTTATTATTATCTAAATAAAAGATAAAATCTTCATACTGAACACCTAATTTTTTTAAATATTGAATTTGTTCTAAAGACGGATGATTTAAAGAACGTAATTGCAAAATTTTATTTTTATGATTTAATAAAAATGTATATTTATATAAACCTATGTTCATACTTTTATAATAAGTTAGTGGTAATGTATTATATTCAAATTCAATATTTTCTAAAAATTGATATAAATGTGAAGAAAAGTTTTCTCCTAACATACACGTATCATGTAAATAAAACCAATAATCAGGAATTGAAAATTGATTATCAATCAAAGAATAAACGTGTTCAATAACAGCAATAAGTGCTGTAAAATCAATGCTATTATGAGTAACACCTAAAATAGAATAATACTGCTCTTTTTTAAAGAAAATAGTATCACAACCACCGAAAACTACTAAAATGTGGTCAGGAGCTATTTTATTTAAAAGAAATGAATCAATTAATTTTGGTAATACAATATCTTTATTTTTAATATTTGAATTAATTAAAAATTTAAGAGAAACCATTTTTTATATAATAGAATTATATTATATGAAAAAAATAATTACTTATTTTTATTTTTTAATCATTTTTTTTATATCATTATAATAATTATGTAAAAAATAATTAAATTTATATGGTATAAATTGTATTTTACTATTTGTTATATAATGATGTATATAAGTTTCTATTTTATAGCGATTGTGATTTAAATAAATAAGCGGTAAATATTTAAAAATCATAAGTTTCTTATTTTTATATTCTACATAAATATATGAAAAAAAATAATAAAATTATACTATACAAAATTATACTATACAAAATTATACTATACAAAAAGTAATTACTTTATCATTTTCTAAAGATTCAATGATATCAAAATGAGATTTCCACATTTCTTGAATTTTATCATCTGAATATGGTTCATACAAATCAATATATTCATCAAATTTAGGAGGTCTTAAAATAAGCATATATTCATCTTTTAATTTTTTTCGTAAAATGGTATGATCTTTGTTATAATATTTAATTTTTAAAAAATTTGAATTATTATTTTCATATTTATATTCAACTAAATGAACATTAATATAAGGGTCTTCAATAATTTTTTGATTATTTAATGATGTTAATACATTTTCAACAATAGATTCATCATGAATAATATTTTTAATTTTTCCTTTATATTCAATATGATTAATTCGCTTTTCTATATAATTGGATGAATTATAAACTTGATAATTAATACTATCTTTAATTGTATTATTTATTTGTAAATATTTGGAAAAAGTAAGAATATTATCATAAATTGAAAAGATATAATTATATTTATGATGAACTATATTTGTAATAAATAGTGTATAAAAAGAAGAAATATGTGAAATAGATTTACTATGATTATCATCTTTTAAAAATTTATCAATAATTATTTGTTTATCTTTAAAAATTTTAGAAACAATTAATTCAACTGGTTTATATATTTTATATATTTCAATATTTTTCAATAAATTATTTTTTTCTTCTTCATTTAATGAAGAATAATAATTATGAATCAATAATGGATGTAAAGATGATAAAGTTGGAAAATAGTGAGTACCGCTTTTTAAAATAAATTTTTCATTTTGAAAATATATTTCAATATTATTTTTTGTTACAATTTTTTTTTCATATAAATTTCCATCAAATTCATTTATATTTATGGGTACAAATGTATAATCTTGAATAATATGTGAATGATAAATTATATATCCGTTTTTTTTATAATCCATTTTTTCTAAATATTATAAATATGAATCATATTTATAATAAAAAATATAAACTATACAAAATATAAACTATACAAAATAAAAAATATAAAAATAAAAAAATTAATAAGACCAACGATTACCGCAATTGAGACAATTGACAAAAGTAGTCATAGGTTCATCATTACAACGTACCTGAAGCTGATAATAAGAGCAATCATTTTTCTTACATTTGGAACAAGTATATGTTGTTGTACGTACACCTACATGACGATTATAAATAAATTCATCTGTAGCACTTTGTTTATCAATATATTTTTTCCAATGTTCCTTATGAATTTCTTGAGGAGAGAGATTAGCAATTTTTGTTAAATCAAATGAATGATTTTTAATGCTTTCAATAAATTGTTTATTTTGAACATATGAAGTACTATCCATATTTAGGAGAAGAGTATAGCATTTATTTACATAAATACGTTTAAAAAATCGATTTTCAATATTTTCTAAAATACCTTTAATTTTAGCTTGTTCAACGGTATAATCATAAACAGATTGTTCAATAGTATAACAATCATCAATATTAGGAAGATGTTTTTGAAGTAGTGATATAAATGTTTCACGTGCACTCATTTTTATAGTATAATAAAAATGTAAGTAATACTAATTATAATAAATAATCTTTTATATCATTTTAAAAAAATCATTTTTTTATATTTATTTATAATAATAATAAATTGTTAAAAAAATAAAAATAAAATAAAGGAATAAAGTAGATATTATAAAGTATATATTTTAGTAAAATGATACATTTTCATATTTTAATCAATGCTTTAATTATTATTATTTTATTACATTTATTAATAACAAATTTAAATGATTCAAAAGAACATTTTGAAGAAGAAAATAAAGAAAAAAAGAAAAAAAATAAGAATGATTTAGATGAAATTCCTGATTTGACCTTTAAAAATATGGAAACTATGAAGAATCTGAAAAATAAGGAAAATAGAAAGAATTTACCAAATACCATTACTCCAGCAAATACTTATGATAAAATGGATTCATTAAATGTTCCTAATTTTGAATCAAATGTACTTGATTATACACAATTTTATAAAATAAATAAAAATGATTCTTCTAAAGTAGAATCTAAAAACAAAAAGAATAGATCTAATTTTATATCACCTGTTTCAACACCTGAAAATTCAGTATCCGTTTCTCCAAGGCCTTTTAACAGCGTAGATACTGGTAAAATTGCATCAAGACCAAGTCGTGGATTACCTGACCGTTGGGAATACGCCAATGATTTACCAATGAATGGCGGTATGTTTGGTTCAATTGTAGGATTAGATAGCAGTGAATCATTATATTCATCATTTGATGGATCTGCGGTATCATTTAAGAAGTGTGCGGAAGAAGTAGTAGCACGTATTCCTCATAATGATTTACGTAAACCGATTGTATACAATTAAAAGGAACCTTTTGCTATATTTTTTTAATAAAAATAATGATATAAATAAAAATATTATTTATATATAAATATGAAAGAAATAATAAATATTATACAAAGTCAAAAATATAATTTTGTAAAATTAAATAAAGTAATATATGCTATTATCCATGATATTATAAAAGACCCATATTTTGAAGATAATTATAAAATATTTTTAAATATATTTAATTATTCAAATAATGAAAATAATGAAAATAATAAAGATTATATAAATACATATATTTATTATCAATTTCAATTATATATCAATGAAAATATCGTTTTATTATCAAAAGATAATAAAATAGAAATATTTAAAAATATTTCATTTGTAATGATTGATTTAATTGGATTTATAAATAAAGATATGGAAGATTATTTTTTTGAAAAATCTACATATTATGATAATTATGAGTATCAAATGATAAAGAATCCATATTATCATAAAAAATTTATAGAATTTGTAAATAAAAATAAAAGATATGTAAATTATATATTTAAAAATAAATTATTTAGAAATAAGAAAACAAAAAGTGTAGAATATAGTGGTGGAAATAAAATAAATATTTTAAATGAAACACAAATAAATTTATTTAATTATTGTGATAATATACATGATTTTTCTAATTATAAACATATAAATATTGATTATAAATATTATAATTTACAAGAAAATGATATAAAACATATTAAAAAAAGTAAAATAGAAGATTTTTTTATAAATCAATTGAATCAAAATTATTTTTATGAAATCAATATAGAAAATTCAAATAATATATTAAATTATATATATAATATTATTGAAAAATATAAAATAGTAAATGATGCTTCAGGATTTAGTACTATATTTAATAAAGTTAGATATGTTTCACATCAATATTATGAATATATTATAAAAAGAATAGAAGAGCGAAAATATTCAATAAATACGTTAGCTAATTTATTAGATTCTGGTAATTCATTAAAATCAAATATTGGAGAATTAAATAATCGTAATCATGATTATAAAAATATAAATAATGTATTAAGTATTATAAATGTTTATAATTATTTTTTAGAAGAGATTTTTTATAATAAGAATATACATTTATTTCCAAAAATAGATTTAACAATAAAAGGTATTATAATGAAAATATTTATAAAAAATACTAACAAAGTAGGAAAAAAAATAAGTGAAAATAAAGGTTATATAAAAAGATTAGATTTATATAAAGGATTTAATTCAATAGAGAATATTGTTGGTAAATTAGAAGTATTAGAAAAATTTAATAAAAATAAAAAATATATAAATGAAAAATATTTTTTTTTACGATTAAAATCAATGGGTGATAGAATACAAGCTTATGAGGTTTATTATACAAATAAAAATTTATTAACACCTATTATGATTTTAAAAAATAAAATATTAAAACAATATGAAAGTAATAAAAAATTATTATTAGCAACAAATGATAAAATGTTAACATATTTTAGTATGAATGCTTTTGATAAAATGAATATTTTATCTGTTTATAAAAATCACATTATTTTAAAGAATGATTTTAATTAAAGCTTCATTACAATTCTGCTCTGCTCTGCTCTGCTCTGCTCTGCTCTGCTCTGCTCTGCTCTGCTCTGCTCTGCTCTGCTCTGCTCTGCTCTGCTCTGCTCTGCTCTGCTCTGCTCTGCT
>JACCDY010443621.1_pt1 | contig 116655 bp, 117 predicted proteins | sample 7446391 | NCBI WGS metagenome assembly JACCDY01 (sample SAMN15323451, study PRJNA562643) | freshwater metagenome | isolation source: river surface water | place: USA:Blue River Watershed | collected 2017-08-18 | reverse complement strand
GATTTTCTTGCGGGGTATTGAGACATAAAAATCTCCATAGGTAGGAAGGTTGAGGATGGGGAGCCGGGAAAAGGCCTGCGAGGGATTAGTTTACGTATTTATATGAATTTTGTTCAGGCTAAATCGAATGTCCCCTAAACTATGGGTCATGAGCGAATTCGAACCCTCGTCCAGGTTTGGCCTTCTGCGCCAGCTAACGGTTGCCGTGATCTGGATTTCCGCGGTTTCTGTTATCGGGCAGAACCTAACCGATCTTGGCCCCTGGTATCAGGCCCTAAAACAGCCCCCCTGGAAGCCCCCCGACTGGGCCTTCGGCCTGATCTGGACATCCGTCTTTGTTTTGATTGTGATTGCCGGGGTGTTGGCCTGGCGCAAGACGCACCACCCTGCCCAGCGGGTTCAGATCGTGGCCTTGTTTGCGATTAACAGCATGCTTCATATGCTCTGGAGCATGCTGTTTTTTACAGTGAAACGGCCGGATTGGGCAATGATTGAACTGGTTTTTCTCTGGCTATCAATCGCCGCAATCATTCTAACGTTCTGGAAAATCTCGCGGCTTGCTGCAATTCTTCTGCTCCCGTATATCGGGTGGGTCACGATTGCCGGGTTTTTAAACTACGCCAATGTTCAGCTTAATGGCCCGTTTTAGCGACCCGCCTTAGCAGCCAGTCTTGGCGGCCAGTCTTCGCGACCCAATGATCTGCTGTGCGAAGCGCACCTCGAACTAGTGGGCTTTCGCGATTCCTAGCAGATGAGCCATGTCTTTGAAGAAGATACGGACATGTGCCATTGGCTTATTTCGAACTAGTTTTTTGTGCATATAGGATTCGAAGGTGAGGGTCTGGACATCCTTATCTTCACAGATTTTGACGAACTTCTCTCGGCGTTTGTCGCTGGAATACCAGAAGTATTGAAGTATGCCGAGCACCCAAAATACACGGCCGTGCTCTTTCATGAAACGCTTTCGGGCGAGAGATAGCACTTTTGGATTACCGGTTTTAAAATACTCATCGGCTGCTTCACCCGCAAACCGGCCGCCCGCCATCGCATAATAAATTCCTTCACCTGAGGCAGGGGCAACAACGCCAGCCGCATCTCCAGCAAGCACCACATTTCTTCCGTTATCCCAGTACTTGAGGGGTTTGAGGGGAATTGGCGCGCCCTCTCGTCGTAGTGTTTCGGCGTTGGCAAGTCCCGCAGCCTCACGGACAAGTGCAGTTGCATTGCGAAGTGAGAACCCTTTGTCGGCACTCCCCGTACCGATGCTAGCCGTATTGCCGTGGGGAAAGACCCAGCCGTAGAAATCAGGAGACATTTTCCCGTTGTAATACACATCACACCGGCTTGCCTCATAGTCGGCCGGAGGGTTGCTGGGGGTTTTTACAATCTCGTGGTAAGCGAACACATATTTAGTCTTCTCAGAATCCTTCACATTCTGGCGGGCTACCTCTGATTTCGCTCCGTCAGCACCAATCACGAGTCTTGCGCGAACTTGTGCGGCGAAGGTCTTCGTATCGCCTGCCTGGTGACGGCCGTGGAAATGGAGAATGACACTGCCATCTGGAAGGTGGTCAAGGCGATCGAACGTGCCTATACGACGCTCAGCGCCATGTGATTCGGCGCGCTGTCGCAGCCATTCGTCAAACTCACACCGATCAACGAGACCCACAAAGCCATTATCAATTGGAATATCGACTTTGTGATTCGTTGGAGAGATCATTCGAGCCTTGGTTGCATGCGCGACAAGCATGCTGTCTGGAATATGAAAATCTTTCATTGCACGCGGTGGGATAGCGCCACCGCAGGGCTTAATGCGCCCTGCACGATCAAGCAGTAACACCGAATAACCCTTTTGGGCGAGATCGTCGGCAGCGGTTGCGCCTGCTGGCCCCCCGCCAATGACGGCGACATCATAAAGACCGAGCTGATTCATCTCTTGTTGGTTCATAGTGACTCTCTCTTTGGGTGTTCTTCGTAGTGGTTAGTCATGGATGGTATGGATACGCAGGGCAAGACGCGCGGCAATGAGAAACAATAGGGCTTCTGCAAAAAAGACGGCGGCATAGGCAACACCCGGGTCTTGAATCAGGGTTCGGGTGAGGTCACTTGCGCTGGCCCCGATTAATCCCCCTGCGCCAAACGCAATGGCCTGAGCAGCTCCCCAGAGCCCAACCCGCGTGCCCTCGCGTTGCTGCCGGCCTTCGCCGGCAAGCCGCATCATGGAGGCGATCGCGGCGATTGAAAACGCGCCATTGGAGACTCCAAGCATGAATACAGTGAGTTTGAGTGGATAGCCCAGACCCACAAAGCCCGCGATGGTAAGGCTGAGAAGGGCGATTGACGATGCAATGCAGCCTCCGACGATCCAGGTGCGTAGCGATCCAAACTCTCGGCCCCCCAATCGGACACCAAATCGACCGCAGGCAAATGCGACCAGGATCATTCCTGCGAGAACACCAGCATGTTGGAGGCCCGACAGACTCGTCGTCTGGCCTGGAGTGAACTGAAAGACGAGGCCCGCAAAGGGTTCGAGAATAAGGTCTTGCGCCGAGAAGGCCAACATCGACACGAATACGAAGACCGTAAATCGTTTGGCCTCAGGCTCTTGCCAGACCTGTTTTAGCACTTCTTGGAAACCTGGTTTTTTCTCTTGAGTCTCTGACGATGGTAGGGCTTGCGAACTCGTAATCGCGCCTGCTGCACCCTCGAGTTGATACAGCGCTGCGAAGGTAATCGTGAGCGCCGCCAGCGAGATTACGCAGGAGATCAGCAAGAGCCGCTCATGCGAGTAGGGGTCAAGGAGATGGCCTGCAACACCGGCTGTGACTGCCAATCCACTAATCATCATGAGCCATACGATCGTGGCGGCTGCAGCACGCCGATGATCCTCAACCCGTTTTGCGAGTAGCACTAGGACTGAGGTACCGGAAGCACTGACACCGAGACCAATCAGGGAGAACGCCAGCATGGCCAACAGACCACCCCAGAGGACGCTCCACGCCATCAGTGCAGTAGCTGTCGCAGCCATGACACCGCCAAAGGCCAACAAGGTCATTCCACCAAGAATCCAGGGTGTACAGCGGCCCATCATGTCGGAGCCATAGCCCATTCGTGGCCGAATCATTTGTACGGCGTAATGAAGGGCGACCAGAATACCGGGTAGGAGTGCGGGTAGTGCCAGTTCAATGACCATGACCCGATTCAGTGTTGAGGTTGTTAAAACGACCACCGCCCCAAGGCATAACTGCGCAAGGCCGAGCCGGACAATTGCAAACCAGCCGAATGACCGGATTGGCGAGAGTTGATTCAGGCTCGGCAATGTCGCAGCTGAGTTCACAGGGCGCCTCTTAGCGCAAAGGCACTCATCATCATGCCGCAGACAAACATAGGAATACCGAATCCGCTGTAATAGATTGCGCGTTCACTGGGCGCTCTCATAAACCATCTCATGAGGATGAGTTGGCCAATCAACAGTGCAATGACTGCTGCGGCGTAGACAGATGCCTGCCAATAAAACAGAATTCCAATCACCACCACTTGCGGGCAGGCCATCGTCCAGCAGGCGAGTGCTGCGGCCCGGCGTGGGCCGAGTTGAACGGGTAATGATCGGATACCCATCTGCCGATCGCCCGTAATGGATTTGAAATCGTTGAGGGTCATGATGCCGTGCGCGCCGATTCCGTAGAGGATCGCCAAGGACAGAGATTCCATCGAAGGCATCATGCCGCCCACCATCACCGCGGATCCTGTGATCCAGGCCAGACTCTCGTAGCTCAATCCACAGGCGGCGTTGCCGAGCCAGCCGTTCTGTTTGAGTCGAAGCGGGGGCATGCTGTAGGCCCAGGCCAGTACCAGTGCGAGGAGTGTGGCGAGAAACCCCCATTGGCCGAGAGCGGTTGCGATCAGCAGTGAGAGACCCGTCCAAGCGCAGGCGATAAATAGCCCCCAGCGCCCAGGAATCCTTCCGCTTGGGATCGGTCGATTCGGCTCGTTGATCGCATCGACCTCTCGGTCATACCAGTCGTTGACCGCCTGGCTTGTCGCGCAGACCATCGGACCCGTGAGCAGAAGACCCACAAGAATTATTGGAATATTGGTATATAAGTCAGCTCCAGAAGCTATTACACCGCAAGTGAACGCCCACATTGGAGGAAACCAGGTGATCGGCTTAAAAAGCTCGGTGATGGCGGCGAGGTCGGGCGTTACCCGTTGGCTGAGAGACTGACTCATTGAAGCATTTTCGTATTGACATATGTAACCGTCAACTAAAACTTACACTTACAATAGGCCCGTGAGAAGCCCTATTCCAGCTCCCAATCTCTCCAGGCAGGCGCATGCCATCGTCATTGGGAGCGGCTTTGGCGGCCTTGCCGCCGCAATCCGGCTCGGGGCCAAGGGGTATCGGGTAACGGTCTTGGAAAAATTAGACGATATCGGGGGCCGAGCCTACGTTCACCGAAGGGGTGGGTATACCTTTGACGCGGGGCCCACCATCGTGACCGCCCCCTTCTTGCTCGAGGAGCTCTGGACGCTGTGCGACAAAACCATGTCCAACCACATCACCCTGAAACCACTGGATCCTTTTTATCGGATTCGTTTTGACGATGGCACCTGGTTCGACTATTCGGGAGATCCCGAGAAAATGCGTCGAGAGGTCGAACGGTTCTGCCCAGACGATGTCGCGGGTTATGAGGCCTTTTTTGAGGCAGCCCAGATGCGTTACCGACTCGGCTTTAAAGAGCTCAGCGCGGTCGCCTTTGACACACTAGGCGATCTAATGGCGGCCCTGCCCTCGATGTTACGCATGCAGGCCTGGCAGAGTATTCACAGCCTTGTCGCCCGGTATATCAAGAACCCCAAATTAAGGATGGTCTTCAGTTTTCATCCCCTATTGATTGGCGGCAATCCGTTTTCGGTGACCTGCGTCTACGCCCTGATTAATTCCCTAGAACGCCAGCATGGTGTGCATTGGGCCATGGGCGGAACGGGCGCCTTGATCCGGGGCTTGGCAGATTTGATTCTGGGCCAGGGTAATGTCATTCGCTGTCAGGCCGAGGTGAAAGAAATTCGTATTGAGAATCGAACCGCTGTTGGTGTCGCTTTGTCGAGCGGTGAGATGATTGATGCAGACATTGTCGTATCGAATGCGGATACTGCCTGGACTTACAAACATCTTATTGCACAAAGACATCGTCGGCATTGGACCGATTCAAAAATCGAACGAATGAAATCATCGATGAGCTTATTCGTTTGGTATTTTGGTACAAAGCAGCAGTATCCCGAAGTCCTGCATCATATGATTCTCATGGGCCCGCGCTATCAGCAACTGCTTACGGATATTTTTAAGCGTCATCACCTGGCTAAGGATTTCAGCCTATATCTCCATCGGCCGAGCGCTTCAGATCCGAGCGTAGCGCCTGCGGGACACGATACGTTCTATGTTCTTTCGCCGGTTCCGCACCTTGGCAGCGGCGTTGACTGGGCCACAAAGGCCGAGCCTTATCGACAGGCGATTGCACGATTCTTAGACGCTGCGATTATGCCGGGGTTTGAGGCGAATATTACGGAGTCGTTTGTAACAACACCGGCCGATTTCCAGAATCGACTGCTGTCTTTTCGTGGTGCGGCATTTGGGCCAGAGCCCACACTGCTGCAGAGTGCCTGGTTTCGCCCCCATAACCGCAGCGAGGATATCGATCGTCTGTTTATGGTCGGCGCTAGTACCCATCCGGGGGCGGGCATACCCGGCGTCATTTCATCTGCAAAGGCACTGGAATCGGTATTGCCCAACCCCGGCGAATTGAACATTCGGCAGGCTCCATCCGCTCATGCAACTCTCTCCTGAGGTTTTTGCAGCCTGTGAAAGGCTTATGCGAGGAGGATCGCATTCATTTTTTGCAGCCTCAAGGTTTCTACCCAAACGTTTTCGTTTCGCCGCAACAGCAGTCTACGCATTTTGTCGTGTCGCAGATGATGCAGTTGATGAGATGCCTGAAGGGGCCTCGATTGATATTGTGATGGCGTATCTGCACGAACGGCTTGAGGCTATCTACCGACAAGAGCCCTTTGCTATTGATGCAGATATTGCTTTTGCTGCCGTGGTGAACGCCTATTCAATTCCCAAAGAACTTCCCGTTGCATTGCTTGAAGGCTTTCAGTGGGATGCGGGGGGCCGCGGCTACGATACGATTGAATCTCTGCATGAGTATGCAGCCCGCGTCGCGGGAACCGTTGGTGCCATGATGACGTTAATTATGGGTGGGCGTTCAACGCAGACGGTTGCTCGCGCCTGTGAGTTGGGTGTGGCCATGCAGCTGACGAATATCGCCCGCGATGTAGGCGAGGACGCTCGGCGGGGGCGACTCTATCTGCCACTTGCCTGGTGTCGTGAGGCGGGGCTTGACCCCGAAGAGTTTCTTGAAAATCCCCAGCCCTCAGAGGCGGTCATGGTGGTTATCAAACGAGTACTGAAGGTTGCCGAACAGCTCTATGTGCGTGCTGAGACCGGTATCGCAGCGCTGCCAAGAGATTGTCGGGCGGCAATCATGGCTGCACGATTGATCTATGCCGATATTGGCCGCGTTATTCTGGCCCGCGGGTGTAACGCGATTACGCAGCGTGCCGTGGTCTCTGACCAGCGAAAATGGTGGTTAATGGCCCGTGCGATGGGGTCTTATCTCATTGCTCCGCAACGAGATTATCTGTTGACACCCTTATCGGAAATTCAATTCTTAGTCACTGCAGTGCCATCGCCAGAACATGATCCGGCTCGCGTTGACGCGTTCTATCCGGTGGTCGCGATGCTTGAGCGTATCGGTCAGCTCGAAAGAGATCAGCGGGCCAGCTCACCGCGGGCCTGAAGCAGAAACGGCATACGGCCCACCCCAGCCATCTGCCAGACCCATTGAACGAGTTCTATCATCTCGTCTCTGGTGACCCATTGACTGTAGTCTGCAAGACGAAGTGCTTTTTCTGTCAACTCATCCCGTGACAATGTATTGCCTGGGTCGCCCTTGGGTTCGTCGACCCTGCACTGGAGTTCGCGCCCATCAGTGGTGGTGACCGATACCTTGCCAATCCAGCGATTAGGATAGGCTTGGTCAACCTCTGGATCGAGTTGCATGGTGACTTTACGGGAAAATTCCTGTGTCTCTGCGTCATTAAAGTGTTGCTCGAACTCGGTGAGGCCGGCAAATTGATACCGGGCCGCCAGTGCCAAGACCGTTCCCATTGAGAACTTTGATTGATGAACGGACTGTGGATTTGTGACGGGACCCAAGACATCAATCGCGCCCTGATGGACATGGGTTACGACCTTTGCAATATCGGTGACGACGAGATGATGGTCTTGCATGACTCTTAAGAGGGCATCGGTCGCGGGGTGGGTGTGGCGACACGAGGCGTGATACTTGAAGGAGGTCTCGGCCGTTGCCCAGCGAAGGCCGAGTCGGTCGGTGAGTCGGGCCGGGTCAGAATCCTTTGATAAGCCAGCCGCCATTCCTTGCTTTCCCTCGAAAATCTGAACCGCACCCGTGAGCCCCGCCTGTGCAAGCATTGCGGCACTGAGGCCGGCAGCAGATGCGTGTGCAGTGTGTAACTGCTTGGAGTCGGCCGCATCCCGAAGAAATTCCCATAATCCGGCGGCCTGCGTTCCGGCAGAACCAAACGCATGGTTCATTGCGCTGGCATCGAGTCTGAGTAGATGGCCAACTGCCGCCGCAGCCGCCAGCGTTCCCGCTGTCCCGGTTGTGTGGAAGACGGTGTAGTGGGATCGGCCGAGGAATTCGCCGACCCGAATACCCACTTCATACCCCGCGATACAGGCCGCAAGAAAGTCTTCTCCTGAGGCCCCGATCGATTGGGCCACCGCCAGTGCTGGGGGAAAGACAACCGTTGCGGGATGGAGCACAGAGCTGTTGTGAAGGTCATCTTGCTCGACAACATGGGAGGCTGCCGCATTCGCCATCGCGGCGAGCAAGGGGCTATTTCCTGATCGCTCGCCAATCACCTCGCTCGGCCCATTGGGCAGGCCTTGTGATCGACAAAAAGCGGTGATGATTCTTACGGCGCGTGCGTTTCGCCCTGCAATTGCAGAGGCAAGCCAGTCGAGAAATAAATCTTCCGTACGCCGAATAACCGCTGTAGGAATTCTTGAAAATTGGATTTCACTTGCGAATGTCGCAAGTGCGGTCGTTGGACTCTGCATCACTCTAGAACGATCGGGGTAAGCCAAGCACATGCTCAGCGATGTAGGAGTAGATAAGATTCGTTGAGATTGGCGCAACCTGATAAAGGCGAGTCTCACGAAACTTTCGTTCAACATCGTATTCGCAGGCAAAACCAAATCCGCCATGGGTCTGCAGGCAGGTGTTGGCCGCCTCAAAAGAAGCTTTAGCGGCGAGGTACTTGGCCATATTTGCCTGTGGCCCACAGGGCTTGCCGTCATCGAATAAACGACAGGCCTCAAAGCGCATGAGATTGGCGGCCTCGGTTTCGATATAGGCATCCGCAATCGGGAATTGGATCCCTTGGTTTTTTCCAATTGGCCGGTCAAAGACAACGCGTTCATTTGCGTAGCGTCGGGCCTTATCAATCAGCCAGTAGGCATCCCCAATACATTCCGCAGCGATCAGCACACGCTCTGCATTAAGGCCATCTAGGATGTATTTAAACCCCTGGCCCTCCTGGCCGATTAGATTTTCTGCGGGAATTTCAAGATTATCGAAAAACACCTCATTGGTTTCGTGGTTCACCATATTCAGAATTGGCCGCACCGTCATACCTTCTCGAAGGGCGGACTGAATATCCACCATAAAAATCGACATTCCTTCCGATTTTTTAGTGACCTCTGCAAGGGGGGTTGTTCTTGCGAGCAGGATCATGAGGTCGGAGTGTTGAATCCGAGAGATCCAGACTTTCTGCCCGTTCACAATGTAGCGATCCCCCTGCCTGGTCGCAGTGGTTTTGAGTTTTGTAGTGTCGGTTCCGGTGGTGGGCTCAGTGACAGCCATCGATTGCAGGCGCCACTCGCCAGAGGCTATTTTTGGCAGATAGAAGTCTTTTTGTTCTTTAGAGCCATGTCGCAGCAGGGTTCCCATGTTGTACATCTGGCCGTGGCATGAACCCGCATTACCACCTGAGAAATTGATCTCCTCCATGATGACTGAGGCTTCAGCCAGCCCCAGCCCGGAGCCACCATATTCGGTGGGAATTAATGCAGCGAGCCAGCCCGCCTGGGTAAGGGCGTCTACAAACTTCTCTGGATACCCTCGCACCTCATCGACCTGCTGCCAGTAAGCAGAATCAAACTGGCCGCATAGGTCGCGGAGTGCTTCACGAAGTTCCTGATACTCATCGGGGGTGGGGATATCATTTTTCATTGTAATTTACTGTCTTACCCAGGAGATGATTGGCGCTTTAGCCGAATTCTCTGCAGCGCATAAATGCTGCCGCCGACCAACAAGCCAATCACATCCGTTGTTGTTTCCGGAACAATGAGGCAGATTGCAGCCGCAAAGAGGATAAACCGAAGCGGCCTTACGAGTGCCCCGCCAAACCAACCTTCTGTTGAGCCTGCCAGGAACCAGACGCCGATCGCTCCAGTTAAGGTGGCCTGAAAGATCTCCATGGGCGCACCTTTCATGAGTAACACGGGGCTGAAAAAGAACATGAAGGGCACCAAGAACGTTGCAAGCCCCATTTTCAGAGCAGCCCAGGAGGTCTTCCAGGGATCCGCATTACACATCCCGGCCGCCGCAAAGGAGGCCAGTGCAACAGGCGGTGTGATCGCTGAGATAACGGCAAAGTAGAAGATAAACATATGCGCAACGAGCGGCTGGATTCCGATCTTGGATAGGCCGGGAGCAAGAACAGCTGCACCGATTGCATATGCAGCTGTCGTGGGCATACCCATCCCTAGTATTAGGGCAACGAGTGCTGCGAAGATCATTGCGAGCAATTGGCTTGCACCGGCGATACCCAGAATCATTTCTGAGAAGCGCCCGCCGATTCCGGTGAGCGCTACCACGCCAACGATAATTCCTGCGCATCCGCAGACCGCGACGAGCTGAATTGTGTCGCGTGCGGCAAGATTTAAGGCCTCTAGTGTTTTTCTGGTTCCAAAAAGTGCAACCAAGGCAAGTACAACCGCGCCCCCAACGACTAGACCTGACCAACTCCCCGCAACGCCTTTGAGTAGCTCAGGACCAAAACCAATCATGAGGCTTGCAATCCCACCCATCGCGACCAGGGAGACAATACGCTTGAGAAATTCCCTCGCAAAAGAAATCATTGGCGTCACCCGCTGGCCGGAGCCGTCATCGAGGTCTCCAAATCGGATTGAGAGCCACCCGACGATAAGTGCTGCCAGGATGCCAAGGCCACCGGCACGGAAGGGCGAATAGCCCTCCATGAGCGCCCATACGAGTGCGACGATGGGCGAGAAGAGATAGATCCGCTTAACCATCTCTTTGATTGAGGGCAACTCATCTCGGCGAAGGCCCCGCAGACCGAGTCGTATCGCATGGAGGTCTACATGAATCCAGCAGGCGATATAAAAGAGGAGGGCAGGAATAACAGCGGCCAGTGCAATCTCGGAATAAGGGATTCCCGTAATTTCAGCCATAAGGAAGGCACCGGCGCCCAGAACCGGCGGGGTAATCTGACCGCCTGTCGAGGAGGTCGCTTCGATCGCAGCGGCGGTCGGTTTGTCGTAGCCCACCTTACGCATCATGGGAATCGTGACCATCCCCGAGGCGACCACATTGGCGACCGCAGACCCAGAGATCGATCCGAATAAAACCCCCGATGCAACAGCCGCTTTGGCAGGACCACCTCGGGCCCAGCCGAAGAGTGCGTTACAGAGATCGTTGATGTAATCCCCAACTTTTGAGACCTGGAGAAATGCAGCAAAGCAGACGAATAAAATAATGTAGGACGATGAGACCTGTGTGGTTACTCCGAAAATCCCGTACTCGCTGTAGATATAGGTAAAGAATCGATCAACGGCGAAACCCTTGTGCTGAAGAACACCGGGCATCCAAGGGCCCACAAATGAATAGATAATAAAAATGGCGCAGATAATGGGTAATGCAAGCCCCGACGATCGTCGACCGAATTCGAGCAGCAACAGGGTTCCAACCACCCCGGTGATCACGTCTCCAGTTGTGAACTGGGCACCGGCCCGAAAGAGCAAACCATCGACCTCGACGGTAATGTAGATGGCGCATGCGATTGATGCGATAACAAGAAGCCAGTCGTACCAAGGAACCCCATCTTTTCGCGCGCCTTGGCTTGCCCGATAAATCATGAAGCCGATTGCACCTCCCCAGCCCACGTGAATCGCCCGAAACATGAGGGGCTCCAGAGAGTAGACATTTAAGACATAGAGGTGAAAGAGGGTGAACGTAATGCAGAGCACCGCGAGCAGGGTGGCATTCCAGCCAATTAAGTCTCGTTTATTGCCCCCGAATTCCTCTTCGGCCATGGGGGGTCTGATGACTTCGTCGTTGGTGGGTTCGCTGGCGCTCATTTTTTAACTCCTTGAGTGACAAAAAACCGCACTGTGCTTGCGCCCAGTGCGGCTAATTGTTAAGACAATCTACTTAAAAGACTTGATTAACCTTTGTACTCAGGCGGCAACAAGTTCTTGGGAATGGTGATTCCCTTTTCCTTGAAGTACCGGACTGCTCCAGGGTGAAACGGAAGGAACCCGTTCTTGTTCCAGTTCTGAAGGACAGTTTCTTTTCCAGCTGCATGGCCTTTGACCAGCTGAGGATTATTCTCAAGAACGGCTTTGACAACGGCGTAGACCAAATCATCAGAGACATCCTTGTGGGCAATTGCAAAGTTAAATAGACCTACGGTTTTCTGGTCGGCGGTCATCTGCTTATAGGTGCTCTTTGGGATCACCGAGTCAGAGAGTTCAGGCATTGCGGCTTTAATTTTCTTTAACTCATCGTCGCTAAATGTGAGGTACCGAACCTTGGTGGTGTTCTCGAGTTCTGAGAAAGCCGCAATTGGCAGACCTGCACAGAAAGGAAACGCATCAATCAGACCGTCTTGGAGGTTGGCGGCCATATCAGAGGCCTGTCCATTACGCACCGTGACATCAAGACCAATGGCTTTGAACATAAGCGGGAAGTAGGTACCACAGGTGCCCGCACGTGGGCCTACGCCTGCTTTTTTACCAGCAAGCTCTTTGACTGATTTGATATTTGATTTTTCCAGAGTGACAAAATGAAACGGTGTGTCATACATCGGGAAGATTGCCCGAATGTTGTTGAACTTCTGGCCCTTTGTCCACTCGCCTTCGCCCTTCCACGCCTGCAGCGCAACGCCCATAGTGACCATACCGAAATCGGTTTGTTTGGAGTCTGTCAGGATGATGTTCTGGTTGGGCCCCTGGGTCTGCTGAGTGCTGATATTGGTCCCGATCTTTTCATTAACCAGTGAGGCCCAGACCTGCCCGTAAACAAAGTAGGTGCCGCCAACAGAGGCCGTGCCGAGTGTTAGATTTGTTGGCCATTTGGGGTTTGCCTTGGCCTGTGCGTAGACGCTGCCGGCTAGGGATAGACCCGCCATCGTGGCCACGGCAAATTTCATCATTTTTGAAAACTTCATAGTGCCCTACCCTCCATTAGTAATGAGGCTAGAACATTAGCATGTGCGTCCTCTGGCGCCATGGGGTAAAACCCCATCGCATTGGTTGTGACGGGGTTTTACGGCGGGGGGTTTTGTTAGCGCAGAGCTGAAATTGTTGCGGCGCACACTGCGGCTGTTACCTGTTGGGTCGTGGCGATGCCCCCGAGGTCACGGGTATGGAAGCTCGGATTGGCGGTGACGGACTCAATGGCGGCCATCACGGCTCCGGCAGCCCGATGCTCGCCGAGATGTTCGAGCAGCATCACGACCGACCAGAATGTACCGATTGGATTAGCAAGCCCCTTGCCCATGATGTCAAAGGCAGACCCATGGATCGGCTCAAACATTGAGGGATAGCGGCGCTCAGGATCGATATTTCCTGTGGGCGCGATGCCAAGGCTTCCCGCAAGTGCTGCGGCTAAATCACTCAGGATATCGGCATGTAAATTGGTAGCGACAATCGTGTCGATTGAGGCAGGGCGATTCACCATGCGGGCGGTGGCAGCATCGACCAGCTCTTTGTCCCAACGGACATCGGGGAAATCTTTTGAGACCTCTAAGGCGACCTCATCCCACATGACCATGGCGTGGCGCTGGGCATTCGATTTTGTAACGACTGTGAGCTGCTTACGTGGCCGAGATTGTGCGAGCTTGAAGGCAAACCGGATGATGCGCTCAGCACCCACTCGGGTCATGATTGAGACATCGGTCGCGACCTCGATCGGATGGCCCTGGTGTGCCCGACCGCCAACGCCGGAGTATTCACCCTCGGAATTCTCACGAACGATGACCCAGTCTAAATCCTGGGGTGCGCATCGTTTTAACGGCGCATCGATGCCTGGCAGAATTCGAGTGGGCCGCACATTGGCATACTGATCAAAACCCTGGCAGATTTTTAATCGTAGGCCCCAGAGGGTAATGTGGTCGGCAATGTCGGGGTCACCGGCCGAGCCAAACAAGATCGCATCAGAATGCCGAATCGCCTCAAGGCCATCCTGCGGCATCATCACGCCGTGTTTGCGATAGTAGTCGCCTCCCCAGTCAAAGCTTGTGAATTTGAAATCGAACCCTGGCTGAGTCTGGGCCAGCGATTCGAGCAGTTTCTGGCCGGCCGGAACAACTTCTTTGCCGATACCGTCACCGGGAATGCAGGCGATCTGATAGGTGGTCATGAGTGTCTTTCGCAAAAAGGATTTATTTTAGCGCTCCGATAGGTGCGCAAGCATTAAGGTCTGCGGGGCATGCGCCAAGGCAACATGAGCCTTGTGGAGAGGCGGTCTAATTTTGGAACATTGAGTGTTTCATGCATCGAGAGAATTGATTCTCCAAGCAGTCCTGATTGCAGTACGGACCGGATATAAAAAGGGGTGTCTTCAAGCGTTTGGTTAACCCGTAAGGGGAAGCTGGGCTGACTGCGAATTGAGCGGGCAACCCGCCAGAATGCCTTGGGCAGGGACTGCCGTGGCGGAGCGTCAAAGCTATCGATAGTGCCATCGCGCTTGAAGCGTAACGCGAGGACTTGTTCATGACCCGATTTTTCCCGAATGTCATAGAGAACTGTGACACTTCCATCACGCATATTGGCCCGAGACCAGTCCCATTCGACAAACGCCGCGCTAATCGGCTCTTCTCCTTCATTGGAATCAAGATAGCCGTGGCCCTTCCAAGATAGAGTCGGTCTTTCAAGATTCACCTCTACCCGTGCACTCGGTGCAATTGGGCCCCAGTGGTGTTGGGCCTCCTGGTCAAGAGCTGTGGTGAAATTAAATAGCTGATTTGGGAAAAGACGAATCGTTCCCCGCACGCGTTGGGCGAACGGCACTGCGATCTCATTAAGATCAATGTCCAGCGATTCGCCTGTCCAGCGAAGCTGGCTCGGGCCAACCTGGAAATGATGCGCATCCCGAGAGATCGACTGGCACCCCCGCTCTGTCATTGCCCATCGGCGGGCGCGAGGGCCATAGAGTGCCACGTTAATTGCGCAATGATTCTCTGGGTTGGTGTTGGGATTGCGGGCCCTTGCCCAGTAGTAGTAAGGTGAGAAAACGCTGCCGACGAAGGCGATAATTGTTAAGCCATACTGGCCATCATCACTTAGTGCGTCGACGTACCACCAGAGATAACCACCCGGCGGGACTGCTTGATCAAACCGAGGTGTTCCATCAGGGTGGCGGCCGCCAATCGGCCCGAGAGCGCGGCCATCGGCACGCCTGGCCCAGGGTGCACGGAGCCCCCCGCCAGATAGAGCCCCGGTATGGGGCTCTTGGAAGAGTGGCGGGCAAATGCGCTCATCCAGCCGTGAGTTGCATGGCCATAGAGTGCGCCACCCGTTGCTGGAAATCGTTGATGGAATGCGGTGGGCGTTGTGATCACCGTATTCGAACTGGTGTGATGGATCGATAAACCGCAACGCTCCATAAGAGAGAAACTGGCTTGGGTGCATGCTTGGATCTCCGAGGCATCAAAGAGGTGGCGATCGCCGGTTGCTGGCGCGTTGATTAACACAAGAAGTCGCTCTGCGTGATTGGGGGATTCGGTTGTGAGGCGGGAATCGGGGCGGCTTCGGTCCTGAGCGCAGACATAGACCGTGGGGCTTTTCGGCAGCCGATGGCTACGAAAAATATCATCAAATTCAGAGGCGTAATCCTGATTAAAAAATAAATTATGGCGAGTTAATGGAAATCCCTGTGTGGGCGCAACGATTGACAGGGTGAGCGCTGATAGAGATCGTTTATTGAGATCGTCTATTGGCGGCCCAAATGCCCGAGAGGCAATGGACTGCGATTCAGCGACCTGATGGTGCTCATCATTTTTCTGTGTCGTGTACCCGGAGGGTTGTTGTAGGCGGCGAAATCCGATTGCACCCGAGCGCAGTGCAGCGACATCGCCATTGAAGATAACTGATTCAGCTCGAAGAAGTTCTCCATCGGCAAGGACCGCGCCGCAGGCACGGTCGCCTTCTAACAAGAGGGCTGTGCAATCACAGCCGGTGCGAATCTTGGCGCCGTGTTGTTGGGCGAGGCGGCCGATTGTCTGGCCTAGCGCAGACAGGCCGCCATCAATCATCCACACTCCCTGCCGCTCTACATCGGCGATCAACATTAGTGTTGCTGGCGCTGCAAGTGGCGAAGAGCCGCAGTAGGTGGCATACCGTGAGAACAATTGATGTAGCCGCGGGTCTTTGAAATGACGTGTCAGAGACTGCCAGAGACTCTTAAATAGGCCCAGCTGCCAGAGTACTTTTAGGCCGGGTATGCCAAGATCCTGATGCATGGTTCTTATCGATGGCCGCTCTGAGCGAATATAGGCGGACTCAAGTGCTTTATAGGCGGATTGCGCCTGTGCACAGAATTTGAGAAACCGATCGGCCTCGGCCTGGCTTGAGAAATTGGCAATTGCCTCTGCGGAGGCGTTACTGTCGGAAAATAAGTCGAGCTGCTCATTCTGACTCCATGCATGGCGCGCCAGAACCGGCGATTGATGGAGTACAAGTTCATCTTCAAGTCGCGTACCCGCTTTTTCAAACAGCGCATCAAAGACCCAACGCATGGTGAACACGGTTGGGCCCGAATCAACACCCAGACCCCCGACATTGACCTGATGCAGTTTTCCGCCAATACGATCCGCCCGCTCAACGACTGTGACGTCGAGCCCAGCAATGGCGAGTTCGAGGGCGCTGACAAGTCCCGCGATCCCCCCCCCAATAATGAGTGTGCGATGCTCCTCTGGGGCGCTACGGTTAGGCAAAAACACGCCCCTTCCAGACCCCTTGTGGGTTAAGGGGCCTAAAGCGCACAAACATAGATTCGGAAAAATACTGGCCCTGATGGGCTGCTTTGATCGCGGTGAGGTGAGCTCCAGAACGCGCGTAGTGATCCATCGCCTGTGAAGACTCCCAGATGGTGAAGGTCGCCTGCCTAAAAAATGGTGCCTCGCCGAGCCCAACCGCCAATAGACAGCCCGACGCACGCTCAAGATCAGCCTCTGCGGGTGGCGATTTTCTCCAAAATGAGATGACCTGACTGGGCCGAATGGATGCTCGAGTGAGCGCGGCAATTGGGCCCGTGTCTGGGGCATCGGTATCGATCGGAATACTGACGCCAGACCAACTTCCCCGACATGAATACGCAGCGAGAATCGCAGAGAAAAACTCATCTGCGTGGTGCCGATAGGCCGCGATTATCTTGGAATCTGCAATAAATGCTGCGGCCGATGGCGCATTCGCAAATAGGCAGAACAAACCCTGCCGAGTCGCACTTGGTTTTAGGCCGAACCCCCCACCAGCACCACTGCCTAGAATCTTTGCAAACTGAAGGCCGGGAATATTGCGTAAGGCTGCTCGCCCGAGGACAAATCGCAGGAACCCCCAGAGCCGCGAAGAGGGCCGGATGTCGACTAGAACAATGACCGCAACCATCGCTGGAGTGTAGAGCAAAACCTTATTTTTTACTGCGGTCGGTTACTTCTCCGATATTGTATCGACGCAGTTTCACATACAGACTCTGACGGGAGAGACCAAGCATTTCAGCGGCCGACGCACGATTGTCGCGCGTAAGACGAAGGGCCGCCTCAATACAGAGTTTTTCAATCAGGTCTGCGGTTTCGCTGACGATTTCCTGTAAGGGTACCCGGCCAACCAGCTCGACAAGTTGGTCGGCTGTTCGTGGCAGTTGGTTGAGCGTCGGCCGCTCAGTACCAAGGCGTTGGCCGACTTCGCGAACGCTAAATCCTAGACAAGGCATACCCCCCGACTTTACCGAGACGCCGGAGATCTCGACCTCTAGGTCGGCCCCACTGGTTCCGCGCAGCATCGTGGCAAATAGCCGCACGGCGCCGCGTTGTTGAATATTTGCAATGAGAACACTCAGATCAACATCGGACCGGCCGAGCCAGTCGCTCAACTGACGGGATAGAACCTGTTCTCGCTTGGCGAGATGCACCATCTCAATAAATGCACGGTTACAACTCAAGATCTTCCCTGCGGGGTCAGTCACGACAAAGCCATCGGGGGAGTGCTCGAGAACATCCAGCATCACCGAGTATTGTGAGCCCGGAGTATCAGTGACCGCTGGGATACGCGACGGTGCTAGTCGAATGAGAAAGAGGGCGCCGCTTTCTTGCCGAAAGAGCGATGCAGATATTGCAACTTCTTCGCCTGCTGCATCACCTGTAATCACGCATGAATCTGCATCACCCGTGGAGCGTACGCGACTTAATAGATCCTCAACGGCGTGGCGCTGGCTTTCTGGGAGCGATTCCCTAAGCCCCCGGCCCACGAGACGCTTTACCGCAGTACCGAGAATTTTTGATGCGGCCGGGTTTGCCTCAAGGATTCGCTCCTGGTTGGGGTCGACGATGAGTACTGCCTCAGAGGCGAGTTCAAAGAGCAGTCGATAGCGTGTCTCCATGTGCCGCATCCGAAGATAGTCGCGCTCCATGGCCTGATGCGCTTCAACAAGCCGTTGTTGAAGTGAGGCCATGTTGCGAAGATCCCGACCAAACGCAACGATCTGGCCGTTTGTCCCGATCTGAATTGCGGAGCAGAGAATAGGAACATCAGCTCCTTGAGTGGAGGGATAGTTAATATGCCGCCATCGAATGGGCTGGTCGTTAACCGCATCTGCGATTAATTCATCAACCTTGATCGCGCTCTCTGTGGTGACCACTCTGTTCCACTGCTGGCCAATCCAGTCACTCGTTTTATGGAGAGGAAGTTGGTCGTTACTGAGCTTGAGATGAGTGATTTTTCCTTGGGAATCTATACCGATAGCGATATCAGAGGCGGCGGCGATAACATCGAGCGCAATCGTTGGGTCAATGGCGGCCAAGCCCGTTGTCGTGGATTTTTTCGGGCTCATGGGAAACCGACCTCAGCCTTCCGCGCGGGCTGCATCGATACCAGGCGCTCTGCCTCAGCGACTGCGCTCTCAGCGTCGGTCGTAATGGTGTCGGCACCAATCTGATCCGCATACTCGGGATGCTGATGGATTAGCGGGCCACCCGCCATGATGATGAGAGAGGAATTGTTTGAAGATTGACGAAGTTCCGCAACAAATCGCGGTAGGCCTTCGAGCTGCGCGACCGAACCGACTGAGATTCCTGCGATATCAAACCATTCATCTTGGATTGCGTCGACGAGTCGTTCGCGGGTTGCGGTGGGATCTGCCCAGACGATCCAACCGGCCCGCCGAAAGAATTCAGACACCATCAGAATACCGAGAGTGTGTTGAGAGCCCGGAACCGGCATCAACATGATTCGCCTTTGGCTCACGACCGGGACATCCTGATCTTGGCGAAAGTCGGGGCTTAGGTCATACATGAGTTGTTGGATGCGCCAAAGCGCAATCGTCACCTGCGTAAAGTCACAACGGTCATCCACCCAGAGATCGCCGAGTTGGCGTGCGGCTGGGGTGAACAGGTCAAGGTAGACCGATGGCAGCCCGATTCCCCGGCTGCGCACCGAATCGACAAAGTGTCGGCAGACGGCCGCATCGTGCTGCAGCACGATATCAACGAAAGCCTGAACATCCTCCTGGCGGATTGGCTGTGACGTGGCCACCCTTGATTGCTGTGGGAGCTCGTCCTTGTGGGCGGCCATCAGCCTCGGGATTATCTCGGTCTCGATAGCCTTAACGAGCCACTGCATAGCCCCCCCTAATTGCTATTAAATTTATTAAGTATCTGATTTTATTCACTATTTTTAATAGTAAGTACTTATTATTTTATCTATAAAAACAGGTTTAAAGGCAGACTGAGCGGGTCCTGTGGTGGACCTGCCCACAACTCTGAAATCCGGCCCCACGGGACTGCCACGTATATGTCTAGATGAATATCTCAAAACAGCACTGTATGTCAAGGACAATTGATGTCAAATTTAGTTGACAGTTATTAGACGCAGTTCTAGAGTGGTTTGTAGAAAAAAAGAAATTTTGGAGCCCTCTTTTTGACTGATTCGATTGCCCTGTACACCCCAGAGGAGCGTCGCCGTCGCGACCAGACGCCTTGGACACTCGTTCAGGGGATTCTTGCGCCGATTCAATTCCTCGTTTTTATGGTCAGCACAATTCTGGTGATTCGCTTTTTAATTACGGGAGAAGACGAGTGGATTACTACGGTATCTATCGTGTCTAAGACACTGCTGCTCTATCTCATCATGATGACGGGATGTATCTGGGAAAAGGTGGTATTCGGACGGTATCTCTTTGCCAAAGCATTTTTCTGGGAAGACGTCTTCAGCATGTTGGTGTTGGCCCTACACACGGCGTATTTACTAGCGCTCACGAATGCCTGGCTCGCGACCCATGCGCTTATGGTTCTCGCGCTCGGGGCGTATCTCGCCTATGTCATTAACGCAGCTCAGTTCTTGCTCAAGCTAAGGGCTGCGCGGCGTCAGCAGGCGCGCGCTGAGATCCGAGGGTCACCTGTAGGGGGTGTTGCCTATGAATAAGACAATTCCACTGCGGGCTCTGCCGTCCGAGATCCCGAACACCGGGGGTTGTAACGATGCACCGGTGCTCCGTGAGCGCGGCCAGCGCGAGGTGTTCTGTGGACTGACAGGAATCATCTGGCTACATCGAAAAATACAGGACGCCTTTTTCTTGGTTGTCGGCTCGCGGACCTGCGCCCATCTCATTCAGTCGGCGGCCGGTGTCATGATCTTTGCAGAGCCACGGTTTGCGACAGCGATTATCGATGATCGAGATCTTGCAGGATTGGCTGATGCGAACGACGAATTAGACCGCGTTGTCGCCCGACTGCTTGAGCGACGACCCGATATTCGAATGCTGTTTCTTGTCGGTTCGTGCCCGTCTGAGGTCATCAAGCTGGACCTCTCTCGCGCGGCCCAACGGCTCACTCGGCAGTTTGCGCCGAAGGTTGCGGTATTGAATTACTCCGGCAGCGGAATAGAGACTACGTTTACCCAAGGTGAAGACGCCTGTCTCACCGCGCTTGTGCCGACGCTTCCCGAATCTACAGTGGGGTCGCCGACACAACTGCTGATTGTTGGGACACTAGCCGATGTGGTGGAAGACCAATTCTTGCGGCTATTTAACGAGATGGGTGTTGGACCAGTGGCCTGTTTTCCACCCCGCCGGTCAACGGAGTTGCCCTCGATCGGACCCAATACACGGTTTCTTTTGGCGCAGCCCTTTCTTGGTGAGACCGCGCGTGCCCTTGAGTCGCGCGGGGCTCAGCGGATTGCGGCCCCGTTTCCGCTTGGGGTGGAGGGAACGACGCTATGGCTTCAGGCCGCAGCTGCCTGTTGGGGTGTGGATGCAGATCATTTTGAGAAGACGATTTCCAGTAGCCGTGAGCGGGCGTCACGGGCCCTTGCGCGTCAGCGGGATGCGTTGCAGGGTAAAACAATATTTTTCTTTCCGGATTCTCAGCTCGAGGTTCCGCTTGCCCGATTCCTGTCGCGTGAACTCAAGATGATCGTGGCTGAGGTCGGCTCACCGTATCTCCACAAGCAGCATCTGGCAGAGGAGCTGGCAATGCTGCCGGCCGACACCCTCCTCTCGGAGGGCCAGGATGTTGAAAAACAACTCGACCGATGCCGGCGCGCCAATCCTGATCTTGTGGTGTGTGGATTAGGACTTGCGAACCCGTTAGAACAAGAAGGTATCACCACGAAGTGGTCGATTGAATTGGTATTTAGTCCGATTCAGGGTTTTGATCAGGCGGCCGATCTTGCCGAGTTGTTTAGCCGTCCGATTCGGCGGCGAGCACTTCTGTCGAACTCTCTAGCGCATGATGCGCAGGCGGCATAGAGGAGCAGATGCGATGAAGCTCACACTCTGGACTTACGAAGGCCCACCGCATGTCGGTGCGATGCGGGTCGCAACCGCGATGCGGGATGTCCACTATGTGCTCCACGCGCCGCAGGGTGATACCTATGCAGATTTATTGTTCACAATGATTGAACGGCTCCCAAAGCGGCCGCCCGTAACCTACACCACATTCCAAGCCCGTGATCTCGGCAAAGATACCGCTGAGTTGTTTAAAAATTCCGTGCGCGAGGCCTATGCACGCTTCCAGCCCAAGGCAATGCTCGTGGGCGCCTCATGCACTGCTGAACTTATCCAAGATGATCCTGCGGGCCTTGCGGCTGCGCTGTCTCTGCCGATTCCCGTGATACCACTTGAACTGCCTTCGTATCAGAAAAAAGAAAACTGGGGCGCAGCCGAAACCTTCTATCAAATCGTTCGCGCACTCTGTACGGGCAGAACACCGTCGCGCCGCGCGTCGGTAAGGCCACGCTGTAACGTATTGGGTGCGACAGCGCTTGGTTTTCGGCATCGTGACGATGTCACTGAAATTACAAGGCTACTGGATCAGATCGGCGTTGATGTGGCGGTCGTTGCGCCCCTTCATGCGACGCCTGACGATATCTCTGCGCTGATTGATGCTGATTTTAATGTCTTGCTCTATCCCGAGACAGGTCACAGTGTTGCGAGCTGGCTGGAGCGACAATTTGGCATGAAGACCACGAGATGCATTCCGATTGGAGTGCGTGGCACCCAAGACTTTATTCGTGAAGTCTGTGATCTGGCAGGGCTCGATCATGCGCGGGTTCAGGCCGAAGGCGCGCGCGCAGGCTGGTACGCACGGTCCGTCGATTCCACGTATCTCACGGGTAAACGGGTCTATATCTTTGGTGATGCCACCCACGTCATTGCAGCAGCCAGGGTTGCGGCGCATGAGATGGGCTTTACCGTTGTCGGGCTCGGAACCTACAGCCGTGAGTTTGCCCGAGAGGTTCGAGAGGCTGCCAAATCCTACGGTGTTGAAGCGCTGATCACTGATGATTATCTCGATGTGGAGCAGCAGGTAGCCGAACTCCAGCCCGAGTTGGTCTTGGGTACACAGATGGAGCGTCATATCGCAAAACGGCTGTCCGTGCCCTGCGCAGTTATTTCATCACCTGTTCATGTACAGGATTTTCCAGCCCGCTATTCTCCCCAAATGGGTTTTGAGGGTGCCAATGTATTGTTTGATACCTGGATTCATCCGCTCATGATGGGCCTCGAAGAGCATCTGATTCATATGTTCCGCGATGACTTTGAATTCCACGATGGTGCTGCACCCTCACACCTCGGACATTCGGCGGCCACTCATGGCGCAGACACGATTTCGCCAGCCGTTTCGTCTTCCTCGATTGTTATTTCCAACTGGGCGGCTGAGGCCCAGAGTGAGCTCAACAAGATCCCGTTTTTTGTTCGGGGTAAAGCCCGCCGTAACACCGAGCGTTATGCCCAGGAGCGGGGTGTGCAACTCATTACTGTAGAAACACTTTACGATGCCAAAGCCCACTTTAGTCGCTGATCTTACGCGTGTTCGATTAACGCCAATTCGCGTCACGATTGTGACGATGGATACCCATCTGGCAACGGCCACAGCTCGGGCGACTGCGCGCTTAGTGAAACAGCTGCCAGGCTTATCAATGTCTCTGCATGCGGCCTCCGAGTGGAGTGCAGATGAGAAATCCCTCGCGCGTTGCATTGAAGATATTGCCCGCGCCGATATCGTGATCGCGACGATGTTGTTCATGGAAGATCATTTCCTGCCTATCTTGCCGGCGCTGGAGGCGCGCAGAGAGTCATGCGATGCCATGGTTTGTGCAATGTCGGCGTCTGAGGTCGTTCGTCTTACACGGATCGGTAAATTCGACATGAATAAACCCGCATCTGGGCTGACAGCCTTACTGAAACGGTTGCGGGGCAATAAAGATAAAAAATCGACAGGCGGTGCCGCACAGATGAAGATGCTGAGGCGGGTTCCAAAGTTTCTTCGATTCATCCCGGGTACGGCACAGGACGTCCGCTCATATTTTCTAACCCTGCAGTACTGGCTCGGCGGATCTGAGGAAAACATGTTCAATATGATCCGCTATCTCATTAATAAGTATGCGGCGGGTCCGAGAGAGGTGCTTCGTGGCGCAGATGAGCCTGCGCTGCCCATTGAATACCCTGAGCTTGGCGTCTACCACCCCCGCCTGCCATCGCGGATGGCCGAAGAGGCCCACGAGCTTCCAGTGGTCGTGCCCGCAGCCTCTGCGAAGGGCCGTGTCGGTGTATTACTGCTGCGGTCTTATCTGTTATCCGGCAATGCGGGCCATTACGATGGGGTTATCACCGCGCTCGAGGCCCAGGGCCTGCAGGTGATTCCCGCCTTCGCATCGGGCTTGGATGCGCGGCCTGCGGTCGAGAAATTTTTCATTCAGGAGGGTCAGCCGATTGTCGATACGGTGGTCTCGTTGTCTGGCTTTTCATTGGTGGGCGGCCCCGCCTACAACGACGCTCGTGCCGCTGAGGAGATTCTGGCGAGGCTTGATGTGCCCTATATTTCGGCGCATCCGCTGGAGTTTCAATCCCTTAATCAGTGGGGAGATTCCACGCGTGGGCTGCTCCCCGTTGAGAGCACCATCATGGTTGCAATACCAGAGCTCGATGGTGCGACAACGCCGATGGTCTTTGGGGGACGGGCGGGCAACCCCGGAACAACCTGCAATGGCTGTCACCACCATTGCGAGTTCACGCATAGCCATAATGCACAGGATATGCACACCTGCTCGGAGCGGGCCCACATGCTGGCCTCTCGGGTTGCGAAACTCGTGGCATTACGACGCTCTGAGCGGGCTAGCCGAAAGATTGCGATTGTCATTTTCAACTTCCCCCCAAATGCAGGCAACACTGGAACTGCCGCCTATCTCTCCGTCTTTGAGTCCCTGTATCAGGTGCTCAAATCAATGGGTGAGCAGGGGTATACGGTGGAGATCCCTGAGAGTGTTGATGCACTGCGTGACAGCATTATTCTAGGCAACAAAGATCAGTACGGTACGGATGCGAATGTCCATACCCTAATTGCCGCAGATGACCATGTACGACGCGAGACCTGGCTCTCTGAAATAGAGGCGCAGTGGGGGCCAGCACCGGGTCAACATCTCAGTAATGGCGCCTCTCTGTTCGTCTTGGGCCGCCAGTTCGGTAACGTCGTGGTAACGATACAGCCAGGGATGGGGTATGAGGGTGACCCGATGCGCCTACTGTTTGAGCACGGCTTTGCTCCGACGCATGCGTTTTGCGCGAACTATCGCTATCTGCGCGAGGATTTTCGTGCCGATGCATTTCTGCATTTCGGAACCCATGGTGCCTTGGAGTTTATGCCGGGTAAACAGGCGGGGATGTCGGGCGCCTGCTGGCCCGACCGGCTAATTGCAGATGTTCCAAATTTCTATTTGTATGCATCAAATAATCCATCGGAAGGGGCCATTGCCAAACGCCGTGCGGGCGCAACCCTAATTAGTTATCTGACGCCCCCCGTAGCGCAGGCTGGGTTATATCGTGGGCTTGTCGATCTCAAGTCATCAATCGATCGGTTTAGAAAACTCGAACCTCATGCCGATGAACGGATCGAGACCGCGACGGTAATTCAGGCCCAGGCGGCGGAACTCAATCTGGTGGCCGCGGAGCCACTCTGGTCGACCGATCGCTTAGTGGTACAGAGTTCAAGTAGCGCGCGTAAAGCCTCGACGAATGGCGAGAGTGAGGCAGACCTTGCGATTCAAAAGCTTACCGATACCGTACGTGAGATGGAATACACCCTGATCCCGCATGGGCTCCATGTGGTGGGCCTGCCGCTTTCAATAGAAGAACGAATCGACATGTTGACCTCGATGGCCGACGCCACAAGTAGCCTGAGGATATCGCGTGAGAGTGCCCAGTTGGTTATTGATAGTGCGGATGCTGACTGCGTGATGGCGCATCTCTGTGAGGTCCACGATGGGCTCTCGCAAGAAGACGCACGACACCTCGCCGATCAACTGGTGATGGCAAGCACGCTTCTTGAGAAAGACACGGAAGTCGACGGCATCTTGCATGCACTGGATGGCCGTTATATTCGACCTGCGCCTGGCGGCGATCTGCTGCGGTCGCCTGAGGTCTTACCGACTGGACGAAATCTCCACGGATTTGACCCCTTCAAGATTCCGAGTGCATTTGCGGTTCGAGAGGGTGCCCTCCAGGCGCAGCGGCTTCTGGATCGCTATCAGGCAGATGGAAACGCATTGCCAGAATCTGTCGCGATGGTGCTGTGGGGAACGGATAACTTAAAAACTGAGGGAAGCCCGATTGCACAAGCCCTCCATCTCATGGGTGCCGAGCCTCGGTTTGATAGCTATAGCCGGGTTGCGGGCGCGAAGTTGATTCCACTTGAGGTTCTCGGGCGTCCCCGCATCGATGTGGTGATCACCTTGTCCGGTATCTTTCGCGATCTGATGCCTCTTCAGATTAAGTTACTCGCGGAAGCAGCCTTCCTAGCGGCCTCTGCAGACGAGCCAAGTGATCAGAACTTTATTCGCAAACATGCATTGGCCTATCAGGCCGAACATGGCTGTGATATTGAAGAGGCGTCTCTGCGAGTCTACGGGAATGCGGAAGGCGCCTACGGCTCAAATGTCAACAGCCTTGTTGAAAACAGCCGGTGGGATGAGGAAGATGAACTTGCCGAGACCTACTCTCGACGCAAAGGGTTTGCGTATGGCCGCAGTGGTCGGCCTGTGAAAAAACCTGCGTTGTTACAGAGCGTACTGCGGGATGTCGAGTTGACGTATCAGAACCTAGAGTCTGTTGAGCTTGGGGTGACAACGGTTGATAACTATTTCGACACCTTGGGCGGGATCACAGGTGCTGTGAAACGTGCCAAGGGTGGCCGTGTGCCACCCGTTTATATCGGCGATCAGACCAAGGGTGATGGCACTGTGCGGACCTTGTCTGAGCAGGTTGCACTCGAGACACGAACACGGATGCTAAACCCAAAATGGTACGAAGGAATGTTGAAACACGGATACGAGGGTGTTCGTCAGATTGAGGTTCACATCACGAATACGATGGGCTGGTCAGCGACGACTGGTCAGGTTCAGCCTTGGGTTTATCAGCAGCTCACCCAGACCTTTATGTTGGATCCAGAAATGCGTGACCGTCTGGCCAAGCTCAATCCATCTGCCTCGGCAAAGGTCGCAAATCGATTATTAGAAGCATCTGAACGACAGTTTTGGAACCCCGACGCCAAGACTTTGGCGGCCCTACGTCAGGCCGGAGAAGAACTAGAAGATCGCCTAGAGGGCGTCTATGAGGGAGTATCAACATGAATGTCGCAACCGTACCTTTTTCTGAAATCAAACGATCGGGCGGACGGCCTGACGGAGAGGGAAGCGTTCAGGTTCAGCTTGATCCCAATCTCAAAATTGGCAATGCCAAAGTATTCGCAATCTATGGCAAAGGGGGGATCGGCAAGAGTACAACCTCATCGAACCTCTCGGTCGCATTTTCTAAGCTTGGCAAACGGGTCCTGCAGATTGGCTGCGATCCAAAACATGATTCGACCTTTACGCTCACTAAGAAACTGATGCCTACGGTGATCGATGTGTTGGAGTCGGTAGATTTTCACTCTGAAGAACTGCGGATGGAGGACTTCGTATTTGAGGGCTACAACGGGGTGATGTGCGTCGAGGCCGGTGGGCCACCAGCAGGAACCGGGTGTGGGGGTTATGTTGTGGGGCAGACGGTCAAACTCTTAAAAGAGCATCACCTCCTAGAGGACACGGATGTCGTCATCTTCGACGTTCTGGGAGATGTCGTCTGCGGTGGATTTGCAGCACCTCTGCAGCACGCCGATCGTGCATTAATCGTGACCGCTAATGATTTCGATTCAATTTTTGCGATGAACCGGATCGTGCAGGCTATTGGTGCGAAATCAAAAAACTATAACGTGCGCCTTGGAGGCGTGATCGCCAATCGAAGTGCGGCCACCGATCAGATTGATAAATTTAATGACCAGATCGGCCTGAAGACGATGGCTCATTTTCCTGATCTGGATGTGATTCGTCGAAGTCGTTTAAAAAAATCAACACTCTTCGAGATGGAAGAATCCCCTGAGCTTAAAGCGGTTCAGGAGGAGTATATGCGGCTCGCGGCAAAGCTCTGGGCTGGCGTCGATCCGCTCAGCGCCGAGCCCATGAAGGACCGGGATATTTTTGATCTCCTGGGGTTTGATTAAGGTCTGATCGGATTGATTCGGAAGCTCTCATGAACGAACTCAGCGAACTCCGCTATCTGCAGCAACGCGATCGAATCGAAACCTATTTCGATCGAACAGCGGCCCAGACCTGGGCGCGCCTAACCTCGACGGCCCCTGTTAGCGGTATCCGTGCGACCGTTCGGGCTGGCCGAGACCAGATGCGTCAGACCCTGCTGGATTGGTTGCCGAGAGATCTAACCGGGAAGCGGGTGCTCGATGCAGGCTGCGGAACGGGGGCCTTGTCGGTGGAGCTTGCCAAGCGCGGAGCCCAGGTGCTTGCGATTGACCTGTCTCCCACATTGGTGGCGCTCGCCCGGGAGCGGGCCGTGGGCCAACATCGCCAGGGAACAATCGATTTCCGTGCCGGCGATATGTTTGATTCTCAGCTCGGTGAGTTTGATGTCGTAGTGGCGATGGATTCACTGATCCATTACCAGCCGCGCGAGGTCGTACGAATCTTGAGTGGCTTTGCGGCGCGCTCCCATCAGTCCATTTTATTTACATTTCCGCCGAAGAATTTATTTCTCTCTGCGATGATGACTGCGGGTAGGCTATTTCCGCGTAAGGATCGTGCGCCATTTATTGTGCCGATGGCCTATTCCAAACTCTGTCAGATGATTCAAAAGACCAATAGCCTCTCCGATTTTCAGGTGGATAAAACCGAGAAGATTTCAAGTGGCTTTTACACATCACAGGCAATCGCCTTGGTGAGGTCGGTATGAGGAGCCCGTCTAGAAAACCCTCCTGGCGCAGGTGGACACAGGTGAGCCCGCGGCTACTACCCTTTGCAGATATCGCCACAAAAGACCTTCCAATGCATCGCCTGTTTCAATTGTCATTATTTCAAGTATCGGTGGGCATGGCGACTGCGTTACTGATTGGAACACTCAATCGCGTCATGATTGTTGAGTTGGGTGTTGGCGCATGGTTAGTGTCGCTGATGGTTGCAATTCCGCTGTTATTCGCACCATTTCGTGCCCTCGTTGGTTTTAAGTCGGACACACACCGCTCGGTGCTTGGCTGGCGACGGGTGCCGTACATCTGGCTGGGCACGATTTTTCAGTTCAGTGGCCTCTGCGTCATGCCCTTTGCCCTCATTCTGCTCTCCGGGGATAGTCACTGGCCATACTGGGTTGCCCTCCTGGCAACGGGTTTCGCATTTCTGATGGTCGGTATCGGGCTGCAGACCACTCAGACTGCGGGCCTCGCCTTGGCCACCGATATTGCCCCGAAGGCGTCCCGCCCACAGGTGGTGGCGATGATGTACACGATGCTCTTGTTAGGAATGGTGGCGAGCGGCCTCGTATTTAGTGTTCTTCTCAGTGAGTTTAGCCAGATCACGCTCATAAAAGTCATACAGGGCGCCGCCGGGTTTAGTGTGCTGCTTAATGTGATTGCCTTGTGGAAGCAAGAAGCGCGGCAGCCTCAACGGACGTCGGCTGCAATCCCGCGGCCCAGCTTTCGAAAGACTTGGCAGGACTTCTCAGGCCAACGACAGACCGTACGTTTTTTTGTTGCTTTAGGCCTCGGGACTGCTGCGTTTAGCATGCAGGACGTCATCTTGGAGCCTTACGGTGGGGAAATTCTTGGGCTCTCTGTGTCCGCAACAACCCTGTTGACCGCAATGATGGCCACGGGTGCGTTATCTGCCTTTCTCTTGTCTGCCGCATGGCTTAGTCGGGGTATGAATCCCTATCGGCTTTCGGCGATGGGCGCACTTGTTGGGCTGGTTGCATTCTCATGCGTGATCTTTTCGGAGCCACTGCAGTCACCAAATTTATTCCGGACAGGTGCAACCTTGATTGGTTTTGGAAGTGGACTTTTCTCTGTGGGGACGCTCACAGCAGCCATGAATATGCAGGCAGCATCTTCACCTGAGGACTGCTTCGGTACCAGTGGATTGATTCTCGGAGCCTGGGGTGCGGTCTATGCAACGGCCACCGGTGTGTCAATGGCCCTCGGGGGCGCAATTCGGGATGCGGTGTCAACGCTTGCGGTTCAAGGTGATATCGGGCTGGCGTTGCTCAATCCCGCAACGGGCTATAGCTTTGTGTATCACCTTGAAGTGTATTTGTTGCTCGCCACTCTAGTGGCGATCGGCCCATTGGTTCGGGTGTCGCCACGCTCGGAGCAGGCTCAACCCCAACCCGTTTCGAAGTTTGGTCTTGCCGAATTCCCCGGCTGACTAACCATTAAAGGAGAATGACTATGGGAACAGGTGCAATTACAGCGTACATTGATGTTGCGCAGATCGTGCTCTACATCTTTTGGATTTTCTTTTTTGGATTAGTCGTCTATCTGGTGCAGGAGGGAAAACGCGAAGGCTTCCCCCTAGAGAGTGATCGTAAGGATTATGCGGTTATCGAGGGATGGCCACGTGTTCCTGCTCCCAAGACATTTCGAATGGCCGACGGATCCGAATTTACTGCGCCCCATAGTCGTGATCAGGCGGCACCTGCTTTGGCGGCCCGTCGTGTCGGCAACTATCCCGGCTCGCCCATCGAGCCAACCGGCAATCCGATGGTTGATGGAATTGGACCTGCTGCATGGACGGCGCGGTCTGACCATGCTGATCTAATGCTCGACGGCTCTGTCAAGATTCAGCCTCTGCGGAGTGCAAGCGGCTACAGCGTCTCCATCAATGATGTGAATCCGATTGGTCTGGACTGTATTGGTCACGATGATGTCAGTGCCGGGAAGGTGGTTGATCTCTGGGTGGATCAGGCAGAGATGCTCTTCCGTTACATCGAGGTTGAGCTCCATCAAGGCAAGCGCATTCTCGTACCAATGCCGTTTGCCCGAGTGACGAAACACCATGTCAAAGTCCACGCGATTTTAGGAAGCCAGTTTGCAGAGGTGCCAACGACTAAACGCTCGGATCAGGTGACCTTACTCGAGGAAGACAAGATCGCCGGATATTTCGGTGGCGGTCGGCTCTATGCGACGCCTGATCGCCAAGAGCCACTCCTATGAGGCCACCCCTTAGCCACCATCACGGGCACGAACACGAGCACGAGTTTGAGCCCCAGTTGGGGTTGCCGGAGAAGCTCCCTGCCACCGAGAAAATTCTCTGGCAGGGCGCACCGAACTGGCTTGCGATGGCAAGGTATACCTTTCATGTTCGAAAGCTGTCCTTTTATTTCGCAGCAATTATTCTGATTCGTGTTTTTGTCGTGATGACCGAACCCGGTCTTGTGAATCCAGGTATGACCGCGCTTATCTCTGCGCTCTGGCTCGGATTGCTTGCCTTTGTCGCGATTCTAATTCTTACATTCGTAGCCTATCTCTCGGCAAAGACAACGGTGTACACCATTACCAACCGTCGTATCGTGATGCGTGTGGGGATTGTGTTGACGGTGACATTTAATCTGCCATTTAAGCGGATTGCCGCGGCTAATCTGCGCGCGCTTTCGGGTGGCCGAGGGGATATCTGTGTGTCGCTGATGGAGTCCGACAAGATTGCATACGCACATCTCTGGCCACATGCACGGCCTTGGCGGTTTGCGAAGCCAGAACCAATGCTGCGCTGTCTGACGAATGCCCAGACGGTTGCGGCCCTCCTGACCGAGGCCTGGTCAGCCGTTGTCTCGGGTGGATCGGTTAATCCTCAGCCTACTCAGGCGGTTAGGCCCCTCGAGGCACATCGCCAGCAGAAGTCTGTCCCCGCTGAGTCTGTCGAGCAGGGCTATCCCAGGGGTATGCAGACCTCATGAATCTCCTCGCTATCGCTCCCATGCATCGGCTGCCGCTCATGGTGGGTCTCGCCCTATGCGGATTGGTCGGCGTTATCGCGATGGTTCGCAGCTCCGGGGCCTCCATCCGCCAGCCTGATGCACCAACGGTCGCGATGCGTGAACTGGTTTTCCAGGACCGCCCCGATGGCAGCGTGGCAGTGGTCGATCACCAGACCGGCCGCCAGATTGATGCGATTACCGGGGAAGCCGGTTTTGCACGCGGTGCACTCAGGGGATTTGCGCGCGACCGACGGGCGAGGGGAATTGGGCCAGATGCCCCCCTACAGTTACTCGCTCGGGCGGATGGCCGGCTCACGCTTTTTGATCCCGCAACAGCACGAATTGTAGATCTTGAATCCTTTGGCCCGAAGAATGCTGCAGTCTTTGGACAGATGCTTGGGAAGAATTGAGATGCGGACGACAACACCCTGTACGGTCGAGATTGCCCATACATCACACGATTTTTATGCCCATGTCGAACTCGAGGATAACTCGATTCGGCCCGGTGATCAGGTCTTAGTGCACCACGCACCAACAGAGATTCGCTATGGGCAACATATCAAGGTTGACCGAGAAGCCACGATCTCTCGGGCGAACTGGTGGTCACGCTTTTGGACAAAATTTATCGCGAGATTTGAGTTGACGACACTCTACGAGGTGAGTTTCTCGCCAACACGATTTACAAAATCAACGCGTTATCCAAGGCCGCAGGCGAAGCGGTCTATTTCTATAGGGGAGAGAGTATGAATACGATTGCACAGCCATACCCGACAATGGGGGTTCAGACGAATGAGGCCACCGAGCGCGCCCTTGAGAATACGATTCTTAATCCCCGGTTCTACACCACAGATTTTGATGCAATTGATCGCACAGAGATCAGTCATATGCGAGGCCAGTGGGATGCGCTGATGGCGGAGTTTGCGGCCGATAGAAATAAAGATCATTTTCAGCGCCCCGCGGAGAGTATGAATCAGGATTACTCCCACCTGCCTGATGGCCTCTATCAAGAGTTTGTGGATTTCTTGATTAGTTCAGTCACCTCAGAGTTCTCAGGCTGTGTCTTGTACGCCGAGATTAAACGTCGAATCAAAAATGAGGATATGCGAAACCTCTTTGGTTACATGGCCCGGGATGAGAGTCGTCATGCTGGGTTTATCAATCAATGGCTTAAAGATTTCGGAATTGGCGTTGATCTGGGGTTCTTGGCCAAGACTAAGAAGTACACCTATTTCCGGCCAAAGTTTATTTATTACGCGACCTATCTCTCAGAAAAAATTGGCTATGCTCGGTACATCACAATCTACCGGCAGATCGAGAAACGTCCTGAATTTAAATTCCACCCGATTTTTGGTTGGTTTCAGGAGTGGTGTAACGATGAGTTTCGACATGGCGAGGCGTTTGCCCTTCTGATGCGTGCCGATCCAAAACTTCTTAAGGGCGTTAACCTGCTGTGGATTCGGTTTTTTCAGCTGGCGGTATACGCCACAATGTATATCCGCGATCACGCCCGCCCAGAGTTTCATAAGGCGCTCGGTATTGATCCGACAGATTATGACTTCCAGGTCTTCCGAACAACGACCGAGATCTCTAAGCAGGTGTTTCCCGTCACATTAAATCTCGACGATCCGAGGCTTCACGCGGGCTTTAAACGGCTATTAGAAATCTCAGATCGGGTAGCGCAGGCGCGCGCAGAGGGCGGAATTCTGGGCCTCTTGAAGCGCGGCTGGTATGGGCTACAGGCGGTCACGGTCTTTGGTCGTCTCTACATGCTGCCAACAAACTCCCACACCTTACCCGATGATGTCCGGCTTGCACCAACGTGGTAATTGCAATTTTCTATACGGTTTTCGTTTGGTGGTTTAGTACGGGCGCCATTCTGTATCTGAATGGGCTGCCGCGACACACGTTTAAGTGGACGATGTCGGGGGCTACCCTCTTGTTGATTGCGGCCTTAATGGCCTTGCATGCGACGAGTCAGATCAGCACGGTCTGGGCGGCCTATTGCGCATTTACCTGCGCCGTTCTGGTCTGGGCCTGGCAGGAAATCGGGTTCTTGCTTGGGCTCGTGACCGGGTCACGCAAGACTGAGTGTCCAGCTGGGGCGCGGGGTTGGAAGAAATTTGGATTTGCGGCAGAGACAGTGCTCTATCACGAGCTTGCGCTAATTGGGCTTGGTGCCGCCGTCTGGTGGGTTACCCAAGGGGGGGTCAACCAGATTGGGTTCTGGACTTACCTCGTCCTCTGGGCCATGCGACAGAGTGCTAAGTTGAACGTCTATTTTGGCGTTCGCAATCTCAATGAAGGCTTCCTGCCTGCTCACCTAAAGTATTTACAGACCTATTTTAAGCGACGGGCTATGAATCCGTTTCTTCCGGTCTCTGTGGTTGTCGCGCTTGTCATTGCGGTTCCACTCTGGCAGGCCGTCGGAATTGCTGAAATCGGAAGTGCTCAGGCCATTGGCCTCACATTAGTGGCGACCTTACTGTCGCTTGCTATTTTGGAACATTTCTTTCTGGTTATTCCCTTGCCGTTCGAAGCCCTATGGAAGTGGGGGCTGCGGTCGCGCACCGTCGGTTGAAGTCCCTCCTCGAACTCGTCGAGCACGCCACGAGAACTTTTGGCGACCGACCCGCTTACCGCTCTTTTCACACCACGCTGTCGTTTCGCGATCTTGGCGGGCAATCCGCCCAACTGGGACAGTGGCTCGTTCGTCAGCGTTTCCCTGAGGGGTCCCGCATCGGGGTGATGCTTCCTAATATTCTTCAAAACCCGATTGCGATCGCTGCGGTTTTAAGGGCCGGGTATATCGTGGTCAATATCAATCCACTCTATACGCCGCGTGAATTGGCCCAGCAGATGAACGACAGCGGTGCAGTGGCATTAATCGCATTGGAGAATTTCGCGCACACGATACAGAAAGCGGAACTCACGTTTGGGCTTTCCGCCCTTCAGTGCGTGGTGCTGACCGAGCTCGGTGATAGCTTGGGTTGGCGCGGCCGCCTTATTAATCTTCTTGTAAGGTGGGTCAAGCGGATGGTCCCCCAGTGGCAATTTCCAAGCCAGTGGCATGTCATGCGGTGGCCGGAGATTGTCCGGACGATTGCCGTCGCGACACCCGAATTACCACTTGTTGATGAACAGAATCAGCCAATCATAAGGACTCGAGAGAGCATCGGATTTCTGCAATATACGGGAGGTACAACCGGGGTCGCAAAGGGTGCGATCCTCACCCACGGGAATATCCTCTCTAATCTTGACCAATGTGCGGATTGGCTAGAACCTGAGGCGCTCGAGCGTGAATTAACGCAGCAGAGTGGCAGCCCCCGTAGCCTCACGATGGTCTGCGCATTGCCGCTTTATCATATCTTCTCGCTGACGGCCTGCATGATGCTTGGATTGAAATCCGGATTTAAGAATTTACTTCTGGTTAATCCAAGAGATCTGAAATCGGTGATTTCTGCTTTATCTAAAGAGCCGGTTCATCTGTTTCCGGGAGTCAACACCTTATTTAATGCCCTCTTGAATCATCCGAGGTTTGACGAGATGAATTTCTCTGAACTTAAAATCTCCGTGGGGGGTGGTATGGCCGTGTCCGCCTCGGTTGCGACACGCTGGCGGCAGCGAACCCAGTCGGTCTTACTTGAGGGCTATGGGCTATCCGAGACAAGTCCTGTGGTCGCAGCGACACCGCGAACTCTGTCGACCTTCACCGGGTCGGTGGGCCTACCGATGCCCGGAACGCAGATCGAACTGCGGGAGGGTGAGATTGTCGTGAAGGGCCCGCAGGTCATGCAGGGGTATTGGAATGCACCCGAGGAGACACGGGCTGCGTTTACGGCGGACGGCTTTTTTAAGACAGGCGATATTGGCGCCTGGGATTGCGACGGCTATCTGCATATCGTTGATCGTAAGAAAGACATGATTCTCGTCAGTGGGTTCAATGTCTACCCCAACGAGATTGAGCAGGTTGTCTGTGACCATCCCGATGTCAGCGAGTGCGCGGCGGTCGGCGTACCTGATGCGGTAACGGGCGAGGCCGTTAGGATTTTTGTCGTGAAAAAATCTACCCATCTGACTGCGGAGGACTTAATGGCCCACTGTTCAGCCTACCTCACCAACTACAAGCGGCCTCAATCAATCCATTTCATGGAGAGCCTACCCAAGACGGCGGTGGGTAAGATTCTGCGGCGTGATCTCAGAGCTCTCGTTACTGAACTATCAACAGGGAAATGATTCGCCGCGTTTAGGCCGTATGGGTCTGGCCCAACCGAGTTCACTCACCAGTACGGATGAGAGGTTTTCTGAGGCAGTATCCTCGCCATGGGTAATAAACACCTTCTCGGGTGGCTCGGCGAACCCCTGGCACCACCATAGAAGATCTGCCTGATCGGCGTGTGCCGATAGGCCGCCAAGTGTATGAACGGAGGCTTTTACGGCGACTTCGGCCCCCAAGAGTCGGAGCGTCTTCGCACCATCGACCAACAAGCGGCCGCGGGTTCCAGCAGCCTGAAACCCGGTGATGACAATCGCGGATTGCTCGCGTGGACAATTCCAGAATAGGTGATGGAGGATTCGGCCTGCCTCACACATACCGCTTGCGGACAAGATGATCGCACCCCCTTTGATCTGGTTGAGCGCCTTGGATTCGTTCACATCTTTTGTGAAATGAACTCGTGCAGCCTGAGGATGCGCCTTCGCCCAGGCAGCGAGGGCTTGCGTCTGGGCATCGAGCAGAGAAAGGTGCCGATCGGTGACCTCGGAGGCGGCCGTTGCCATGGGGGAATCGACAAAAATCGAGAGAAATGGGAGTCGTTTCTGACGAACCAGATTAAGCAAGATTGCAATAATCTCCTGGGTTCTACCGACCGCGAACGCCGGCATGATCACATTGCCACCTTGCTTGAGGGTTCGCGACACAATTTCAACAAGTTCATCTTCTGTGCTCTGGAGTGAACGATGCAGACGGTTACCGTAGGTTGATTCGAGTACGAGTACATCGGCCTGGTGAACACGATCAGGGTCGTTCATTAAGGGCCGATTGCGGGTCCCGAGATCGCCCGAGAACACGATGCGTTTTGTCGGTTGGTGGGCCGATCGGCCATCGTGTACAACATCAATTACTGCGGTTGCAGACCCAAGAATATGGCCTGCGTCAACGAATTCAAGTGAAACACCCTCAAGGATAGGCGTTCTCTGATGGTAGGCAATGGGACGGCACTGCGCTAGGCATTGCGTTACGTCGTCAAGGCTATAGAGGGGTTGAGGCAGATCTCCGCGCCATTGGTTCTTTGCCTGACGCCGTTCGGCCCGTTCCCGCTCGAACGCCTGGATGTGGGCGCTATCGGAAAGTAACACTCTCAACAAATCAAGGGTCGCCGGGGTGCAGTAAATTGGCCCATGAAATCCTTGTGCACAGAGTCTTGGTAATAGTCCACTGTGGTCGATATGGGCGTGGGTGAGAATAACGCACCCGAGCGTATCCGCACGCTCACTGGAGGGCTCGAAGTTCTTCTGATGCGCGTCTCGGCCGCCCTGAAACATGCCCCAGTCGACCGCGAATCGCCGGTTTTTCTGGCCGATCCGGTACTCGATGATGGATCGCGAGCCTGTGACCTCTCCTGCAGCGCCCTCGAAGCAGAGTTGCATTACTTCTGCGGTCTAGCGACAGAGAGTACGACCGCCTCGCCTTCAAGGACACGCTTATCATTGACCGAGCAGACGGTTTCGAGGCGGACGCGGTTTTTTTCTTTAAACACTTCAGTCACGGTAACCGTTGCGGTGATGGTCTCACCCGGATGTACAGGCGCTAGAAACTTCATGCTCTGGCTGAGAAAAATCGTACCCGGCCCGGGCAGTCGATTGGCCAATACCGATGAAATTAGGCTGCCCGTGAGCATGCCATGAACAATTCGGGTGCCGAACCGTGTTGTTTTTGCATACTCCTCATCAAGATGAATCGCATTGGTATCCATGGATACCGCAGAAAATAAAATGATGTCGGTTTCAGTAATGGTTTTTGATAGAGCAGCATTCTGGCCAACAAATAATTCATCGGTGTAAAACGCAGGGCGTAAAGCAGCCATGAAACCTCTCCCGTGGTGTGAAATGCGTTATAGAATCTCTGGCTATTCTAACGTTGGTTGCCTAGCTTTCGCTTGAGAACGCCAGAAATGAAAGAACTTACAGAACGATTTTTCGTGGCTCAATTCGGCTCGGAGTTACCCATCTGGGCGAAGTCTGCAGTCGCCATGGCCAATATCCTGGTGATCCTTGCGATTGCATGGGTGTTCATGAGCTTCTCCTCCAGGCTTTTGCGGGCCTTGAATCGTCGAGTGGTGAGCCAACAGGCTGACCAGGAAGAGCGTAAGCGTCTTGATACCTTGATCCGGGTGGTTCGATATATCGCATCTGTAGTGATTGGTGCGATTACGATCATGCTGGTGCTCTCTGAAATGGGCATTTCAATTGCGCCAATCCTCGCAACGGCAGGTGTCGCGGGTCTCGCGGTGGGTTTTGGCGCTCAGAGCCTCGTTAAAGATTATTTCACCGGTTTTGTAATGCTGCTCGAAAACCAGATTCGCTTGGGTGATGCGGTGGAGGTTGGGGGCAAGACGGGCATTGTTGAGGAGGTCACACTTCGTTATGTCCGACTGCGTGATCTAGAGGGCGCTGTTCACTATGTTCCGAATGGGGTCATCGCGACTGTGACGAATCGAAGCCGAGAGTTTGCATTCGCACTCGTTGACATCGCGGTCTCCTACGGCGAGCGTCTAGACCGCGCAGAGGCGGTGATACGGCGTGTTGGCACTGAGATGCGGGGCAGTGAGGCCTTTGCGAGCAGAATCCTCGATGACCTCGAAATTATGGGGGTCGAGCAGTGGGCAGATGCGGCGGTGATGGTCCGTTGCCGATTCAAAGTCGCCGGGTCGGAGCAGGGGCCTATCCGCAGGGAGTTTCTCAGGCGACTGAAAAACGCTTTTGATCAAGAAGGTATTGAGATTCCCTTTCCAAGTCGTGCTGTCTCTGCAAAAAACTCATCTTGATGCGGAATCAAGAAATGCAAGGGCACTCATCAGGAGTGTTCCAATGCTGAGTGCGAGCACTAGACTATTTTTCTTCAGCATCATGATTGCAAGTGCAGTACCTGTAGCGACGAGCCGGTAACTCAAGGGCATCTGGGCGAGAATTCCTACAGGCAGCACGATAATACGAATAACAAGCGAAGCCACCATCGCATAGGTCACACAGGTGATCCAGCGAAACCATGGGCTTTCTTGGGTTAGTTTTCCTGACAACAACACGCCAAGACCCCTCCAGCTGTAGGTTCCTAGCGCTGTGATGAGCAGAATCATCCAGGCCCAGAACACGGAGTTTTTCGGAATCGAGAAAAGAGCTTCCATCAAAGGCTAGGAATTTCGCTTTAGGCTCAAGTCGATGAGAAATGCAGCACTTCCGCCCACTAGGCCGCAGATCAAAATACTCCAACTCGGAGAGACTGAATAGACAATTGGTCCAGATATTCCACCGATGAGAAGGGCGAGACGGTTCACCTGGGCTTTTACTTCAGTAAAGCTGAGTAAGAAAAATAATGGATTGAGCATCACAAGACCAATCGTGATAGGTGTCGGCACGTGGCCGGCCAGCAGGTAGCCAATCATGGTGCCAGGTAGCCCAGAGCTCCAGCAGACGAGACCAAAGCCCGTGAAATAGGCATTACGCCGCTCGGGCGAAATTTTTCCAAAATCTCGCATCATCACGGCCCAGCTCGTCATCGAAATAAAGTGCGCCGTGGCGTAGAGCGAGCGACTCCGGTCTTCTTTTGGAATCTGGGGAACCAGCGTGAGGGTCATGGGAAGAAATCGTGCGCCGGTCAGGATTGCCGCGACTGCAATAGCGAACCCCGAAGCCCCAAGGGCGATCATCTCTACAAAGACGACTTGCCCTGGTAGCGCATACATGAAAATGCTGGTGGCGGTGGTCACGCCAAGCGAGAGACCACTGGCGTGGCCGAGGGCGCCAAAGCCCACCATTCCTGCGAGCAGCACCGCAACGGGAACCCCGAACGCGTCGCGACAACCTGCGATAAAGGCATCTCGGTTGCTCTGGGCCAGCGCGATAGACATGTTGCTATTGTAGGGCTTGCGGCGTGATGCCTGATAATCGAGCCTATGACACTTTTTTCCCAACTCTATTCGCGGGTTATGCAATGGTCGCGCCACCCGAGGGCTCCTTGGTTTCTTGGCGGTATGAGTTTTGCTGAATCCTCTTTTTTCCCGATTCCCCCCGATGTCATGCTGGCGCCAATGTGCCTTGCAAAGCCCCAACGCGCATGGTGGTTTGCAACGATTACGACGGTGACGTCGGTAGCGGGCGGGTTATTCGGTTATTGGATAGGCGCCTACTTTTTTGATCTGATTCGACCCTGGTTGGAAGCGTCTCGATATTGGCCTGCGTTTGAACTCGCCCAGGCCTGGTTTGTCGAGTGGGGATTTTGGGCGGTTTTTGTTGCGGGCTTTTCGCCCATACCCTATAAGGCATTTACGATCGCGGCTGGGGTTCTGGGGATGCCCCTCATCCCATTTACGATCGCGTCCTTTATCGGAAGGGGCGGGCGGTTCTATTTGGTTGCAGGGTTGATGAGGTGGGGCGGCGAGCGTATGGAAGAGTTCTTGAAAAGTAATATTGATCGTCTTGGTTGGGTCACAGTTGCAGGGGTTGCAGTGTTCATCGTGGTCAAGAGTTTTTGATCCACCTCTGAAATTCTGAGTGCAATGACGATGACGGTCTCGAAGAATCTGATTCGGGTGTGGGATCTTCCAACACGACTATTTCATTGGGCCTTGGCCGGGACGGTCCTTGGCTCCTTTATATCGGTCAAGATCGGTGGTAACGCAATGATCTGGCATGGACGATTCGGCTATGCAGTGCTGACGCTGCTCCTCTTTAGGCTCATATGGGGTTTTATTGGGCCAAGGTATGCACGGTTTTCTAGCTTCATCAGGGGACCTGCGGCAATTGTTCGGGAGATTCGTGGCGGGCATCTGCGCGCGCCTGGACATAGCCCTCTTGGTGCGGTCTCTGTGATTGCGTTAATAATGTTCCTCGGTGCGCAAGCCACACTGGGTCTATTTAGCAGTGACGAGATCGCATTTGATGGGCCGCTTGCAAAACATGTCAGCAATAACTGGGTTGCGACCGCCACCCGTCTACATCAGGCCTCTGAGTGGCTCTTACTCGGGCTAATTGCCTTACACATTGCCGCCATTATTTTCTATTACCGTGTAAAAAAACGTGACCTGGTGCGACCAATGCTGACGGGGGACCAGTCGCTGGCAGACTTCTCCGCCCAGGGTGTGACAGAGAATTGGCCCGCTTCTCAGGATGATGCGAGCCTCAGGGCCAAGGCGATTTTGGTCATCACCCTGGCGGCAATGGTTGTGGCTTACTTGTCGCGGTAATCATCATGGCAGGCTTTACAGGCCTGCCCCGTTGCGCCAAAAGCTTTTTTAACCTGATCGAGGTTGCCGGTTTTCGCAGCAGCATTAAGGTCGGCTGCTGCTTTGATGAATTTATCGCTATGGCCGTTGAATTTTGCAGTTTCTTTCCAGATGACAGGCTTTGCTTTGCCACCCTCTGTGTTTGCGCCAAATCCAGCCCAAGGAAGCTCGGATAATGTCGCAATGATTGCTGCATTTTTTTGTACGTCTGCCGCATTAAAGGGGGCCTCGCCCTTGACGACCGCACCAATGCGGCCCATGTGTGCGCTCATCAACGCAAAGGCGCTCTGACGATATTTGATCGCATCCTCCTTCTTGGCAAACTGTGCCGTGACGGAGAGGGGAATTAGGGTGAGCAGACAGCTTGCAATTGCAAGACGAACAGGGTTCTGTATACGCATGACAACTCCTAGAAGAAATTAGAGATCGATTTTCGATTTGCTGACGACCCACCAGACACCGATGACAGTCAGTAGTGTGCCTAAGACCATCTCCAGTGTAATGGGTTCTGCAAAGAGCATCCACGCCATAAGTGCAGTCGTGGGTGGTGTGAGGTAGAGCAGGCTCGTGACCTCGGTCGCAGCACCGCGTCGAATCATCAAGAATAAAAGGGAAATGCCCCCGATCGAGAGGCCAAAGATAGCCCAGATTAGGGCCCCGATGAGCTCGGGGTGCCACTGAATATCGCCGGATTCAAACAGCATGATGAATGGCAGGCAGGCCACTGCGGAGACCGCGAACTGAATGACGGATCCGGCACGCAGATCAAAATCTGGACAGAAACGCTTCTGATAGAGGGTGCCTGCTGTAATACTGACGAGCCCCACAAGGGCGAGCGAGAGGCTTACCAGGGAGAGGCTCGCCAGCGAGAGTTTGGTCCAGACCACCAAGCCAACGCCGCCGAACCCCAGGGCGAGGCCAGCCCACTGACGCACTGAAATCCGCTCTTGGACCAAGGCAGACAGCCACGCCGTCAGGATGGGCTGTAGACCCATCATCAGCGCCACCAAGCCTGCCGACATTCCGTGCCGAACGGCCGCCCAGACGCCACCGAGATAGCCCGCCTGAAGCAAGAGGCCAGCGAGGCTGATATGCCGAATCTGGGGCCAGGTCGGCCATACGGGCCTGACGACCAGCACGATGGGCACCATGACCAATAGGACCCCGACGAAGCGAAGAAATAAAAACGTCATGGGCTCCGAGTGCGGCATTCCAAAGCGGGCGATGATGAAGCCTGAGCTCCAGATCAGTACAAAGATGGCAGGAATAAGGTAGCGAGTCTGCTGTTGCATGGAGGTTTTTCCGTAAACATCGTGGATAATGCCTGAATGAGTTTTGATTCTTTTGGCCTGCACCCTGATTTGATGCGGGCAATTGCCGAAGTCGGCTATTCGACCCCAACCCCGATTCAGGTCCAAGCGATTCCCGAAATCATCGCCGGCCGTGATGTGATGGGTGCTGCCCAGACTGGAACAGGTAAAACCGCTGCATTTACGCTACCGATTCTTCAGCGGTTAATGCCTTATGCGAGTTCAAGTGCCTCGCCTGCACGGCATCCCGTTCGGGCATTGATGCTGGCGCCTACCCGTGAATTGGCCGACCAGATTGCTCAGAATGTCAGCACCTACGCAAAGTACGTGCCCCTCAAGAGCGCGGTCGTCTTTGGTGGTGTTGATATGTCGGCTCAGACACAGCAGCTTCGTGCTGGGGTAGAAATTCTGATTGCAACACCTGGCCGTTTGCTCGATCACGTGCAGCAGAAAACCGTCTCGTTATCGACGGTGTCAGTCTTGGTTCTCGATGAAGCGGACCGAATGCTCGATATGGGCTTTCTGCCTGATCTGCAACGCATTGTGAACCTTCTACCGAAGGCGAGGCAGAGCCTATTGTTCTCGGCGACATTTTCAACAGAGATACGAAAGCTTGCAAAGACATTTCTTAACGATAGCCCCGTGGTGATTGAAGTGGCCGCCCGTAATGCCGCCGCTGAAAATGTGACTCAGGTGGTCTATGAGGTTGATCGGGTAGAGTCAAAGCGGGCTGCGGTTGCTCAGCTGGTCAAGCGCCAGGGGCTGCGGCAGGTGATTGTATTTACGAATACCAAGATCGGCGCAAGCCGACTTGCCCGTGAGCTTCAGCGTGAAGGTATTCCCGCAGACGCGATTCACGGAGACAAGTCCCAGGGAGAGCGTTTAGCGACGCTCGAGAAATTCAAAAAAGGTGAGGTTGAGGTGATGGTCGCGACCGACGTTGCGGCCCGGGGTTTAGATATTGCCGAGCTACCGGCTGTCATCAACTTTGACCTTCCCTATTCACCGGAGGATTACATCCATCGGATTGGCCGCACGGGCCGTGCAGGCGCCAGTGGTCGCGCCATGTCGCTGATGTTGCCAGAAGACCAGAGATTACTGATTGATATTGAGAAGCTTTTAAAACGAACGATACCTCGTGAGAAACTCGTCTTAATGCGTACGCCACGGGAGCCGTCCGCCTCAAGAGATGATCGTTTGGCGGTCGATAGTCCTTCGCGTTCACGAACCCCGCCTACAAAAAAACCGACGGACCCAATTTTCAGTGAGCCCTATCAGCCTCAAGGCGCAGCGTTAGGCGTGAGTGCTGCTGCGGACACTTTAGTATCGAAACCGGAAGCCAGCGCCAATGGGTCGGTGGCAACACCAACAGGGGTTCCCTCTCGGGCAAGCCTTTCAAGCATTCGGCGCGGCCCTCGCTCGGTGCCGGCGTTACTGGGCGGAAAACCAAAAGCCTAAGCAGCGGCTGGGTTCGCCCGAGTCTCGAGCGTGATTCGATGACCGATGATTAAACGCTCTTTATGAGGCAAGACGTTTGAGAGGTTCAATTAATTGCCTCTCAAACGGCGCACGCATTCGGGCGATCCAGCCGATAGGCATATGAAGTTCTAAGTGAGACCAGGCGCATTCGAGTTGAAGTCTGCAGATCTCGGGGTGATCGGTACGGACCGCCGGCGCAAGACTCTGCTTGGATAGTTTTTCACCGAGATCATTTCGTACAACGGGAATGTGCATCGTTATGGGGTCGGGCAGCCCGAGGGTGTTTCTCAGTGCAGCATGCCGGGGCATCGCGTGGACGAGATCATCGCCGCGCAGAATATGGGTGATCTGTTGATAGGCATCATCAACGACCACGGCATGATGATAAGCCCAGAAACCATCGGCCCGCCGCAAAATAAAATCATCTCGATTGTCATTGAAGTAGCGCCAGCAGGTACCGGGCTGCTCAAATTCTCTGAACCATTCGATCGCCTCTTGCAGGGGTTGCGACTTGAGTTGTGTCGGTCGGCAGAACCCAGGATAGAGAATTTCTCCATCGGGATTGTGGGTGGTTTTTCCATGATCGACCGCAGACTGAAGTCGTTTGCGCGAGCAGCTACAGGGGTAGGCTCGGCCCTTCGCAATCAGGCCATAGAGTGCCGTCTGATAGGCCGTGTGACGCTGATGCTGAAACAAGATTCCTTGGGCCTCAGATGGGTTCTGGAGTGCATTCAGTCTGCTGTCGGCCGGATCATCCCAGCGGTTCCACCATAGGCCATGGACTTGGAGCTGGTGAAGGATCGTCTCGCTGGCGCCGGCTATCTCCCGAGGGGTGTCGAGGTCCTCAATTCGGACGAGCCACTGACGGCCGTTGGCGCGTGCGTCGAGCCAACTTGCGAGGGCGGTCGTGAGCGACCCGATATGAAGTGGGCCGGTTGGCGAGGGAGCGAAACGCGCGCGCTCGTTCACGATATTGAGATCACATTAGCTAATTTCTTGAAAACTTTCCCGGGCCGCAATCAAGGTCTGTTCAATGGGCTCACCCTCGTGGGCGATTGACAGAAATCCAGCCTCAAATGCGGACGGCGCAAGATAGACGCCGCGCGAGAGCATTGCGTGAAAGAACCGATTGAATTTCTCTCGATCCGAATTATTCACATCATCAAAGGTTGCGGGCGGTAATGCACTGAAATAAATTCCGAACATACCGCCAACGCTGTCCGTTGAGAAATTCAATTCGCCGCAGTCTCGGGCAATCTGTTGCATGCCTTGCATTAGATCGGCAGTTATTGCGGTTAACTTTTCAAAAAATCCTGGGGCACTCACAATTTTTAGAGTGGCAAGACCCGCCGCCACAGCAATTGGGTTGCCTGAGAGAGTTCCCGCCTGATAGACGGGGCCGAGTGGGGCAACACAGTGCATGATGTCTTTTCGCCCGCCAAAAGCCCCCATCGGCATGCCACCGCCGATGACCTTGCCCAGCGTGGTGAGATCAGGCCGCACGCCAGATAGGCCCTGAACGCCTTGAGGGCCAACACGAAATCCCGTCATCACCTCATCAAAAATTAAGACCGAGCCATACTGGTCGCACTGGCGTCGCAGAGTCTCAAGGAAACCCTTTGCGGGCTTCACCAGATTCATATTGCCAGCAACCGGCTCAACAATGATCGCTGCAATCTCTCGGCCATGCTGTGAGAAGCACTGTTTCACCGCCTCAATGTCGTTGTAATTCAACACGATAGTCTCAGCGGCGAAACTCTCGGGTACTCCTGCTGACGTTGGGTTACCAAAGGTCAGCAGGCCAGAGCCCGCCTTGACGAGTAAGCTATCCACGTGGCCGTGATAGCAGCCTTCAAACTTGATAATTTTGCTGCGCCCGGTGTAGCCGCGCGCGACGCGAATCGCCGACATGGTGGCCTCTGTGCCCGATGAGGTAAGACGCATCATCTCCATCGAGGGCAGGTGGCTGCGGATCCACTCCGCGATCTCAATCTCGCCAGCGGTAGGCGCGCCAAAGGAAAGCCCGCTGTCGGCTGCCTTTTTTACCGCAGCGATGACATCGGGGTGGGCATGGCCGACAATGGCCGGCCCCCATGAACAGATATAGTCGACATAGCGATTGCCATCGGCATCCCAGCCGTAAGGCCCTGCGGCACGCGCAAAGAAACGCGGTGTTCCACCAACGGAGCGGAATGCCCGAACGGGGGAATTGACGCCTCCGGGGATCGTCTCTTGGGCTTTTGCAAAGAGTGCTTCACTTTTACGGGTATCGGGGTTGGGCATAACAAGCTTTCAAAACGTGTTGGAGATAAACTCTTGGAATTCTAAGAGGTTCTGACTCGTGATATTTTGCGGTTGCGCAAAAACAAAGGGCTTTTGATATGAAAACATATATGTGCTTAATTTGTGGGTGGATCTACGACGAAGCCGCGGGCTGGCCCGATGACGGACTTGCGCCGGGGACGAAATGGGAAGATGTACCCATCACCTGGGCCTGCCCCGAGTGCGGCGCTCAGAAGTCTGACTTTGAAATGGTTGAGGTTTAAATCAGCCGGTCTTAGGCCTGCTTTTTAACAACTGAAAATCGCATTAGAGTTTTCTGTCGCGCTTGATCATGGTCGACTAGGGGCATCGGGTAGTCGGTTCCCAGGCGGATACCCGACCCCTCGAGCACGACGGGGGGTGCTGTCCAGGGCGCATGAATCCAGCGATCTGGCAGACCACCTATTTCCGGAACATATCGCCGAATAAATGCACCTTTTTCATCAAATCGTTCGCTCTGGGTCACGGGGTTAAAGATTCTGAAATAGGGCTGTGCGTCACAGCCGGTTGAAGCTGCCCATTGCCAACCCCCATTATTAGCCGACAGGTCAAAATCGTTGAGCTTCCAAGCAAAGTAGGCCTCACCGCGACGCCAGTCGATGCCAAGATCCTTTGTTAGAAAGGAGGCCACCACCATGCGCAGCCGGTTATGCATATAGCCCGTTTTATTGAGCTGTCGCATCCCAGCATCGACTAGCGGGTAGCCCGTCTGACCCGCACACCAGGCTGCGAAGTGGGCCTCTGCGTCCTCTCCCTGCGCCCATTGAATCGCCTCGTAGTCTGGTTTAAAGCTTCGTGTCACGACATGAGGATGGTGGTAGAGAATCTGCATGTAGAAGTCTCGCCAAATCAGTTCAGAGCACCAGGTGGCGGCACCCTCCGCAAGTCGAGGGTTCTCCCGTTGGTCGTTTAACGCGAATTGCACGAGTTGCCGTATTGAAATCGTTCCAAATCGCAGGTGCACCGAGAGATACGAGGGCCCCTTTGCACCGGGGTAGTCCCGAGCGTTTTTGTATTGAGCGATTCGGGGAGCGAACTCTTCAAAACAGCGTTGGGCCCCTGATTCTCCGAGAGGGATTTTTAGAGCGGCGAGGTTGCCTGCATCAAAGCCCATGGCGCTGAGGCTCGGAACGGGCTGCCGATGGTTCTGGTGTAAATCCCCCGCCCTATACAGACGTTTTCTTAAGATTGATGATAACGGTGCACCCGCTTTCGGAGCACCTGCACCGGTCTCGCGGGGACTAATGTCCTGGGGTGTGAGCCGCTTGAGCCAGGCATTTTTATAAGGCGTAAATACTGAAAATGGCCTGCCTGCCGCCGTCAAGACCTCGTCGCGTTCAAAGATGCATTGGTCTTTTACCGAAATACAGTCAATACCCCTGTCTGCGAGTAAGGACCTAACAATACCGTCACGTTGTCGTGCCTGGGGTTCATCATCATGGGCAAAAATGACGCGTACCGCTGCGAGAGCCTGGGCGAGCTCGGCGATCACTACGGCTGGGTCGCCGTATCGAACAATGAGGTGGGCGTCTGACGCAGAGAGACGTTCACTGATTTCGGATACGGCACTATGGATGAAGGCTACGCGCCGATCGGACAGGCAAGCGCCAGGTTGATAGCCTGGCAGTGTCTCGAGAATCGTGGCATCAAAAATAAACGCCAGCTGCAAAGGCTCCGTAAAGGTCATAGCCCGTGCAATCGCGCTGTGGTCGGAGAGACGGAGGTCACGTCTTAGCCAGACTAAGCTGCAGCCCTGAGTTGTCTTATGCAATTTGAGTCTCTGTTGGTAGGCGGTTCAACATTAGAGTAGGTTTCTTGGTTTTGAAAGGTTAGAATTCCTGCATGGATCCATTATCTGACGCCGTGTCGGCCGAGTTTCCGAACATTGCCCACCATTATCTCGTGGCGATGCCCAGCCTGACCGACCCGCAGTTCGGTGGTACGGTTATTTATTTAGCGGAACACACACCAAAGGGTGCGATGGGCCTGATCGTGAATCGGCCCTCTGATATGAACCTCGCGACTCTATTTGATCGCATCGATCTGAAGCCTGAACCGGCTGTCAATCACGAGGGTATTCATGTTGGTGCCAGCCAGCCCAGGTTCGGGCTAATCGGTCAGACACCGGTCTACCTTGGTGGGCCTGTCCACACGGACAGGGGGTTTGTCTTGCATGAACCGGTCGGCAAATGGAGTTCTACCCTTGTCTTGAACGACGTGACGGGCCTCACCTCATCGCGTGACATTCTTGAGGCGACTGCTGCTGGCAGAGGCCCCGAGAGGGTCTTCGTCTCGCTTGGCTATGCAGGATGGGGAGAGGGTCAGCTCGATCAAGAACTCGCCGCGAACGCCTGGCTCACGGTGCCCGCAACCGACACCTCCTTGATTTTTGATATTCCGGCCGAGGAGCGCTTTGCCTACGCATTCCGATTACTTGGAATCGATCCACTTCATTTCTCGGGTGCCGCTGGGCATGCATGACCAGGCGCGTGGGGGTGAATCTCTCATGGCCTTTGATTTTGGTGAGCGTCGCATTGGGGTGGCGTTGGGCAATACGATTACGGGCGGCGCCAGGCCGCTTGCAGTCATTGAGCAGACCCGTCGCGAGGTAAGGTTCTCGGAAATCGCGGCGCTGATTGAGGCGTGGCAGCCCACGCGGCTCGTCGTGGGGCAGCCTCGCTTCCCCGATGGTGCTGACCATCCCTTCGCAGCCCGATGCAGGCGTTTTGCCAATCAACTCCAAGGCCGTTTTGGTCTTGCGGTCGAGTTGGTTGATGAGCGTTGGACATCGGCCCTAGCGCCGGGCCGCGATCCGGTGGATGCCGAGGCCGCCGCAATCCTTTTGCAAGCAGTTTTAGATACACTGTCGAGTCATGCCCCGATCCATTCAAATTAATGCCAACGGAGAGCTGAATCATCTGCTCACGACCGAAGGTATTCCAAGGGCACTGATCCTAAAGATCCTAGATCGCGCCAAGACCTTTCTAGACCCCAATGACCCCAAAGAGGTCGTTAACGCGCCTCACCTCGCTGGCAAGAGCGTGTTTAATCTCTTTTTTGAGAATTCAACGAGAACCCGAACAACATTTGAGATTGCAGCCAAGCGGCTCTCTGCGGATGTAGTGAACTTGAATGTTCAGGCTTCAAGCACTTCTAAGGGTGAATCCCTGCTCGACACCATCGATAATCTCGCGGCAATGAAGGCCGATATGTTCGTTGTCCGGCATGGGCAGAGTGGGGCCCCTTACCTAATTGCAAAGCACATTAACAAGGTCGCGCCGCATATTCGAATCATGAATGCAGGCGATGGCCGCCATGCCCACCCGACACAAGCCTTATTAGACGCCTTTACGATTCAGCACTTTAAGGGCGACTTTCATCATCTGCGTGTGGCCATCGTCGGAGATATTCTGCACTCACGTGTTGCACGATCCAATATTCATGCACTCGCGACACTCGGGGTCCCCGAGATCCGGGCAATTGCGCCTCTCACCCTCTTGCCATCAGGCTTAAAAGAGATGGGTCTGCAGGTCTACACGGATCTCGCAGAGGGTCTTCGTGGTGTCGATGTCATTATTATGCTGCGCCTACAAAATGAACGTATGCGTGGCGCCTTGCTTCCTTCAACCCAAGAATACTTTAAGCATTACGGCCTTACACAAGAGAAACTTGCCCTAGCAAAGCCCGATGCGATTGTCATGCATCCTGGCCCAATGAATCGGGGCGTCGAGATCGACTCGGCAGTGGCCGATGGCGCGCAATCGGTGATCTTGTCTCAGGTCACTTTTGGTATCGCGGTGCGCATGGCGGTAATGAGCATGCTTGCGGAGAGTCAACACTAATGTCGCCGACCCGCATGATGTCTGTTCCAGCGATTCTGCCGAGGCTACTGATTCGAGGTGGCCACCTTATCGATCCTGTCAATTCGGTAGATGAGAAGACAGATCTCTGGATCGCTGACGGCAGTCTTGTTGCGCGAACCGAGCCCGGCAAGATGCTCGATGGTTTTGAGCCTGATGAGATTATTGATGCAACGGGCGCGCTTGTCTGCCCCGGTCTGATTGATCTCTCGGCGCGGTTGCGGGAACCCGGCTTTGAATACAAGGCAACACTCGAGTCCGAGATGCGTGCGGCGATTGCTGGCGGGGTAACACGATTAGTCTGCCCGCCCGATACAGATCCACCGCTCGATGAACCTGGATTAGTTGAGATGCTAAAGCATCGTGCGCGTAATCTTGCCCAGACTCACGTGCATCCCTTGGGCGCACTTACGATTGGATTAAAGGGGGAGCAGCTCACGGAGATGGCGGAGCTCTCTGAGGCGGGCTGTATTGGATTTTCCCAGGGGCCGTTGCCCGTTGTGAACACGCAGGTCTTGATGCGTGCGATGCAATACGCCCGCACATTTGATTATGCGGTTTGGCTCTACCCGATGGATCCCTGGGTTGGCCGCACCGGCGTTGCACACTCCGGAATTGTGTCAGGTCGAATGGGGCTGCCCGGCGTGCCAGTCGCAAACGAGACGATTGCGTTGCAAACAATTTTTGAACTGATGCGGGTCACGGGTGCGCGGGTTCACCTCTGTCGTCTATCATCAGCGGCCGGTATTGATCTCGTACGGCGTGCCAAACAAGAAGGGCTGCGGATCACGGCGGATGTCGCTGTTCACCACCTGCATCTGATCGATATCGATATCGCTGATTTTGATCCGAACTTCCGGGTGCAGCCCCCGTTTCGTAGTCAGCGAGATCGCGAGGCGATTCGCAGCGGTCTGGCCGATGGAACGATTGATGTGGTCTGCTCAGACCACGCCCCAATTGATGATGATGCCAAACAGTTGCCATTTGGTGAGGCAGAGCCTGGCGTAACAGCGCTCGAATTACTGCTGCCACTGAGCCTGAAGTGGGCCAGAGAGTCGGGCCTTACCATGGCCCAAGCGATCCAGCGGCTAACCTCGAATCCTGCAACGGTGCTGGGTCGCGACGCAGGCCAGCTGGGGATTGGCGCACAGGCGGACATCTGTATTTTCCAGCCCGATAGGGTCTGGACCGTCAATGCCAAGAACCTATTTTCCCAAGGCTGCAATACCCCCTACTTTGGCCTCGATATCGAGGGCCAAGTCAGCACCGTGTTGGTCGATGGTCGGTGCGTGTTTGATCGATCGAAGGGCGGATTCGCCGCGGGGTACAAGCCGCGGGCATGATCAGCCTGCTGTGGCGCGTATTCTGGCGCGCGGTGGGGTTATTTGGATTACTCTTGGTGGGGCTTCTCACGCTGCTGGTGGTCTATCCTGCGTGTTCAAACGCAGGTCGCTGCCGAATTCGACAGCGATGGTCCAAGGCCCTGCTCCTGATTTGCGGAGTTCGCGTTCGAAGCCAATCCCTTGATCGGTTCGAAGGCCAACCCCCAAGCCTCGTGGTGATGAACCATGTTTCTTGGCTTGATATTTTTCTTCTAACCAGCGTCCAACCTGCTACCTTTATTGCGAAATCTGAAATTCGTCGTTGGCCACTTGTCGGCTGGTTAGTCGCAGGCGCAGGCACACTCTTTATTGAGCGGGCGAGCCGCCATGCAGTCCGCCATGTCAATCGACAGATCATCCATCGGATGTCATGTGGTGAGCACGTCGCGTTTTTCCCCGAGGGAACGACAACTGATGGTCGATTTGTTGGGCCATTTCACACCAGTTTATTTGCAGCCGCATTGCCGCCGCACCCCCATGATGTTGTGGTGATGGCGCTGCAATATCAGCAGCATGGGGTCTGGTCGCCCAAGCCTGCTTACATCGACGACCAGACTTTATTGGGATCGATCTACACCATTCTGAGCACCCGGGGCCTATCGGCTGAACTCAGGGTCTTGGAGGTTCTATCGGTTTCTGAGACAACCCTGACCCGTCATCAACTGGCCGCCTTAACAGAGCAGATTGTCCGCAGTGCTGTGGAGGAGTTCTAGTCCTCTGTCTGCCTGCCCTCGTGGCTTGTCTGGATGTAAATCTTTTGATCTTCGAGCCGCACTGCAGTCAGTTGACGGCCCCATACGCAGCCCGTATCAAGACTGATGAGATTTGGTTTTACGATGAGACCAAGGGTTGACCAGTGCCCAAAAATGAGTCGATTACGGGCGGTCTTTCGCTGCGCCACCTCAAACCATGGAATAAGTGCAGGCCTCGATTTTTTGGAATTACCAAGTCCTATCGTTGCAGGGGCCTGCTTGTTTTTGAAATCCGGAACTCCATCTGCATTCAGGTAGCGTAAACGTGTCAGTGTATTGAGAATTGCCCGCAGTCGTTGCTGCCCCCGGACCCCATCTGCCCAATGGGGCGGGGCGCCAGTGACCATCTCGTTTAAAAAATCTTTCCAGTGCCGGCTCCTTAGCCGCGTCGATACCTCATTGGCTAACCGTAAGGTCTGGGCGAGTGTCCAGTGTGGCAAAACACCCGCATGAATCATCAAATTATTTCCGTCTGCGTGAGCGAGAGGCTGGTGTCGTAACCAATCAATCAGATCGGAGCGATCGGGTGCCCGCAGAATTCCCGACAGCGTATCGAGTGGCTGTTGTTGGCGCACGCCTGCAGCCACGGCGAGAAGATGGAGGTCGTGATTTCCCAAAACGGTCTTTGCCCGATAGCCAGCAGCAATAATTCGGCGCAGTGTTTTAAGGGATTTTGGTCCGCGGTTGACAAGATCCCCGACAAACCAGAGCCGATCGCCCTGTGCACGAAACGGAATCTGTGCCATGAGGGCATCTAAGCTGTCGCAGCACCCCTGTATATCCCCAATGACATAGGTTGCCATGGCTAATTTGTCTCGAGTTTGTTTAAATCGCGACAGAATTGGGCGTGGGTCATGTCAAGATTGGGTGGCGGTTGTATTGGCCTGCTGAGTCTTTAAAATACTCAGGTTATTGTCGCACCATTCAGAGACACCCAAGGAGAAACCTGTGCAGCCTGCCGCCTCGATTTTTAAGGCCTACGATATCCGTGGCGTGGTCGACGAGACCCTGACGGACGAGGTTGTCACCTTGATTGGTGCAGCCCTTGGCCTGCTGATCCAACGGGCCGGAAAATCCGAATGTGTTGTGGGCCGTGATGGACGGCTGTCTGGTCCACGGTTGGTCGATGCCTTGGCTACTGGTCTATTGTCGGTGGGTATTGATGTGATCGATATCGGTCAGGTTCCAACGCCGGTCGTCTACTACGGAACTGTCAAAACGGGCTGCGGGACGGGCGTTGCCGTTACGGGTAGCCATAACCCACCGCAATACAACGGGTTAAAGATGATGGTCGCCGGGGCTACGCTCTGGGGGGAAGCGATTCAAGAAATTCGCAGTCTAATTGTCTCGGGCGCGGCGCATGCAGCGATGGAAAAGGCGCACCGTGTCGGAGTTCGTAGACTCGACACCGAGATGACGAATCAATTCACTCAAGCGATCATTGAAGATATTCACCTACAAAGACCGATGTCGGTTGTGATTGATGCGGGCAATGGGGTCGCGGGTGGGATGGCGCCTGAACTTCTGCGGGCCTTAGGGTGTCGGGTAACCGCCCTATATTGTGAGGTCGATGGACATTTCCCCAATCACCATCCGGATCCCGCCCATCCTGAAAACCTCCAGGATCTTATCGCTGCGGTTCAGGCAGGTGATGCAGAGATTGGCCTTGCCTTTGATGGCGATGGCGATCGACTCGGTGTTGTGACCCGGTCAGGCGCGATTATCTGGCCAGATCGACAACTCATGCTCTATGCAGCTGATGTCCTAAAAAATAGGCCTGGCGCAGAGATTATTTTTGATGTGAAGTGTTCACGGCATGTTGCCCGTTGGGTCAGACATCACGGGGGTATCCCCGTGATGTGGAAGACTGGACATTCATTAATTAAAGCGAAGTTAAAAGAGACTGGTGCGCCTTTGGCTGGTGAGATGAGCGGCCATATTTTCTTTAATGACCGCTGGTTTGGCTTTGATGATGCGCTCTATACGGCGGCGCGATTATTAGAAATTGTCTCGCGATTTGAGAATCCCTCGGCCGAGCTTGAAGGCCTTCCCAACTGCCCGTCAACGCCGGAGTTGCAGCTGGCGACTCGGGAGGGTGAGAATGTGAGGCTGGTTGAACGGCTGCGCGCAGAGGGCGACTTTCCCAGTGCAATTGAGCGCATCACCATCGATGGAATCCGCGTTGAGTATGCCGACGGATTTGGGCTTGCGCGCCCCTCGAACACCACGCCGGTTGTGGTGCTTCGGTTCGAGGCCGATAGCGACGAGGCCCTGCAGCGCATTCAGGCTGAGTTTCGAAGTAACCTTCAGCGAATTGGGCTTTCGCTCAATATTCCTCTAAAGCTCCCTTTCTAGTGCACCCCGAGCAGCCGGCCCACCGTGTCTTGCTGATTAAAACCAGCTCAATGGGTGATATCGTGCATACGCTGTCCGCGGTGCAAGAGGCCGCAGCACGTTGCCCTCAGGTACGGTTCGATTGGGTATGCGAAGAAGCCTTCATCGACCTACCAGCGCTGAGTACGGCGGTTGATCGGGTCATTCCTGTTGCAATACGTCGCTGGCGGTCAACGCTTTTACAGACACAGACCCGACATGAAATCGCGGCATTCATTCGGGAGTTACGCGCAGTCCGCTATGACCGGGTAATTGATGCACAGGGGCTGATCAAAACGGCTTGGATTACGCGCTTGGCCAAGACTGAGCCTGCCGCGCGATGGGGCTATGACTGGTCAACTGCCCGCGAGCGGTGGGCTGCCTGGGCCACCAGCGGGCACGTACGTGCCCCCCAGCAGTGGCATGCAATCGAGCGTCTGAGAATACTGTTTTCTCAAGCCCTAGGCTATCCATTAAGAGGTGAGATCGTCTGTCTGAATAGGCCGCCCGTGAGGTCGGGTGGCCCTGATCCTGACCGGTCACGTCGGGTGATGTTTTGTCATGGAACGTCGCGACGAGAGAAATCCTGGCCTGCAGCCGATTGGTCTGCTTTAGGCATTAGGCTGCTTGATGCAGGAGCGTCGGAGATTTTGATCCCCTGGGGGTCACCTGAGGAACATGCGCGCGCCCAGAGAATTGCAGAGGCGATCGGTGACCGTGCGCAGGTCATGCCGGCCTCCACGATTGCAACGCTAGCGAAGGCGGTTCAGGAGGCCTGGGCTGTGGTTGGAGTTGATAGTGGGTTGATGCATCTGAGCGTTGTGCTTGGCCGGCCAACTCTTGCGCTAATGACAGGCGCACACCATAGAAAATTTCGTGCTTCTCGTTTTGCTCCCTCATGGGCGAGCCATGCGCGCGTGATCGTTCCCGAATCAGCAGGCGGGATAATCACGGTCGATGAGGTAGCGCAGGCGTGGACTGATCTGCAGACGTCTCTGCACCCCGACATCACCAGATTAATCACGACCTAGATTACGGAATGCGACAGCCTCATTGAATAAATTCCACCAACCTGCGGGCTTAGGCCGTGATGAAAACGCGATCGAGTGGGCCGCACGAAAGCTCTACACCTTTCTGGGGTTTGGTGCACTTCCTTTACTCGTTGGTCATTTGTTGTGGCGCGGATTTCGTCAGCCCGCTTACCGTCAGCATTGGGCTGAGCGTTTTCTGGGGCTCGCGCGAGCCTCGGAACTGCCGGTTGGGGTGGCATTCGGGGAAGTGCCGAATCGTCAGGTGTTATGGATTCATGCGGTCTCGGTTGGGGAAACCCGCGCCGCTATGCCTCTGGTAATACGGTGGCTCGAGAAGGGCGAGAATTTTCGTGTGGTACTCACCCACACGACGCCCACCGGCCGCGAGACCGGGGCAGATATTTTTTCCCGATGGCGGTCATCCAACAGCGCGGGACGTGACCCGCTTATTCAACGCTACTTACCCTACGATTTCCCTTGGGCCAATAGCGCATTTCTGTCGTGGGCATCGCCGACACTCGGTGTCTTGATGGAAACCGAGCTCTGGCCAAACCTGTTGGCCCAGGCCCAGAGGCGCGATATTGCAGTAGTACTGATCAACGCAAGGCTATCACCGCGATCGGCTCGGCGTCTCTCCCAATTCTCATGGTTAGCGAGGCCTGCAGTTGCGCGGTTAACGGGCATCGCTGCACAGACAGAGTCTGACGCACAGGGTTTTCTGCGGATGGGAGATTCGACCCCGAGGGTCGAGGTTGTGGGAAACATGAAATTTGATGTCGAGATTCCTGAGGAGTCAGCGCATCTTGGCGAGCGATGGCGGACGGTTTTTCCGGGCCGACGGATCTGGCTTGCTGCCAGTACGCGCGATGATGAAGAGGCGGAAATCTTAGGCGCCTGGAAGCGGGCAAGGTCTGGGCAGCAGATCGAATCACGAGATCTTCTAGTGATTGTTCCGCGTCACCCGCAACGATTTGAGCGTGTCGCACGGCTTATTTCGGACGCAGGATTGATCAGTCTGCGACGACAGGCGCTGGATACGATCACGCAAGATCGATCCACCAATGCGATCGAGGTCTTGTTGGGAGACTCGCTGGGCGATATGTTCGCTTATCTTTGTTTTTCGGATTTGGTGTTGATGGGAGGCAGTATTCCTGCGCTCGGTGGACAGAATCCCATTGAGGCCTGCGCGGTCGGAAGGCCAGTATTTTTTGGCCCGAATATGTTTAATTTTCAACAGATCGCACGATTACTCAGAGAAAGCGGTGCCGGCTGTGAGGTGTCGAATTACGGCGAGTGGATTACTCGTGGGATCGTGCTCTTGGGGGATTCTCAGGCGCTAGAGCAGCGGTCCCAGGCCTCGCGAGAGTTTGCGCGCCACCATCGCGGTGCGACCAGCCGAACTGATGAATTCCTGACAACTATTTTACGAGCAGGCCATTAACCTCGTCGATGTCAGTCTCCGAGAGTGCGCCAACGGATGCTTTTAGCTTAAGCCCATTGATGAGGGTGTCATAACGCGCCTTCGAGAGATCTTTTTGAGTCGTAAAGAGTTGTTGCTGCGCATTGAGCACATCAATGTTAATTCTTACACCAACCTCATAACCCAGCAGATTAGATTCCAAGGCAAGCCGGCTAGATTTCTCTGCCGCTTCAAACGCCTTGACCTGTGAGAGCCCCGCGAGAACGCCTAGAAAAGAGGTGCGAGCGGTTTGTTCTGCTGTCCGCCTCTCATTTTCCAGATCGAACCCTGATTTATCTCGAAGTGCTATGACTTCCCGCGCTTTATTAAGCGCAATTCCGCCATTAAAGAGGGGGAGTGTCATTTCAATTGAGAGGGTATCGGTATCGGCACGGTCGTAGGTTGCAGTGCTCGAATATCGGTAAGGATCGACACGGGTTTTTTTCGCGACCAGGTCGATGGAGGGTAGGTTGTCAGCAGAGACCACACGCATCACTTCGCTTTTTGCAATCTCGGCGGTGGTGTTGGCGGCCTGCACCTTGAGGTTTGCGGTGCGCGCCTGCTCCACCCAGCGCGTGACATCGAGCGGCTCGGGCATTTTAAGCGTGATGGAGTCCCGTAACCCCGATAACACGGGGGGCGGGGGCTTGCCCACGAGCTGCGCAAGGCTTGCGCGCTTCACGTCGAGATCGTTTTTAGAGGCGATTTGTTTTGCGGTTGCGAGATCGAATCGGGCCTGCGCTTCCTGCTGATCGGTAATCGTTGCAGTGCCGACCTCGAAATTTCGTTTTGCCGATTCCAGTTGCTGGCCAATGGCCTTGAGTTCTGCATCCACACTGGCGAGCCCGTCTTGCGCAATCAAGACATCAAAATAAGATTGGGTGACGCGTAGCAGGGCATCAATTCGGGCCTGGGCAGAATTCACCTCTCCAGCCTTTGCGCGTTCACGTTCTTGATTAAAACTGGCGATTCTGTCAAGACGAAATAGGGGTTGGGTCAGGGTGACGACATAGGTGTTACCGTAACGGCCAGAGGTATCACTAATCGAGGCTGCATTTGCGTCACTCGATGCGTCAAAGTCTGTGCGTGAGCGCGATATCGAGGCGGATGCAGAGGGCAGCAGCAGCCCTAGACCCTGGCCAAACCGAGTGGCGTCAGCCTCCGCTTTTTTGCGCGCAGATAAAAAACTTGAATCAAAGAGCAGGGCTTCTCGGGCCGCTGTCGATAGATCGAAGGCCATAACATTGGCCGACCCTTGGGCTAATCCGAGGGCCAATCCCACCGCGAGCGCTGTCTTAGAACTTGAAATGGGAAATCTTCGGGGCATCGTCGAGGAGTCTGGTCAGCGTTTCAAAAAGCACAGTGGATCGAACACCTTGGTTGACAGGGGCATCTCCCACCCGCTCAATTAAGACCGCCTGCATCACCGGCGCCTGTCCTGTTATGGCGACGAGTCGGCCCCCAGGATTGAGTAAACCAATTAGGTGATCAGGGATTTTTTCTACGGCACCCGAAATTGCAATGGCATCAAAACCAACATGGGCCCAGCGCGGGTTCTCAATCAATCCGTTAGCCTGAACAATTTCGACATTGGTAATGTTGGCGTTGTTGAGGTTAGTCTGCGCGAATTCAGCCAGCGCGGGTGCTTTCTCGACCGTGAGTACGCTCGCCGCGAGCCTAGCGATCAGTGCGGCCATAAATCCAGAACCGGTACCGATTTCAAGTGCCTTGTCCGTAGGCGTGAGGTTGAGCTCCTGCAAGAGACGGGCCTCGACCTTGGGAGCGAGCATCACCTGATGCTCTGGGAGAGGTACTTCCATATCGACAAACGCGAGGTGACGGTGGCTTTTGGGAATAAATGCCTCACGCTGAACCCGTGTCAGCAGATCCAGAACATTCGGATCCAGGACATTCCAGGGCCGAATTTGTTGCTCGATCATCTTGGAGCGAGCGTTTTCTATGTTGAGGAAATCGGGATTCATGTTTACTCCGGGTGGTCTGTGAGTCTAGCATTGCGGCCTTGCGACAGGCCAACCCGTCGCGTGGCGTGCTGGTTTGGCACAGGGCATAATGGGACATCCCTTTTCTGTCCCTATTTAAAGCTTACCTCATGATTGAGCTGCTTGAAGTTCTTCGCGAACTGCCGATTCTCGTTAAGGCCGCAATCATGGGCGTGGTCGAGGGGCTTACCGAGTTTCTGCCGGTGTCATCAACGGGTCACTTAATCCTGGCGGGCGCCCTGCTGGGTTTCGACGACGCCCGGGCGAAGGTCTTTGATCTGGCCATTCAAACGGGGGCAATGGTGGCCGTGATTTGGGTCTACCGAGAGCGTTTCCAACGTCTTGCCCAGGGCCAAGCCTGGGAGTTTCTGGGGCGTATTCCTGCCGCGATTCGCCACCCGGGCCAGCGCCGGGCCCTTTTCCAGGACCCCTCATGGCAGTTTGTACGGCATTTAGCCATTGCATTTATGCCTGCAGCGATCCTCGGGCTTGCATTCGGGGGTTGGATTAAAGCCTTCTTATTTGCGCCGATTCCGGTGGCGATTGTTCTCATTCTTGGGGGGGTCGTGATTCTATTGGTTGAGCGGTGGGTCGCAATTCGGCCGCAGCATGTCCGTGTGCGGGAGGTGGACCAGATGACGAACCGGGACGCCTTGAGGCTCGGGATCGCGCAGGCCTTTGCATTGATTCCCGGAACAAGTCGCTCAGGAGCAACAATTATTGGCGGAATGATTTTCGGTCTATCCAGAAAGTCTGCAACCGAATTTTCTTTTTTTCTTGCAGTGCCCACGCTGATGGCGGCGGGTGCTTATGATTTATTAAAAAATTGGCGACTCTTGCACCTTGAGGATGTGCCCATGTTCTTAGTGGGATTGGTCGCCGCCTACCTGACGGCGCTGGCCGTGATTCGTTGGCTGATTCGTTGGGTGAGCCAACATAGCTTTAACGGGTTTGCCGTCTATCGAATTGTGTTTGGGTCTTTGGTGTTGGTGATTGCCTATTTTAAATAGAGTTACTGACCCGTTTTTTTAAAGATCAGATCCGCGACCGGATTGCCAAGCCGAAGGCCTCGGGATTCAAATTTTGTGAGTGGTCGCCAGTCCGGCCTCTCAGAAAAGCCTGACCCTGCCAGATTAGCGAGGGCGGATTCGGCCGTTAACACCTCTAGCATCTGTTGGGCATAATCGGGCCAGTCCGTAGCCGTGTGAACAATGGCGCCTTCCTTTAATTTCCGCAGTAGCAATCGGATAAAAGCGGGTTGAATCAGGCGTCTTTTATGGTGTCTTTTTTTAGGCCACGGATCAGGAAAATAGATATGAACCGCATCCAGTGATTCATCGGCAATCATATGGGTCAGGATTTCGACGACGTCGTGCTCGATGATTCGGATATTGGTCAGGCCTAGTTTTTCAATCCGGGAGAGTAGGGCGCCGACACCGGCCCGATAGACTTCCGCACCAATCAGGTTCCACTCTGGATGCGATCGGGCCATCTCGGCGGTCGTCTCTCCCATACCGAAACCAATCTCAAGAATCTGCGGCCCGGGGCGACCAAAAATTTCTTTAAAATCAATTGTTTCGGTCGAATATGCGATCCCCCACGTGGATAGAGAACGTGCTCTTGTATTGCGCTGCGATTCGGTCATGTGCCCACTTCGCATTACAAAACTTCGAATATGACGGGGTGCGGATGCGTCCATTGAATGATCTTTTTTGCTATTGTTCGCCCTCGCGGGTGGGAATCCCCTAGGGCTTGGGTGCTGAAAAAGTTTAAGTATCGCTCCCTTTTACGCGCCGGACACCTGCTAAACTTACGTTTCGTTACAACAATTTTGAATGAGTAGACAACCACCATGAATAAAGCAGAACTCGTTGAAGCAGTCGCAAGCGCTACCGATTCATCAAAAGCATCAGTTGATGAAGTGTTGAACGCGACGATCGCTACGATTATTAAAGCAGTAACCAAGGGCGATTCAGTACAGCTTGTAGGCTTTGGAACCTTTGGTTCTGGCAAGCGTGCAGCCCGTACCGGCCGTAATCCGCGTACTGGCGAAGCCATCAAAATTGCAGCCGCACGTACTGTAAAGTTCACCGCAGGCAAGGCATTTAAAGATTCGGTAAACAAGAAGAAGTAATTCCTTCATCCAGAGGGCGTTACCGATCAAAGCCCAGGTTCGCCTGGGCTTTTTTATTCCGGAGAGAAAATGAATTCACCGGTCGTTGTGATTGGGGCGGGCCTGGCGGGGCTTACGGTCGCGCTCAAGCTCGCCCACGATCGCGATGTGGTGGTCCTGGCCAAGCGCGCGCGAACGGACTCGGCCACGGCCTGGGCCCAGGGAGGTATCGTCGGTGTCTTGGATATCGCCGATAGCGTTGACCAGCATGTGGACGATACGTTAAAGGCCGGTGCAGGCCTGGTCGACCCCGAGATTGCGCGTTGGATTTCTGAGAAAAGCAAATCGGCTGTCCAATGGTTGGTCGAGGTCGGAGTGCCCTTCTCCCCTGATCCCGAGGGCCCTCTCGGGCTCCACCTCACGCGAGAAGGGGGACATTCGGTCAGGCGGATCGCGCATGCTGCCGATGCAACGGGCAAGGCCATCCATGAGGCCATGCTGGCGCGTTGCCAGAGTCACCCAAGAATCAAGATCCATGAGCATTGGATCGCGCTTGATCTCGTCACCAACCGACAATGTAAGACAGGGCCAGTTGACCGATGCCACGGCGTCTATGTCTTAGATATTGATCGTCAGCGGGTGGAATCCATTGCAGCCAGTGCAGTGGTGTTGGCCTGTGGCGGCGTTGGAAAGGTGTATCGGTATACCAGTAATCCCGACACCTCAACGGGCGACGGAATTGCCATGGCCTGGCGGGCAGGATGTCGGGTCGGCAATATGGAATTTATTCAGTTCCATCCTACCTGCCTCTATCACCCCCAAGATCGGACTTTTCTCATCACAGAGGCACTCCGCGGCGAGGGGGCTCAGTTGAAGATTCCTGGCGCTCCACCCGGGCAGGCACGGTTGATGCGGGACCATGATGCCCGTGGCGAATTGGCGCCACGAGATATCGTTGCGCGGGCAATTGATTTTGAGATGAAAAAGCATGGCATTGATTTCGTGCATCTCGATGCAACCCATCTGGGCGAAGAGTTTCTTCGCTCACATTTCCCAACGGTGTACAACCGCTGCAAGGTTCTTGGTATTGATATTGCGCGAGAACCAATCCCTGTCGTACCGGCCGCCCACTATACCTGCGGCGGTGTTGTGACAGACCGTTACGGCCAGACTGATCTGAGGGGTTTATATGCGGTCGGTGAGACCGCCTATACGGGGCTTCATGGGGCAAATCGGCTGGCGAGCAATTCACTGCTGGAGTGCGTTGTAATTGGCACAAGCGCAGCCGAACAGATTCTCTGTGCGCCGCATCTTGAGACCGTTGCGATACCGGCTTGGGATGATAGCCAGGTAGAAAATGCTGATGAGCGGGTTGTGATTGCCCACAATTGGGATGAACTTCGATTGCTCATGTGGAACTATGTAGGCATTGTTCGAACAACGCGTCGTCTAGAGCGCGCACTTCATCGAATTGAATTATTAAAGTCAGAGGTTCAGGAGTACTACTCTAACTTCCGCGTAACGAGTGATCTGCTTGAACTCCGTAACCTGCTGGTCTGCGCGGAGTTAATTGTGCAATCGGCACTTGAGCGCAAAGAAAGCCGGGGTCTGCATTTCAGCAGGGATTATCCGCAGACCTGGCCGCAGTCTCAGCCGACCATACTCTCGCCACTTCGGGCGGTAACGCGCAGCGAATAATCAACCGCCTGAATATCTTTGGTGAGGCTACCGATCGAAATTCGATCAACACCTGTTGTAGCAACATCGCGCAGCGTACTCAGCGTAATTCCCCCGGAGGCCTCGAGCACCGCGGCGCCTTGGTTGATTGCGACCGCCTCGGACATTGTCTCGGTTGTGAAATTATCGAGAAGAATGCTTTTCGCCCCGGCACGTAGCGCTTCTTGTAATTCCAGTAGATTCTCAACTTCGATTTGAATCGGTACCTCTGCCTCTAGCGCTTGGGCAGCCTTTAGCGCCTGGGCGATTCCGCCAGCCGCGAGGATATGATTTTCCTTGATGAGAATTCCATCCCAGAGCGCAAGCCGCTGATTGATTCCGCCGCCCACGGAGACTGCATATTTCTGCGCCCGACGCAGGCCAGGCATCGTTTTTCGTGTGTCCAAGATCTGACAACCCCGTGGATTTGGACTGAGCCCAGCGATTTCATCAACATAGCGTCGTGTGGTTGTGGCGACTGCAGACAATAACTGCAGAAAGTTCATGGCAGACCGCTCGGCGGTAAGCAGTGCCCGACCGTTGGCTTTAATCTCGCAGACAGTGGTGTTCGGCATCATCCGCTCACCCTCCGCATACTGCCAATGGTGGGTTGCTTGAGGATCGATGGCCCGGATGCAGCCTTCAAACCAATCAGTTCCACATAAAACAGCAGACTCCCGGACACGCAGTTCCGCGGACACCTGGGTTGTGACTGGAATAAGCAGCGATGTCCAATCCGTCCGGCCAATATCTTCAGAGAGCGCATCTCGGATGTTTCTATCGCGGGCCTCTTGCAGAGTCTCGTTGCGATCAAGCATTGGCTGGGGATATTTGAGGTCTAAGCGGCGCCAAGGTTGGGAACAAGCCCATGCGCGGTTCCAGCCCCAGTCTGGCGCGAAAAGCTCAGCATTCGGTCGATGCAGCGGTAGGCCTGCTCACGAATAGAGGCCGGCACCAGAATTTCTCCGGTCTGGTTCTCGAGACAGTGAAGAAGACCGTTTAGGCTGTTCATAGCCATCCAGGGGCAGTGTGCACAGCTCTTACATGTCGCACTCTCTCCCGCAGTGGGGGCCTCGATGATTTGCTTGCTGGGGGCGAGCTGCTGCATTCGATGGAATAAACCTTTGTCGGTTGCAACGATATACTGCGTGGCATCACCGTGAATGACAGCATTGAGGAGTGCAGAGGTCGACCCCACTAAGTCTGCATGGGCCACCACACTCTCTGGTGACTCGGGGTGGACCAAGACCTGGGCGCCGGGATGGAGTCTCTTGAGCATTGAGAGTTCCTCGCCCTTGAACTCGTTGTGAACAATGCAGTCTCCGTTCCACATGATCATATCGGCGCCTGTTTGATCTTGGATGTATCGACCGAGATGCCGATCAGGTGCCCATAGGATTTTCTTGCCCTGGTCTTTTAGGTGGCTGACGATTGCGAGTGCGCATGCGCTTGTGACCATCCAGTCGGCGCGGGCCTTTACAGCAGCACTGGTGTTGGCGTAGACCACGACGGTTCTGTCGGGGTGGCTATCACAAAACGCCGAGAAGGCCTCTGCAGGGCAGCCGAGATCAAGCGAACAGGTCGCCTCTAGATCGGGCATAAAGATTCGTTTTTCCGGGCTCAGAATCTTGGCGGTCTCGCCCATGAAGCGGACTCCAGCGACGATCAGATTGTCCGCCCGGTGATCCCGACCAAATCGCGCCATTTCGAGAGAGTCAGCAACGCAGCCACCCGTTTCAATAGCAAGGTCTTGAATATCCCCGTCAACATAGTAATGCGCGATCAGGACGGCATTCTTTGCAGCGAGGGCCTGTTTAATCGATTGCTGAATTCGATACTTTTCCGAGGCCGGCAGCGGCGGCTCAACCTTCGCCCAGGCCTGGGCGATACAGGTTCCGCCCTGCGCATTTTGCAAGGTGTAGTCAAAGTGATGTGTCATTGACATCAGGGGAGCTCTGGGAATTGGTTATCCATCATAGCGATTCATCAATCTGGAGCGGGTGAAGGGGATCGAACCCTCGTTTAAAGCTTGGGAAGCTTTCGTTCTGCCATTGAACTACACCCGCGATGTGTTTCCTGCTGTGCAACACCGATCTTAATCCTACTCTTTCGAGACAGTAAATTCCTTGAATAATGCAATTGTGGATTGTGGCCATTTTTTTGGCCGGTGGTGTGTGGCCTTAGCGGGGCGGACTGACCCGGCTGTTGATCCACTGAATCATCGCGATACTTGCTGAGTCAAGGCCAATGGACCCACTGCCCGTCGGGGCGGAATCCTGATTCAAGGCGCTAGTGACCGATCGTGCAATGGATTTGCCTAAGGCCACTCCCCACTGGTCAAACGGATTAATCTGGTTAATCGCAGCGAGGCAAAGTACGCGATGCTCCCAGAGCGCAATCAGTGCGCCCAAGGAGACTGCATCACATCGATCCAGCATAAAAAGATTGAGTGGGTGCCCACCCCAGCAGGTCTTCTGGGCATCGTCGTGAGGGTGCCCAGTGGAGAGAGCCTGAGATTGTGCGATTAGGTTGGCGAGCAGGGCCTGATGGCTGGTATAGGCCTGATGCTCAGGTCTGAGAATCCCAACGAGGTCAACTGCCACGCCATGAGCGCCCTGGTGAAGCAGCTGGAAGAACGCATGCTGCGCATTGGTACCGATATCACCCCAGAGGATTGGGCAGGCAGGCCCGTCTATGGGCTGGCCTGCGGTGTCGATATGCTTACCGAGGGATTCCATCCAGAGTTGTTTCAGATAGGGAACGAGTAGACCCAGTCGGGAATCGTAAGCCGACACCATCAGGGTGGGTAGACCGCGTGTACGAAGGTTGTAAAAATCGGTCGCAGCCAGAACCGCCGGCATATTCTCGCTAAGCGGCTGGCTGAGAAAATGCGCGTCCATTGCAACACCACCGGACAGAAATTCATCGATACAGGCATTGCCAAGGGCGAGGCGAGCGGTGATCGAGACCGGCCCCCAGAGCGAGTAGCGCCCCCCAATACTCTGATCAAACCAGAGGATTTGTGCTTGCGGAATTCTCCACTCGCGTGCACGAATCACCTCTGAGGTGACCGCAATGAGATTGCGTTCAGGCGTTGGAATCGCTGCTTTTTCCATCCACTGCATCAGGTGAGAGGCGTTGACCATTGTTTCTTCGGTCGAGAAGGATTTGCTCGCAATGATGACGATAGTTTCTGTCGGGTCGAGTGTTGCGAGGCAATGGTCAACAGCGTGGTAATCAAGATTCGACAAAAAATGGGTCGCAATCTTAGGCTGCAGCGGCAACTTGTCGAGGGCTTTAATGAGCAGCTGCGGTCCGAGATCGGAGCCGCCGATCCCGAGATGAATAATCTGACGAATCTGCTTGCCGCTCGTTGAGCGAAACTCTCCGCGATGAATTGCATCAACCAGCGAGCGGGTCTGTGCGTGAACAGACTCAAATCTCGGCAGGAGGTTCTCGTTGGCTGGCGAAAATACAGCGGGAATTATCGCGGGTTTTTCCGTTACGCCGGCGAGCCTTAAGGCCCAATGGCCAACCGATTGGTTTTCGCTGAGATTGGCCCTTGCGCCCCCAAAAACAGCGCTCCTTAAATCGAGTATTCGCTGATGAGCCGGGCTACCCGGCAGGAGAATCTCTAAGATTTCGCTGTGCTCTTGATCGCTTAGCGATTGGCGAGTGCGTTGGAGCGTGATGGTCGGGGCGCAGAGCCAGTCTTTAGACGCGGGCATTGGGCAATTGTAAGGTGTAGGCCAGCTGCCAGATATAGTCACATTTTTTGCACTGACAGACCATGTGATGCTCTCGGTGTTCTTGCTTGAGGTCTTCATGAATAATCCGAATCAGCCCATAGCGCTTGCATTGATCACAGACCACCTGCCGACTGATACTTTCTGCGACCACCAGAATTTTCATAAATCTCAGCCAGGCCCAGCCCGTTACCCATAAGCAGACAAAACTCAGAATGAGTCTGATTCCACCCTCGAGCCGAACAGGGGCTGCGAACACGCCCTCTAGCATCGCAAGTGCGACGAATAGGGTCAGTACGCCAAGCCCTAGGTAGCCAAACGAGCGGGTGAGTTCGTATTCGTGCCACCGACGAAATCCTGTCGTATTAATCTGCTCGGCTAGAGTGGCTTTTGGGGGTTGCGACATTGGGAACGTCATCACCCCTAGCGCTTGCTTGAATGAAGGCAGGCTTCTTTGCGCATCGAGATAAGCTGCGATGGCTCAGCATCGGTGTCTATCGCCAACGCCGCTAAGTCTCGGTTATCCCGTAAGCGGTTCAGCAGGGTCTTCATGACGGGATGATCGGGTTTTAGCGAGCGAATCTGGTTTAGATAAATTGCAGCATGCTCTCGTTCCAGCTCGATGAGCTGTTGCCGGGCGGTATTCAGACAGGCATTGCGGTCAGCGACTGATTGGGATTGGATCAGGCAGTGGGCCCGATTCTCAATCGCCCAGGAAATCCAAGGCAGGGCAAGGCGTTGCTCTTCTTCGCAGAGATGCTCCCGTTGTAACGGTGTCGTAATCGCGAGCACCCCGCCTATGTCTGCCGCAGCAGATAAGGGCTGGGCAGAGGCAAGGACTCCAAGAAACGATATTTTGATCAAGTCCCACATCGTCCCACCTTAGAGCTAAATTAAGGTTTACTCAACACTTAATTAAGCGGGGTTTTATTCTTTAATCTGATTGAGGATCACCAGTGCCCGTGGTGGGTTGTCGCTCGTGACAAACGGGGTGATGTTGACGGGCTTGCCTTTAATTCTCAGTGAGGCCTTCTCAGGCTGACCAAAGACAACGGCCGCAGTGCTCTCTGAGTGGAAATCCACGGGCTGTCCGGGCTCCGCCTTGATGTTTACTTTCTCTCCGTTGGCTTTAACAATCTGAACCCAGGTTGAGGCCTGTGTGAGCAACTGACTATCAATTGGAGTCGAGGGTGTGATTCTTTTTTCGCCACCTGGAGCGGAGGCTGCAGCGATGGGAGTTGCTGCTGCTTTCTTGTCCTGGGATTGCACTGCTGGCGTTACTGCGGGTGACCCTGGCCCTGCTGAGGCCGTCGGCTGAGCGGTTGGTTGGGGCCCGGGCTCTTTTGCATCTGGCTCTGTCGGGGCCTGTGCCGAGGCACTTATTGTTGGGGCGGGTGTCGAGGGCGTGAGACTAATTTTGGTTACACCAAGCGCAATTAACACTGCGCATCCAAATGCCACCCACCCCCAGGAGAGTCTGAATGATGAGCGGGTTGAAGGCACGGGCTCTGACGGTTCCCCGAGAATTCCAGAATCTGAGTCGGGATCCTGGGGTTCTACCGCACGGGTTTTTGGTTTTGGTTCAGGGGGCTGTGTTGGCGCATCCTGTGGTGCCGCGGTAATGTTTATTGGTGCAACGACCGGCTCTGAATGATCCAGAGACGCTTCATTAAAATCTTGGTGTTCTGATGTTGTACCCGTTGAAGCGAATTCTTCGGTAGTCGCAGTCGGCGCAGCTTCCGGGGTGAGTGGCGCGGCGCTATGACTCGGCAGCGTTATTCCTAAAAACTCGGCGTAACGATTTGCTGCTTGCAGAAAATATCCTGCGCTGTAAAACGGTCTTAAATCTCCCGCTTCAATAGCACGCAATTGGGTTGGGGAGAGGGCAATGCGAAACGCAATTTCCGGAAGATTTTCTGCTCTTTTCTCACGCGTAGATTTCAGCAGATTGCCGATCGTATCAACGTAATCTTTTGAGAGTTCTACGGGGGACATTTCAGCGCAATTCCTTGCAGTTGGGTTATGCAAAAATCCATGAGGCAAGCCGCTTCGCACCTAAACGCCCCAAATTTCTCTAATTTTTACACATAACCCATTGAAAAACCTCGTTTTATTTGGACTTCTTCTTATTTCCAGCCGGCGCGATCCATCAGGCGTGCGGCTAGGGTCTGGTTCACGGCGATTTTAGAAATCTCAATAGGGTCTGCCTTCAGTCGACCTATTTTTAAAAGGGCCGGGTTCGCGATCTGGGTTTTCTGCACTGCGGGCCACTCGTTATTGGCGTTGGCGAGCTGGGCCTGTGCCGAGGGGGAGACGAGGAACTCTAAGAATGCTTTTGCGGCTTCCGGGTGGGGGGCATACCGGGCCATCCCGCCCCCACTCACGTTGACATGGGTTCCGGTCGTTGACTGGTTTGGCCAGACGATTCCCAGCCTCTGCGCGGCCGCCTTCTCCTCTGTTTTTTCCGAATTAAGCAGGCGCACCAGGTAGTAGGAGTTGGTCAGCGCCACGGCGCATTCGCCCGTCATGACACCCCTGATCTGGTCAGTGTCGCCCCCTCTTGGAGTCCTGGCCAAATTATTGACCACCCCCTTTGCCCAGGCCTCCGCCTTGGCTTCACCCTGATGGGCGACGATCGATGCGAGCAAAGACAGCATGTAGGGATGGGAACCTGAGCGGGTACATACTTTCCCTTTGAGATCCGGATTCGCTAATGAGTCGTAGGTGCTCACCTGTTCGGGCTTGATCTTTGACTTGTCATATACGATCAGTCTCGCTCGGGTTGTGAGGCCAAACCATAGGTTATCCGTCCGCATATTTAGCGGGAGTGCCGTATTCAGAACCTCCGATCTGACCGGGGCAAAGAGCCCCTCCGTCTGGGCCTTCCAAAGCCTTGCCACGTCGACCAAGAGAATGACGTCGGCGGGCGAGGCCTTGCCCTCGCTCTTGAGTCGCTCGAGCAGGGCCTCGTCGCCGGCCTGAATCTGATTGACCTTGATGCCCGTTTTTTTGGTGAACTCTTCGTACAGGGCGTTATCACTGCCGTAGTGGCGGGCAGAGTAGAGATTGAGCTCCCTGCTCTGGGCCTTTGCCTCGGGGCCGTTGAGGCCAAAACATGCAGGGAGGGCAAGCAATAGAAGAATCCCGAATCCACCGATTCGGCGAAGGCATTGGCTTAACTCGAGTCGCATAGTGGTTTTTTGAAAAGGTCATATCAGCGGCTATCTTAATGAGAATAATTATCGTTTGCAAACAACCAATGTCTTGAACAAAATGTCAATTTGTTTTGACAAATAAAAGTGTAAGTATTAAATTACATACACCAGTTTTAAGGCAGTTCATTCGTGGCGTGGTGTGCTGCGAACAACCCTCGTGCGGGTTCAGCACGTCAGTGAGGTCTTTCAAAGGAGAAATGCTATGGCAGACCCAAATAAAGTATGGCCTACAGGCCTTACCGAGGCTGAATCAGAAGAGATCCACCGTAATCTGATTCAGGGCACGCAGATTTTCGGGATGATCGCTGTTCTCGCGCATCTGCTGGCTTACATTTATTCACCCTGGTTGCATTAAAAGGAGCCCATCATGATCTACGGAAAAATGTGGTGTGTAGTCAAGCCATCGGTTGGCATTCCTTTGTTCCTTAGTGCAGTTGCAATTGGTTCTTTTGCTGTCCATGTCGCATTGGTCACGAATACCACCTGGATTAAAGACTTCCTGCAGGGTGGCAAAGCCGCAACAGCCCAGAGCCAGTCGGCGCCAGCGGTTAAGAAGTAAACGTTACCCCTCAATGGGTTCCCAAGTCATTGACTTTGGAACCCATTTTTATTTCTGGTCGACGTTTGGATCACGGTGTTGCGCGGTGATGGTCAGAGTTTTTAGAATGGCACTATCGTGAATTCCTTTAGTAAAAATCTTGTTCAGGCGTGGACCAGTCTTGGTTCGCGATTCCTTCCCTTCGCAGACGCTGCGACACCGGATGTTCCGTTGTCGCGTTTACTGAGGCTGTCGCTCTTTCAGGTCTCTGTAGGGATGGCCTTAGTGCTTCTGATCGGTACGTTGAACCGCGTCATGATTGTCGAGCTAAAAGTGCCGGCTACGGTTGTCGCAGTCATGGTGTCTTTACCCCTTCTCTTTGCCCCATTTCGCGCCCTGATTGGATTTAAGTCGGATATCCATCGGTGTGAATTGGGATGGCGTCGGGTGCCTTATATGTGGCGCGGAACCCTGCTTCAGTTTGGCGGTTTTGCCATCATGCCCTTTGCGCTCTTGGTGCTCTCGGGCTCTGGTCAGGCGGCCAATGCTCCTGCCTGGTTGGGCCAGATTGGAGCCGCAATTGCATTCCTATTGGTTGGTGCTGGGTTACACATTACGCAGACAGTAGGCCTTGCGCTTGCCACAGATCTCGTCCCCGAGGAATCGCAACCCAATGTTGTGGGCCTGATGTATGTGATGTTGCTGGTGGGCATGATTGGTAGTGCACTGGTCTTTGGGGCCCTGCTGTCACCCTATAGTCCCGGCCGGCTTATTCAGGTTATTCAGGGAGCCGCACTCACGACGGTTGTTTTGAATGTGATTGCGTTATGGAAACAGGAAACACGCGACCGTGGCCGGAAATCCTCCCCGATTCCTGATCCAACATTCGCGGAGTCTTGGGCAAGTTTCACAGGCAGCCCAACGGCGATTCGACGTCTACTTGCGTTGGGCCTTGGAACGATGGCCTTTACGATGGAGGACGTCCTGCTCGAGCCCTACGGGGGCGAGGTTCTCGGCTTAAGCGTGAGCGCAACGACATCACTTACCGCGACACTTGCCCTTGGTAGTCTGATCGGATTCGCACTGGCGTCGCGAATCCTGGGTAAGGGAGCAGATCCGTTTTGGATGGCGGGGTGTGGCGCCTGGTGCGGAATACCTGCTTTCGGTGCGGTCATTCTCGCCTCACCACTGCAATCACCGGAGCTCTTTGTTTGCGGAACCTTTCTAATTGGATTTGGAGCTGGGCTCTTTGGCCATGGAACGTTGACAGCGAGTATGCGTGCTGCACCGAAGAATCAGGTGGGCCTGGCCCTTGGGGCCTGGGGCGCTGTTCAGGCAAGCGCTGCGGGTGTGGCAATGGCCCTTGGGGGCCTGATTCGCGATCTGGTGCTGTCGTTGGGCGAACCTGCACGCGATGGGTCGGGATTTGGCGACCCGGCAGGAGCCTATATGGTGGTGTACGGGATAGAGATCATCTTACTGGCCTGCACCTTGGTCGTGATGGCCCCCTTAATTCGTGCTCGAGATCAACAAAAACCGGTTGGTTCACTGGTAAAGTAAAACCTGATTTATTTTCTGATTACAAGAAGGGCGGTAACTATGGAAGTCTGGCAGATTATTCTGATTCTCTGGTTTGTCTTTGCAATCATCATGGCCGCAAATCATTTCAACCGCGGCGGGAAATAATCGCTTCTTTGGTTGAGTCCGGCCCCCGCTAAATTGAATCAGGGGGCTGTTGCATGCTGCGCGTCGTAAACCTCTCCTGCTCGAAGGGTGAGCGGATTTTGTTTTCAGGGGTTCAGGCCGAATTAAAACCCGGAGAGATCCTTCACGTTCGCGGTGAGAACGGCGTAGGAAAAACTAGTCTCTTGCGCATGGTGGTCGGGCTCTCGACGCCTGCCGCGGGTGACATACTCTGGAACGATGTTCCGATTTCCCGCTGTCGGGAGTCCTATCTTGAAAACCTTTTGTTTCTGGGCCACCACTCAGCCTTAAAGGCCGATCTCACGGCCACAGAAAATCTCTGCTTCTCATCGTCGATCGATGGCATGGCGCTGACCGAGGGCGCTGTGACAGCAGTCCTGGGCCAGTTTGGTCTCAAGGGGCGAGAGCAATTCCCTATCGAGTGGTTATCGGCTGGACAGAAACGTCGGGTGTTGCTTGCGCGTTTATCTCTTCGGTCGGCAAAGCTATGGGTTCTCGATGAACCCTTTAATGCACTTGACATTAATGCGACAGAATTTTTGTTGCAGATGATCTCTGATCACCTTGCAGCGGATGGAATGGTGTTGATGACGAGCCATCAGAGCCTTGCATTGTCTAATGTGAGGGTCCTCTCACTATGATCTCCGTGATGGCTGCGAGCCTGCATCGCGATTTATTGCTCGTGATGAGGCGTAAGAGTGAGGTCTTCACAGCATTATTTTTCTTTGTGATTGTTGCCAGTTTATTTCCTCTCGGGATCGGGCCAGATCCGGGTCTCTTGCGCAAGATCGCCCCCGGCGTCATCTGGGTGTCGGCGCTGTTGGCCACTCTTTTGGGCCTCCAGAGGATCTTGGCCTCTGATTACGCCGACGGAACCTTGGAGCAGATGGCACTCTCACCGGCATCACTCTCGGCGATGGTGGCCGGCAAGATTCTGGCCCATTGGCTTGTGTGCGGATTACCCCTAGTGGTCCTTGCTCCCGTGATTGGGCTTCAGTTTGACCTGGGGGCTTCTGCGATTGGTCTTCTGATGCTCACGCTGCTGCTGGGCACACCGACACTCTCGATGATCGGCGCGGTTGGCGCCTCACTGACGCTTGGCGCTCGGGGCGGGGGGGCTTTGCTCAGCCTTTTAGTGCTTCCGTTATATATTCCGGTGTTGATATTTGGGGCGGGAGCAGTGAACGCACACCTTGCGGGTCTTGGGGCCGAAGGCCACCTGTCACTGCTGGCTGCCTTGTTCATTTTTGCTGCTGTGTTTGCGCCATGGGTCGCGGCAGTATCGATCAGGATTTCTCTTGAATGAGTGGGTCAGTAATTCATTGGTTTCGATTTTCTAGTCCGGCGACATTCTATCCGCTGGCGGGGCGTCTGATCCCGATCTTCTGGACCTTGGCGGCCCTCTTGGGTGCCGCCGGTTTGTGGATCGGATTTTTTGTTGCACCAACTGATGCAACGCAGGGGGAAGGCTACCGGATCATTTTTGTCCATGTGCCCGTCTCTTGGATGTCGATGTTCATCTACCTCGTGATGGCCACTTGGGCGGGCATTGGTCTGGTATTTAACACCCGGCTCTCATCGATGATGGCTCAGTCCCTCGCGCCAACTGGCGCATTGATGGCTTTTCTATCGCTGTGGACAGGCGCCTTCTGGGGTAAGCCCATGTGGGGTACCTGGTGGGTCTGGGACGCACGGCTTACCTCAGAGTTAATTCTCTTGTTTCTCTACTTAGGCTTTATGGCGTTGCAAGCCTCGATCGATGATCCGCGTCGGGCAGATAAAGCCTCAGCCATTCTTGCTCTAGTCGGCGTTGTGAATGTACCCATTATTTATTTTTCAGTGATTTGGTGGAATACCCTGCATCAGGGGGCCTCAGTCTCTCTCACCAAAGCACCCTCAATGGCCCAGACAATGCTCTGGGGCATGCTGCTGATGAGCCTTTGCTATTGGATGTACAGCATTGCGATGGCATTAACCCGGTTAAGGGCCATCATCTTGGAGCGTGAGGCACATGCCGAGTGGGTGACCCGCCTGCCTGAGTTGGCGGAGGTACGGAGATGATCTGGGGTTCCCTTGAGGCGTTCTTGGCCATGGGGGGCTATGGTGTCTACGTCTGGGGGAGTATGGGTGCTTGTTTTGTAATGGTATTTGTGGAACTCATCATGGTGAGAAGGCGTCACAACCGTATTCTGCGCCGACTAACGCAGGAACTGTCGGCCAATCAAGGCCGCGAGTAAACCATTTGAGTTATTGAGCAAAAGAACTGCACGAGGGTAAGGGGTCGGGGAGAAACATGAAGCCGAGAAGTAAACGGGGTCTCGTAATTTTATTCGGGGTGCTGGCGATCAGCGTTGCTGCTGGTTTTGTTTTAAATGCACTCAATAGCAATATTGCGTTTTTTGTTACCCCATCGGAGGTCTTCCAGGGTAAGGCCCCCAAAGCCCAGGTATTTCGCGTCGGTGGCATGGTGAAAGAGGGCTCAATCAAACGTGACAACCTCACGGTCAGTTTTGTGATTACCGATACGGCCAAAGAAATTCCTGTCTCCTATACTGGAATACTTCCCGATCTCTTCAAAGAAGGTAAGGGCGCTGTGGTTCAGGGCAAGCTTGAGCAAAGCGGTCGGTTTCTTGCCTCAGAAGTGCTTGCAAAACATGACGAAAACTATATGCCCCCAGAGGCCCAACATGCGCTCGATCAGGCGCAGAAAACGGTTGCTAAACCATGATTGCTGAGATTGGCCACTTTGCGCTCATCCTCGCCCTATGCGCATCATTGATTCAGGGCGTCGTTCCCTTAATCGGGGCCCATAAGGGGCGTTCGGATTGGATTGCGCTTGCACGACCAACCTGTCAGGCATCGTTTGTTTTGGTGGGTATTTCGTTTGCAGCACTGACATGGTCGTTTTATGTTAACGATTTTTCTGTGGCTTATGTTGCCGGCCATTCGAATACGCAATTACCAACGATGTATCGGCTCAGTGCGGTCTGGGGCGGCCATGAGGGCTCCTTGCTGCTGTGGGTATTCATGTTGGTGTCTTGGGCGTTTTCGGTCTCCCAGCTCTCCAAAACGCTTGATTCAGCAATGGTGGCGCGTGTATTAGCCGTCCTCGGCTTGATTACGTTTGGGCTGCTGCTGTTTGTGCTGTTTACTTCGAACCCCTTTGATCGTTTATTTCCAGTACCCCCTGAAGGCCGTGATCTCAATCCACTGCTTCAGGATCCTGGCCTGATCTACCACCCGCCAATGCTCTACATGGGATATGTTGGGTTATCTGTGGCATTCGCGTTTGCAATCGCCGCTCTAATCGCGGGGCAACTCGATGCGGCCTGGGCCCGCTGGTCACGGCCTTGGACAACCGTGGCTTGGGCATTCTTAACGTTTGGAATTGCCCTCGGTTCGTGGTGGGCCTATTACGAACTCGGGTGGGGGGGCTGGTGGTTCTGGGACCCCGTGGAGAACGCGTCCTTTATTCCCTGGCTCATCGCGACCGCGCTTATCCACTCACTGGCGATGACAGAAAAGCGAGGGAGTTTTAAGAGCTGGACTGTACTGCTGGCAATCGCTGGGTTCTCAATGTCGCTATTGGGAACATTCCTCGTGCGTTCAGGGGTCCTGACATCGGTCCATGCATTCGCGACCGATCCAACCCGCGGCGTGTTTATTCTGCTGCTCTTCAGTGTGGTGGTGGGGACATCGCTCACACTCTTTGCGTGGCGGGCCTCTCAGGTAAAAAGCGTCGGTCAGTTTGAAATGGTATCGCGCGAGAGCTTTATCCTGATTGGAAATGTGTTCTTGGTTGTCGCCGCAGGTTCAGTGTTGCTCGGCACGCTCTATCCATTGCTTATCGATGCACTCAACCTGGGAAAAATTTCGGTAGGCCCTCCCTACTTCAATGCGGTATTCGTTCCCCTTATGACACCTGTCGCACTGCTAATGGCCTTCACACCCTTGATGCGCTGGAAGCAGGATCGTTTTGCAGAGGCAATTCTGCGAATTAAATGGGCGGGAATCGCTGCTGGTCTGGCGGCTGTCGTTATCCCCTTCTCGATGGGCCAGTGGACACCACTGGTCGCCCTGGGGTGCTTTCTCTCGTTCTGGGTAGGGGGTTCTGTTGTTATTCAGGTGGCTGGGCGGCTTCGATCTGGATTTCCACCGATCTCGTATTGGGGAATGCAGATTGCGCACTTTGGTATTGCTGTATTCATGGTTGGAGTCACCATGGTGGGCGGGTTTCAAGAAGAGAAAGATGTCCGCATGGATATCGGCGATAGCGTCACCGTCGGGGGGCACCAACTTATTTTTAAGAACCTGACATCGGTAAGGGGCCCAAATTACATGGCCGCCCGGGGTACCTTCGAGATGCGTCGCGACGGTCAGGTCTTAAGAGAGCTCTACCCAGAGAAAAGAAATTACTTCTCGTCGACCATGCCGATGACGGAGGCTGGGATTGATATCGGTCTCACCCGTGATATTTATGTTTCGCTTGGCGAGCCACTTGAGGGCTCTGCCTGGGCGGTGCGCGTCTACTACAAACCCTTCGTTGATTGGATCTGGGGCGGCTGCATATTAATGGGGCTCGGGGGATTTTTTGCGATCGCTGATCGGCGTTACCGTACCGCGAAGATAAAACGTCATAGTCTGGCACTGGGGCCCAAGGCCGCTGCATGAAGGCAAAGTTTTTAATTCCGCTGGTTGTTTTTATCATCTTGGTTGGATTTCTGGCAGTCGGTCTGCAGCTCAAGCCGAGTGAAGTACCCTCCCCGTTGATTGGAAAACCTGCACCAGCATTTACTCTGCCAACTCTGGCCGACCCGAAAAAGACGTTTTCTCCATCGGATTTTAAGGGAAAGGTCTGGCTCTTTAATGTCTGGGCATCTTGGTGTGTGGCCTGTAAAGAAGAGCATCCTGTTCTGATGAATCTGGCTAAGCAAAATAGGGTCGCAATCGTGGGGCTTGATTACAAAGATCAACGTGATGCGGCGCTCACATTTCTTCAACGAGGAGGGGACCCCTATCTCCTTTCGGTCGTTGATCAGAACGGCCGAGTGGGGATTGATTACGGAGTGTATGGCGTTCCGGAGACCTTTCTGATTGATCGCGAGGGAGTAATTCGATACAAACACATTGGCCCCGTAACACCAAGAGTTCTAGAAGAAAAAATTCTGCCGCTGGTGGCCGTATTGAGCAAGCCATGAGGCAGCACGGTCTCCCGCTAATCCTAGCGTTTCTATGTTCCGTGGGTTTCGCCCAGACAAATCCCAAAGAGGCGGCCCCCCTGGCACAGGACCCGATCGTCGAGAAACGTCTCAACGAGATCTCAGAAGAAATGCGCTGTCTCGTTTGCCAGAATGAATCGCTCGCCGGGAGTCGGTCAGAACTCGCGCTTGATCTCCGAAGAGAAATCCGTACGCTAATTAAAGAGGGAAAGAGTAATCAAGAGATACGCGATTTCATGGTGTCGCGCTACGGAGATTTTGTTCTCTATCGCCCCCCAGTAAAATCTACAACGCTGCTGCTGTGGATTGGCCCGTTTGTGCTGATGGTGGGCGGGTTCTTTGCCTTAATGGTTGCCCTAAAGCGGCGCAGAAAAAATAGGCCGACCACAACACTCTCTGTAGCGGATATTCAAAAGGCAGAGACACTGCTCAGAGGCGAAAAACAATGATCTGGTTTCTGGTCGCCGTTATTCTATTAATTGCTTTTTTCTTGCTCTGGATTCTGCAGCCTTATTATCGGGCAATGCCGCAGTCTCTGACCTCGCGGAATGATTTAAATGTGCAGGTCTATCAGGATCAAATTGCGAAGATTGATCAAGATCTCGCCAACGGTCTTTTAGCTCCCGAGCAGGCGAGCGAGAGTGTCGCGGAGATCCAGCAACGGCTACTTGATGACACCGAAAAAGAGTTTGTTGTCCACGAGCCGCATAGCTCGCGATTCACCGTGATTACGATCTGTCTTGTGGCTCCTCTGACGGCTCTTGCGATCTACGGGGTGATTGGTGTTCCCAATGAGCTCATGTTGGCGCCACCGGTGAAGGCCGCAAGAACCGGAGATCAGCCGCCAGATATTGCAAAGATGGTGGCGGGGCTTGCGAAAAAACTGGAGCAAGAACCGGACAATCTTGAGGGGTGGGCGATGCTGGGCCGCTCCTATAAGGTAATGGGTAACACTCTGGAAGCGGAGAAAGCCTACGATCGGGCGGGTTCGTTTCTGATGACAGATGCCCAGCTTCTTGCTGATTATGCTGATGTTTCTGCGGCTAATGCGAAGGGAGATTTTAGTGGTAAGCCAATTCGATTGATTGAGCGTGCTTTAAAGGTGGACCCTCAGAATCCTATGGCGCTCTGGCTTGCTGCAACAGCTGCAATGCAAGGACAGGACCGCCCCAAGGCACTTGGGTATCTCAAGCGTCTAATTAAAGTTCTACCCCCAGACTCAGAGGATGCAAAAACCATTCAATCTGCGATTGATCAGGTTTCTGCGCAATCTGGGGGTAAGTAGTCGATACCGATCTCTTAAGATTCTCTATGCTAATTCGTCACGATCTCTCGAGGCGGTTTGTCGTCTGTCCAGCCGACTATCAGTGGATAGATTCTCCCGTCGCTGGCGTTCGGCGAATGCCCCTTGATCGCGTTGGTGCAGAGCAAGGTCGGGCAACCAGTATTGTTGAGTACGATGCCCATACCGTTTTCACCGCGCATGAGCACTCGGGTGGTGAGGAGTTCTTCGTTCTCTCGGGAACCCTAATTGATGACGCAGGGCATTATTGCGCAGGGACCTATGTGCGTAATCCTGTGGGGTCGCGCCATACTCCGAGGGCAGGCCCCGATGGGGCACGATTATTTGTAAAGCTGGGCCAGTCTCACCCGGACGATCAAGACCGTAAGGTGATCAACACAACAAGATCGAAGTGGTTTCAGGGATTGGTGCCGGGGTTGCAGGTATTGCCGCTACATGAACACCTGTCAGAACATTGCGCCCTGGTTCGCTGGGCCCCGCATACAGAGTTCAGCAGGCACCAGCATTGGGGCGGGGAGGAGATTCTGGTCCTTCAAGGGACCTTTATTGATGAACACGGCTGCTATCCTGCAGGCTCATGGTTACGAAGCCCTCATCGAAGTATCCATACGCCGTATACCCGTGAAGACGGTGCACTGATTTGGGTAAAAACTGGCCATCTCAGCGTTGGTGAGTCCCACTAATGCTGCAGGCTCTCGGCCGGTTTATACACACCCGCTGGTCTGGCGAAATCGATCATCGGGTGCTACTTCAGAGAGAGATGCTGATTATCGGCAGCCTTGTGAATTTTGTCGCGAGTTTCATTGGGCTCATTTTGTTGGCGAGTAAGTTCTCAGGCTATTGGGCTGCTTTCGTACATTTTCTGCCTCTGCCCTATAACGTTTTTTTATTGTTTTGTGTTTTTCGGCATCGAGAGTCAGGCGCGTGGATGCGACTAATTGCCACACTCTGGTGGCTATGCATGCTCATCGTGTAGAGTCTTGGATTAGATAGCATTACGTCTGCTGTTCCGGAACAACGATAACCCCAAGGAGATCTCTGATGACAACCAAACGATCAACCTCGAAGCTGTTTGAACAGGGGGTGAAGATTCGCCGCGAAGTCCTTGGCCCGGAGTATGTTGATCGCTCTCTCGATCAGGCCAATGGATTCATGATGGCCTTTCAGAATATCACCACAGAGATGTGCTGGGGTTATGCGTGGGCGAGGCCAGGGCTTCCCCGCAAGACCCGCAGTATGCTGAATCTCGCGATGCTCACCGCATTGAATCGGTCGGCGGAGATTAAGCTTCATGTGAAAGGCGCTCTTAACAACGGGCTCTCCGTAGAGGAAATCAAAGAAGTTCTTCTGCATGCGACAGTCTATTGTGGGATTCCTGCGGGGCTTGACGCATTTAAGGCGGCAAACCAGGTTCTTGAGGAAGAGGGCGCTTTTAAGAAGTCTGAAAGAAAGCCAAAAGCATCTGGCAGGCCCACGACCAAGAAAAAATCAAAAAAATAAGCCCACCAGGCTCTAGAGGGTTCTGCGTAAGGCCTCGAAGAACAAGTCAGACTGAAGGCGCTCGCCGTCCATCTGGGCAGCGACATCCCGTGCGAGCGAGGGGCTTGCAGGGGCGAGGGGTCGTCCAGTGGACTGGGCAAGCACCTGGATCATGCAGGCACGTTCAAGGTAGTAGAGGTCATCGTAGGCATACGCGATCGTCGAGCCACAGACCACAACGCCATGATTACCTAAAAATACAATGTCTGCGCCATTCATGGCGCGCGCAATGCGCTCACCCTCCCCATGATCGAGGGCGAGACCGTTGTATTGCCCATCAATAGCGATTCTGCCGTGAAAGCGCATTGCATTCTGGGATAGGGCGGTATCCAGTGCTCGGTCAGCAGTTAGGGTTAGGGCGGTAGCGAAAGGCATATGGGTATGCATCACGCAACGTTGTTTACCAATACGGTGAATCGCTGCGTGAATATGTAGCGCGGTGGGTTCGACATCCCGATGGCCAGCAAGTTTTTGTCCGGAGATATCTACTAATACAATGTCATCGGCCTCTACTTCGCTCCAGAATAGTCCTCGGGGGTTGAGCAAAAACTCTGCGGCATCACCGGGCAGTTCAACACTGAAATGGTTACAGACACCTTCGGCGAGCCCATGCCGAGAGGCTGCACGGAGGGCCAGGGCTAGATCATTTCGGAGTTGACGTACGGCCTTCGACTGGTAGAGGGTCTGGTGTGGCGATCGGGATCTCATAGGGTCTCCTCTCGGGGTTATTAGGAAAAACTCTCGGGTGTCACCATCGTGAGTTCGGGCTGAAGAGTCGCATGATCAATGCCGTGTTTTTCCCGAAGTACGATCTGTAGGTCTCTTAAAACTGATGGCCAGTTGGAGAGATCGGTCATTTCGAGATGTGCGCTGAGCGCGATATGACCGGGGCTGATCTCCCAGACATGAAGGTTATGAACGGCCCGGATTGCTGCTGGTGATCGCAGATCCTGGCCCACTGCTTGAAAATCCACAGACTCGGGAACATGCTCCATCAGAATTCGGTAAGAGTTTTTCAGTAGGATGAGCGTTGATTTTAGAATCAGCGCACAAACAAAGATTGATAGTAAGGAGTCAATCGGCGTCCAGCCGGTGAGAACGATAATCAGGCCAGAGGCGATAGCCGCAATCGACCCTAATAGATCGCCCATGACATGCACGAGTGCCGCTTTTGTATTGATACTGTCTTGATCTTTAGAGAGCAGCCAGGCCACCAGGAGGTTGATCAGAAGACCGATACCGGCGACGATCATCACAGTCTGCCCGGCGATATCCCGGGGGTTCTGTAGCCGATCAAATGCCGTAATTCCAATCCAGGCAATTACACCCAGCATTACCAGAGAATTGACAAATGCCGCGAGCGCTTCAATACGGCCAAACCCATATGAACTCGTATCACTTGGGGGGCGCATTGCAATGATCTGGGCTAAGAGTGCAAGTAACAGCGCGGTAGAGTCAGTCACCATGTGGCCGGCATCGGCCATGAGCGCGACTGAGCCGCTCACTAACGCCACTATGAATTCAACTACTGCGAAAAATAGCGTTAGCCCGACGGCAAGACCGAGGATTCGAGAGTTAGCCCGTTCACGGGCATGGCCGCGAAGAGCATCTTGACTGTCGTGATGGTGTAGGGGGCTTGACACGGCCCTAGTCGACCGCGTGGTAGCCGGCATCGATGTAGATGGTCTGCCCCGTCATGCCGCTGGACTGGTCACTACAGAGAAACGCTGTAAGGTCTGCCACTTCATCTTGTGTAACCAGCCGCTTGAGGGGAGACTTCTCGATCGCACGTTGCATCAGGTCGTCAAAGTGCTCAATTCCGGAGGCAGCCCGAGTCAGTATGGGTCCGGGAGACACGGCATGGACACGGATATTCATCTCTCCGAGTTCGCTGGCCATGTAACGCACACAGGATTCCAGCGCTGCCTTCACCGGTCCCATAAGTCCATAGTGGGGTACAACCTCATCAGCGCCAAGATAGCTCATCGTGATCAGACTTCCGCCACGCGGCATGTGGGGGGTTACCAGTTGGGCTGCACGGGCAAATGAATGACAGCTAATATCCATTGCCTGTAAGAAGCCCTCCTTTGAACTCTCGGTAACGCTTCCATGAAGATCTTTTGCGGGTGCAAAGGCCACTGAGTGTACGAGGAAGTCGAAGCTTCCAAGCGCTGTGATGCTTTCTGCGACGAGTGTTTCGAGTTCACCGGGATTTTGTAGATTACAGATCTTGAGTTTGGCTGAAGTCGATCGGATTGATGGAAGTACTGAATCAAATGCCTTTTGATTCAGGCAGCTTGCAACGATATTGCAGCCCGATTCGGATAGCTTCTTGACGATAGCGTAAGCAATACTGCGCTCGTTGGCGACACCCAATACCAACCCATTTTTCCCAGTCAACATAAAAGCCCTTTAGATAAGTCCCATCCCGATAGTTTACGGGTAAGTGGAGTGGAGGACTTACGGTCGGGTGTTCTGTTCGGCGGCCGATTTGATGACGAGGGCAAGCTTGACTGCAACCTTGGGATCAGTGCAGATCTCGCAGGCACCGAATTCAGTCGCATCAAAGTGGCGAAGCGTGAAAATTGGGCCGCCAAGCAGGATTGCGACGTTTGCATTCTGCGATGCTTTACGGATCCCTGTTACCAGCGTTTCTAAGCCATCGAGTTGGCTTTCAATCGCTACGGAAATCCCGATCACGTCAAACCACTCATTAGCAGCAGCGTGAATCAGACCCTCTGCACTTGAGGAGATCTCTACAACGGTCTGCCAGCCTTCCTTGTTAAAGAATTCTGAGACAATCGTAAGACCAAGGATATGTTGAGATCCCGGCGCACAGGCCAACATAATGCGATTACGTGGCCCGGGTTTACGTGGCCCTGCCTGGTATTCAAACCCGATCCGGTGTGTAATCTCATGCATTCGCATCAGGCCATTCGTGACCTGTACGAAATCAGCAGTGTCGGTCTCCCAGGCGACGCCAAGATATCGTGCCGCGGGTGTAATTAGTTGCATAAAGATGGTTTCATGGCTCATGCCGTCGCGAACAAGTTGGTCTGCAAAGCTGTTTGCAAGAATTGCGTCATTCAGCAGGCAGAGGTTGGCGAACTCCACGACATCGCTTTCTGGGATGCGAATCGTCTGATCATTCTCCTGTGTTAAGCGGCCTGCGCCGTTTGGGTGGGCCTGCAGGAGCCGGGGAATGATCTGGGTCTCAATCACCGATGAAATAAGGTGACGACAGCCTTCATCCGGCGGCTCAGCCGCCAGGGAGACCCTCTGAGCTGACTGGGCCGTCATACGGATGTGACTCTAGAAGTGGCCAACATCGCGATCCCTTTTCTGCCTATTTATAGTTATTGGATGCAGGCTAACTTGGATTTCGGATTTTTGGCAGTGCCTACTTATAAAACCATGCTCTTAGCATGGTTTTTGGGCCATGAATGGTGGGTCGGGCGAGACTCGAACTCGCGACCAACGGATTAAAAGTCCGCTGCTCTACCGACTGAGCTACCGACCCAGTAAGGCGCGCTGTCGCCAAGGACCGGCGTTTTGCGAAGCCTCAGATTTTAACGTAATCGTAAAAACTATGCTCGGCGTTCGGTCCAGCGTAGCCCAAGCCAAGCACCCGCAACGATCGAAAGGGTCGCCAAAAGAGAGCCGGCCGCGAGCAGCGAGAGCCCCGAGATTCCCTGCCCGATCGTGCAGCCGAATGCGACGACCCCGCCTGCTCCCATCATGGCCGCGCCAATGAGATGGACCACTAAATCATGTCGGTCGAGGAAACCCTCGAGCCGAAAGCTCCTGCTCATGACCGCATGAACCCATGCGCCGAGGACCACTCCCGTCACCGTCATGATGCTAAAGGTAAAGGTTCGTGAGGTATCACTCCAGAACATGAATAAATCAATCCAGTAGGCCAGCGGTGCAACAAAGGTGAGCGACTCCACCCCGCGAGTGTTGGTTGCGACAAACCGGGCCTCTAGTGTGTTGGGGTCTTCCTCAATAAAGCCGATATTCCCCGTGGTGTACCAGGCGGCAGTAACAAGTAGGCCGATTGAGATTCCGCCGACAATGAGGCGGGGCTGAGATCGAAATTCTGGACTCTTCAAAATAAAAATCAGAAATATGGCCGTAATTGTCAGTGCTGTTATCAACCGATCAGCCTGCAGAAGGCTTGGAAGATCCTGGGGCATTGGTAGAGCAAGACTGATCTTCTCAATGGTTTCTACCCTGAGCACTGCGAGGATGCCGCGCATTGTCATGTAGGCGAAGATCGCCATGACAATAAAAACCACGAGGGCCTTTAGGCTACCTCCGCCGATTCGAATGAGTGTTCGGCTGCCACAGCCTGAGGCCAGGACCATTCCAAAACCAAACAAGAGGCCTCCAACGATATTCGAGAGCCAGAATAGCCGCGGGGCGGTGTAGAAGGATTCTTGAATCTCGATTGAACCAGTCAATATGAGCGCCTGCGTGCCAACGATGGCGGTTGTAATGGCCAACAACCACATGCGGAGTCGAGAGATGTCGCTGCCTGCATACCAATCGGAAATCGCACCTAAAATGCAAAAGCCCGAGTAACGAGCGACCCAGCCGAGGCCAATACCAATGACGAGCCCGAGAGCGATAACAACGGTTTCGAGTGTGGAGACTTCCTCTGGCGAGATCATGTACTCGATTGTAGTGCGGATGTTTACTTCGACTGCTGGGCTTTTGCGGGCGCTGTCGCTGCTGGCCGTGGGAGAGCTTTGAGCCGATCTTTTGCCTCGGCAGCCGCGCTTGAATTGGGAAAGCTCTTAATAAGATTTTCAAGAATTCCCCGAGCTGTATTCGGGTTACCGGATTCGGCCTGGCTTGCCGCAAGATTCAGTGTGGCCTGTGGCCGGGCGGGATGGTTTGGGAATTTCTCGATGAATTCCTGCCGCGCAAGAATTGAATTCTTGTAATCTTTGTCCGCGTAGAGGGCTGTTCCTTTGGTGAGGAGTACGTTAGCCGATAAGGCTGAACTGGGAAACGCCAGTTGGAATGCGAGAGCCGATTGGACAGTTTTTTTAAACTCACCTGTGCGAAGGAGTTCTCGGAGTTCTTCGAACTGGATTTTTTCGCCAGGGCTTACGCGGTAGGTAGTGCCATCGACCGCAATCGCAACTGGCTCGACCTGCTTGATGCGTTGGTCTATCTGATTGATTCGTTGGTCGAGGTCTAGGTAGAGATCTTTTTGCTGGTTTTTACCCGCACTGGCGAGGCGGCCTGTTTCTTCGACTAATCCTCTTAGCCTGGCAATGTCTTGGCGAAGCCGTTCATTTTCGTTAAGCAGCTGCAGCTGCCCCTGGGCGCTCGATTGCAGGCGCTTATCCATCTCCTCGATCGTTGAGGAGAGGGACTCGACACGAACCCTTAGATCGATAATCGCTCGACGGGCCTCATCATCAGAGAAGAGTGCAAGCGTTGGGCCCGCAAAGGTCGAGAGGGAAATAAAAATGGCCGCACTCGATATTGAGGCGGCCACTGATCGATAAAGACCTGTCATTCGGGATTATTTGAGCAAGGGATCCGCACGACGGTTCTCGGCCCAAGCGGCCTCGGTTGATCCCTTCGCACGCGGTTTTTCCTCTCCATTGCTCACCGCCTCAACTCGGTTTGCAGCGACCCCTAAAACTCCAAGGGCCTTGCTCACAGCCTCTGCGCGTTTCTGACCAAGGGCCAGGTTGTATTCTGTTGTCCCACGCTCGTCGGCATTGCCTTCAATCACGAGCCGCGCCTTGACGTCCGCTTTGAGATAGTTCGCAAACGCGGTGATGGTGGGCTGATACTCTGACTTGATTTCAAATTTGTCGTAATCAAAGTAAATGCTGGGCTTGACCTTGCCAAGAGCAGCTTTTGCAGCGGCAATCTGGCTCGCGGTTGCTGCATCAGCGGCAGAGGCTGAAGAGCCCGGAGTGGCAGATGACACCGCGGCCTTCTTATCGTCCAAGGGAACCTGTGAGGCGCAGCCGGCGAGAACAACAACCGAAGCCGTGGCAGCTAAGAGTGGCAGCCGAGCGAAAGGTTTAAACAGGTGATGCATGGTTTCTCCTTAAAATTTAATTTTCCACGCCGCATTGTCACATAAAGTTAGGGGTTTCTTGAAATAGCGCCCTAAGTCTGAGCGAATTACCCGCTTTTTAGGGCAGGCGACCCCAGGCAGGCCCTTTGACTTCACTCTCGCCTGCAGATAGCCGAGTACGGAGTTTTCCGTCGAGCGAGACCGCGGAGAGTATGTTGCGACCCTTGAGTTGGCTGCTGTAGATAATCCATTTACTGTTTGGGGCAAAGCTTGGGGAGTCGTCCTTTGGGCCGTCGCTGACAATCGTCTCTTGTTGTGAAGACAGTTCCATCACACCCACCCGGAATTGCTTTTCTTTGCGGGTGATGTAAGCCAGGTATCTGCCATCAGGGCTGACCTGCGGGCGGGCATTAAATGCAGCATTAAATGTAACCCGCTGCGCCTCACCACCTTCCACCGGAACACGATAGATCTGTGCGGAGCCTCCCCGATCAGAAGTGAAGTAGATGGTTTTTCCATCGGGTGAGAAAGTGGGCTCTGTATCAATTCCATTGGTCCTCGATACCCGCCGAATTCCACTGCCATCGGCGTTGACGAGATAGATCTGTGAGTTACTGTCTCGGGTGAGAACAACAGCAAGGCGTTTACCGTCGGGGCTCCAGGCGGGTGCGCTATTGCTGCCACGCTCATTAGCAACAATGGCACGCTTGCCCGAAGCGAGCGTGTGGACGTAGACAATGGGTTTGTTGACTCCATTGCGCTCTTCAAACGAGACGTAGGCGAGCTGTGTGCCATCGGGAGACCACGCCAATGAAATTAGCGGCTCTTTTGATCGCAGGGCGATCTGGGTATTCTGGCCATCCGAATCCGAGACAACCAGGCTATAGACATCTGCGTCTTTGCGAACAAATGCGAGGCGTGTTGCAAAAAATCCAGGCTCGCCTGTGAGTTTCTCGTAGACAAAGTCCGCAATGCGGTGGCCTGTCCGGCGGGCCTCGAGCTCGGAGCTCGGCGCGTTAATGGCAAGCCCACCCAGGCTCTCATTGCGCAGCGTATCGAGGAGAATAAATCGGGTCTCAACCCGACCATCCGCCGAGATTGAATTGCTTCCAATGACCACGGCCTGCGCACCCTTTTGCTTCCACTCGACAAAAAGCGGTGCTGTTGGAGTGCGCTCGTTTAATGCAGGCGTTGGTGTGCCGGCATCTACGATGGAGATCACACCGCTTCGCGCTAGGTCAGCTCGGATAACATCGGTAATTGTTCGGGAAAACTTCAGTGCCGGTTCGGTGCTATCAAAGGGCGCAACGGCGACAGGAATCTGTCGTGTTCCCACCCCGGTAATATCAATCCGAAGCGGTGTCTGGGCTGCCGCTTGAGAGATACAGAACACACTGCAGAGCAGGCCCCTCACCACCCAGGGGCGCCAGCGCTTCAGGGCGTCTACAAATTGCGAGGTGGGAATGGTCATGATGCTGTCCATTATAGACAGCCGATATTTCAGCGAGATTCTTTTGGTCGAAACCCGAGCTCGAGCCTTCTCGCAACTGTCCCGTCTTTTCTCTTGGGTAGGGGGCTAGCCGCTCGGATAGCCCGCTGCACCGCAGCGTCCCAGCCCGGGTTACCACTAGGTTTAACCAGGCGGATCTGGGTAATCTCTCCGGTGGGCAGTTGCTCAACTTCGACGACTGCCTCCGGGTTTCCTGGTGATTGGTCCGGCCAGTTGATTCGCGCCTTGATCGTTGCCTGGATCCGCGCCTCATAGTCAGCATCAATACCCGTCTTAGCGCCGAGTTCTGCGCCTGTTACAACACCTGATTTGGTGGCGATATCTTTACCCTGAGCACTTGGCTTCGCATTAGGATCGATCCCGAGCCGTTTGAGTTCTGCTTTTCGTTGGGCCTCAAGCCGCTCGGCGGCGCGTTGACTCTCTAAGGCCTTGGCTGCAGATTTCTTCAGGGCCTCTTGTTTTTCTCGCTCTTTCTGCAGCTCCGCCTTGGTGGGCTCTGGTTTTTTTGGCGGCTCTGCTTTTTTCTTCTGCATGGAAATATCGGCTTTGGTCTCCGGTGCGGGTGGTGGCGGCACGGGTGGTGTTGGCTTAGCCGCTGCCGGTGGCGCGGGTGCAGGCTGAGCGGGCAGGTCTCGTGGGAGACCACTCCAGAGTTCTGCCTGAACGGGCTTAGGGGCCTGTCGGCTCCAGTTCAGAGAAATCAAGAGGCACGCCAGCAGCAGGGCATGCATGAGAATCGCTGCACTTGCCGCATGCCGAGTCTCTCGCGCTTCAATCGCGTACATCGTTGCTCGAACCTTACTCGAGGCCGACGTCAAGCCCAACTCGGGTAAGCCCAGCACGCTGCAAGACATTCATCGCGCCGATGACATGTTCGTAGCGCACGGCCTTTTCGGCCGCGATAATGACGGGCGCATCGAGGGCTGGCGAGAGTGCTTTGACCGAACTCGCAAGCTCATCGCGGGCGACAGGGCGTTCGTTTTGGCCCTCTACATTCTTACGTACAGTAATGGAGCCGTCTTGCCGGATTGTCACCTTAATGGCTGCCACGGGGGCCTGGGAGGCCTGACGGACTTTCGGCAGATCTATCGTGCCGGTGACAATCATCGGGGCGGTTACCATAAAAATAATGAGCAGCACCAGCATCACATCGATGTAGGGCACGACATTGATTTCACTCATCATCCGTCGACGGCGATGACTGCGTGGGCTTGCCTGCGCACCCATTATCGGATCGCCTGCCGCTGCAAGATATTAGAGAATTCTTCGATGAACCCTTCAAATCGTATGCTCAGATGATCAATGTCTGTTGCATATCGGTTGTAGGCCACCACAGCGGGAATGGCTGCAAATAGACCAATCGCTGTTGCCACCAGTGCCTCAGCAATACCGGGTGCCACGCTTGCGAGTGTGGCCTGCTGCACGTTAGCGAGCCCAGTAAAGGCATGCATGATTCCCCAGACCGTGCCGAATAGACCAATGTACGGTGATACCGATCCGGCTGAGGCGAGAAACGGCAGGTTCCGCTCGAGGGTATCGAGTTCTCGTTGAAATGCAGCGCGCATCGCACGGCGCGCACCATCGATGGACATCGCGGCATCCGCCCCGGGGCCGGACCGGGTTTTTAGAAACTCACGCATTCCAGATTCAAAAATTTTGGGTAGCGCGCCAGGCAGACTGCCCTGCTCGGCCTGCTTGTAGAGGCCCATCAGCTCACCACCCGACCAGAAGACTTTCTCAAAGGCCTCGGTGTCTTTGTGGGCGCGCCCAATGGATTGCCATTTCTTAAAGATGACGGTCCATGAGAGCACCGAGATCACGACCAAGAGCAACATAATTAATTGAACCGGAAGACTTGCATCAATAATGAGCGTTAGAACGGAGAGGTTAGCGGTAGGGGTCATGCTTAAAAGAGCCTTGTGGTGGAGGAGTCAGTCGGAGCAATCTTGCCAAAGTGGGTATAGGCCGCCGCAGTTGCAATTCGACCGCGTTGGGTGCGCTGCATAAATCCTTGTTGAATGAGGTAGGGTTCCAAGACATCCTCAATCGTGTCTTTTGCTTCGCCAATTGCGGCGGACAGATTATCAAGCCCAACCGGACCGCCATCAAACTTTTCAATAATGGCCTCTAAGAGTTTTCGATCCATCAGATCGAACCCTTGGCGATCAACCTCAAGCAGGGAGAGGGCCTGATCAGCGATCGCAGCAGTGATATTCCCATCGTGTTTGACTTGTGCGTAATCTCTCACCCGTCGCAACAAACGATTCGCAACCCGTGGTGTTCCACGTGAGCGTTTTGCGATTTCGAATGCACCAGTCTCGTCAATTGAGGCATTGAGCAGTCCGGCCGAGCGCTTCACGATGGTGGTGAGATCTTCGGCGTTATAAAACTCGAGTCTTGAGACGATGCCAAACCGATCCCGTAAGGGATTGGTGAGCATGCCGGCCCGGGTGGTCGCGCCAACCAGAGTAAACGGCTGGAGATCGAGCTTGATCGATCGGGCGGCGGGCCCTTCACCAATCATGATATCAATCTGATAGTCCTCAAGCGCGGGATAGAGAATCTCCTCGACGACGGGGCTGAGCCTGTGGATTTCATCAATGAACAAGACATCATTACGTTCGAGATTGGTCAGGAGCGCCGCAAGATCACCGGGCCGCTCAAGTACCGGGCCAGAGGTTTGTCGAAGATTCACGCCCAGCTCACGGGCAAGAATATGGGCCAGTGTTGTCTTACCAAGGCCCGGCGGGCCAAACAGCAAGACATGGTCAAGTGCCTCTGCCCGCTGTCGCGTTGCCTCGATAAATAGGCCAAGCTGCTCACGGACCTTGTCTTGACCCACATAATCCGCGAGCCGTTGTGGTCGCAACGCCCGCTCGATGGCCTCCTCGGCGGGGGTCTTAGACTGCCCGGAAATCAGGCGGTCGTCGCTATCGGGCAGGCCAAGCTCATCGTGTTCGATCATGGTGCTAGTTTACTGCGCCTGGGCCGTCTCACTAAGCGAGAGGCTTGGCGAGGATTACTTGGCGAGATGCTTTAGGGCCTGCTTGATACCCTCTGAGACAGAGGTGGTGGAGAGACCTTTGGTTGCCGCAAGGGCCTCGCGTTCGGAGTAGCCGAGTGCCAATAGGGCGTTTGTAATATCAGCGGATTCGCCGATGAGATTTCCAGGGGCTGACCCCACCGACTGACCCAGCCGGCCTTTGAGCTCAAGAATTAATCGTTCGGCGGTTTTTTTGCCAATCCCGGGGACGCGGGTGAGCAGCCCGGATTCTTGCAGCGAGACGGCCTGGACAAGCTGATCGACTGTTAAGCCAGACAAGACCGCCAAGCCGATTCTCGGGCCCACACCACTGACTTTAATTAATTCGCGAAAGGCGCTGCGTTCCTCGGACGTGATGAACCCATAGAGAAGCTGTGCATCTTCTCGCACCACCATATGGGTCAGGAGGCTGACGCCTCTACCCACCTCAGGGAGGTCGTAAAACGTGCTCATTGGAACATCAATCTCGTAGCCTACACCTTGAACGTCCACTAAGACCTGGGGTGGATTCTTGCTAATAAGAGTTCCGCTGATGCGTCCGATCATGATGGGGTCTATTGTGCGTTAAATCATACTGTCGATTGAGTCCGACTCTTTAAGTCGGGCTGCGTGGCCCGACCCACCGCGGTGCTGTGGCCAAGGGTCTGCCACCAGGCGAGTGCGCAGGCAAGCGCATCCGCAGCATCAGCCCCGGGGGGCTTGGCCAGGCCTAGATGCCGTTGCACCATCCGTTGCACCTGTTCTTTTGTTGCCCGTCCTGATCCCACAACGGATTGCTTCACACGCAGTGGGGTGATTTCGCCGATTGGAAGTGCCTCTTGAGCTAAGGCAGCGATCGCAACACCTCGGGCCTGGCCCAGGGATAGTGTGGATTTTGGGTTAACGTTGACAAACACGCGTTCAATCACGGCCTGGTCTGGCGCGTAGTGGGTAATCAGTGTCATGACCCCGCGAAAGAGTTCTGCAAGCCGTTCAGGCTCAGTGCCTGTGATGGTAGGTCGAATGACGCCACTGCCGAGGTAGCGGACTTTCTGGCCGCTGACATGGATCACACCAAACCCGGTTCGTCGTAATCCCGGATCAATACCAAGTATTTTCATGGACCAGTGGGTTTCTAGTGCCGGAAATGCCGCATACCCGTTACGACCATTGCAATCCCTCGGTCATCTGCGGCGGCAATCACTTCATCATCGCGCATCGAGCCGCCTGGCTGAATGACACAGCTTGCACCCGCATCGGCAACGGCATCAAGCCCATCTCGGAATGGAAAAAATGCATCAGACGCTACCGCAGAGCCCTCGAGGCTGAGGCCCGCATGCTGCGCCTTGATTGCCGCGATTCGTGCCGAATCAATGCGGCTCATTTGTCCCGCACCAACACCAAGCGTCATCCCGTTAGCGCAGAACACGATGGCGTTGCTCTTCACCCAGGTGGAGACCTTCCACGCAAATAAAAGATCGCCAAGCTGGCTGGCTGTAGGCTGGGTTTTTGTGACTACCGTGAGTTGTTTTGCAGTAAGGGTGTTGCGGTCGGGTGTCTGGACTAATAGACCACCGCTGACACGCTTGATATCCCGGCCCAGCGCGATTGCATCGTCAGCGCCGAGCGGAACCTGAAGGAGTCGGAGGTTTGTTTTGGCTGAAAATATGGCGAGAGCCTCGGGATCAAAGGAGGGCGCAATAATCACCTCGGCAAATTGCTTTGAGATTTCCTGAGCGGCGGAACCTGACAACGCCGTATTGAACGCAAGAATTCCGCCAAAGGCTGAGGTTGGATCTGTCTTGAAGGCCTTCTGGTAGGCCGTTAGACCATCGGCCGCAACCGCAACGCCGCAGGGGTTTGCGTGTTTAACGATCACGCAGGCCGGCGCAGAGAAACTCCTGACACAAGACCAGGCGGCATCAGCATCTGCAATGTTATTAAACGATAGGGCTTTACCTTGCAACTGCTGGTAGTTTGCGAGCGTGCCATTTCGTAGCTCTTGGTCTCGGTAAAAGGCCGCGCTTTGATGCGGATTCTCACCGTAGCGCATCGCCTGGACTTTATCGACTTGTATCGTGAGCACGTTCGGGTATTCGTTGGCCTGCTCGGGAGCGGGCGGCATGCAGCCCTGCGCATCCGGGGGGCAGGATACCGGTTCGAGGGAATTTAAAAAGTTACTAATCGCACCATCGTAGGCTGCGGTGTGGGCGAACACCTTTTTTGCAAGCCGCTGTCGGGTAGGCCAGCCTAAGGTCGTTTGATGTGTATCCAACTCGAGCAGCAAATCCGTGTAATCCGCGGGGTCGACGACCACCGCGACCCCATCATGATTTTTTGCACCTGCCCGCAACATTGCAGGTCCACCAATATCAATATTTTCAATCACATCCTCGTAGCTCGAATTGCTCTTGGCGAGGGTTTCGCGAAAGGGGTAGAGATTGACCACCAGCAGATCAATGGGCCAGAAACCCGCATCCGAGAGTGCCGCGGTGTGGTCTGGCAGATCACGCCGGGCAAGAAGCCCCGCGTGGACCGCTGGGTGGAGGGTTTTGACACGACCATCTAGCATTTCTGGAAACCGGGTGATGTCCTCTACCGGCGTGACGGGAACGCCATGGTCTTTCAGCAATCGGGCGGTGCCGCCGGTGGAGAGCAGGCTGATTCCGCGGCTCGCAAGCGCCTGCGCAAATTCTAGAACTCCAGCTTTGTTCGACACACTAATGAGTGCACGGCGAATTGCAATTCGGTTTGGGCGTGGTGATGAGACCACAGGTGAAACAGCAGACATAAGAGCTCCAGCAGATCGGATTAGGGTAAGGCTTACAGTAAGGTCAGAGTTTAGGGGTGGGATGAGGATTCGCAATCGCGTGGAGTGCTAATTTTTTACGCAGTGTGTTGCGGGTAATTCCGAGGGCTAGCGCGGCATGGCTCACGTTGCCACTGTAGCGTGCCATGACATATTCCAGCAGCGGGCGCTCGGCAGCCGAGACCACCATGTTATAGAGGGCATGGGGCTTTTCGTCACCAAGCGTCTGAAAGTAGCGCTCTAATGCCTTTCGCACCGTAACATCAATCTTGGGAATCGATTCGTCGGCTGAATTCTGGACTGGCGTTGGATTAATGGAAGCGGGGGACATGCTGGCCTGAGAAAAAGTCATCAATTGCACGGAGTTGTTCGTCGGTCGATTCCAGTTGATTCAGAAAATCTCGAAATACCTTTACCCCAGGTAGACCCTTTAAATACCATCCAATATGTTTGCGTGCGGTTCTCACGCCGGTGAGCTCACCATAGAATTGATAATGGTCCATCAGGTGATCCCTAAGCCAGCCCGCAATCTCGCTTTCTGATGGATCTGGGATTAATTCCCCGGTCTCGAGATAGTGCGCAATTTGCCGAAAAATCCAAGGCCTTCCCTGCGCGGCACGGCCAATCATTACCGCATCGGCTTTGGTGTAATCAATCACAGCCTTGGCTTTCTCGGGGCTGTCAATATCGCCGTTTGCGACGACAGGAATATCGAGCTGTTGTTTCACTAGCGCAATCGTGTCGTATTCGGCGTCGCCCTGGTACTTGTCTGCACGGGTTCTTCCGTGAATCGTGATCATGCTGATGCCGAGATCTTGGGCCATTCGAGCGATCTCTGGCGCGTTTCGATTCTCAGTATTCCAGCCTGTACGCATCTTCAGGGTCACGGGAACCTGCGTACCCCTCACGGATTCAATGACGGATTCCAATATCTCTCGAATCAGTGCTGGGGCCTGCATGAGGGCCGAGCCTGCCGCGAGCTTGCAGACCTTTTTTGCGGGGCAGCCCATATTGATATCAATAATCTGTGCACCCCGTTCGACATTAAAGCGCGCCGCCTGCGCCATCATCGTGGGGTCGGCCCCTGCGATTTGGACGGCTTTTGGGGAGGCCTCTCCATCGTGATTAATTCGCCGGGTCGTTTTATCACTGGCCCATAAGAGCGCATTGGAGGCGGCCATCTCGCTCACGGCATATCCTGCGCCGAGTTTTTTGCAGAGTTGTCGATAGGGCCGGTCGGTGACACCGGCCATCGGCGCAACAAATACCCGATTCGCCAGATGGTGTTGCCCAATCTGTAAGGCTTTGGTGTAGACAGGAAAGAATCGGTCCGCCATGATCAACCGCCGTACATCAACACTTGACCAAGTAGCCGCTTAGCGCCTGGTACGAATGCAACGCCGCCGATCGCGCGTCGAACCCAGGCCTGACGGGCAAGCGTATCGGTAGCAGTTCTTACGGCCCATCGGTCGACCCGTCGTCGACGTGCATAGTCTGCGAGTCGCTCTGTGATCGTTACACCACGTTGCACAAGGCAGCTTGCCAGTGTTTGCGCATCTCGAAATCCTAGATTGAGTCCCTGTCCCGCAATCGGGTGCAGGGTCTGTGCGGAGTTCCCGATCCATACCGTATGACCCTGGGCAACCGTTTCTCGCCATTTGAGCCCAAGTGGGTAGGTTCCCGTGAGTTCAATTGCGTTGATTCCCGAGATTCTTCCCCCCATGACCTTATCGAGCAGTTGGGCGCGGTTTACTTGAGAGGCGTTTGTAAACGCCTCTGCTCGCTGGGGATTGCAGCACCAGATTAATGCATAGCGGCCCCCCAATGGGAGAAGCGCAACGACGCCGTCGGCAGTAAACCTCTCCCAGGCGGTATCTCCAGGCGGAGGTGTTGTGGTGACCCAGCCGAGCAGGGCCTGCTGGCCGTAATCACGCACTAATTCCATTGCATTGTTGGTCTCGCCAAACGAATCGGAATTCGCATTTGCGCCTGAATTCCCGTCTGATACTGCGGCCGAATAGATTCCGCCTTCGGCGATCACGACAACATCGGCCGCGGCTGTGGATTGGGGTTGAATGCGTAAGCCCACTGCGTTCACTGTCTCGCGTAGCTGGCCGAGCAGGGCGCTGTAATGGGCGAGGCCACCGAGATCGCTTACCCCCACCCGATCCGTATTGATCTGCATACTGCCAAAATGACCTTCACTTGAGACCCGTATTTCCTTGATGCGTGTAGCCTGCGGATCGATACCGAGTTGGCTGAGGCGAACAAGTGTCCCGTGTGAGAGTGCCAATACGCGCGGATCATTTCTGAAGGAGGGCTCTGGGGAGTGAATCGCAGGATCGATTAACTCAATTGAATCCTTATCCCAGCCGAACTTCAACAGAAAGAGGGCGGTCAACAGACCTACCGGACCTGCGCCTTGAATGCGAACGGTTGAATCAGTCATTGCAGTGGGTTCTGATGGCGGCTGGGCATCGCGTTAATCACGATTGCGCATGAGTGCTTCAATGGCTTCGGCCGCAACCGGCACCCCTCGGGTCAGTAACTCGGCATCGCCCAGAGTCACTAAGGCGTCATCTTCGATTCGAATACCGGTATTCCAGAATCCAGGATCGATATCTTCTGCGGGACGAATGTAGAGCCCCGGTTCAATCGTCAATACCATACCTGGTGTAAGTCGCGTGTTGTAATCGCCGACATCATGAACATCAAGGCCTAACCAGTGGCCGGTTCGATGCATATAAAAACGTTTGTATGCGCCGGATTCGATAGCACCCTCGAGCGATTGCTTTGGAATTAACCTCAGATCAAGCAGACCTTGCGTCAGTACTCGCACTGCTGCGTCGTGGGGAGCTGTAAAGGCCTCACCAACCCGGGTAGCCGCAGTCGCTGCATTCTGGGCAGCAAGCACAACATCGTAAGCAGCACGCTGATGCGGTGTGAATTTACCGTTTGCTGGAAAGGTTCTTGTAATGTCGGATGCGTAGCCATCGAGCTCGCAGCCCGCGTCAATAAGAACAAGCTCCTGATCTCGAATGGCGCGGGAGCCTGCGCGATGATGCAGGATACAGCTATGCGGACCACTCGCAACGATTGATCCATAGGCCACCGATTGTGCGCCGGCCGAACGAAACGCATGCAGGAGCTCTGCCTCAATCTCGTATTCGCGATGTCCGGGTCTGGTGAACTCCATGGCGCGGACATGGGCTGCAGCCGAATAGCCAGCGGCCAAACGCATGGTGGCGATTTCAGAGGAATCTTTAATCAGGCGCTGACGCGCAATCACCTGCCCGACATCGACGATTCGGTCGGGTGCGTTTACGCCCGCACGACCCTGCGCCCGCAAGGCGTGCAGCCATTGTCGAAGCTTTTGGTCAATATCGTGATGGTTGCCGAGATGGGCGTAAAATGCCGGAAGGTTCGCAGCAAGTTCGATCACGTGATGGTCGAGCTCTGTGACATCGACAGCACAATCCATTCCGAAACGTTCTGCCGCCTGCTGCGGCCCAATACGGATGCCATCCCAGATTTCTCGCTCTGTATCCCGTGGCCGGCAGGCGATGACATTCCTCGTCTGCCCTTCGGCGTTGACCTGCATGATCCACCAGGCATCGGGCTCCGGGAAGCCGGTCATATAGAGAAAATCACTGTGGCTTCGGAAAGGAAATGTCGTGTCGCGGTTACGAACGATCTCCTCACCTGCCGAGAGGATCACAAGGCCGCCGCCTTGTTGTGCAATCCACGACGCGAGAGCCGCTCGACGCTTGCCGTGTTGGTCTGCGTGGGTTGGGCCTGCCACCTCGAGTGGTTTTAACTCGGGGGCGAGTTTCGCAAGAAAATCGTTCTGGTGATGGGGGTCAGGCGTTGTCATAAGACTTATTCTCGGCCCGATTCGTGCGGCGATTTGGTATCACGGGGTTCCTGGTTTAAATCCATCAGTCGCTCCGGCGACCCCACGTCGGACCAGAGGCCTCGATGATGAGAGCCTGTGCAATGACCCTGCGCGATCATCTGAGTTAATAGGGGCGCGAGTGCAGCGCGCTGCCCCGGTGTAATCGTTGAGAACATGCGGGGATCATAGACCCCAATCCCAGAGAAAGTCAGGTTTCCGGATGGGTTTTTTGGGCCAATCGCTTCGCCTCGGAGGCTGAAGTCACCCTCGGGATGGTGAACTGGATTGTCGACCATGATCAGATGACATCGGCAGGTGGAGGCAGGGCTATCAAAAAACGTCTTCCTAATGTGATGCGCATAGGCCAGTGGCCAATCAGTCCAGATATCAGCATTGAGTACAAGGAATGGCTGTGGTTGCTGGGCATTGTCACTCGATAACCAAGGCTGGGCCTGCGCGATACCGCCTGCTGTCTCAAGTGCACCGGGGGGTTCTTGAGAAAAACGCACGGATAGCCCAAACCGATCGCCTGAACCGACAAACGCTTTAATCTGCTCGCCGAGATAGGCGAGGTTAATCACGACATGATGAATTCCTGCTGCCGCCATTGCCTCGAGATGCCATGCAATCAGTGGCTTACCCCGCACGCTCAACAACGGCTTAGGCATGGTATCGGTGAGTGGCCGCATCCGCTCACCCCGTCCTGCTGCGAGAATCATGGCGTGGGTGATGATCCCTGTGCCACTCATGCGCAGCGCTCGAGAATTTTTGCCAGCGGCCCAAGTCCCTGATAGCGGCGTGCAACAGCGACGGCATAACGCATAACGACAGGTAGATCATTTAAGTAATTCTCTTTGCCATCGCGGTGATATAGCCTTGCAAAAATTCCGAGTACTTTGATGTGACGTTGCAATCCCATCCACTCAAAATCCTTCCAAAAGTCGGCGAAATCTTGCGCAATGGGAAGGCCCGCCTGTCTTGCGTCTTGCCAATAGCCAATCGCCCAGTCAATCTGTAACTCTTCAGGCCACTCGATATAGGCATCACGCAGAAGTGATACGAGATCGTAGGAAATTGGGCCGATCACTGCATCCTGAAAATCAAGTACACCGGGGCCATGCGGCGGGCAGATCATTAGATTGCGGCTGTGATAATCCCGGTGAACGATGACCTGCGGCTGCGCGGTGCAACGGTCGCAGATCAGGCGATAAACCGTTGCAAGCTGATCCTTTTCGCTTGCGCTGAGGACTATTGGCCGGTGGTGACCGAGAAACCACTGGTCAAAGAGTTGCATCTCTTGGGTGAGTTTTGTCGTGTCATAGTCGGGCAGACCGCTGCGATCACCATAGGTTTGCAATTTCACAAGCGATCGCCACGCCTCACGATATAACTCGGTGCGGGTCTTGTGCTGGTGGTCGTCGTCTAGCCCGGTGTTTTCAGCAAGTCGTTGCAGGTAGGTCTGCTGACCAAGATCGGTGCAGAGTAAGAACCCGAGTTCTGGGTTGGCCGCGATAATCTTTGGGACCTGCAATCCAGCAGATAGAAATATCTCGGCAACCTTGATGAAGGGTCTAATGTCCTCTCGATCGGGCGGGGCATCCATCAAAATCAGAGAGGTCGCTTCGCGGGCGTCTTGCCTTGTCGAATCGCCTTCATGAGGGGCTTGTCCATCAATCCGGAAATAGCGACGAAACGACGCATCGCTCGAGGCGGGCCTCAGGCTATCGAGGTTAGGCCACCATCCTTGGCGACCCAAACCGGGCATCTGGCTGGCTACCCATTGGCGGGCGAGGTCGCGCCGGGGATCAGAATCAATGAAACCGTCGGTCTTCATGGGGCAAAGCGAGTGATAGTCCGGTGGAAGGGTGACGAGGCTCCCTATAATAGAGCATGGTTTTTTTCTGGAACGCCACCCTGCCGGGGAGTCGCGCTGTGGCGCACTCCAGTTTGGTCGCTTTGGCGATTGGCTTGGGCGTTCTTGTTCTTGGGTTCACACCGTCCAGCGAAGCCGCGCCCTCGATCGGCACCTGTCAGCGCGTGGAGCTTGCCCAGGCGATCGCAACGGAGCCGCCACCAATCTCCCTGGCAGCTGATGTTGCAAAACCCCTGGGATTGAAATTTGATCCCATCCTGAATCTTGAGCCGTCATCAGTGAACGATACGCCGGTCTACATCTTTGGAAAAGATGTATCAGGGCTCACTGATGATGTTGTGGAATCTCGGGGCAATGCCGAGTTTCGAAAGCTTGGGCTTTTTATTAAAGGCGATTACATTCGTCATGACCTTGTTCAAGATGAGTTATTTTCACAAGGCCAGGTGAAGTTATTTCGTGATGGTGAATATTTTGAAGGCCCACGACTCCAATTAAAGCTCGGGACAACGCAAGGGGTGTTTGATAGCGTTACCTACCAACTGATCTCCACCGGTGGCCGGGGCACCGCTAAACAGGCGGAGTTTATTCAGCCCCTCGAGACGAAGTTAACGCAGGCCACCTACACGACCTGCCCTCGGGATCGGCCCGCCTGGGAGTTGCGTACGAGTGAGATGTTGGTGGATCAGATTCGGGAAGTTGGATCCACTAAATCATCAACACTCTATTGGGGCGATGTTCCGATTCTCCCGTTTGGTGATGTCTCCTTCTCGATCGGTGATCGACGTAAAACAGGATTTCTACCACCGTCATACACGACATCAGTCAAGCTCGGGTTCGAGGTTCAGGTGCCGTTTTACTGGAACATCGCACCAGAGCATGACATGACGCTCTATCCGCGTCTTATTAGTAAGCGCGGCGTGCAGCTAGGTTCAGAATTCCGTTTCCTTCGGCCTGATAGCCTTGGAACGCTCGTCTACGAGGTCCTGCCCAACGATAATGCGAATGGTAGGACCCGGCAGTTTGGGTCAATCACCAGTACCTATCGGCCGATGAAAGATGTGACACTAGGCATTAATGCACAGCGCGCATCGGACGATAAGTATTTCTCTGATCTTGGTAATTCCTTATTGGCGTCATCGCAACGTCTCTTGCCTGCGACCTTGTCGTTAACTACGGCGAAACAAGGCTGGAATATCCAAGCCCAGGCCCAGGAATACCAGCTGCTCCAAGATACGGCATCTCCCTTGATTACGCCTTATAGCTGGGCACCCCGGGTAGCCGCCTCAAAGGCCCACCGAGCGGTTCCTGGCCGAGATGCGATCCCTCTGGATTGGAATGTCAGCGCGGAGGCGACGTCTTACCGTCATCCGACTCTTGCCGAGGGGGAGCGTTACGTGGGTTCGGGTTCGGTGGCGTGGCGCCATTTTCAGCAAGGGTTTTACATTACGCCGAAGGTATCCGTCCACGCGACCCACTATGCGCATCGTGAGAGCGGAAGTTCAACCGCAACGGCTACGAAATTTAATAATGCTTCACTGGGTATCTACCAGAACAACGTGGGGACAACAACGCAGTCGTACACCCGTATGCTGCCGACCTTTAGCACAGAGGTCAGTACGATTCTCGAGCGCGACCTCAGGGTTGGTGAAAATGCAATTGAGCAGACCTTAGAGCCAAAGATTTCTTACATCTATACGCCCTATAAAGACCAGTCGCGTTATCCCGTTTTTGATACGGGCTCGCCGAGTCTGAATTTTGCCCAGATGTTCTCGGATGCAGCCTTTAATGGACAGGATCGGATTGCGGATTTGAATCAGGCTACTGTCGGTGTTACCACACGATTTATCGAGGACCGCAGCGGAGCTGAGAAGCTTCGCGCTGCCGTAGGCCAGCGGTTTTACTTTGCGGATCAACGCGTCACGCTGCCAGGGGGCACGGTGCGGACCGATCGAAAATCAGATTTGTTGGGCCAGATCTCTGCGCGGCCGCGTACGGATTGGACAGTCGATTCCCAGGCGCAGTACACACCTTCAAATTCCAAGTGGCAGAATGTTTCATTGGTAAATCGGTTTAATCCAAAGCCTGCCAGTATGTTGAGTGCGGCCTATCGTTACGTTCGTGGGTCATCCAATACGATCGATGTCGCCTTTCAGTGGCCTGTTGCCCGGCATTGGTATGCAGTTGGGCGCTATCAGCATGCCATGCGTAATCTTGGTGGTGGGGCAACCAATCAGAACTCCGGGCTCGTCGAGGCCTTGGCGGGGTTTGAGTACGATGGCGGGTGTTGGGTCGGCCGTGTGGTTGCGCAGCAATACGTAACGAGCGCTACGGAAAAGAATACGGCGTTGTTTTTTCAGATTGAACTCAATGGAATGGGCCGGGTCGGAACCAATCCCCTCTCGGTACTGACGCGGAGTATCCCCAACTATCAACTCATCAACCAGATCACGCCATTGCCATCGAAATTTGATAACTTCCAGTAATCTACGGTCTTGACTAATTTCTTCCGACACTCCGAGCCTTAATGCCACAGCGAACCGTTAACAACATCTTTATTGCGATCACCTGGTTTATGGCCGGATTGGGCGTTGTCAACGCCCAGGTGGTTGCACCATCGTCTTCGGGTGCGCAGGTCAACCCCCTAGGGTCGGGCGCCCAGGTGAGGCCCCTGGCGCCGCCTTCGCCAAGTCAGGGGCTGAAGGCCCCCACAAGCCCGCTGCTCATCGATCGTGTCGTAGCGATCGTGAATCGAGAGGTCATCACGGCAAGTGAGTTGGCTCGCCGTGAGCGGCAATTTGCCTTGAATTTAAGGCGTCAGGGGGCAGCGGTTCCGAGCCCCGCGAGTCTGCGTGAGCAGGTCTTAGAGCGCATGATTAATGACCGGGCCATGCTCCAACTGGCACGGGAGACAGGGGTTCGGGTCGACGATGTCACCCTAGACCGAAGTATTTCCAGAATCGCCGACCAGAACGGGTTGTCGGTTGCCGGACTTCGAAATCAGCTCGAGTCTGAGGGGGTGTCATTTGCAAGTTTTCGCCAAGACATTCGAGAGGAAATCATCCTCACTCGGCTGCGCGAGCGAGAGGTCGATAACCGTTTACAAATTAGCGACAGTGAGGTCGATACCTTCCTTGCGGCTCAGGGCCAGTCGATTCAGAGGATTGATGAGTTAAAAGTCTCACAGATTCTCGTACGGGTTACTGAAACAGCCTCAAAAGAAGAGATTGCAACGGCACAGGCAAGGCTTAGACAGGTCGAAGAGGCCCTTCGCTCGGGTCGGGCATTTGCGAGTGTGGCCCGTGAATTCTCGGATTCCCCAGACAAGGATCAGGGCGGCGATCTCGGTTGGCGTAATCGTGATCGATTGCCCAGCCTATTTCTCGATGCGGTGGCCTCGCTCGAGGCGGGGAGAATTAGTAAGACCGTCAGAAGCCCAAACGGTTTTCATATCCTGCGGTTAGACGATAAGCGGTCAACCCTTAAAACCCAAGAGGTTGCTGTCCATCGTGCGCGCCACATTCTTGTCCGCATTGATGCCCAGGTCTCCGAGGAGGCGGCACGGCGCCGCATCGTGGATATCCGGCGCCGCATTGAACTAGGAACTAATTTTGCTCAAATGGCGCGTGATTTTTCTCAGGATCCCGGCTCTGCCCAGCGCGGTGGTGAACTGGATTGGGCTTATCCCGGAGATCTCGTGCCGGAGTTTGAGCGGGCGATGTTCCAGTTACAGCCAGGCCAGCTCAGTGAACCTGTCCGTTCGGTCTTTGGAATGCATCTGATTCAGTTACTGGAACGTAAGCGAGAGCCTCTGACTGAGCAGCGTTTGCGTACGGCTGCGCGCATGGTGCTGAGGGACCAGAAGCTGGCCGAGGCCGTATCGGATTGGACCCGCGAGGTACGTGCCAATGCCTATGTTGAAATCAAACGCGACGATCTCTGACGCGGCACCCCATATTGCGCGTAAACGGTTTGGTCAGAATTTCCTTCACGACCCCACCATCATTGCCCGGATCATCGCTGCGATTAGACCCAGACCTGGTGATCGAATTGTTGAGATCGGCCCAGGACAGGCGGCGCTGACGGCGCCCTTGATTGAAAAAGCAGGGCAGATTACTGCGATTGAAATTGACCGTGATCTGGCTGCGCGGCTTGGCGAACGATTCCCCAAGAATCTGCTGCGTATTGAAATCCAAGATGTACTGCGGGTTGACTTTGTTGCTCTCGCCCAAGAACTCGGCGGAAAAATCCGACTGGTGGGCAACCTCCCTTATAACATCTCAAGCCCGATTCTTTTCCAGTGTCTTGAGACGGCGCATGTCTTTGAGGACCAGCATGTCATGCTGCAAAAGGAAGTCGTCGACCGGATGGTTGCACCTGCGGGCTCCAAGATCTACGGACGTCTCTCCGTTATGCTTCAGGCGCGTTATCACCTTGAACGCTGTCTAATCATTGCGCCGGGGGCCTTTCATCCGGCACCGAAAGTTGATTCTGCAGTGGTTCGCATGGTGCCGCTACCCGTCCAAGATGTGCGTGTTCGGGACTGGCCGATCTTTTCTGCGGTCGTGATGACAGCCTTTTCTCAGCGGCGCAAGATGCTTCGCAATACCTTGGCAGGCTATGGTGAGGCCATCGACTGGACTGGCCTTGGCATTGGCCCAACCCAACGGGCTGAGGAAATCTCGGTTGATGCGTTTATTGGGCTGGCCAACTCACTGACGGATTCTCTGGGAGTCTCGCGCGATTAAGGGGCCTCATGCGATTGAGGGGCTTCATGCGCGATCAGGGATTCGGCTAGAAGGTGGGCAGGGCGTCGAGACGGATTTTTCGTAAGACCTGCTTGCCCTCTTCGAAGTTCGGAAGAATCTCGGCCACTTCATCCCAAAAACTAGCGCTGTGATCCATGGTGTGGGTGTGGGCGAGTTCGTGGGCAATCACATAGTCAATGACATCTTGACCAAAGTGAATGAGCCGCCAGTTCAATCGAATATGACCGTCTTCTGAGCAGCTGCCCCAGCGCCCTCGGGCGTTACTGAGACTGAACTTAGAGAACTGGCGACCTGATTGGTCACTGATCACCTTGAGCCGGGCCGCGAAAAAGCGCTTGGCCTGTGACTGGAGCCAGGCATGCACGCTATCCCGAATCTGCTCGAGCCTTGCATCTGCGGACAGGGCCAGTTGAAGCTCTCTTCGAAAGTCGTCGAACTGAACCTGCTTGAGTTGTGGTGCCAGTGCGAGTGTCATCGGCTTGCCCAGGTACTGAAGCGTTGCGCCGTGAGCCCACTGCTGCTCGGGTAACAGCCGATGCTGGTCACTCTGATACCACTCAGCCAATCGGGCGAGAAGCCAGTTTGATTTTTCCTTCAAGATGTATTCGATATCACTAACGGGAACCCATTTTGGGGCGTTGACCTGGATCATGCCTTGGCCGATCGACATCCCGACCGTCTTACGACGGGTTCGCTTCAGAAGCCATGGAACCGTCTGCCCCTGCAATGCAACGGTGCGATGTTTTTTAGTGGAGTTTTTTTCTTTATCCGAACCTGAAGACGGATTGGGTTTCTCGGAAGTTGAAGTTGTGGATTCTGAGAAGCCAAAGGGCAGTAAGAACTGCTCTAGTAATGTCATCAATGGCCTTTCTCTGGTCGATGAGGACTGATGTGACGCATTTCGTTGTTGATCCAATTTTCTGCCTGAGCCATGAGAGTAGTCGCATCTTGACGTTCAGGCAAGAGGGGAGGACCAATTGAGACGGTAATTAAACCCGGTTTCTTGATAAATGATTTTCTTGGCCAGACATCGCCAGAGTTCATCGCAATTGGAACGACGGGTGTATTGGTCTCGACTGCAACCCGAGTTCCGCCAGTCTTAAAACGAATTGCATGCCCCGGTGTAACCCGTGTGCCTTCAGGAAAAAATACCATCCATCGGCCTTCGTTGTGCAAGACTGGCTTGGCCTTCTTCACGATTTCCGAGAATGCGACACTGCCCTTTCCGCGATTGATTGCAATCATATTTAAGAGCGCAATCCCCCAGCCGAAAAAAGGAATCCAGAGCAGTTCACGTTTGAATACGAAACACAAGCGACGCTTAAAGAAACTAGGGTAGAACATGGTTTCCCAGGCCGATTCATGTTTTGACAAGAGAATTGCTGGGCCATCAGGCAGGTTCTCCAGGCCAATCACGCGATAGCGAATTCCAAGTAATACCCGCGCTGCCCATATATTCATAGCACACCAGCGCATCGCAAATCTATAGCGTGGTTGCGCTGGCAGGAAGGGGCCCACGATGAGAAACAGGGTCGCCCAGATCACAAGAGAAATAATTTGGAAGAGCAGAAAGGCGGCAGATCGAAGTCGGCGCATAAGGCCCTTAGCGTGGGGTGCGGTAGAAAACTATTGTTGTTCCTGTAGTAGGTGATCAACAACAGCGCTGAGGTGATCGACAACCCGTGTCCCGGCAGGCAGCGCAGTGGCTGGATCCTTTGCAGCGGCCATTGTTTTTAGGCCCTTGCCCGTTTTAACAAGCCATAGATCGCATTCAAGAGTTGCTCCCGCCTGGAGGTCACGCAGGGAGTCGCCCACCATGGGCGTTCTGTTGAGCGGCCTGCCGAATCGGCGGCTAATATCTTTTAGGAGACCTGGCGAGGGTTTGCGGCAGGGGCAGGCGGTATTTGCGGTGTGGGGGCAGAAAAAGACTCCATCAATCCGACCACCTTTTTCTGCAACGGCATTCATCATTTTGTTGTGAATCGCATGCAAGACATTAATATCAAACAACCCCCGTTCAATACCCGATTGGTTGGTTGCGACAGCCACTGACCAGCCGGCATGGGTGAGCCGGGCAATTGCCTCGAGGCTGCCCTCAATAGGCAGCCATTCGTCGGGGGATTTGATATACCGATCGCTATCGTGATTAATAACACCATCTCGGTCGAGAATAATCAGGGGCGACTGTGTGCTGGTCATTGACGGTTCACTTTGCGAGGCGCGAGAGGTCGCCTACTTGATTCATGGCTTGATGAAGCTGCGTTAGTAGCGCGAGCCGGTTTGCGCGAAGCGCAGGATCATCTGCATTGACCATAACGTGTTCAAAAAATTCGTCGACAGGAGCTTTTAGCGCCGAAAGCCCTGCGAGTGCCTGGCCATACTGACCCTGCGCGACCGCTGCCAAGGCTGCCGGTGCAATAGTGGCGAGGGTATCGGCCAGGGATTTTTCCGCAGGCTCGCACAACAGGCGTTGATTAACATCATCGCTGCGAGATTCGGACTTCTTGAGTATGTTTCCAATACGCTTATTGGCAGCGCAGAGGGATTCGCTCTCGGCTTTTTGCATAAAGCTGTGGAGCGCATCGAGTCGACTCAGGATTTGATGGAGCGCGTTGGGGCATTGGCCGAGCACCGCCTCAATTAACTCAACGCCATAGCCCTTTTCTTTAAGCAGGGCTCGCAGACGATCCAGCATAAACGAGTGAATCGCCTCAAGATCGGGCTGTACGTTATCAATGTCTTTAAAGCTCGTCGCAGTTTCTTGCAACAATGTGTTAAGGCCAAGCGTTAGATTTTTTTCCATCAGAATTCGAACGACGCCCAGGGCATGACGACGTAGGGCAAATGGATCTTTATCGCCGGTTGGCGCAAGACCAATACCCCAGATACCGACAAGGGTCTCAAGTTTGTCTGCCAAGGAAAGCGCGAGTCCAACGGTGTTGGTGGGTAGGCTGTCGCCCGAAAACCGCGGGTGATAGTGGCCTTCAATCGCAAGTGCGACTGCCTCGGGCTCTTGGTCATGGCGGGCATAGTAGGTTCCGATGACGCCTTGTAGTTCGGGGAACTCGCCCACCATATCCGTGAGTAAGTCGGCCTTGGACAGGCGTGCGGCCCGCTCCGCGTCGTCGGCGTTTGCGCCTACCGCGGGTGCCCACCGTCTTGCGAGTACAGCGAGTCGCTCAATCCGTTGGCGTTGATTGCCGATTTTGTTGTGATACACCACAGCAGATAAGCCCTCAATACGACTAGCCAGTGGCTTTTTGCGATCTTGATCAAAAAAGAATTTCGCATCGGCGAGTCGTGCCCGCAGGACCCGTTCATTGCCGGAAATCACGACATCTGGCTGGCGAGAGGCGATATTGCTCACCAACAGAAAGCGGTTACTGAGCCTACCCTGGGGGTTCGTCAATGCGAAATACTTCTGATTCTGTTGCATTGTGAGAATCAGACATTCTTGAGGCACGCTCAGAAACGCTGCATCAAACTGACCCTCAAGCACCACGGGCCACTCCACTAGGCTTGTGACCTCGTCGAGCAGGCCCTCTGGCATAACGGCCTGGTCAGGGCTTGCCTGATCTTGAATTGCTCGCGCGATCAGCGCCTTGCGTGTTGCAAATCCAGCGATGACTTTGCCCTGTGCTGACAGTATTTGCTCGTAGAGATCAGCGTGGGGTATTTTGATGGCCTCATGGGTATGGAATCGGTGGCCGGATGTGAGGTTAGAGGCCTTAAGATCAAGTAGTTGGAGGGGTAGAATCTGATCGCCATGCAGAGCAATTAGCCGATGGGCGGGCCGGACAAATTTCACGGTGTCGCCATTTTTCCGTTGATAGGTCATTAACTTCGGGATGGGCAAGGATTGGATTGTTTCCTCGAGTGCAGCCTGGGCAGAGGCGGCAAGCGTTGCGCCGGGCGCTGTGAATCGGTAGACGAGATAATCTTGTTTCCCATCACTCACGCGATCGAGCTGGTCCAAGTCAATACCCTGACCCAGTGTCACCCCGAACGAGGCGAGTTTTTTAATGAGCGGCGCGGTCGCCTGCCCCGCTGAATCGATCGCGATGGAGACCGGCAACAACTTCTCTTGCCGCTCCTGACTCGGAGCCTGAGCCAGCACTCGGTCGATATGGATCGCGAGTCTGCGGGGGGTTGCATACGGACTGACCACTGCGTTTTGATCACAGAGGCCATCCTTTGTGAGCCGCTGTGTAATACCGCAGGCGAAGGATTCCCCGAGTCGCTTGAGTGCTTTCGGGGGCAATTCTTCCGTTAACAGTTCAAGGAGAAAAGAATCCGTCATAGCGGTCTATCGGTTGGTCCGCCGTTAAGCATGGGGTAGCCCAATGCCTCGCGGGATTGCACATAGGCTTGGGCGACTGCACGGGATAGATTGCGGATGCGGCCGATGTACTGGGCCCGCTCGGTGACGGAGATCGCGCCGCGTGCGTCAAGGAGGTTAAATGTGTGCGCTGCTTTTAGAATCTGTTCGTATGCCGGTAGCGCAAGCCCAGCCTCAAGTAATCGTTGGGCATCGGCTTCATATTCGCCGAATCGTTGGAAGAGTACGGGCACGTTGCTGTATTCAAAGTTATAGGTCGACTGTTCGACCTCGTTTTGATGATAGACATCGCCATAGGTGAGTCTGCGTGTGCCGCGATCATCGGCCCCGGTTGTCCAGACCAGATCAAACACGTTTTCAACGCCCTGCAGGTACATGGCGAGCCGTTCAATGCCATAGGTGATCTCGCCGGTGATTGGATTGCAATCGATTCCGCCCACTTGCTGAAAGTAGGTAAACTGCGTGACCTCCATTCCGTTGAGCCAGACTTCCCAGCCAAGCCCCCATGCACCAAGGGTTGGATTCTCCCAGTCATCTTCAACAAATCGGATGTCATTGACTTCGGGGTCAATGCCCAGTGCCTTTAAGGAGCCGAGATAGAGTTCCAAGATGTCTTCCGGCGATGGTTTAAGGACCACCTGAAACTGATAGTAGTGCTGCAGCCGATTCGGGTTCTCGCCGTATCGCCCATCCTTTGGTCGACGTGATGGTTGCACATAGGCGGCGCGCCATGGTTCAGGGCCGAGTGCTCGTAGGAAGGTTGCAGTATGGGATGTACCTGCACCTACTTCAAGATCGATGGGCTGAAGCAGCGCACAGCCTTGCGCGTCCCAATAATTCTGGAGAGTCAGAATAATTTTCTGAAAACTTTGCATGAACGACATTCTAGCCGTTTAGAACCCCGACCGATTGGCCTTGCGGGCCTAACGAATTCTCTGCCGTATCTGCGGCCAGAGGCCAATTATCAGTAACACGACGCAGGTCAGTAGGATGGGCTGATTGCCCCATCGCAAATACGGCGTCAGTCCCTGCATCCCCTGGGATGCTGCAACCAGTAGGCCGGGTTTGTTGTAGGGCAGTACCTCAATGACCGCCCCACGGTGATCAATGAGCGCTGTGGCGCCAGTGTTAGTTGAACGAATGGTCGGCCGGCCGGTCTCTTTACTGCGCATGCGTGCGATGGCCAGATGCTGTCCAAGCGCAATCGTGTCGCCAAACCAGGCGAGATTACTGACATTGAGCAGAATAGTTGGCTGTTGTGCGGCCTCTATCGTGGGCGCAAGGGGTCGAATAATTTCTTCTCCGAATAGATCTTCAAAGCAGATGTTCACGCCAATCCGTTGGTCCGCCACGCCAATCGGAGGCTGGACTTTTGCGCCCCGTTGAAAGTCGCCAAGGGGCATTTGCATCTGGTCAACAAACCATCGAAACCCAAAGGGAATGAATTCCCCGAATGGAACAAGGTGATGCTTGTCATAGCGCGCATAGATGCTCGCAGCCGGGGTCGTATCGGCGATTGCAATGACGCTATTGCGGTAACCATCTGGATCGCGCATGGGTAGCCCAAGCATGATCGTAGCTCCCCCACGTTGTGCTAAACGATAGAAGGCCGCCCGTATTTCTGTTGGCGCGAGATCCCAGGGCCGAACCAGTGCAGTCTCGGGAAACACGATGAGTTGTGCTCCGCCAGGTGTTGCGGCTACATCTGCAATCGCGAGCTGGGTCGCGAGAGACTGGGACTCGCGCGCAGGATCGAACTTCATCGACTGCGGGATTGCCCCCTGAACGAGCGCCACGCGAAGCGGTTTGCCGTGGGGGCTTGTGAATTCCACAAGATTGAGAATGGCGCCTAAGCCAAGACCGAATACCAATGCCACAAATGCAAACCATTGACGGTAACGGAGTGCTTGAAAAGTCCAGACCACCGATAGCGCGGCTACAAAACCGACCCCGTAGACGCCCAAGACTTTAGCAAAGCCGGATAACGGTGTATCGATAACAAGATAACCCAGTGAGAGCCATGGGAAACCCGTTAAGAGGGTGCCCCTTAGCCATTCAAAGAGGGTCACAATGGCGGCAATCAGAAATGGTGTGAGCCGCGACTGGACCCTGGAAGTGGGTCGTGACTCGCTAGCCACCGGCAAACGGAGTACCCATCGACAGGTGATCACCGCACCCATCGTATAGAGGCTGACATAGGCGGCCAGTAGCAGCGTGGCCAGTGCTGCAAGCCAGGCGGGCAGATGACCGTAGTCGTGCAGGCTAATGTAGATCCAGTGCAGGCCCACGGTGTAGGCAAGCAGTATCAGGCCGGCAACCCAACGCATCATGAGACGTGAGACGGTCTATGCACGTGCAGCGGTGATAGGGAGAGACTACTCAGCAGCGCTTTGGGGCAAGCGCTCTGCAATCAAGACATGGAGTTGACGAGCATCTGCCCGTTGCACTTCAAATCGAAATCCATCGAGCTCAATGGTTTCGCCGCGATGTGGAAGACGGCCAAAATGGTCGGTAACATAGCCGCCGATAGTCTCGACCTGCTCATCGAAGAGTTCGGTCTGAAATGATTCGTTGAACTGCTCGAGTGATGTAAGAGCGCGAATTCTGAAGCGACCAGGCTGCTTTGGCATCGGCGTAATGTTGTCGTCGTCTTCTTCAATATCGTGTTCATCTTCGATATCGCCAACGATCTGCTCAAGCACATCCTCAATCGTGATCATGCCTGCAACGCCACCGTATTCATCAATCACGATTGCAATATGATTTCGGTTAACCCGGAAATCACGCAACATCACATTTAAGCGTTTAGATTCTGGAACAAATACGGCGGGGCGCATCATTCCGCGAAGGTCATCCTCTTTCTGGGCGAGGCAGCGAAGAAGATCTTTAGCCAGTAAGACGCCAATAATGTTGTCACGTTTACCCTCCATGACAGGAAAGCGAGAGTGGGCGGTCTGCACCACCAACTCAAGAATTTTCTCTAAAGGCTCTTCGATATCGATCACATCCATCTGCGATCGCGGAATCATAAGATCGCGAACTTGAAGGTCTGCGACCTGCATGACCCCTTCCATCATGGAGACCGCATCGGCATCGATCACGGCGTGCTCGTGGGCCTCGCGCAGCTGCTCGATTAGATCTTCTTTGTCATCGGCTCTGCCAAACAGCCGGCCGATCACACGTTCAAATTGTGTTTTAAAGCTCTTGGTTCCGTTTCCGGGGTGCGGGTCACTCATGCAGGGCAATGAGAGTTGAAGGACGACTATGGTGCCATAAACCGCAGGTTTTAGGGGGATCTTAGATGCGTAGCTGCATCATGGTTGTCCCTGAAAAGCCCTTATAGATAGGGGTTTGGAATGCGAAATCTTTTCAAAATTGCAATTTCAAGGGATTCCATCTGGGCGGCATCGGATGCGCGGTCATGATCAAGCCCGCAGGCGTGCAATACGCCATGCACCAAAAGGTGCGCAGCGTGATGATCGACGCTCCTTTTTTGTGCGCGTGCTTCTTGTGTGACAACGGGATGACAAAACACGAGGTCGGCATGTAACTGTGGCAGACCCGAGTAGGTAAAGGTGAGGATATTGGTGGCGTAGTCTCTGCCCCGATACTCTTGGTTTAATCGTCGGCCATGAGCGCGCCCAACGAGCACGAGAGTGAGCGCTGCGCAGTGACAGTTAGCGGGCAACGCCGCTGCAATCAGTCGGCGCGTCCGCGGCCGTGACAAGGGCCAGGCAGGCTGCCGCGGTAACTCCCTGTCTTGAATGGTGAGGCGAATCTCAAGGTTGCGCATGACGATCAATTACGTACCGCTATAGAACTTCGCCGCGAAGGGAGTGGGGCTGTGCCTGCGTAATTCGGACATTGATCGTGTGACCCATCAGGCGTGCATGACCTTGAAAATTGACAACGCGGTTATTCTCGGTGCGGCCTTGCAGCTCTTCGGGATTCTTTCTTGAGGGCCCTTCTACAAGAATTTTCTGGCAAGAGCCAACCATTGCATTGCTAAACCGGGTGGCATTCGATTCGATTTCTGCCTGCAGGCGTTGCAATCGGGAGAGTTTGAGGGGCTTTGGTGTATCGTCTGTAAGGTCTGCTGCAGGCGTTCCGGGCCGTGCGCTGTAGATAAAGCTATAGGATGTATCAAAACCAATCTCTTGCACTAAGGTCATCGTGGCCTCGAAATCGTCTTCAGTCTCACCCGGAAATCCGATAATGAGATCGGTTGAGACTGCGATACTGGGCCTTACCAGCCGAAGTCTTCGGATAATGGACTTGTATTCAATCACGGTATATCCACGCTTCATCGCGGCCAGAACGCGGTCAGACCCTGATTGCACTGGAAGATGTACATGATCGACGAGTTTCGGTAGGCGTGCATAGGCATCGATGAGCCGTTGCGAAAACTCACGGGGGTGGGAGGTCGTGAAGCGGATACGCTCGATCGTCTCCAGCCCGCTGACCAGTTCGAGCAATGTCGTGAAGTCTGCCTGGCCGGCTGCGGGATTGGATCGATCGAGGGCCCCGAGATAGGCGTTAACGTTCTGCCCTAAAAGCGTGATTTCCCTGACACCCTTATGCGCGAGTTCAGCAATTTCAGCGAGCACATCCTCTAGTGGCCGAGAGACCTCTGTGCCACGTGTGTAAGGCACCACGCAGAAACTGCAATATTTACTGCAGCCTTCCATGATTGATACATAGGCGGTAGGCCCCTCGACGCGCGCTGGCGGAAGGTGGTCAAACTTCTCAATCTCAGGGAATCGAATGTCAACCTGAGGTTTTCGGGTTTTGCGACGGGCATCAATCAGATCGGGAAGTCGGTGCAGTGTCTGCGGGCCAAATACAACATCGACATAGGGCGCACGCCGAATAATTGCATCCCCCTCTTGGGAGGCAACGCAGCCGCCTACGCCAATGATCAGATCGGGATTGGATTTCTTTAGTTCTCGCACACGGCCGAGATCTGAGAAGACCTTGGCTTGTGCCTTTTCGCGGACCGAGCAGGTATTAAACAAAATGACATCGGCGTCTTCTGGGCGGTCCGTTGATTCCATGCCGTGCGAGGCATGGAGAATATCGACCATTTTGTCGGAATCGTATTCGTTCATCTGGCACCCAAAGGTGCGGATAAAGACTTTTTTTGGAGCTTTCGGAATCGGTGTGGTCATTGTGTGGGGTCGTGCCAGGGGTTGAACTGGAGGACTTAGGCTAGATTTTGCCTCATCATCACCCCTTATGTTGATTTCATCCTCACCCAGAGCCCCGGGACCCACCAAGATCCTACAAGATGGGGTCTCCCGAAAAGAGGCCTTCGCCTGGGCTAGCCTGGATTTTGCAAACTCAGGCTACACCACGGTGGTATTGACTGCGGTCTTTAATGCCTATTTTGTATCGACAGTCATGGGCCAGTCCGCATCGGCCACTCTGGCCTGGACACTGATCTTGGCTGCAAGTTACCTCATCGTGATGATCACAGCACCCATTGTGGGTGCCTATGCAGATCTCAAGGCTCGTAAGAAGAACTTTCTTGTCTGGACCACTCTGGGTTGCGTCATGGCGACCGCATTGCTTGCAACGGTTGGGCCGGGTCTATGGGCCTGGGCTGCAGTTCTGCTTGTGATCTCTAATGTCTGTTACGCCACCCACCAGGATTTGGTGGCAGCGTTTTTGCCGGAGCTTGCCAGGCCCGATCAACTCGGTCGTGTATCGGGTTACGGATGGGCCTGGGGTTATGCGGGCGGACTCATTGCACTTGGGTTGTCGCTTGCCTGGGTGATTTTCGCGCCAGCGCACCTTGAGCGGTGGGGCGCAGAGCGTGTTGCCCAGGATCCGCAATGGCAGGTCGCTGGGACGATGCTGATTACCGCATTCTTATTTCTGGTGGTGGCCTTACCTGCATTGCTCGTTTTGCGAGAGCGTGCCCTGCCTGTGCAGTCGGAGCCCCACTGGCTTCGCGCGAGTTGGGGTCGGCTGTTTGAGACCTGGCGTGCCTCGCGTGAGCACCCGGATCTCAGGCGATTTTTAGTATGCGTGGTGGTTTACCACGCGGGTGTACAGACGGTGATTACCTTGGCGGCAGTCTATGCCCAGCAGGCGATGGGGTTCACGCTGCGAGAAACGATTGGTTTGATCTTGGTGGTCAACATTACGGCTGCGCTCGGCGCCTGGCTTTTTGGTTTATTCCAAGATCGACTCGGCCATACGAAGAGTCTTGCCCTTGCGTTGCTGTGTTGGATTGCGATGGTCTTAATCGCTTGGGTGGCAAGGACCGAGACGCTGTTTTGGGTTGCAGCAAACTTCGCAGGCCTCGCCATGGGAGCATCTCAAAGCGGGGCCCGAGCAGCGGTTGCCTATCTTGCAAAGCCTGGCCATCAGGCAGAGACTTTTGGGCTCTGGGGAGTCGCCGTGAACTGCTCAGCAATCCTTGGCCCCGTGAGTTATGGACTAACAACATGGCTCACCAATAACGATCATCGCACCGCAATGTTGGTGAGCGGCCTATTTTTTCTGATTGGCCTTGGGCTGCTGTTGCGTGTTGATTTCGATCGGGGATACCGAGATTCCCGCCAGGCAGTTCAGGCGCCTACGAGGACAAAAGAAACTTCTTAATCGTGGGCCAATGTTGATCAAAGTCGGATAGGCCATGATCTGAACCCTCAATAATGTAATGATCTGCCTTCGGATAGCGGGCTACCATTTCCTTCCAATCGAGAAGTTCATCGCCCTTTGCTGCAACGAGAAGATAGCGTTTGGGCTGCGTAATGCCCACCTCCAGCGCCTTGAGGTCGTCAATGTATTCCTGACGAAAGTTCAGAATCTCGTTGGTGTGCCATGCGGGGAGCTCCCCAACATATGGTGCGAGATCTCGGGCAGGCCACGGTGCGGGATTCAGAAGTGCCGCACGAAATTCGTTCCGACTCGGGTGGCGCTCCATGATGGCACTTGCAAAGAAACCACCCAATGAACTGCCGATAAGCCGAACCTGATGACCCTGGGCAAGGCACTCGTCAATCGCGGCATTGATCTGGGCCATAGCAAGCTCTGGAGCGATATCTAACGCAGGACACACTGCGCCAATACCCGATTGCGCCAGATCGTCACGAATCATGACGGCTTTTGACGACTGTGGTGAGCTTCGAAAACCGTGGAGGTAGAGAACGCTAATGGGCTTCAAGGGAGTCTCGATTTCAATTTACACTTACCATCTTACTTGAGAGGGGCCCTCCGCCATGAACACGACATCACATTCAACCTCACCGGGAGTAGCCCTTGTTACCGGGGCAGGAAGCGGCATCGGTCAGGCGGTTGCGCGCAGGTTGTTGAGCCTCGGCTGGCGGGTTGCACTTACGGGACGCCGTGAGGCACCGCTCCACGAGACCGGGCAGGCTCATCCGGATCAGATCCTAGTGGCAACGGCCGATGTCTCCCGAGAGTCGGATGTGGATCGGTTATTTGCGGCGATTGCTACGCGCTGGGGTCGACTTGATCTTCTGTTTAATAACGCCGGCATATTCCCACCGGGTCAGTTGATTGATGAGCTCTCGGTCGCCAGTTGGCGTGAATCAGTCGATATCAATTTAACGGGTGCATTTCTCTGCGCACGCGCTGCATTTGCGCAGATGCGCAGACAGTCGCCACAGGGCGGAAGAATTATTAATAACGGATCAATCTCTGCGCATGCACCACGGCCTCAGTCGGTGGGCTACACAGCAACCAAGCACGCCATCACGGGGCTCACCAAATCCCTCTCATTGGATGGAAGACCATTTGATATTGCCTGCGGGCAGATCGATATTGGGAATGCGGCATCGGAGATGACATCAGGCTTTGGTGCGGGCGCACTGCAGGCTAATGGAACCCGCATGCCCGAGTCGCGTATGGATATTGCAGATGTTGCAGATGGCGTTGCGTATATGGCGGGCCTCCCATTATCGGCGAATGTTCAATTCATGACAGTTATGGCGACAACCATGCCCTTTGTTGGTCGGGGCTAGTCTTTTGTGTTGGTTGGCGGCGCTACTTCGATTGCGCGGGCAAGCTGATGGAGTTGCTCGCTAATTTCGAATACCGCCGACGAGATCATCTTGACCTGATCTCGTTCGGCCTCTGATAGGTTAGTACTGAGCTCCAGTAGGCTGGCCTTGCCCGAGATAATACCGAGCACATTACGCACTGAATGTAAAAGCCCAGTGGCATCGGGTTTATGAATAACGTTTTTCATAATCAATTGCCTTCCTTGTCTGAATTAATTGGGCAAAAGAGAGGGCGCTAAAGGTTCCCAAGTGATGACCGACATTCTAGATTCTCCTGATCTTGCAACTGTCGGGCCGATTGCTCAGGCACGAGATGGCAGATCAGGGTTTCACTAGAAGAGCGAAGG